>Ga0209233_1000079_pt1 | contig 346944 bp, 327 predicted proteins | sample AraplaCL_Cvi_mCL_FD_184269 | JGI IMG/M metagenome (GOLD analysis project Ga0209233, IMG submission 184269) | Arabidopsis root microbial communities from the University of North Carolina, USA - plate scrape CL_Cvi_mCL (SPAdes) (version 2) | ecosystem: Host-associated > Plants > Roots >... | reverse complement strand
CCTCCACGACGGCGGCATCGCCATGAGACCCTTAAAGCCTCATGCCGAGATCTGTACTCTGTGGGCGAAATTACCGTCTCATGCATGCTGACGAGCTTCGCGCCGGTCTTGTCCTTTGGCCTGAGCCAGTGGACGCACCGTGCGTACATGATGTGGGCCGGTTTGTCAAGCTCAACGTTTGCCCGTCGGAATTAAGTATAGTGTCCCCGAATTACCAGGCCAGAAGAACGACAGTGCTTCGATAGGCTCAGCACGAACGGGTGCGGGCCGGCGTCCTCCCCTTCCGTCGCCTTCGGCGCCACCTCCTCCTGGCGGGGGAGGATTGGTGGGGGATAAGGCGGCCGCGAACGCGACAGCTAAACCCTGCCCTCACCCGCCCAAAGCAGGCTTATCCTTGCATAACGAGCCCCTATCCGCGAAAGCGCGCGGCGAGGTAATTGAAAATGGCGACGAACTGGACACCCGAAAGCTGGCGCAACCATGAGGCGCGGCAGCTCCCGCATTATCCCGATCCGGAGGCTTTGGCCGCGGCCGAGGGCGAATTGCGCCGGTTTCCTCCGCTCGTCTTTGCCGGCGAAGCGCGCGCGCTGACCGCCGAGCTGGCCGAAGTCGCCAAGGGCCGTGCTTTCCTGCTCCAGGGCGGCGATTGCGCGGAGAGCTTCGCCGAATTCCATCCCAACAATATCCGCGATACGTTCCGCGTGCTGCTGCAGATGGCGGTGGTGCTGACCTATGCGTCGAAGATGCCGGTGGTGAAGGTCGGCCGCATGGCGGGCCAGTTCGCCAAGCCGCGCTCGGCCGACCTGGAAGAGATCGACGGCGTCTCGCTGCCTTCCTATCGCGGCGACAATGTCAACGACATCGCCTTCACGCCCGAAGCGCGCCGGCCCGATCCGCAACGCATGGTCCGCGCCTACAATCAGTCGGCGGCGACGCTCAACCTGCTCCGCGCCTTCGCGCAGGGCGGCTATGCCAATTTGCAGCAGATCCATGCCTGGACGCTCGACTTCATGGGGCGATCGGCCTGGGCGGCGCAATATCAGCAGCTCGCCGACCGGATCGGCGAGGCTTTGGCCTTCATGGCGGCATGCGGCATCAACCCGGAAACGGTGCCGCAGCTGCGCGGGACGAGCTTCTATACCAGCCACGAAGCTCTGCTGCTCCAATATGAGCAGGCGCTGACGCGGCAGGACAGCCTGACCGGTGAATGGTACGACACGAGCGCACATATGCTGTGGATCGGCGACCGCACGCGCTTCGTCGGGTCGGCGCATGTCGAATATCTGCGCGGCGTGAACAATCCGATCGGGATCAAGTGCGGGCCGAGCCTGGATGGTGATACCTTGCTGCGCCTGCTCGACGTGCTCGATCCTTCGCGCACGTTCGGCCGGATCACGCTCATTACCCGCTATGGCCATGATAAGATCGAGTCCGGCCTGCCGCCGCTCGTCCGCGCGGTGAAACGCGAGGGGCGTCCGGTCGTGTGGAGCTGCGACCCGATGCACGGCAACGTGATCAAGGCCGCCAACGGCTTCAAGACGCGTCCGTTCGAGCGGATCCTGGCGGAGGTGCGCGGTTTCTTCGCGGTGCATCGCGCCGAGGGCACGCATGGCGGCGGCATCCATGCCGAGATGACCGGCCAGAACGTGACCGAATGCACCGGCGGCGCGGTCGCGGTGACCGAGCAGGGCCTGGCCGACCGCTATCACACGCATTGCGACCCGCGCCTCAACGCGAGCCAGAGCATCGAACTGGCCTTCCTGCTGGCAGAGATGCTCAACCAGGAAATGCGCGAGCGCGAGAAGGACGCGGCCTGAGCTGAGGAAATCGCGGCCGCCGGCGCGTCTAGGGCAACGTCCACGCCGGCGGACCGCTTGGTTCCTCTTCTAGCGAGTCGCGGCTGAACCAACGCCCCACCGCATATGCAGCTTCCGTTCAGAAGAGCGACAGGATCGTAGGCGCTAGATCACGCGATGCTCCGTATCGCCTTCTGCTCCTGCGGCATTGCGCTGCTTGCCCTCCCGATCGCGGCGCAGGACGTGTCCACGCCCCCGTCGGCCGCGGTGACGCTCACGCCCGAACAGCGCGAGGCCGCGATCGAGGCGGGTGCGACGCGCGCCCGCGACGAGTCGCTCCAGAATGGCGCAAGTGATCGCCGCGTGCATGGCGAAGTCGGGGTCGAGATGGGCAGCCGGGGCGAGCGTGCGGCTTATGGGACCTTGGTGGCGCCGGTCGGTCAAAATGGCGTCGCTGCCATCTCTTATGGCACGGGCCAGGGCCCGCGCTGGCGTGGCCAGCATTGGCGTTCGCAGGGCTCGTCAATCGGCATGTCCTATTCGAACGACGCCGCCCCGCGACCTGTGCCGGCACCGACCGAGGAAGAAAACGTCAATCCGGATTAAGGTTAGTTAACCGTTAACTATCTGCTTCTAATCCTTAACCGTCGCCCGCTTTCTATGGGCTTCGTGTAAAAGGGTATGAGCATATGTTTCTGGATTTCTATGCCGGTGGTGTCGGCGGTAACGACCAGCTTTGCTTTTATGACCGGGGCATCGCTTGCGGCCTCAACGATCTTGTGGAAGCGCACAAGTGGTTCAACCTCGCCGCGATGAGCGGTGACGACCGTGCCGCTGCCGCCCGCGCCGAAATCGCGATGGAGATGAGCGCGCGCGAAGTGGTGGAAGCCCAGCGCCGCGCCCGGGCCTTCATCGGCGAGCGCACCAGGCTCGCCGCCTGATCCGAGACGAATAGCGAGCCGCGGGACGACCCGGCTCGAAATCGCCCTAGCCGATGAGCGACCGCACCTTGTCGCGGTCCTCGTCGCTCGCCGGATTATAGACGACCATCGCCAGATCGGGCCGTCCGTCGACCGCGAAGGACGAATATTCGAAGGCGATCATGCCCGCTTTGGCGTGGCGGATCTTCTTCAGCCCTTCGCCGTAGCTGCGGACTTCCTTGTCCTGCCACATGGCGGCAAATTCGGGGCTGCGGCGGCTCATTTCCTCGACCAGCGGCGCCACCTCTTCCGACGCGCCCGCACGCGCCGTGTCCGCACGGAAGGCGCTCACCACGAAGCGGGCGACCGCGTCCCAATCATATTGCGCCGCGCGGACCTGCGGATCGAGGAAGATCTTGCGCAGGATGTTGCGCTCCCCGGGCGGCTGCGCGCCATAATCGGTCAGCACCACCGACGCCGCCTTGTTCCACGCGACCACGTCCCAGGCCGGCGTCTTCACGATCGCCGGGCTATATTCGAGCACGTCGAGCAATTTCTGGAGCCGGGGACTTACGCCTTCGGTGCTGCGATAGTGCGTTTCGGGCGGGCGGCCGAGGCCGAGCAGGAAAAGATGTTCGCGCTCGACATCGGTCAACATCAGCGCCCGCGCGATCCGGTCGAGCACGTCGGCTGATGCCGCCCCGCCCCTGCCCTGTTCCAGCCAGGTGTACCAGGTCGGGCTGATATGCGCGCGCTGCGCCACCTCTTCCCGGCGCAAGCCCGGTGTGCGGCGACGTGTCGGCGGATAGCCGAAGGCGCGCGGATCGAGCCGGCTGCGGCGATCCTTGAGGTAGGTTCCGAGCAAATTAGGATCGGACATCGGCGCGCCTGTTAGCTCTTATACTAGGATAAAGTCACTACTTTAACAGGATAGCATGAAGCGCGATCTGTGTCTCCACCCAATCGAAGGAGACAAAAGATGCGTGTTTTCGTTACCGGCGCGACCGGCTTCGTCGGCTCGGCCGTGGTCGCGGAATTGCTGGCCAGCGGACATGAGGTGCTGGGCCTCGCGCGGTCGGACGCAAGTGCGGCGCAGCTCGCGCAGATGGGCGCGGACGTGCTGCGCGGGACGATCCAGGACCATGACGCCTTGCGTCGCGGCGCGTCCGAGGCGGACGGCGTGGCGCATCTCGCCTTCAATCACGATTTCTCGAAATTCGCGCAGAATGTCGCGGATGACGCGGGCGCGATCGAGACGATCGGGGTAGCGCTCGAAGGCAGTGGCCGGCCGCTGATCGTCACATCCGGCCTGGCGTTGCAGCCGGCCGGTCCGATCGCGACGGAAAGCGACAATCCTGGTCCACATTTCCCGCGCCGGTCCGAAGCGGCCGCGGCCGCCGCGGCGGCGAAGGGCGTGCGCGCCTCGGCAGTGCGCCTGCCGCCTTCGACCCATGGTAAGGGCGATCATGGCTTCGTCCCGACCCTGATCAATATCGCCCGGGAGAAAGGCGTCGCCGCTTATGTGGGAGACGGCGAGAACCGCTGGTCCGCCACGCACCGTGCCGACGCGGCGCGCGTCTTCCGGCTGGCGCTGGAACGCGGCGGCGAAGGCGGGCCGTTCCATGCGGTCGCGGAGGAGAGCATTCCCTTCCGCCAGATCGCCGAGGCGATCGGCAAAGGGCTGAACCTGCCTGTCGTCAGCGTGGCGCCGAACGAGGCTGAGGCGCATTTCGGCTGGTTCGCGGCCTTTGCGGCCATGGACCTGGCAGCGTCGAGCGCGCGCACCCGTGCGTTGCTCGACTGGACGCCGATCCAGCCCGACCTGCTCACCGACATGGCACAGAACGGCTATTTCGACGCGTAAAGAAAAAGGCCCGGCGGCATCGCGCCACCGGGCCCAATTTTTCAGCCTTCGGGCCGGATCAGAACTTGCCCGACACCGAGATGCCGAAGATGCGCGGTTCGTTATAGACCGCGGCCATATAATTCTCGATCACGCCCTTGAGGTTCTTCTCGTTCGTCAGGTTGCGGACGAAGAAGGCCACCTCATAATGGCTGGCGCTGTAACCGACCTTGGCGCCGCCCTCGAAATTGCCGTTCGAGGTGAACTCCTTGGTCTTGTACAAAACGTAGCTGGTATAACCCTGCACGTTCCAGTCGGTCGCCACGAACAGCTTGCCGGTCTCGCTGACCGGAGTGTCATAACGGCCAGCGAAGTTGAGGTTGTATTTCGGCGCGTTCGGCAGCGGATTGCCGTCGATCGGCGCGAAATAAGCCGGCGAGCCGAAGATCGTCTTGGTGATGATCGGGCCATTCTCCACCGTGCAGACGATCTGGCCGTTCAAGGCGCAGACCTGCGCATAGACATTCTTGTCATGGATCGCGCTGTGCAGGTAGCTCGCGCCCGCGCTCAGCGTCAGGTTGGGGACCGGACGCAGCTCGGCATCGCCTTCCAGGCCGTAGGCCTTGGCATTGTCGGCATTGAACAGCACGCCATTGCCGTTGCTGTCGTTGCCGTTCAGCTGGATGTCCTTGACCTCGTAGGCGAAGGCGGTGGCGTTGAGGTGGAGCTTGTTATCCCACAGGCTGCTCTTCACGCCGGCTTCCCACGACAAATTCTTTTCCGAATTCGCGGTGGTGAAGTCGGAATTGAACACCGCCGAACGGCCCTGAATGGTCGGGCCACGGAAGCCCTTGGCCACGCGCGCATAGACGCTGACATTCGGATCGACCTGATAGAGCAGGCTCAGGTCCCAACTCGGCTGCGTATCCGACAGGCGGACGAAGCGGCGGCCGGTGTAAGTGACCGCACCCGCGATCGTGTCGGCGGTCTTGAGCAGGCGCGTGCTCTTGCTGTCCTTGGTCTCGCGCGCGCCGGCAGTGATCGTCAGGTCGGGAGTGATCTTGTAGCTGACCTGGCCGAAGATGCCCCACGACGTGTTGACGTCGTGCAGCCGCACCCAGTTGTTGGGATTATGCGCGGCGGTGTTGAGGAAATAAGCGCGCTGGTAGAAATCGGTGATGTCGCGGCTGTCGAAATAGATGCCGCCGACCTGCCATTTGAGCGCGCTTTCGCCGTTGCTGGCGAGACGAAGTTCCTCGGTCCACTGATCCAGGCTGCGGACCTGGCCCTGCGATTCACCGAAGCCGTTGGGCACGCCGTTGACCGGGAAGTTGGCGGCCGCACCGCCGTCCGTGTCGCCGCGGCTATAGCCCGAGGTCGTCTCGTAGCCGGTGATGGAGGTCAGCGTTGCGCCGCCGAAATCATAGGCCACGTGCGCCGAGCCGCCATAGGTGTTGTAGGCCTGCGGATTGTCCTGCGCCTCGTCGTAGGAGACCTGGTCGCGCGGACCGACCGGCTTGTTCGACCCCTTGATGATATAGCCGCGCTCGAACAGGGTCGCGGTGCCGTCATAGTCGCGCGCATGGCCGGACAGCAGGACCGAGAGCTTCTCGGTCGGCGTCAGCAGCAGCTGAAGGCGGACGTCCCGCTCGTCGAAGCCGCCCATCGCGTTCTTCTTGGGCGTGACCGTGCCATCATCGCTGGTGCCGGTGAAGCTATTGTCCACCCAATTGTCGCGATGCTGATAGAGCGCGGAGAGACGGAAGGCGATCTTGTCGTCGACGATCGGGCCGCCGACGCCGCCGTCGAAGGTGACCGTGTTGTGGCTGCCATAGCTCGCCTGGGCCTGGCCCTGGAGTGTCATGGTCGGACGCGCGGTATCGAACTTGATGATGCCGGCGGTGGTGTTGCGGCCGAACAGCGAGCCCTGCGGGCCACGCAGCACCTCGACCTGGTTCACGTCGAACACCGGATTGGACTTGAGCACGACATGCTCCAGCACGATGTCGTCCTGAATGATCGATACCGGCTGCGACGCGCCGAGATAGAAATCGATATTGCCGAGGCCGCGGATGTAGAAGCGCGGGAAGATGCGGCCCGTGGTGGATTCCACATAGAGGCTGGGCACGCGGCCCGACAGGCTGAGCAAGGTATCGTCACCGCCCGCGGCGATGGTGCGCTGCTCCGCACCGCTAAGCACGCCGACCGAGACCGGAACCTTCTGCAGGTTTTCCGAACGGCGCTGCGCGGTGACGGTGACTTCGCCCAGGCCGTCGCCAGCGGCGGCCGTAGCGGATGCAGCCGTGGGCGCGGCGTCCTGCGCGAAAGCGGCGGTGGCGCACAGCAAGGCGCCGATCGAAACGCCGATCACGAATGCGGATTTGGTGGTGAGCTTCAAGAAGTTTCCCCTTTTGCGAACATGAGCAAAGGCGCCGTGACGCGGACGCGCCCGGTGCCGATTATTGGTTTGTCCTCTCATATGTTTTTCGAGCCGACCTTTTCGGTTCGTGCTCGAGGTCCAGCCGTTAGGAAGCGATTGTGTCGCGTTTGTGACGTGCCTCAACCGCCGATGAAATCGAGATAGGCGACCACGTCGTTGCTGGTCTGGAGGAACAGGCCCGCCTGGATATCCTCCGGCTGCGCCGCCGCCGCGGCGAGCGCCTCGGCCAGCGTGCCGTAAAGGATCGTGGTCGCCGCACCGCCTTCCTGGTCGAGATGGTAGAGCCGAACGGCGACGTCGTCGGAAACGGTGCGCATACCCTGTCCCTGACAGGCGGGGCCGCGGCGGACAAGCTATCTCCGATACGGGGATTTTAATCCGCCGCTAACCATCCGGCCCCGGTCTTTCTTAAGCTCGCTCCGCCTAACCGGCTGGAAAGATTTGGGGAGTCGACATGAACAGGATCGTCGCCGCGCTGGTTCCGGCCATCGCTTTCTGCCTAAGCGGGCCCGCTTGGGCGGAGTCGAAGGCCGCGGAGGCCGCCGCTTATGTCGTCGCGGCGCCGGTCGAGCGGATCGTCCTGCCCAGCAACAGCATGGTGGTGCTGCAGGCGGACCAGAGCGTCAATTCGGGCGCGCTGCATGTCGGCTCCAAGATCGCCTTGTCGGTGGTCTATGACGTCAAGGTCGGCCGCACGGTCGTGATCCCGGCGGGCACGCGCGCTGAGGCCGAGATCAGCTGGCGCACCGGACGCGGCGCGTTCGGCAAGTCGGCCAAGATCGAGTTCGACCTGACCCATCTCTATATCGGCGATCGGGCGGTCGGGCTGACCGGCCATTACCGCGTGGAAGGCCATGGCGCGCCGCTCGCCGCGCTCGCGACCGTGGTCGCGGCGGGCTGGCCCGGCATCTTCGTCACCGGGCACAGCGCCAAGATCGAGCCCGGCACGCAGTTCATCGCCTATACCGGCGAGAGCCTGGCGATGAGCGTTCCCGTCCGGCCCGAGCTGCAGAAAGCCGCGCACGAGCGCGCCCCCGCGCAGCGCGGCGTGGTTCAGGTCTATGAAGGCCGCAAGGCCGGCCAGGACGACGCGATCCTGGTGCCGATGTAGGTTTCAGGCGAGCCGCTCGATAAGCGCCATCGCGCCGGCCGGGTTACGAGCCTTGGCGCCGCTGATCAGGAACAGGAAAGCGTCGCGCGGCTGGCCGATGCTCGTCGCGGGCGGCTCGATATAGGCATAGCCTTCGGGCGCCTGGCCCACGGCCCAGGCCCTGGCGGTATCGGCCCAGCGGTCTAGATCCCCGGGAGCATAGCCGGTTGGCTGATCCTCGCGCGTATTCTGCAGCCGCGCATAAGCGAAATCGGCGGTAAGATCGGCGAATTGCGGATATTTGTCTGCATCCGCAAACACGATCGCCGCATTGGCCTTGCGCGCGAGTGCCACGAATTCGGGATTGCGGAAGCTTTCGTGGCGCGGTTCGATCGCGTGGCGGAGGGGCACGCCCGCCACGTTTTTGGGCAACATATCGAGGAAGCCGCCGAAATCCTCCGGATCGAACTGCTTGGTGGCCGCGAATTGCCACAATATCGGGCCGAGCTTGGGGCCGAGCTCTGACAGGCCCTGATTGATGAACTTGTCGATCGATTCCGCGCCGTCGCGCAGGATTCGACGGTTGGTACAGAAGCGCGAGGCCTTGACCGAGAAGACGAAATCGTCGGGCGTGCGCTTGGCCCAATCCGCCCAGGTCGCGGGCTTCTGGGTCGAATAGAAAGTGCCGTTGATCTCGATCGCGGTGACGTGGGCCGACGCATATTCGAGCTCGCGCGCCTTGGCCCAGCCCTTGGGATAGAAATTGTCGCGCCAGGGCTCGAACGTCCAGCCGCCGATGCCGACCCGGATCTTACCTGCCATCTCGTTCCTCCCAGCTTTCGTCACCCCGGACTTGTTCCGGGGTCCACCCGGCGGCTTGCCGCCTGCCTTACGGTGGATGCCGGAACAAGTCCGGCATGACGGGTTGATATTACGCCGTCAGGACCCGCGCATAGGCCGCGGGATCGACGTTCGATCCCGAGCATATAATTACCGTATCGCCCGAAATTGGCGGCAGCTTATCCGCCAGCCATGATGCGAGCGCGACTGCTCCGCCTGGTTCCACTACGAGACCGAGGCCGAAAGCGTAGCGCATCGCGGCATGGACCTCGGCCTCGCTCGCCCAGACGCCGCGTGCGCCGGCAGCGCGGAGCGTCTCGAAGGTCAGATCGGCGACGCGTCTGGTCTGAAGCGCGTCGCACGAGGTGAAGGCTGCGTCGGCCGGGACCTCGACGATATGTCCAATCGCGAGCGAGCGACCCATATCGTCCCAGCCCTCGGGCTCGGCAACCACGATCTCCGTTTCGGGCAAGGCGAGCGCCAGGCCCGCGGCGAGGCCGCCGCCGCCGCAAGGGGTGACGACGCGTGCGGGCGCATCGCCAAGTTGCTCGATAATCTCGAGCCCGGCGGTCCCCTGCCCCTCGACTACGTCGGGATCGTCGAACGAGGGCACCAGCACCGCGCCCCGCTCTGCCGCCAGCGCCGCCGCAATCTTCTCCCGGCTCTCGCTATGACGGTCGTAGAGAACGATCTCGGCACCGAGGGCGCGCGTCGCATCCATCTTCACCGCGGGCGCGTCGGCCGGCATCACGATCGCCGCCGGCATGCCGAGCATCTTCGCCGCGCGGGCTACGCCCTGGGCATGATTGCCGGAAGAAAAAGCGACCACGCCGGCCTTTCGCCCCGCCGCATCGATCTGCGTCAGCCGATTGTAGGCGCCCCGCATTTTGAAGGCACCGCCGAGCTGCAATGATTCGCATTTTATCCACAGGCGGCCCTGCGCAACGGGCACCGGCAGCAGCGGCGTGACCGTCACAATTCCGGCGAGGCGTTTTCGAGCCGCGAAAACGCCTTCGGAAGAGACTGTTTTGCCTTCGTTATATCCCTGATTTTCCACGCTTTATCCTGACAATCCGGAACGACAAAAAAACTGGTGCGATTGCGACTTTACAGGGGGGACCCCCGACCCTATTTAGCCCGTCCGCTGCCCCATGGGACTTCCACCGCAAGGCAGTGCTTTTCGAACTGTAGACCGTGGGCTTGCCTGCGGCATTGGAGGTCCCTTGAATTGCACAAGCACCATAGCGCGCTGGGGCTAGCTGCCTGCCCCGTCAAGGTTTCGGATAGCCTTGAAATCGCCCGTCGGCGCCCGGTCCAGCCGGTAACGCTCATTCGCCCGCATGCCGCGCGGCGCGCCGCCCGCTTCTTCGTGGAGAAGTTCAAGGGCCGGTCGCTCTATGCGGTCAAGGCGAACCCCTCGCCGGAGCTGATCCAGCTCCTGTGGGAAAGCGGCATCACGCATTTCGACGTCGCCTCGATCGCCGAGGTGCGTCTGGTTGCGCGCGTCGCACCGCAGGCGACCTTGTGCTTCATGCACCCGGTCAAGGCCGAGGAAGCGATCCGCGAGGCCTATTTCACGCATGGTGTTCGCACCTTCTCGCTCGACTCCCTCGAAGAGCTCGAGAAGATCATGCGCGCCACCGAGCAGGCGACAGACCTCACGCTCTGCGTACGGCTGCGCGTAGCCAACGACCATGCCAAGCTGAGCCTTGGCGCAAAGTTCGGCGCCGCGCCCGACGAGACCAAGGCCCTGCTGTTCGCCGCCCGCCAGGCGGCCGACGCGCTTGGCATCTGCTTCCATGTCGGCAGCCAGACGATGTCGCCATCGGCCTATGTCCAGGCGCTGGGCCGCGTGCGCAACGCGATTGTCGAGGCGGCGGTTACGGTCGACGTGATCGATGTCGGCGGCGGTTTCCCGTCCATCTATCCGGGGATGGAGCCGGCGCCGCTCGAAGCCTATTTCGACGCGATCCACAGCGCATTCGAGGCGCTGCCGATCAGCTATTCGGCGGAGCTGTGGGCCGAGCCCGGCCGTGCGCTCTGCGCCGAATATGCAAGCCTGCTGGTGCGGGTCGAGCGTCGCCGCGGCGACCAGCTCTACATCAACGACGGTGCCTATGGCGCCCTGTTCGATGCGGCGCACGTCGGCTGGCGCTTCCCGGTGCAGCTCGTCCGCGAGGGCGGCTCGGACACCAAGGACATGGCGTTCAGCTTCTACGGTCCGACCTGCGACGATATCGACCATATGGCGGGCCCGTTCTCGCTGCCGGCCGACATCGGACCCGGCGATTATATCGAGATCGGCATGCTCGGCGCCTATGGCTGCGCGATGCGCACCGGTTTCAACGGTTTCACCGCCGGCGAGACCGTGGTGATGGGCGACGAGCCGATGGCGAGCGCCTATATCGAGGCGGTTCCGGAACGCGCGGTTCCCTCGAACGTCGTCAAGCTGTAACAGCCTGGGCTGATTGAGATTGCGAGGCCGGGTGGTGCGCCACCCGGCTTTCGCTTTTCGGGTTTCCGCGTCCCCTTCAACGACGCCGGTTCATTGTGTGAAATCGGGAGCCTTCCCATGAACGACGTGCCCATCAACGACACCCGCAAGGCGGAGCTTCTCTCCACCAAGGTCGAACATATCGACATCCGCAGCTATGACGCGCGGCCGATCATCGACGCCATGGGCAAGATGAGCTTCACCAGCCGCGATCTGGCGCGCGCGACCGGCATCTACAACCAGATGCTCGCCGATAAGGATTGCACGATCTTCCTGGTGATCGCGGGCTCGACCTCGGCCGGCGGCTGCATGGACGCCTATGCCGAGCTGGTGCGTTCCAACATGGTCGACGGCATCATCGCCACCGGCGCCTCGATCGTCGACATGGATTTCTTCGAAGGTCTTGGCCACAAGCACTATCAAGCGCTTGAAATTCCTGATGACGACACGCTGCGTTCGCTGCTGATCGACCGCATCTACGACACCTATATCGACGAGGAAGAGCTGCAGCACGTCGATCACACGATCTTCGAGATCGCCGAGACGATCGAGCCCAAGGCCTATTCGTCGCGCGCCTTCATCCGCGAAATGGGCAAGTATCTGGTCGAGCATGGCAAGAAGGAGAACAGCCTGGTCAAGCTCGCCTACGAGCATGACGTGCCTATCTTCTGCCCGGCCTTCACCGACTCCTCCGCCGGCTTCGGGCTCGTCAAGCACCAGGTCGATTCGATGAAGGCGGGCAAGCCCTACCTGACGATCGACTCGATCGCCGACTTCCGCGAGCTGACCGACATCAAGATCAAGGCGGGCGTCACCGGTCTGCTGATGATCGGCGGCGGCGTGCCCAAGAATTTCGTACAGGACACGGTCGTCTGCGCCGAAATCCTGGGCCACGATGATGTCGAAGTGCACAAATATGCGGTGCAGATCACCGTTGCCGACGTGCGCGACGGCGCCTGCTCGTCCTCGACGCTGCAGGAAGCGGCGAGCTGGGGCAAGGTCAACACCGGCATCGAGCAGATGGTGTTCGCGGAAGCCGGCTCGGTGGTTCCGCTCCTGGCATCGGACGCGTATCACCGTGGCCATTGGAAGGACCGTCCGAAGCGGGCCTGGGCCAAGCTTTTCGCCTGATCCCCTTCCCTCGCCCGCAAATCCGGTCAAAGAGCGGGCGGATGACCGATCTGGCAACCTTCGAGCGCGCGGTCTACGGCCGCGCGCTCAATCGTATGGACCTGCTCGCCGAGGTCCTGGTCGAGCTGGCGACGGGCCGGATCGCGGAAAGCGCGGCTGCGGCGTCGGCAATACCCGACCCGCGGCTGCTGCGCTTTGCCGCCGCGATCGCGGCGCTGATGGCCGATCCGATGGTCGAGATCAGCGAAGGGCAACATGATCGCATGGCCCCGGTAGTGGGCGACCTCCAGCGCCTGTTCCAGGCGACAGGTTTCGGCGGCACGGATTTCGTGCTGCGCGCTTTGTCGCAGGAGAGCATCTCGTCGGACCTGCTGGCGCGGCGCCTCCCTTTGCTGGCGCTGGATTCGGACCTGTCCTGGCCGCCCGACTTTCTCGACACGTTGCCGCCGCGCGCGGCGCAGCAGACGCTGGCCAACCTGATCGCGACCAAGCCGGTCCTGAGCCTGCGCGGACAGGCGCGGCGCGACCAGTTGCTCGACCATGCCGCGACGATGCCTGCCGCCGACTGGCCGGTTTCGGTCCACCATCTCGTGCTGATCACCACCGCCTGGATGCTGTGCAGCTATGCCTCCACGCCCAACAAGCATGCGATCAAGCGGCTGTTCAACGATGCGCTGAAGGGCATGGCGCGGGTGTGGGGATTGGGCGATCGACCGATGCCGCGCGAGCGCGAGCGCAAGGCCCGGCCGCGCATTCTGTTCGCGTCCGAGATCATGCATTCGAAGCATGTCCAATATCGCTATTTCGGCCAATATCTGCGCCAGTTGCGCACGCGGTTCGAGCTGGTCCTCCTGACCGAGCGCAAGGAGGTAGACGATCATGTCCGCGCCTTGTTCGATGACGTGCTGACCTTCGAGCGGACCGAACCCGGCTATCTGCGCAAGATCCACCAGATGATGATCGATGCCGCGCCCGACATCCTCTTCTATCCGAGCGTGGGCATGCGCCATTGGGGGCCGCTCTTCGCCAATCTGCGGCTCGCGCCGATCCAGCTGACCGCACTCGGCCATTCGGCCTCCAGCTTCTGCGACACGATCGATTATTATCTGCTGGAAGAAGGCTATGTGTCGGACCCGGCCTTGTTCGGCGAAACCGTGCTGACCGTGCTCGATGAAAGCCTGATCTTCGAGCGCATGCCCGGTTTCAGGCCGCCCGTGCCCGAAATCCGCGAAGCGCCGGGAACGCTGCGGATCGTGCTACCGAGCAACGCGCTCAAGCTCAATCCGAATTTCATCGCGGTGCTGGGCCGGATCCACGCCGCCGCCAAGCGCCCGCTCGAATTCCATTTCCTGCCCAATGCCAACGGACTGGAACTGAGCGCGCTCAACCGCGCGATCCAGCGGGTGTTGCCGGGCGCGCGCATGCACGGCACGCTTTCCTACGATCGCTATATCGGGCTGATCTCCGCCTGTGATCTCAACCTCAGCCCCTTCCCCTTCGGCGGGCTGCACAGCGTGATCGATTCGCTTCGCCAGGGCCTGCCGGTGGTGGCGATGGACTGCCCCGAACCGCATGGGCGCACCGACGCGATGTTGCTCCATCGGCTGGGCATGCCCGACTGGCTGATCGCGCGGACCGAGGAGGAATATGTCGCGGCGGCTTTGCGCGTGATCGAGGATGATGGCCTGCGCGTGTCGCTCAGCCGGCAGGCCTTGGCGATCGACGTCGGCAACGTGATGTTCGGCGACGCAAGCACGCCTTTGCGCAGCGAGATCGTCGATACGATGTGGTGGCTCTACGAGAACCATGAGCGTGCGCAGGCGGATGGGCGCAAGCTGTGGAGCCTGGCCGACCGCGCGGCCTCCTAGTCCTTCGCGATCGGCCGCGACGGATTGCTGGTCCACTCGCTCCACGAGCCGGGATAGAGGCGCGAGCCGGAAAGGCCGGCCACTTCCATCGCAAGCAGATTGTGGGTCGCAGTCACGCCCGATCCGCATTGGTGCACGATCGTATCGGCGGGCCTTCCGGCCACGAGATCGGCGAATTCCCGGGCGAGCTGATCCGCGGGTTTGAAGCGCCCCGCCTGGGTCAGGTTGTTCTGCCAGAAGCGGTTGTCCGCGCCGGGAATATGGCCTGATGCGGTATCGAGCGGGTGCGGCGCGCCGGCAAAGCGCTCCGCGGTGCGCGCGTCCAGCACAAGCAGATCACCGCTCGCCAGATTGGCCTCGATGCCTTCGACTTCGGTGATCGGCATCAGCGGTTCGGTAGAAGCCCTAAAATCGCCAGGGGCAAATGTGGCGTCCCCAGCGTCAAGGTCGCGCCCGGATTCGATCCAGGCCTGCAGGCCGCCGTCGAGCACCGCTACCTGGCCGTGCCCCGCCCAACGCAGCATCCACCACAGGCGCGAGGCGTAGTAACCGCCGACATTGTCGTAGGCGACGACCAGGCCAGTTTGCGTCACGCCGAGTTCCGCCATGCGCACGGCAAAGGCGGTCCGGTCGGGCAAGGGGTGGCGCCCGTTCGTCCCGGTGGGTTGGGCAGACAGGTCCCGCTCTAGATCTACGTAGACAGCACCCGGAATATGGCCTGCGCGATAGTCGCGGCGCCCGGCCTCGGGATCGCCGAGATCGAAGCGGCAATCGCAGATCAGGACAGTGCCCTGCTCCGCCAGCCGCGCGAGATCGGCAGCGTCGATCAAGGTTTGATAGCTCATTGTCCTGCCCGCTCCAGCACGCGCCGCGCCTGGGCGAGGTGCGGCGCATCGACCATCTTGCCGTCGACCGCGAGCACGCCGGCATCGGGATTGGCGGCGAAAGCGTCGACGATCGCGCGAGCGGCGGCGAGCTCCGTTTCGGTGGGGGTGAAAGCGCGGTTGATCACCGCGATCTGATCGGGATGGATCGCCATCATGCCGGTAAAACCATCGCGTGCGCCGCGGGCTGCATAAGCCGCGAGGCCGTCGAGATCGCGGAAATCGGGATAGACCGTCTCGATCGCGGGCACCCTGGCGGCATGGGCCGCGAACAGAGCGAGCGAACGCACCGTCTCGATCGGCGCGGTGTAGCGCCCATCCGCCTCGCGTGCGGCGGTGGCGCCGATCGCGGCGGGCAGATCCTCCGCGCCCCAGGTCAGGCCGAGCAGGCGGTCCGCGACCTGGCGATAGCTGCCCAGCTCGAACAAGGCGGCGGGCGTTTCGGTCGCGATCGGCAGGATCGGCGCGCCGGTCCAGCTGCTGAGTGCATGGACGGTGGCTGCGCCTTCTGCCTTGGGTAGGACCAAGCCGTCGGGATGCGTGTCCCGGAGCGCAGCGAGATCGTCATTGGCATAAGGACCGCCGACCGGATTGATCCGGACCAGCAAGGGCACCGGCCGTTCCGCGCGCGTCAGGAAGGCGGCAACCGCCTCGCGCGCCTCACCCTTGCGCGAAGCCGCGACCGAATCCTCGAGGTCGACGATCAGCGCATCGGCGCCGAGGCCAAGCGCCTTCTCCATCCGGTCGGGCCGGTCGCCTGGCACGAACAGCAGCGAGCGCAAGCGCATCAGGCGGCCGCCTTGCCCTTGAGGAGCGCCATGCGGAGACACGAGCAGACGACCTCGTCGCGCTGGTTGATCGCGCGATGCTCGAACGTGACGATGCCGGAGCCGGGGCGCGACTTGCTCGGCCGAAGCTCGACCACCTCGCTTTCGACCCGGATCGTGTCGCCCAGGAAGACAGGCTTGGGCATGACCAATTTGTCGTAACCGAGATTGGCCACCAGCGTGCCCAGCGTCGTTTCCGCCACCGATAGGCCGATCATCAGGCTGAAGGTGAAGGTGCCGTTGACGAGGATCTGGCCGAACTCGCTCGCCTTGGCCGCCTCCGCATCGATGTGCAACGGCTGCGGATTATGCGTCAGCGTCGAGAAGAGCAGATTGTCGGTCTCGGTCACGGTGCGGCGGATCGGATGCTCGATCCGGTCGCCGACCTGCCATTCGTCATAATGCCGGCCTGTCATATGCCTCCCCTACACCGCTCAGCCGCCAAGGTGGAGCTTCATGCCGATATGCGTCGGTTCGAAGCCAAGGCCCTCATAGAAGCTATGGGCGCGCTTCCGGTCGCGGTGGGTCATGAGCTGGACGATGCGGCAGCCGCGTTCGCGGCAGCGCTCAACCGCCCATTCGATCATCGATCGACCCAACCCCTGTCCGCGCAGATGGCTCGCGATCCGCACCGCCTCGATCTGGCCCCGCCAGACGCCCCGGAAGGACAGGCCGGGCAGGAAGCTCAGGATGAAGGTGCCCACGATCGCCCCATCGCGCTCGGCCACGAGCAACCGCTGATTGGGATCGGCCGCGATCGCGGCGAAGGCCTCGATATAGCCCGGATGCAAGGCGCCCTCGACGGTTTCGCGGACACGTCCTTTCTCGTCGTCGGCGAGCAGCGCGACCACCGCGGCGATGTCCTGCAATCCCGCGTCGCGAATATGGAGGCTGCTCACTTGTCCTGTTTCTCGATACGGACCAGCAGGGTTCCTTCGCCAACCTGCGCGCCGGCGACCGCCTTCAGCTCCGCGACGATGCCGTCGAAGGGCGCGAGCAGGCCTTGTTCCATCTTCATCGCCTCGATCACCACCAGCTTCTGACCGGCCTTGACCGACGCCCCCTCGACGACATCGACAGAGACAATCCTGCCCGGCATCGGCGCGGGCAGTACGCCATCCGAGCTGCCGCCGCTGGCCCGGCCGCGCACCGCATGCGGCGCGGTGAGATAGGCCGCGCCATCCTCGAACAGCACGGTTTCCTGTCCGATCTGCGTCCAGCCCGCCTCGGCGTCCCAATAAGGCCGATCGCCCAGGAAATCATAATCCACCTCGGCCACCGCTCCGTTAACATCAAGCCGCACGCGCGTGTCGGGTTCGGCGTTGAGGCGGAAGCCGAGCAAGCCGGCGAAGCGGTCGAACGCGGGATCGCCCGCCTGGCCCTTCACGAAGCGGCTGTTGAACACCGCCTGATCGGCCGCGACCTGGAGCAGATCGTCGCTCGGCGCGGGCGCTTCGAGCAGGGTTTCGCCTTCCTCCGCGATGCTGTTGGTGGTCATCGTGCCCGCGCGGAAGGGTTCGATGTCGAGCAGGCGCGCGAGGAACCAGGCGTTGGTCCTGACCGGCTCGCATTTCACCGCGCGGCAGGCATCGGCGAGCATGTCGGCGGCATCGTCACGCGTCGCGGCGTGCCCGATCAGCTTGGCGATCATCGGATCGTAGAAAGAGGAGACGCGTCCGCCCTCTTCTACGCCGCTCTCGACGCGCACCTCGTCGGAGAGGTCGAGATAGTCGATTGCGCCGATCGAGGGCAGGAAGTCCCGCGCCGGATCCTCGGCATAAAGCCGCGCCTCGATCGCATGGCCGCGGATTTGGAGTTGCTCCTGCTTGATCGGCAGAGTCTCGCCACTCGCGACGCGGAGCTGCCATTCGACCAGGTCCTGGCCGGTAATCTCCTCGGTCACCGGATGCTCGACCTGGAGCCGGGTGTTCATCTCCATGAACCAGATACGATCGGCGCGCAGGCCGTCGGAGGCGTCGGCGATGAACTCGATCGTGCCCGCGCCGACATAATCGACCGCCTTGGCGGCCTTGACCGCCGCCGCGCAGATCGCCTCGCGCGTCTTCGCGCCCATGCCCGGCGCGGGGGCCTCCTCGATCACCTTCTGATGGCGGCGCTGGAGCGAGCAATCGCGCTCGAATAGGTGGACGACATTGCCGTGCGTGTCGCCGAACACCTGCACCTCGATATGGCGCGGGTTGAGGATATATTTCTCGATCAGCACGCGGTCGTCGCCGAAGGAGGACGCCGCCTCTCGCCGGCAGGAGGCCAAGGCGTCGGCAAAGTCGCTGGCCTGATCGACCCGGCGCATGCCCTTGCCGCCGCCGCCCGCGACCGCCTTGATCAGCACGGGATAGCCGATCCGGCCGGCTTCCTGCTGCAGCCGTTCGGGCGATTGATCCCTGCCGAGATAGCCGGGCGTCACCGGCACGCCGGCCTTCTCCATCAGCGCCTTGGCCGCGTCCTTGAGCCCCATCGCGCGGATCGCGGCGGGCGGTGCGCCGACCCAGACCAGTCCGGCGTCGGCCACCGCCTCCGCGAACTCGGCATTCTCCGACAGGAAACCGTAACCTGGGTGGATTGCCTCGGCCCCGGTCTGCTTCGCGGCGGCCAATATCTTGGCCTGATCGAGATAGGATTCCCGCGCCGGCGCAGGCCCGATGCACACCGCCTCGTCCGCCTCGCGCACGAAGGGCATGTCGGAATCGACGTCCGAATGGACCGCGATCGTGCGGATACCCATCGCGCGCGCGGTGCGCATGATCCGCCGCGCGATCTCGCCGCGATTGGCGATGAGGAGCGATTGTATCACCGGTGGCGCCCCTCCACCGCCGGCTCCGCCGACGGCCCCCATCCCCGCGAGATCGCGGGGAGGATTGAGCAGTGGGCCTGCTTCATCCCTCGCAACCTGTCGTCCGCGACGACCAGGTGACGTTCTGGACCTTCCAGGCGCCATTCTCGCGCACCAGGTCGAAATGGTCCACGCCGCAATGGTGCGGCTTGCCGTCGATCGTGAAGACGTAGCGCGACCATACCATCGCGACGTCACCATCCACCTCGACAGCGGGATCGAGCAGCGTTTCCTTGTAGCGTTCCGGTCCGGGCTTGATGCCGCCCGCGAAATCGGCCCAGCTCAGATGGCGGATGGAGCGGGTGCCGTCGGCTTTTTCGGTCGCGACGGTCGCGCCGCCATCGGGCCGGGTCTGGGCGAGGATCATCGCGCCGTCGCGCGCCTCGAGGCCTGAAAACATCGCGTTGATCGGCGCCATCACCGCCGCTTCGGCACTGCCATCCATCGGCAGCGGGTTCCATTTGGGGAGCTTGGCCGTGTCGGCGGCGAGAAGCAGAGCGAGCAGCATGGGTTACATCCTGAAGATGCCGAACTGCGCGCGATCCGGGATCGGCGCGTTCAACGTGGCGGAAAAGGCGAGGCCGAGCACGTCGCGGGTCTGGACGGGGTCGATCACCCCATCGTCCCACAGCCGCGCGGTGGCGTAATAAGGATTGCCCTCATCCTCATATTTCTGGCGGATCGGCGCCTTGAAGGCTTCGGCTTCGTCCGGCGTCCATTTATCGGCATCGCGATGCACGGTCGCCAGCACCGAGGCCGCCTGCTCGCCGCCCATGACGCTAATCCGCGCATTGGGCCAGGTGAAGAGGAAGCGCGGCGAATAAGCGCGGCCGCCCATGCCGTAATTGCCCGCGCCGAAGCTGCCGCCGATCAGGACGGTGATCTTGGGCACCGATGCGGTGGCGACGGCCGTCACGAGCTTTGCGCCATGTTTTGCAATGCCTTCCGCCTCATATTTACCACCGACCATGAAGCCGGAGATATTCTGCAGGAAGAGCAGCGGGATGCGCCGCTGGCAAGCGAGCTCGACGAAATGCGCGCCCTTCTGGGCGCTCTCGCTGAACAGCACGCCATTGTTGGCGAGGATCGCCACCGGAATGCCCCAGATGCGCGCGAAGCCGCAGACCAGGGTAGTGCCGTAATTGGCCTTGAACTCGTGCAGCTCGGACCCGTCGACGATCCGCGCGATCACCTCATGCACGTCATAAGGCGCGCGCACGTCGGTCGGCACGATGCCGTATAATTCCTCCGCGTCATATTTGGGTGGGCGCGGCTCGGTGAGGTCGACGCCGCTTTCGGGCGCGCGGCCGAGGGTCGCGACGATATCGCGCACGATGGTGAGCGCATGTTCGTCATTCTCGGCGATATGGTCGACCACGCCCGATTTGCGGCCATGCGTCTCCGCCCCGCCCAATTCCTCGGCGGAGATGACCTCGCCGGTGGCGGCCTTCACCAGCGGCGGGCCGGCGAGGAAGATCGTCCCCTGCCCGCGCACGATCACGCTCTCGTCCGACATGGCGGGCACATAAGCGCCGCCGGCAGTGCAGCTGCCCATCACGCTCGCAATCTGGGGGATGCCCAGAGCCGACATATTGGCCTGGTTGAAGAAGATTCGCCCGAAATGATCGCGGTCGGGAAAGACCTCGGCCTGGTGCGGCAGGTTGGCACCGCCGCTATCGACCAGATAGATGCAGGGCAGCCGGTTTTCCTGCGCGATCTCCTGCGCGCGGAGGTGCTTCTTCACGGTCAGCGGATAGTAAGTCCCGCCTTTGACCGTGCTGTCATTGGCGACGATCATCACCTCGCGGCCCGAGACCCGGCCGACGCCCGCGATCATGCCGGCGCCGGGCACCTCGTCGCCGTAGAGGCCGTTGGCGGCGAGCTGGCCGATCTCAAGGAAAGGCGAAGCCGGATCGAGCAATTGGGTGACGCGGTCGCGCGGCAGGAGCTTGCCACGCGCGACGTGGCGTTCGCGCGAGGCTTCCGAGCCGCCCAGCGCGGCCTGGGCGACCCGGGCGCGCAATTCGGCGGCGAGCGCGCGATTGTGCGCGGCGTTGGCGCGGAAGCTTTCCGAGGAGGGATCAATGAGGGAAGTGAGCTTGGTCATCGTTCCCCCTCCCTGCCAAGGGAGGGGGTTAGGGGGTGGGTGACGTCAGTGCGATGGCGCCCCAATGCGCCGCCTCCAGCGGACTCACCCACCCCAACCCCTCCCTCGGGAGGGAGGGGCTTTTTAGCTGCCCTCATCATACGCCCAGCAATTCCCGGCCGATCAGCATGCGGCGGACCTCGTTGGTGCCCGCACCGATGTCGAGCAGCTTGGCGTCGCGATAATAACGCTCGACCGGCCAATCCTTGGTGTAGCCGGCACCGCCCAGCGCCTGGATCGCCTCGTTGGCCACCTTCACCGCATTCTCGCTCGCGAGCAGGATCGCGCCCGCGGCGTCGAACCGCGTGGTCTTGCCCGCGTCGCAGGCGCGCGCGACCGCATAGGAATAAGCGCGCGCCGAATTGAGCGCGACATACATGTCGGCAACCTTGGCCTGCATCAGCTGGAACGACCCGATGGCTTTTCCGAACTGCTTGCGTTCCTGAAGGTAGGGCATGACCGTGTCGATGCAGGCCTGCATGATGCCGAGCTGCGTGCCCGACAGCACGACGCGCTCGTAATCGAGGCCCGACATCAGCACCTTCACGCCACCGTCGAGCGGGCCGAGCACATTCTCGTCCGGCACGAAGCAATCGTTGAATACCAGCTCCGCGGTGGGTGAGCCGCGCATGCCCATCTTGTCGATCTTCTGGCCGATCGCGAAGCCGGGCATGTCCTTCTCGATCAGGAAGGCGGTGATGCCCTTCGAGCCGGCATCGGGCGTGGTCTTGGCGTAGACGACCAGGGTCTCGGCATAAGCCGCGTTGGTGATCCAGAATTTGGTGCCGTTGAGCCGAAAGCCGCCATCGACCTTGTCGGCGCGGGTCTTCATCGAGACGACATCGGAACCCGCGCCCGCTTCGGACATAGCAAGACTGCCGACATGCTCGCCGGAGACGAGCCTGGGCAGATATTTGGCCTTCTGGTCGGGATTACCCCAGCGATGGATCTGGTTGACGCACAGGTTGGAATGCGCGCCGTAGGACAGGCCGACCGAGGCCGAGGCGCGGCTGATTTCCTCGACCGCGATCACATGTTCGAGATAGCCGAGGCCGAGGCCGCCATATTGCTCCGCGACCGTGATGCCATGCAGACCGAGCGCGCCCATTTCGGGCCAGAGCTGGATCGGGAACCAGTCTTCCTCGTCCACCTTCCGCGCGATCGGCGCGATCCGGTCGGCGGCGAAACGCGCCGTAGTGTCGCGGATCGCGTCCGCCATCTCGCCCAGCGCGAAATCGAGGGGCTCGGTCATGTCATCCTCAAACTAGTATCGTTTGAAACCGCCTAACCTGTCCCGATGGCGAAAGCTACTCGAACTCCAGGATCACCGCATCGACCGCGAGGCTGTCACCGGGGGCGGCGTCGACCTTGGCCACGATACCGGCTTTCTCGGCGCGCAGGATATTCTCCATCTTCATCGCCTCGACCACCGCGAGCGGCTGGCCCGCCTCGACCTTGTCGCCTTCCTTCACATGCAGCGCGGTGAGCAGGCCGGGCATCGGGCAAAGCAGGAAGCGCGACAGGTCCGGCGGGACCTTCTCGATCATATGTTTCGCCAGATCGGCGACATGCGGCGGCAACAGGCGCAGGTCATGGCTGCGGCCGCGCGTGGTGAGACGCCAGCCCGAACGCGTGCGACTGATCCGCATCGCCAGCGGCTCGCCGTCAATCTCGGCCTCGATCAGGCGCTGGCCGGGCACGTAGGGCGCATCCACCACCAAAGCCTTGCCGTCGACGATCACGGTCTCGTCCTCGACCGTCACGCGATGCTCGGCGCCGTCCATCGAGACGACCCATTCGCAATTGGTCGGCACGCGGCCGTTGAGGCGGCCGTCGATCGCGCCCGCGCGCTCCCCTTCGGCGCAGGCGATGATGCCGGCGACCGCCGACAGCTTGGCGGTCAGCGCTTCGGGAACGGGCGCGCCGTGGAAGCCCTCGGGATATTCCTCGGCGATGAAGCCGGTGGTGAGGCGCCCCTCGCGGAAGCGCGGATGCTGCATCAGCGCGGACAGGAAATCCACATTGTGGCCGATGCCGTCGATCTCGAACTGGTCGAGCGCCGCGATCTGGGTGTCGATCGCCTCCTCGCGCGTGTCGCCATAAGTGACGAGCTTGGCGATCATCGGATCGTAGAACATCGAGATTTCGGATCCCTCGACCACGCCGTCATCGACACGCACGTCGGCGGTCTCGGCGGGCGGACGATAGCGGACCAGCCGCCCGGTCGAGGGCAGGAAGCCGCGATAGGGGTCCTCCGCATAGACGCGGTTCTCGATCGCCCAGCCCTTCAGCTTCACACCGTCCTGCGTGAAGCCGAGCTTTTCGCCATTGGCGACGCGCAGCATCTGCTCGACCAGATCGAGGCCGGTCACATATTCGGTGACGGGATGCTCGACCTGAAGGCGAGTGTTCATCTCGAGGAAGTAGAAGCTGCGATCGGCGCCGGCGATGAACTCGACCGTGCCCGCGCTATAATAGCCGACCGCCTGCGCCAGCTTGACCGCCTGCTCGCCCATCGCCTTGCGCATCTCTGGCGTGACGAAGGGCGACGGGGCCTCCTCGACCACCTTCTGATGGCGGCGCTGGACCGAGCATTCGCGCTCGCCGAGATAGACGATATTGCCGTGCTGGTCGCCCAAGAGCTGGATTTCGATATGGCGCGGGCTCTCGACGAATTTCTCGATGAAGACGCGATCATCGCCGAAGCTCGCCAGCCCTTCGCGTCGCACGCTATCGAACGTCTCGCGTACATCCTGTTCGGACCGGGCGAGCCGCATGCCCTTGCCACCGCCGCCGGCGGATGCCTTCATCATCACCGGATAGGTGATGCCGTTCGCGATCTCGACCGCATGCTCGGTATCGCGGATCTCGCCAATGAAGCCCGGCACGACCGACACACCCGCGGCCTGGGCCAATTTCTTGGATTCGATCTTGTCACCCATCGCGGCGATCGCCTTGGCCGGCGGCCCGATGAAGGCGATCCCGTTGTCGGCCAGCAATTGCGCGAAACTCTCGCGCTCCGACAGGAAGCCGTAGCCGGGATGCACGGCCTCGGCGCCGGTTTCCTTGCAGGCAAGCAGGATCGCGTCGGCGAGCAGATAGGATTGCGCCGCGGGCGGCGGGCCCAGCCGCACCTTCTCATCCGCCATCTCGACATGCGGCGCGCGCGCGTCGGCATCGGAATAGACCGCGACCGTCTTGATGCCCATCTTCCGCGCGGTGCGGATCACACGACAGGCAATCTCGCCGCGATTGGCGATCAATATCTTCGAGAACATCCTACTTCCCAAACAAGGCCTTGAGCGGCTTCAGGTCTGCATATTCAACCGAGACGGTTAGGCTGTCCGGGCCGCTGCGGCCGCGGGCTACCGAGATATGCCCCTCGGTGAGGATCGAGGGCTTCCAATGCCAGTCGCCCGGCTGCGATCCGAACACGTGGCGATTGCCGACATCGCGCCGCAACGAGGTTTCCATGCGATTGATCTGCGGCGCGACCGTGCCGTCGATCTCGACCTGACAGCTCCATACATCCGCTTCGCGGCTGTCGACCGGCGTCGCGGCGCGGACCAGGGCTACGTGTGGCCATTGCCACATACTGAGATCGCCTTGCTCACGACCAATTGCGGTCTGACGCCGCTTCCAGCCGATCTCGTCCATGATCTGCGCGGCGTGCCTGGGGTCGGCCGACGCATCGACGCAGGCGCGCCGCACGAAATCGGCCAGGATCGGGGCGTTGTCGTAGCGGCCCGTGATCGACAGCGCGGACAATGCAGGCTGACCCGTGCGGGCGCACGCAGCTAGCAGGATTGCGCCCGCCGCCAGCGCCATCACGGTCGCCGAAGGATTCAAGCGTTGAGCCCCAGTTTCGCGAACAGCAGCGCGTCCTTGTCGTTTCCGGCATTGCCCGTCGTGAGCAATTTGTCGCCGGTGAAGATCGAGCTCGCGCCGGCCAGGAAACAGAGCGCCTGGGTCGCATCCGACATGCTCTCGCGGCCAGCCGAAAGCCGCACCACCGAGTTCGGCATCAGGATGCGCGCAACCGCAACGGTGCGGACGAACTCGATATCGTCGATGCGCGCGCTCGGCACGTCCTTGAGGATGTCGCCCAGCACGGTGCCCGGCACCGGCACGAGCGCGTTGATCGGAACGCTTTCGGGCGGCTCGGGCAGGCTCGCGAGCGCGTGGAGGAAGCCGACGCGGTCCTCGCGCGTCTCGCCCATGCCGACGATGCCGCCGCAGCAGACGTTGATCCCCTGCCCGCGCACGCGATCGAGCGTGTCGATCCGGTCCTGCCAGGTCCGCGTGGTGATGACCTTGTCATAATGTTCGGGCGAGGTGTCGAGATTGTGGTTGTAATAATCGAGGCCCGCTTGCCCAAGCCGCTCGGCCTGTTCATCGGTGAGCATGCCGAGCGTCATGCAGCTCTGCAGGCCGAGCGCGTTCACGCCCTCCACCATCGCGCAGATCGCGTCCATGTCGCGGTCCTTGGGCTCGCGCCAGGCGGCGCCCATGCAGAAACGCTGCGATCCCGCCGCCTTGGCCTCGCGCGCGGCTTCCAGCACCGCGTCGACATCCATCAGCTTGGAGGCCTTGAGACCGCTTTCGGCATGGACCGACTGCGAACAATAGCCGCAATCCTCGGCGCAGCCGCCGGTCTTGATCGACAGCAGGGTCGCGCGCTCGACCTGGTTGGGGTCGTGGTGGGCGCGATGCACCTCGGCGGCGCGGAAAACGAGGTCCATGAAAGGCAGATCGAACAGCGCCGCCACATCGGCGCGGCTGAGCGCGGGGACAGGCGGGCGGGTCAGATCAGTGATATCGTTCATTCGGCAGCCTCGTTCAGCCCTTCGGGCGGGAGATTATGGCCGAGCAGACGCAGCACTTCGCCCGCCGCCTCGACCAGATTGGTGCCGGGTCCGAAGATGGCCTGGACGCCGGCATCGCGCAGGAACGCATAGTCCTGCGCCGGAATAACGCCACCCGCCACGACCTTGATGTCGGAGCGACCCGCCTCGCGCAGGTGACGGATCAGCTCGGGGATGAGCGTCTTGTGCCCCGCGGCGAGGCTGGAGGCGCCGACGACATCGACATTCTCCTCCAGCGCGAGCGCGGCGGCCTCCGCGGGCGTCTGGAACAATGGGCCGGGGATGATGTCGAAGCCGAGATCGCCGAAGGCCGAGGAGACGAGGTTGGCGCCGCGGTCGTGGCCGTCCTGCCCCATCTTCGCGACCAGCATGCGCGGCTTGCGGCCCTGGCGATTGGCAACCGCCTCCACACCCTTGACCAAGGCAACCCAGCGGCGGTCGTCCCGATAGGCGCCGCCATAGATGCCCGACACCGGCGTGGGCGTGGTGCCGTAGCGGCCGAACACGTCCTCCAGCGCCTGGCTGATCTCGCCGAGCGTAGCCCTCGCCCGCGCGCATTCGACCGCAAGCGCGAGCAGGTTGCCATCCCCCCCCCGGGCGCCCTCGCGCAGGGTATCGAGCGCCTTCCGGCAAGCGGCCTCGTCACGCGACGCCTTCACCTTTTCGATCCGCGCGATCTGGCCGGCGCGGACGAGGTGATTGTCGACATCGAGGATCGAGAGTTCGTCCTGCTCGGCCAGCATATATTTGTTGACGCCGACGATCACATCCTCATGTCGGTCAACGCGGGCGGCGCGGGCGGCAGAGGCTTCCTCGATCATCGCCTTGGGCCAGCCGGCGGCGACCGCTTTGGCCATGCCGCCCTCGGCTTCGACGCGCTGGATGATCTCCAGCGCGCGATCGTGCAGCTCTTGGGTCAGTGCCTCGACATAATAAGAGCCGCCCAAGGGATCGACGACATGGGTGATGCCGGTTTCCTCCTGCAGCACGAGCTGCGTGTTGCGCGCGATGCGGGCCGAGAAGTCGGTCGGAAGCGCGATCGCCTCGTCGAGCGCGTTGGTGTGGAGCGACTGAGTGCCGCCCAAGGCTGCCGCCATCGCCTCGACCGTGGTGCGGATGACATTGTTGTACGGGTCCTGCTCGGTCAGCGAGACGCCCGAGGTCTGGCAGTGGGTGCGCAGCATCTTCGAGCGCTCGTCCTTCGCGCCCAGCCCGTCCATGATGCCGTGCCAGAGCTTGCGCGCCGCGCGCAGCTTCGCGACCTCCATGAAGAAGTTCATTCCGATTGCGAAGAAGAAGCTCAAACGCCCTGCAAAAGCGTCGATATCCAGGCCAGCCGCCATCGCCGTCTTGGCATATTCCTTGCCGTCCGCGATGGTGAAGGCGAGTTCCTGGACCGCCGTCGCCCCTGCCTCCTGCATATGATAGCCGGAGATGGAGATGGAGTTGAACTTCGGCATATGTGCCGAGGTGTAGGCGATGATGTCCGACACGATCCGCATGCTGGGCGCGGGCGGATAGATGTAGGTGTTGCGGACCATGAACTCCTTGAGGATGTCGTTCTGGATGGTCCCGTCCAGCATCGCCTGCGGGACGCCCTGCTCTTCGCCCGCGACGATGAAGAAAGCGAGGATCGGGATCACCGCGCCGTTCATCGTCATGCTGACCGACATCTTGTCCAACGGAATGCCGTCGAACAGGATTTTCATGTCCTCGACCGTGTCGATCGCGACGCCCGCCTTGCCGACGTCGCCCACCACGCGCGGATGGTCGCTGTCATAACCGCGGTGGGTGGCGAGATCGAACGCCACCGACAGCCCCTTCTGCCCCGCGGCGAGGTTGCGGCGATAGAAAGCGTTGGATTCCTCGGCGGTCGAAAAGCCCGCATATTGCCGGATCGTCCAGGGCCGGCCCGCATACATCGAGGCGCGCACGCCGCGCGTGAACGGCGCGAAGCCGGGCAGGCCGGGGTCGATTCCGGCGATATCCTCCTGTGTATACAGAGGCTTGACGTCGATACCTTCGGGCGTGTTCCAGGTCAGGTCGCGGCCCTTGACCTCTTTGTCCGCCAGAGCCTTCCAGTCGTCAGTGCCGGCCAACGGGCGTCTCCATCAACTCGACCAGCACTCCACCCATGTCTTTGGGATGGATGAAGATCACAAGCGTCCCGTGCGCGCCAATACGCGGTTCGCCTAATATCGTCGCGCCTTTGGCTTCGAGTTCGGCTTTAGCGGCATGCACATCAGGCACTTCGAAGCAGACATGATGCTGCCCCCCTGCGGGATTCTTGGCGAGGAACTTCGCGATCGGCGAATCCTCACCCAGTGGCTCGAGCAACTCGATCTGGCTGTTAGGCGTATCGATGAAGCAGACACGCACTTTCTGCGCGGGCAGATTGAACGGTTCGCGGATCACCGTGGCGCCGAGCAGGTCGCGGTAGAGCGCGACCGCGTCTTCGATCGACGGCGTCGCAATGCCGACATGGTTGAGCGGGCCGAGTTTGATCATCCAACACGCTCCCCTGCCCCGATGATTTCCTTGCCGGTCAGGACAGGAGCAGTCAAAGTTGCCGCGCCGTCGGCCTCTGCCTGCTCCATCCGACTCACGAAGCCATCCGGATCGCGCACATCGAGCGACTGGATGACGTCGGGACCAAACCGCCACCACCGGACTCGCTCGATCCGCTCGATCAAGGATTCCGGAAAGCGGTATCGGATCAATCGGGCCGGGACGCCCCCGACGATCGCATAAGGCGGCACATCGCGTGTGACGACGGCATGTGCACCCACGATCGCGCCATCGCCTATCTTCACGCCCGGCTTGAGCGCGACACCGTCGCCGATCCAGACGTCATTCCCCACCTCGATCGGATCACTGCCCAGATCGAAGTCATGCGGTTCGAAGCGCCGGCTACCGTTCGAATTCAGATAGTCGGCGATCCCGCCGAGCGGCTGCGGATGGTGCGAGAATGGTGAACTGGATATCCACTCGACCGGATGCTGCGCCCATTGGGACACGAGCGACGCGATTGAACAATAGCGTCCAATCCGCATCGTCGGCTCGAAGCGGGAGAGAGAGTAGGTAAAGGCGCCAAGCGCAAGCGGGACGACCCAACCCGTGCACAGGTGGGAATAGGCCTCCAGCCGCGCTTCGGGATCCACCATAATCTCTTCGCCTACCGTCCAGCGACGGCGGCCGTAAAAGCCGGTGTGCACATGACGGCTTTGCAGCAATAGCAGCAAGCCCTCGGTAATTCGGACCCGCACCGCACGGGACGAAGCATGCTTCACCATTCCGGCAAGGCCTTAGAGCGGAATGTTGTCATGCTTCTTCCACGGATTTTCGAGCTGTTTGTCCCTGAGCTTGCGCAGGCCGATCGCGATCCGCCTCCGGGTGGAATGCGGCATGATCACCTCGTCGATGAAGCCCTTGGATGCGGCCACGAAGGGATTGGCGAAGCGCGCTTCATATTCGGCGGTGCGCTCGGCGATCTTGTTCGGGTCGCCTATATCCTTGCGGAAGATGATCTCGACCGCGCCCTTGGCGCCCATCACCGCGATCTCGGCGGTCGGCCAGGCGTAATTGAGGTCGCCGCGCAGATGCTTGGAGGCCATCACGTCATAGGCGCCGCCATAGGCCTTGCGCGTGATGATCGTGATCTTGGGCACGGTCGCCTCTGCATAAGCGAACAGCAATTTGGCGCCGTGCTTGATGATGCCGTTATGTTCCTGGCTGGTCCCGGGCAGGAAGCCGGGCACGTCGACGAAGGTGACGATCGGGATCTCGAACGCGTCGCAGAAGCGCACGAAACGCGCGGCTTTCTTGGAGGAATTGATGTCGAGCACGCCCGCCAGCACCATCGGCTGGTTGGCGACAATGCCCACCGTGCGCCCCTCGATCCGGCCGAAACCGCAGATGATGTTGCCGGCATGGGTCGGCTGGATCTCGAAGAAGTCGCCTTCGTCGACCACTTTCGCGATTAGCTCCTTCATGTCGTAAGGCTTGTTCGCGCTGTCGGGGATGAGCGTGTCGAGGCTCGGTTCCTGCCGATCCCATGGATCCTGCGTCGGACGTTCGGGCAGCGGATGGCGGTTGGAGAGCGGCAGGAAATCGAAGAAGTCGCGCGTCGAGAGCAAGGCTTCGATATCGTTCTCGAAGGCGACATCCGCCACGCCCGACTTCGCGGTGTGCGTGACCGCGCCGCCCAGTTCCTCCTGCGTCACGACTTCGTTGGTGACGGTCTTCACCACGTCGGGGCCGGTCACGAACATGTAGGACGAATCCTTCACCATGAAGATGAAGTCGGTCATCGCGGGCGAATAGACCGCTCCGCCCGCGCACGGCCCCATGATCAGGCTGATCTGCGGCACCACGCCCGATGCGAGCACGTTGCGCTGGAACACCTCGGCATAGCCGCCCAGGCTGGCGACGCCCTCCTGGATGCGCGCGCCGCCCGAATCGTTGAGGCCGATGACGGGCGCACCATATTTGAGCGCCATGTCCATCACCTTGCAGATCTTCTGCGCATGGCGCTCCGAAAGCGAACCTCCGAAGACGGTGAAATCCTGGCTGAAGACATAGACCAGCCGGCCGTTGATCGTGCCCGATCCGGTCACCACGCCGTCCCCGGGGATGACCTGTTTCTCCATGCCGAAATCGACGCAATTATGCTCGACATACATGTCGAGCTCTTCGAACGAGCCTGGATCGAGCAGCACGTCCAGCCGCTCGCGCGCGGTCAGGCGCCCCTTGGCATGTTGCGCGTCGATGCGCTTCTGACCGCCGCCCAGCTTGGCCTGGGCGCGCTTTTCCTCGAGCTTCTGCAGGATCGCCAGCACGTCAATCTCTCCAACCGGATGGTAACGCCTGAAACTTCTTTATCGGCGAGGTCAAGCGGGATCGGCTCCCAGGTGGGTTCCATGCGCGTTGGATATACGATCGTCCTCGACCGTCCGGTCAAGCTGAAGCAGGAATGGAATGACAGCCGAAATAGTCGTCGTGGGAGCTGGAGCGGCGGGAATCGCCGCAGCACGCCGGCTGCACGACCGGGGCCGTTCGGTCCTGCTCATAGAAGCCACAGAGCGCGTCGGCGGCCGTGCGCACACGGTGAACGCAGAAAATCTGCCGCTCGACCTGGGCTGCGGCTGGCTCCACTCAGCCGAACGCAACCCGCTCGCCCGGCTGGCCGAAATGATGGGCTACATGGTCGACCATTCGCGGGCCGCGTGGCAGGATCAATTGCGCAATCTAGGTTTCCCCGCAGCAGACCAGCGCGAAGCCTGGCGCACCTATGAGGAGTTGGAGACGGCTCTCCGCGAGGCCGCGCCGGCAAGCGATCGTGCGGGGGATGCCATCCCGCACGATCATCGATGGCGGCCCTATCTGGATATGCTGAGCGGAGCATTGAACGGGGCCGAACTGGACCGCGTATCGGCCCGTGACCTGCTCGCCTATGACGACCACGCTTCGGAGGAGAATTGGCGCCTTCCCCAGGGCTATGGCACGCTGATCGCCGGAATGGCTGGCGTCTTGCCGGTTCGTTGCGGAACGAAGGTGACGGCGATCGATCATGGATCGTCATCCGTCCGGATCAAAACGGGCAAGGGTTCGATCACCACGCGCGGCGTCATCATCACCGTCCCGACCGACATATTGGCGCGGGGCGACATCCTTTTCTCGCCGGGGATCGACGATCATCTTCATGCCGCCGCCTGCCTGCCGCTCGGGCATGTCGACAAGCTCTTCCTGGCTATGGAGGATGCCGAGGCTGTGCCGCCCGAAACGCACCTGCTCGGCAATCCGCACAACGCGCTTACCGGGAGCTATTATCTCCGGCCGTTTGGATGGCCCGTGATCGAATGTTTCTTCGGCGGGATAGCGGCGCGCGCGATGGAGCAAGCGGGCGATGCGGGTCGCTTCGCCTTCGCGGCCGAAGAATTGGGTCGTTTGCTCGGCGCGGATTTCGCGCGGCGGCTTCGGCCGATCGCGGGAAGCTGGTGGTGCAAGGAGCCGAGCATCGGCGGCGCTTATAGCCACGCCCTCCCCGGCCATGCCGAAAAGCGCGCTTTGCTGGCCTCATCAGCGAGCGACCGCCTCCACTTTGCGGGCGAGGCCTGCTCGGCCAGCGATTACTCGACCGCGCATGGTGCCTGGGAAAGCGGGATCGCTGCCGCCGATCGAGCAGAGGCTATGCTGCCGCGTTAGCCAGAACGGGCGGCCTGCTGCCTTTCCAGCCGATCACCGCCAAAGCCGCCGCGACCCCGAAGGCGCCGGCGATCAGGAAAGCCGGGCCATAGCTTCCGGTCTCGCTCCGGATCAGGCCCGCCGCGAAAGCGGCAGTGGCCGCGCCCAATTGGTGGCCGACGAATACCCAGCCGAAGATGATCGGCGCATCGCGCTCGCCGAAGGTCAAGGTAGCCAGCTTCACCGTGGGCGGCACGGTGGCGATCCAGTCGAGCCCGTAGAAGATGGCGAAGGTGGTCAGGCTGCCCGCCCCGAAATCGAGGAAGGGCAATGCCATCAGCGACAGTCCCCGCAGGCCATAATAGACGAACAGCAATTTGCGCGGATCATAGCGATCGGTGAGCCAGCCCGATCCGGTCGTGCCGAACAGATCGAACAACCCCATCAGCGAGAGCAGACCCGCAGCCTTTACCGGTGGGATGCCATGATCGCCGCAATAAGCGATCAGATGTGTGCCGACGAGGCCGTTGGTCGTCAGCCCGCAGACGAAGAATGTCCCGAACAACAGCCAGAAGGTGGGCGATGCGCTCGCCTGCCGCAGCGCCGAGAAAGCCAGCATCACGCTCGGCGCACCCTTGGGCGGCTTGGGCGGTGGCGAGTCCGCGGCCGCGCCGAACCGCTCCGTGCCGATATCGCCGGGATGCTCGGGCATCAGCAGGGCCACGACCGGAATCAACGCCGCGCAGCCCAGGCTGACGAACCAGACCACCGGCTGCCACGCACCCTGGCGCGACAGCCAGGCCATGAAAGGCAGGAAAATGAGCGATCCGGTCGCGGTCGAGGCGGTGAGCGCGCCCATGATCAGGCCCTGCCGCGTCGCGAACCAGCGGTTGACCACCGCCGCGCCCATCACCGAGGCGACCGCGCCACTGCCGATGCCGGAGATCACGCCCCAGGTTGCGATATATTGCCACGGCTCCCGCATCCAGAGGCTCGCGAACGTCGCCGACGCCATCAGCGCGAGACCGCCCATCATCGTGCGGCGGATGCCGACCGTCTGCATCAGCGCCGCGGCGAAGGGGCCAACCAACCCATAAAGGAAGATACCCACCGCCGCCGCGGTCGAGACGGTTTCGCGACTCCAGCCGAAATTGGCCCCGATCGGTACCATCAGCACGCTCGGCGCGGCGCGCAGACCAGCGGCAACGAGCAAGGCCGCAAAGGTGACGCCCGCGACCACGAAAGCGTAATGCTGACCGAACGGACGACGCATATCCGAACCCCTTTTCGTTAGAAGGGACGTGGGTCCCCGCCCGTCCGCTGTCAACGCAAGCGCCCCGATAGATTTGGCTTAGGTTCGGAACGAAAGCCTTGGCCCAAGCTTTACCGCGCGATGCGCAACCGTGGCTGCGACCGCTAACCCATGGCCGAAAAGCAGAATCAGGACAGGAAGGCCGACGAAGGCAAGGGTCGCCAAGACGAACCCGGCAACGACGGCGAGGATGCGCAAAAGGACGAAGCCGGCGAGGAAGAGGAAGAAGAGCAAGAAGACAAGGGCCCGCCGCTCTACAAGCGCCCGATCTTCTGGATCGTCCTTGCGGTCGTCGCCGCTGTGCTGATCGTCGGCGCGCTGCTCTACTGGTCGCACGCGCGCAAATATGCCTCGACCGACGACGCCTTCGTCGACGCCCATATCGTGCGGATCGCCGCGCAGACTTCGGGCCAGCTCACGCGCGTGATCGACCGCGACAATCGTCATGTGAACCAGGGGCAGCTGCTGGCGGTGATCGAGCCGGGCCAGCCGGAAGCACAACTCGCGGAAGCCCAGGCCGGCGTGAGCCAGGCCGACGCCGCGATCGAACAAGCCCGTGCCAAGGTCGCCTCCGCGCTCGCAGCCGAGCGGCAGGCGGCCGCCAATGCGGTCGCGCCCGCGGCCCAGGCGCTGCGGGCGGCTGACGATTATCGGCGCTATGCCGCGCTCAGAAAGCTCGATCCCGCCGCCGCAGCCGCGACGCAGGTCGAGCAGGCCCGCACCGAATCCCAGGCACAGGCGGCGCAGGCAGATGCCGCGCAGCGCCAAGTGGATCAGGCGCATGCCGATCTGCTTGCGGCGCGAAAGGACGTGAAGGCGGCATTAGCCCAGCGCGCCGCCGCGCAAGCACGCGTCCAGCAGGCGCAGGTGGTCAACAATTATCTGCGGATCACAGCGCCCGTGAACGGCCAGGTGGTCAACCGCCAAGTGGATGTCGGCTCCTATGTTTCGCCGGGCCAGCAACTGCTCGCGATAGTACCCGACGAAATGTGGGTCACCGCCAATTTCAAGGAGACCCAGCTCAAGCATATGCGCATCGGCCAGCCGGTCGAAATCAAGATCGACGCTTATCCGGCGGTCAAATTCCATGGCCATGTGGATTCGATCCAGCATGGCGCGGGGCAGGCTTTCGCCTTGCTGCCGCCCCAGAACGCGACGGGCAATTATGTGAAGGTGGTGCAGCGCGTGCCGGTGCGGATCCTGTTCGACGGTTCGGAGTGGCGGAAATATGCGATCGGGCCCGGCATGTCGGTCGTGCCGACCGTGAAAGTGCGGTGATGCCCTCGTCAAAGATCCTCCCCTCTTGTGGGGAGGGGGACCGCCGCAGGCGGTGGAGGGGCCTATCCCTCAGCGATGGCGCCCGTCGGGACGCCCCTCCACCATGCTGCGCCCACGGCTCGCTTTGCGAGCCGACTTCGCGGCTGCGACATGCCCCCGGCATGTCACTGATCGCCGCTGCGTCCCCCTCCCCGTTCCGGAGAGGATCCTGATGCCCGCCGCGCAGAAATGGAGCGACGAACGATCGGCCGCGGGCAGACATAATCCCTGGCTGATCGTCGCGATCATATCGATGGCGACCTTCATGGAGGTGCTCGACACATCGATTGCCAACGTCTCGCTCAACCATATCGCGGGCGGTCTCTCGGCGACCGAGGACGAGGCGGCCTGGGTGCTGACCTCCTATCTCGTCTCCAACGCAATCGTCATTCCCATCTCGGGCTGGCTTGCCGATGTGATCGGGCGGAAGCGTTACTACATGCTCTCGGTCGGGCTCTTCACCCTCTCGTCCTTCCTGTGCGGGATGGCGCCGAGCCTGGGCTTCCTGATCTTCGCGCGCATATTCCAGGGGATTGGCGGCGGCGGGCTCGCGCCGTCCGAGCAATCGATCCTGGCCGACACCTTCCCGCCGGAAAAACGGGGGCAGGCTTTCGCGGCTTATGGCGTCGTGGTGGTGGTCGCACCGGTGCTCGGGCCCACGCTGGGCGGCTGGATCACAGACAATATCGGCTGGCACTGGATCTTCCTGATCAACGTGCCGGTCGGCCTGCTTTCGCTGTTCCTCGTCCAGACCTTCCTGTGCGAGCCCGAGGCTCTCACGCGGGACCGCAAGCGCAAGCTCAAGAACGGGCGGATCGATTATATCGGTTTCGCGCTGATCGCGCTCGGCCTCGGCTGTCTCGAACTGACGCTCGATCGCGGCGAGCGCGACGACTGGTTCGGGAGCGGCTTCATCACCATGACCGCGATCGTCGCGGCGCTTTCGATCATCCTGCTCGTCGTGTGGGAGCTTGCGCGCAAGGACCCGATCATCAATCTGCGCCTGCTCGGCAACCGCAACTTCGCGATCACGATCACCTTCATGCTGACGACCGGGCTGGTCCTGTTCGGAACGACCGTCTTGATCCCGCAATATCTGCAGCAGGTGATGGGCTATAATTCGACCAATGCCGGGCTGGCGCTCACCACCGGCGGTTTTGCGACGATCATCGCGATGCCCCTAACGGGCGTGCTGACTGGCAGGGTCGATACGCGATTGCTCCTGATCCCGGCGTTGTTGCTCCAGGTGGTCGCGCTCTACATCATGACGGGGTGGAACGGCGCCATATCCTTTGGCGATGCCTCGGAGGCACGGCTGATCTCGGCGATGGGGCTGCCTTTCCTGTTCATCCCGATAAACACCGCCGCTTATGTCGGCCTACCGCCCGACCAGACCAACCAGGCGTCGGCCCTGCTCAACGTCGCGCGAAATCTTGGCGGCACCTTCGGCATCGCCACCGCTCAGGCGATGCTGATCGAACGGAGCCAGGCGCACCAGGCGCGGATCGTCGAGCAGCTCAATCCGCTCAACCCCAACTACAATGAGGGGCTGGGGCAGATCACCAAGTCGCTCGGCAGCGCGGGCAACGACATCACCAGCTCGCTCGGCGTGCTGTATCAGCAGGCCCAGCAGCAGGCGGCGGCTTTGTCCTACAACGACGTCTTCCACGTCTTCATGATCTTCGTGCTGGTCATCACTCCGCTCGGCTTGTTCGTGCGCCAGGGCAAAGCCGCGGGCGCGCACGGATGAAGCGGTTCGCGCCCCTGCTCGCGCTGGCGCTCGGCGGCTGCATGGTCGGGCCGAATTATCGCGCGCCGGAAACGCCCGCTCCGGCGACGTTCGGTGAGACTGCACCCGGCCAGCCGAGCTTGCCGGGCGGCAGTCTGGATGGCTGGTGGAAGGCCTATAACGACCCCGAACTCAACCGGCTGGTGGACATGGCCCTTGCCGACGGGCTCGACATCAAGACGGCGGCGGCGCGCATCGCCGAAGCACGCGCGCAGGAGCGCGTCGCACGTTCGGGCCTGTTTCCGCAGGTCAATGCCGACGGACAGGTGCAAAGCCAGCGCTTCAGCAAGAATGCGGGCCTTTCGTCGCTGGCGAGTGCCTTCGGCGGCGGCGCGCAGGGCGGCCAGCCGGGGGGCGGACAAAGTGCGAGCGGGATCGGGTTGCCTGGCGGGTTCGTCACCACCTACTCGCTCGGCTTCGACGCGAGCTGGGAACTGGACCTGTTCGGCGGCACGCGCCGCCAGATCCAAGGCGCGTCGGCGCGAACCGAAGCTGCTATCTGGAACGCACGCGACGCACAGGTGAGCCTGGTCGCCGAAGTGGTCGACGATTATTTCCAGATCCGCCAGGCACAGGCGCGCGAGATGGTCGCGCGTGCCGAGGTCGCGCGGCAGACGCGCAACCTGCAGATCATGGGCGAGACCGCGCATGTCGGGCTGGTTCCCGAAGGCGACACGATCCGCCAGCGCGCGCAGCTCGCCCAGGCCGAGGCATCGGTCGGGCCGATCGTGGCGGAGGGCAAGAGCGAGATGCACGCGCTGGCCATCCTGCTCGCGCGCACGCCGGATTCGATGATCCTGGAGCTATCCCGGCCGGGTGCGGCGCTGCCGACTCCGCCGATGGTGCCACCGGGCCTGCCCTCGGACCTGCTGCGGCGGCGTCCGGACGTGCGCGCGGCCGAACGCAACCTTGCCGCCGCCACTGCCGACGTCGGGGTCGCGGTGGCCGACCTCTATCCCAAATTCAGCCTGACCGGACTGGCCGATCTCATCTCGACCAGGCTGTCCAACCTGTTCAGCAGCGATAGCGTGCAGGTCAACGGCAGCGCCAAGGCGGTTTTCCCGCTTCTGGATTTCGGCCGGCGCAAAGGCGTGGTCGCGCAGCGCAAGGCGCAGGCAGACGAGGCTTATTACCAATATCAGCAGACCGTGCTGGGCGCGCTCAAGGATGTCGAGGATGCGCTGATCCGGATCCGCACCGAACAGCAGCGCAATAGGCAATTGCGTGGTGGGCTGGCAGATGCCGAACGCGGGCTGGCGGCGGTCGACGCGCGCTACAAGACGGGGCTCAACGATTTCACCACCGTACTCGGCGCACAGCAATCGGTGTTGCAGGACCGCGATCAGCTCGAACAGAGCGACGCACAGCTTCGGCGGGATCTGGTTTCGCTCTACAAGGCGCTTGGCGGCGGCTGGGAAAGCATGCCGCCGGTCGACGAACATATGACCGCGGCACCCGCCTATGAAGCCCCCAAGAAGGGAAAGTGAGCCCGTTCAGAGCGCCAAGCCGAGCTGTTCCATCTCCGCCTGTTCGTCATTCAGCGCCGAGAGTTGCAAGCCGAGCAGCCGGATACCAAGCGGCACCGGGCAAAGCGCCGCGAGCAGCGCATGGCCGGCGGCCCCGATCGAGACGCGATCGTTCACCGCCATGGCGAAACTGCGCGCGCGGGTGATGGTGCGGAAGTCGGCGAATTTGACCTTCAGCGTAACCGTTCGCCCCGACGCGCCCGACCGTTCCAGCCGCACCATCAGCGCCTCAAGTACATTCTCAAGGGATTCAGCTAACTCCTTGGGATCGGTCATATCCGTGAAGAAGGTTCGCTCCGCGCCGACAGATTTCAGGATGCGATTGGGACGCACCGGCCGATCGTCCATCCCGCGCGCCGCGCCGAACAGATAATCGGCGAAGCTGCCGAAATGGGCCTTCAGGAACTGGATGCTTTGCGCCTTGAGGTCCGCCCCGGTTTCGATGCCGAGCTTCTTCATCCGCTCGGCGGTCTTGGGCCCTACCCCGTGGAAGCGCGCTACCGGCAGGCTCTCGACGAAGCGCGGGCCGTTGGCGGGCGTGATCACGCACAGGCCATCGGGCTTGTTCTGGTCGGACGCCAATTTGGCGATGAACTTGTTGTAGGATACGCCTGCCGAGGCGGTGAGACCAAGCTCGGCCTTGATCCGCGCCCTTATCTGCTCCGCGACCGCGCGTGCGGATTCGGCGCCGCTGACGTCCAGATAGGCCTCGTCCAGCGAGAGCGGCTCGATCAGGTGCGTATAATCGGCGAAGATCGCGCGGATCTGGCGGCTAACCGCCGAATAGACGTCGAAACGCGGCTTGACGAAGATCAGATCGGGGCAGCGCCGCCGCGCGCTGACCGAGGGCATCGCCGATCGCACGCCGAACTTGCGCGCCTCATAGCTGGCGGCGGCGACCACGCCGCGCTCGCGCGCGCCGCCGACCGCGACGGGCTTGCCGCGAAGCTCCGGATTGTCGCGCTGTTCCACCGAGGCATAGAAGGCATCCATGTCGATATGGATGATCTTGCGCGGTTGCGATTCCTCCATCCGCTCACTTTAGCGCAGGCGGAACAGCGAGGGAACATCAGTGCGGTGTCTGCACGGAGGTGAGATCGCCGGTATTGCCCGTCGCGGTCGTCCCCGTAGCGGGTGTCCCGTCGGGGCCGGTCGCTTGCTTCTTCCTGGTCTTCGCCTTGGCGCTGGCCGAGGTGCCCGCCGTAGCCGACAGGTCGCTGTTATTCGTCGATCCGGTTGCGCCCACGCTGGTACCTGTCGCGGCACTGATGCCGGTGCCGGTGTTGGTGTTCGCCCCGCCGGCCAGCGTGCCGCTGCTCCCCGCGGTGGCACCCGTCGCGCCCGTCGCCGTAGGTGGCGTACCGGTGGTGGCGGCAGAGCTTCCGGGCGCCGTAACCGTACCTCCAGCGCTGCCGCTCGCCACCTGGGCGCCGACGGGCAACGCGAGCGCCGCGGCGGCGATCAAGGCCAATATACGCATCTTCTCTCTCCTCGCGGGCCTGGCCCGCATGGCGAGAAAACGAATGCGGGACCCGATCGGTCCGGCTTCAGGCCAGTCTTTCGGGAACCGCCTCGGCCTCTTCAAGCAAGGTGCGGCGTTCAGCCATCGCCTCCCACGGGAAGACGAACCATCTCTTGTCGGTCGAACGGTCGATCGTGCGCGAACGATAATCGACCTTGGCGCGCGAGCGCAGATTGTCGATCAGCACCGCGACGCGCACGGCTTTCTCGTCCGCGCCGTGATCGATCAGCGAGTTGCGCAGCGCCTCTATCGTGCCGCCGCTGTCGTTGATGTCGTCGACCAGCAGGATCGTGCGCCCTTCGCGCGTAGCGACCGCCAATTTCTCCATCAATTCCTCGGCGAAGCTCGGAACGCCCGAACTATAATCGACCGAGAGAAGCGAAATGCCGGTACGGTGCGAGAGATAGGCGGCCGGCACGAGCCCCCCGCGGCCGATGCCGACGATATGATTGGGTTTCCACCCGTCCGCTTCCAGCGCGGCAGCGACCGCCTGCACGTCGTTGACGAATTCGGGATAGGGAATGAAGGCGAGATCGGGTTGGGTCATGCGGCGTAGGTATCGATCGTCTGGAGATGGCGGGTCACCGCCTCGTCGGGCAGGAAGGAGCCCAGAAAGCTGTTGCGCGCGAGCGTGACGAGGTCATCCCGCCCCACAAAAGGCGCGATCGCACGGTAATTGTCCGCGACATAGCCGCCGAAATAGGCCGGATCGTCCGAGTTGATCGTGGCGCGCAAGCCGTGCTTCAGCATCGCCGGGATCGGGTGCCTGGCTACATCCTTCACCACGCAAAGCTTCAGATTGGAAAGCGGGCAGACGGTCAGCGTCATCCCTTCCCGCGCCAGTCGCGTCACGAGATCGGGCGCCTCCATCGCGCGATTGCCGTGGTCGAGACGGTCGATCTTCAACAAGTCGAGCGCCTCGCGCACATAATCGGGCGGCCCCTCCTCGCCCGCATGCGCGACGCGCTTGAGCCCTTCGGAGCCGGCGGCGGCAAAGACACGCGCGAACTTCTCGGGCGGATGACCGATCTCCGAACTGTCGAGCCCCACACCCGCGATACGATCGAGCCAGGGCTCTGCCGCCTGCAAGGTCGCGAAGGCAGCGGATTCGTCGAGGTGGCGCAGGAAGCAGAGGATCAGCTTCGAGGTGATGCCGAACCTCTGCTCAGCGCTCCTCATGCCAGCGAGCAGGCCGTCCGCGGCGACTGCAAAGGGCAAGCCACGGTCGGTATGCGTCTGCGGATCGAAAAAAATCTCGGCATGGCGGACGCCATCGGCATGCGCGCGTTCGAAATAAGCGAGCGCGAGGTCGTGGAAATCTTCCTCGGTGCGCAGCACGTTCGCGCCCTGGTAATAGATATCGAGGAAGTCCTGGAGCCGGGTGAAGCTATAGGCGACGCGCAGCGTTTCGACGGACTCGAAGGGAATGTCGATGCGGTTGCGCCGGGCAAAGGCGAACATCTGCTCGGGTTCGAGGCTGCCCTCGATATGGAGGTGCAACTCGGCCTTGGGCAGGCCTGTGATGAAGGTATCGAGATCAGAGTCGGGCATGGTGCTCCCCGGCCGGTACGAGCCCAAGCCTAGCCCAGCGCGCAGGCCCCCGTATAGCCACGCATTTCTGGCCTTATCCACATTGTCGCTGACCGCCGCGCACAAGCCGCAACCGCCATCGGGAGATCTGGTGCTGGATGCCGCCAATCCGGTGATCGCGGTCGAGATCGACAAGGTTCCGATGCGCCTGCGGGTCGATCTGGACCGCGAGAACAGTATCGAACTCAATCCTGCCTCGGCCGCGCGCCTGCCCGTGAAATGGGAGGAAGGCGCGGAGATGGAGGTGGGGCGGGTGCGGCTCCCCAACCATGTCGCCGGCATACTGCTCAAGGTGAACGGCCGTATCGTCCCGGCGGAAGTTTCCCAACATGGCCGCGATTGCTGCCAGGACGTGGATGGCGCGATCGGCCCCGATCTCTTACCTTTCGCGACCGTGCGCTGGCGCGATGCCGCAGCCCCCGCTCCCGCCGCCAGCCGAACGCTGCCGCTCGACGCGGATGAGAATAATGGCCTTTCCGCGGCCGCCGAGGCGGGCAAGGTTCGGGTTCGTTTTGCGCTGGGGATGGCCGAGACGATCGGCACCGCCGCCGCGGGGGCCGAGCTGGCGCGGCTTTGGAAAGGACATTGGGACGGCCCCGAACAGCGCGTTACGCTAATATTCGGAGTCAAGCGCCCTGCCCGCCCGATGATATTCACGCATCCCGGAACGATCGCGGGCTTTCCGGTCGATCGGCTGCTGGTTCGCCTGTCGGACTTTGCGGGCGATGCGAAGCTGCCCGCAGACGCTGCGCAGGCGGGCGAGGTCGTGGTCGCGCATCATCTCAAACGCCAGCACGCCTGGCCGGCAGTGACGCTCGGCAGCGACCGCCTCTCCCGCTGCGCCGAGATCGTCTATACCGCCATCCCACGCAGCCTGACCCTCAATTGCGCGTTCGAGGCACGATGAGGAAGCTGCTTGCGTCGATCGCCCTGGCTGCGGCCCCGCTCAAGGCGGCGGCCCCGGCCTATACGCCCGAGCTCGAGGCCCGCGTCTTCGACCGTGCCTGGGATCTGGTAGCAAGGCATTATTGGGACCGCGCCAAGACGGGCGAGGCCTGGGCCGACGCGCGCGCACATTTTCGTCCGCTCGCGCTCAAGGCGCCCGACCGGCCCGCTTTCTACACGATCCTGGGCGAGATGCTGGCGTCGCTCGGCGACAGCCATGTCTATGCGATCGATCCGCTCCAGATCGCGATCGGCAAGGCCCGCGACGCCGGACAGGCGGCCGAGGGCTTCGGTTTCACCATGATGCCCGACGATGCTGGCCACTGGCTGGTAACCCGCGTCGTCGCCGGCACCTCGGCAGGCAAAGCGGGCGTCGAGATCGGATGGGAAGTGCGGGGCGTCAACGGCAAGTCCGTCGACATCGATTATCAGCCGACCGACGCCGAGGTCGCGAGCTTCGATTTCGTGGACGAAAACGGGGCGATGCACCAGCTTCGCCTGACCGCCGCGATGCAGGATCCGCAGCCGGTCCGGCGCGCGGTGCGCCTGGCGGGCAATGTGCTGCTGGTCTCTCTCGACGGCTTCGATCCCGGCGACGACAAGTGGCTGGCCCGCACGCTGGACGACGGTCCACCCCCGTCCGCTGTGATCCTCGATCTGCGCGACAATGACGGTGGCGATGCCGATGTGCTTGCCAGGGTCGGCGGATTGTTCTTTGCGGAAGATCGTCCGCTGGTGCAGCGGATCGAGCGCAAGACCAACGTCCAGAAGCTGCACGGCACCGGCCGTCGGGCCTATCTCGGCCCGCTGGCGGTGCTGGTCGGCCCCGACAGCGCGAGCGGTGCGGAGGCGTTCGCGGCCCTGATCGACGAAAGCGGTCGCGGTATTACCGTGGGCGAGCGTACCGCGGGCGCGCTGACCGGCGCATCCGAATATAGGTTGCCCGACGGCGGCCAGCTTTCGGTGGCCGAATTCGATATCCGGACCCCGGACGGCAAAAGGCTGGAGGGCGTGGGTCTGCAACCCCGTATCCCGATCAAGCCCACGCTCGCCGATCGCCGCGCGGGACGCGATCCGGTCCTGGACCGCGCATTGATCGCGGTGAAGAGCCGCGAGCTAGCGCTGCGGCGGTAATTGCGCGTCGGCGGGCGCCGGCACCCAGCTTCCGCCGATCGCCTGGATCAGGCTCACCACCGCCATTTGCCGATCGACGATCGCTGTCGCCTCGGTCTGTCGCGCCGAAAGCGCGGTCGTCTGCGCGGTGATCACGTCCGAATAGGCGATCTGGCCTGCGACATATTGGTTCTGGGTGAGCGCCTCGACCCTGTTGGCGGAAGCGGCCGCATTGCTGCGCTGTTGGGCGACATAGGTCAGGATCCGCACCGCGGCGAGCTCGTCCTCGGTCTGCTGGAAAGCCGTCAACACGGTCTGACGATATTGCGCGACCGATTGGTTGTAAGCCGCGCGCGCCTCGGCAACGCGCGCGGAACGCGCGCCGAAATCGAGCAACGTCTCGACCGCGGTCGCCCCCAACGACCACAGGCTGCTGGCGGCGGTGAAAAGCGAACCCAGCCGGCTCGCCTGCGTGCCGAGATCGCCGCTCAGATTGACCGCCGGGAAAAAGGCGGCGCGCTGGACCCCGATATTCGCGTTGGCGGCGGCGACGCGTCGTTCCGCCGCCGCCACATCGGGGCGCCGCTCAAGCAGGGCCGAAGGCAGGATGCCAGGCACGTCGGGCACGGTCGGTGCCCAGGGCGCAGCAGCCAGCGCGAAGGTCGAGGGATTCTCGCCCACCAGCACCGCGATGGCATGCTCGAAGGTCGCGCGCTGGCGTTCGAGGTCGGCGGCATTGGCTTGCGCGCTTTCCAGCTGTGTCTGAGCCTGGAGCACATCGACCTTGGCAGCCACACCCTGATTGTATCGGTTGGTCGTGATCTGGAGCGCTCTGGCATAGGCCGTAACGGTCGCGTCGAGGATCGCCTTCTGACGCTCCACGCCGCGCAATTGAAGATAATCCGCGGCTAATTCGCCTTGGGCCGACAAAGTGGCATTGGCGAGATCGGCCTGACTGGCCTGGGCGAGCGCCTTTTGCTGGCCGACGGTGTTGCGGATCTGCCCCCACAGATCGGGCTCCCAGGTCGCACCCAGCGTCACCGAATAGCGGCGGCTGCCATTGCTGCCGCTACTTACCGTATTGCCCCCGATGATGGTGGTCTGGCCGCTGCCGAACGAGCCAGCCTGGGTCGCGCTGCCGGTGAGATCGACCGTGGGGAAAAGCGAGGCGCGTGCCTCGCGTACCGCCGCTCGCGCCTGATCGTAGGCGGCGACCGCGGCCGCGACATTCTGGTTGTTGACCGCAACCTTGCTTTCGAGGTCGTTCAACACCGCATCGTTGAACAGCAGCCACCATTGGCCCTTGGCGACCGCGTCGGCAGGTGTGGCCGGAGCCCAGCCTGGTGCTTCCTTGAAAGCTGCCGGCGTGACCGTGCCGGGGCGCTGATAAGGCGGCGCGAAGCTGCACCCGGCCAGCGCCAGGATGAGGGTAAGCGAGGTGAGCGAGCGAAGCTTGGTCATGCGGTCTGTATTCCATGAACGTCGTCGTGGCGCGCCAGCAGGCGTTCGTGCGGGGAGCGGCGGCGGAAACGATCGAGCGCGAGATAGACGACCGGCGTGGTCAGGAGCGTGAGGAACTGGCTGGCGATAAGGCCGCCGATAATCGCGATGCCGAGCGGACGGCGCAGCTCCGCGCCTTCGCCGAAGCCGATCGCTAGCGGCAACGCGCCGAAGGCAGCCGCCATCGTGGTCATCAGGATCGGGCGAAAGCGGAGCAGGCTCGCCTCGCGGATCGCGGCCATCGCGGAAAGCCCGCGCGAGCGCTCCGCATCGAGCGCAAAGTCGATGATCAGAATCGCGTTCTTCTTGACGATGCCGATCAGCAAGATGAGCCCGATCAGGCCGATCAGGTCGAATTCGGACCCGGTGATCATCAGGGCAATCACCGCGCCCACGCCGGCCGACGGCAAGGTCGACAATACGGTCAGCGGATGGATCGCGCTTTCGTAGAGGATGCCCAGCACGATGTAGATGACCACGATCGCGGCGATGATCAGGATCGGATTCGACTGGGTCGATTGCTGGAAGACCTGCGCGGTCCCTGCTGCGGCGCCATGGATTTGGGTCGGCAGGTGCATCGAGGCCATCACCTGCTGGATACGCGCGATCGCATCGCCCAGCGCATAACCGTTGCCGGTGGAGAAGCTGATCGTGGCCGAGGGCGCGGCATCCTGGTGGTTGATCTGCGCGGCGGTGGATTGGGTCGACCAGTTCGCGATACTCGACAAGGGCGTCATCTGGCTGGCGCTGGTGTTGACCGCGGCACCCGTGGCGGCATTGCCGCCCTGCCCCGTACTCGACACCGGGGTCGATCCGCTCACGCCGGCGCTGGTGCCGATCGTGGTCAGGGTCGGGGCAGCAGGCGTGGCGGAGGATGGCTGGCCGGTCGGGGCGGCGCCGGTCGTCGCACCCGCCGCATTGCCGGCGGTTGATCCGCTGCCCGTTTCGGGCGGGCGGGCCGGGACATATACGCCATCCAGCGCGGCGGGCGACCCGGTATAGTCCGGCGCCACCCCCATCACGATATGATATTGATTGAGGCCGCTATAGATGGTCGCGACCTGTCGCTGGCCGAACGCGTCGTAAAGCGTGTTGTCGATGCTTTGCGAGGTGATGCCGAGCCGGGTTGCCGCATCGCGATCGACATTGACATAGACTTCGGCCGCGCCTTCCGCCTCGTCGATGTCGAGATCGGTCAGCTCGGGATATTTCTTGAGCGCGGTGACAAGCTCGGGCCCGACCTTGGCGAGCAGATCGGGATCGTCGGCCTGCAGCGTATATTGATAGGTCGAATTGCCGCTGCGCCCGCCGACCCGCATATCCTGCACCGGGCTCAGGAAGGTCGCGACGCCGGTGATGCGCGCCAGTTTCGGCCGCAACCGGTTGATCACGGTGCGCGCATCGTCGCGCTGGCTCTTCGGTTTCAAGGTCGCGAACATGAAGCCGCCGCCCGCGCGGCTCCCGCCGGTGAAGGCGACCACATTCTGGATAGCCGGATCCTTGCGGATCACCTTCACGATCTCGGTAAGCTTGGTCTGCATGTCCGCGAAGGAAATGCTCTGGTCGGCCCGCAGGCCGCCTTGGAGCGAGCCTGTATCCTGCTCGGGGAAGAAGCCCTTCTGCACGTGGATCAGCAGGAAAATGTTGAGCGCCACCGCGCCCGCGAGCAGCAGCAAGGTCGCCCCGCGATTGGCCAGCGCCCAGTCGAGGCTCTTCGCATAGCGCGCCTGCAGCCGGTCGAAGGTGCGCTCGGCGAAACGCGAGAAACGGTTTTCCCGGACCTCGTCGCGCTCCTTGAGCAGCCGCGCCGCGATCATCGGCGTGGTCGTCAACGAGATGACCAGGCTGATCAGCACCGCCACCGTCATCGTTACCGCGAATTCGCGGAACAGGCGGCCGATGATGCCTGCCATGAACAGGAGCGGGATGAAGACCGCCACCAGGCTGATCGAGATGGAGAGCACGGTGAATCCCACCTCGCGCGCGCCGCGCAGCGCCGCCTGGAGCGGCCGCATGCCATCCTCGACATGGCGCGAGATATTTTCCAGCACCACGATCGCATCATCGACAACGAAACCCGTCGCGACGGTCAGCGCCATCAGCGACAGATTGTTGAGGCTGAAGCCCAGCAGATACATGATGCCGACGGTGCCGAGGAGCGACGTCACCACCGCAACCGCGGGCACGACGGTGGCGCGCAGCGAACGCAGGAAGATCGAAACCACGATCACCACCAGAATCGTCGCGATCACCAGGGTAATCTCAACCTCGTGCAGCGAGGCGCGGATCGTGGTGGTGCGGTCGGACGCGACCGAGACCTTGATATCGCTCGGGATCGCCGCCTCGATGATCGGCAGCTGCGCCTTCACCGAATCCACGGTCTGGATGATATTGGCGCCGGGCTGGCGGCTGATGATCACCATCACCGCGCGCTGGCCGTTGAACAGGCCCATCGTGCGGATGTCCTCGGGCCCGTCATAGACATTGGCGATGTCCGACAGGCGCACCGCGATGCCGTTGCGCCAGGCGATCACCAGGCTCGAATAATCCGCCGCCTTCAGCCCCGGCACGTCGCCATATATCTGCCAGGCGGTCGCGCCATTCTCGACCACACCGCGCGGGCGATTGGCGTTGGTCGAGGAGATTGCGGTGCGCACATCCTCCAGCGGAATGCCGTAGCGCGCGAGCGCGAGCGGATTGAGGTCGATCCGGACCGCCGGCAAGGCCGCGCCGCCCAACTCGACATCGCCCACCCCCTGCACCTGCAACAGCTTCTGCGCGACGACGTTGGACACCGAATTGTAGATGTCGGCGGGCGTGCGCGTCTTGCTGGTGAGCGCGATGATCATGATCGGCGCGTCGGCCGGGTTGATCTTGCGATAGGTGGGATTGGTCTTCAGCGTCGCGGGCAGATCCGCACGCGCGGCGTTGATCGCCGCCTGCACGTCACGCGCGGCGCCGTCGATATTGCGCGACAGATCGAATTGGGCGGTGACGCGGGTCGACCCGATGCCCGATTGCGAGGTGAGCTCGGTTACACCCGCGATCGTCGCCATGCGCCGTTCGAGCGGAGAAGCAACGCTGGTCGCCATCGTCGTCGGGCTCGCGCCCGGCAGGCTGGCGGAAACGCTGATCGTGGGGAAATCCACTTGCGGCAGCGGCGATACCGGCATCACGAAGAAAGCGGAGATGCCCGCCAGCATCACGCCCACCGTCAGCAGCAGCGTGCCGATCGGCCGCCGGATGAAGGGCGCGGAGAGGTTCATGATTCAAGATCCTCCCCGCTTGCGGGGAGGGGGACGTAGCTGCGATCAGCGACATGCCGGGGGCATGTCGCAGCCGCGAAGTCGGCTCGCAAAGCGAGCCGTGGCCGCCGGCTGGTGGAGGGGCACGGCGGCGAGGCGAGGCGCACGTGGCGAGCCCCCTCCACCGCGCTTCGCGCGGTCCCCCTCCCCGTGCCGGGGAGGATCTTCACGCGCCCTGCTCCAGCGGCAGCAGAGGCTCATCCTCCTGCTTGTGGCGCACGCGCGCCGACAGCCGCTCGAAGGTCAGGAAGATAACCGGCGTGGTGAAGAGGGTGAGCGCCTGGCTGAGGATCAGTCCCCCCGCGATGGCAAGGCCGAGCGGGCGGCGAAGCTCCGCCCCCATGCCGCTGCCGAAGATCAACGGCAGGGCCGCGAACAAGGCCGCGAAGGTGGTCATCATGATCGGACGGAAACGCAGATGCGCGGCCTGGCGGATCGCGCTGTCGGCATCCTTGCCTTGCGTTCGCTGCGCATCGATCGCGAAGTCGATCATCATGATCGCATTCTTCTTCACGATGCCGATCAGCAGCACGATGCCGATGATGCCGATCACGCCCAGATCGTTGCCCGTCAGCCAGAGCGCGAGCAGCGCGCCGACACCCGCCGACGGCAGGGTCGAGAGGATCGTGACCGGGTGGATGAAGCTCTCGTAGAGCACGCCCAGCACGATATAGACCACGATGATCGCCGCCAGGATCAGCCATATCTCGTTGGACAGGCTGGCCTTGAAGGCATTGGCCGCGCCCAGGAAGCTGGTGGTGATGCTCGCGGGCACGCCGATCCGTTTCTCCGCGCGCTGGATCGCGCTGACCGCGCCGCCGAGCGAGGTGTTGGGCGCGAGGTCGAAGCCGATCGTGCTCGCCGGGAATTGCGCGACGCGCGTCACCTGCAACGGCGCCTCGCCTTCGACGAAGCTGGCAACGGTAGAAAGCGGTACCGAGGTTCCCGACGAGGTCTGGAGATAGAGCTGGTTGAGCGCCTGCGGGTCGGTCAGCATTCCCGGCTGGCTTTCCAGGATCACGCGATATTGGGTCGTCTGGGTGAAGATGGTCGAGATGATGCGCTGCCCGAACGCATTGTAGAGCGCGCTGTCGATCGACGCGGTGCTGATCCCCAACCGGGCCGCCACGTCGCGATTGACCTTCACAGTGACCGCACGGCCCTGGTTCTGCATGTCCGAGACGATGTTGCGCACCTGGGGTACGTTGCGGAGCTCGGCCATCAGTTTGGCCGTCCAGAGGTTGATCTGGTCCTGGTCCGCCCCCTGGAGCGCAAAGCGATAGGCGGTCGGCCCGGTGCCGGTATCGATCGTCAGATCCTGGACCGGCTGGAGATAAAGCGTAACTCCGGCAATATCTTGCGCGCGCTTCTCAAGACGGCGGATGAGCGCATCCTGATTGCCGGAGCGGTCGCCCTTGCCCTTCAGGTTGATCAGCATCCGGCCCTGGTTCATCGCCGGATTCTGCCCGTCGACACCAACATTCGAACTCAGGCTGGCGACGTCGGGATCGTCGAGGATCGCATCGGCCAATTTGCCCTGCAAGGCCGACATGCGCTGGAAGGAGACGCCCTGCCCTGTCACCACCACCGCCTGGAGCTGGCCCGTATCCTGTTGAGGGAACAGGCCCTTGGGGATCAGCACGAACAGCAAGGCGGTCAGTGCCAGCGAGCCCGCGAAGACCAGCAAGGTCAGCTTCTGGCGCATCAGCACCCAGTCGAGCGCGCGGCTGTAGCGGTGGGAGAGTTGGTCGAACTTCGCCATCGTCCATTCGGAGAAGCGGAATTTCGTCATGTCCCGCTCGGCCTTGAGCCAGCGCGCGGACAGCATCGGCACTAAAGTCAGCGCAACCCCCGCCGAAATCAGGATCGTGACCGCAAGTGTCACCGCGAATTCCCGGAACAGGCGACCGACCACGTCGCCCATGAACAGGAGCGGGATCAAAACCGCGATCAGGCTGACGGTGAGCGAAATGATGGTGAAGCCGATCTCGCGGCTGCCCTGCAAGGCCGCCTGGAGCGGGCTTTTGCCCTCTTCCAGATGGCGCGCGATATTTTCCGTCACCACGATCGCGTCGTCGACCACGAAGCCCGATGCGATGGTCAATGCCATCAGCGACAGGTTGTTCAGGCTGAACCCCATCTGGAGCATCACCGCGAAGGTGCCGATGATCGACAGCGGCACCGCCAGGCTGGCGATCAGGGTCGCCTGCCAAGAGCCCAGGAACAGGAAGATCGCGATCGTGACCAGCACCACCGCGAAGACCAATTCGACCTGCACGTCATGGACGGAGGCGCGGATGCCGGTGGTGCGGTCGGTCAGCAAGGTGACGTGGACGTCGGCGGGCAGGCTGGCCTCGAGACCGGGAAGCGCCGCCTTGATCATGTCGACCGTGCCGATGACGTTGGCGCCCGGCTGGCGCTGCACGTCGACCACGATCGCCGGGGTGCGGTTCATCCATGCCCCGAGACGCGTATTCTCCGAACTGTCGACCACGTTGGCAACGTCGGACAGGCGGACAGGGGCATTGTTGCTATAGGCGATGATCAGATTCTTATATTCGTCGGCGGTGGCAAGCTGATCGTTGGCGTCGATCGACCAGCTTCGCGTCGGGCCGTCGAAGCTGCCCTTGGCGCCGTTGACGTTGGCGGCGGCGATCGCGCTGCGGAGCTGGTCCAGCGAGAGGTTACGCGTCGCGAGCGCCTGGACATTGGCCTGGATCCGCACCGCCGGCCTTTGTCCGCCCGAAAGCGAGACGAGGCCTACACCGGAAATCTGCGAAATCTTGTTGGCGACGCGCTGATCCACCAGGTTCTGGACCTCGGCGAGCGTGCGCGTGGGAGAGGTCACGCCGAGGCTGAGAATCGGCGCGTCGGCGGGGTTCACCTTGGCATAGATGGGGGGAGCCGGAAGATCGGACGGCAGCAGGCTGTTGGCAGCGTTGATCGCCGCCTGGACTTCCTGCTCGGCCACGTCGAGGCTCAGATCAAGGTTGAACTGGAGCGTGATCACCGACGCGCCCGCCGACGAGGTGGAGGACATGCGCGCAAGGCCCGCCATCTCCCCGAACTGGCGCTCGAGCGGCGCGGTGACGGTCAACCCCATCACGTCGGGACTGGCGCCGGGATAAAGCGTCGTCACCTGGATTGTCGGATAATCGACCTCGGGCAAGGCCGAGAGCGGCAGGAAGCGATAGCCGACCAGGCCCGCCAATAGCACGGCGAGCATGAGCAAGGTCGTCGCCACCGGGCGCATGATGAAGGGGCGCGAGGGGTTCACCCCTTCCGCACCCAGCACTTCATCCTCGGCGCCGAGGCTGGTGCCGCTGGCCGATTCCTCCGTCACTGGCCGCTGTCGCCGCCCTGCTGGCGATGATGGCGATGCCCGCCTTTATGCTCTCCGGTCGCGTTTGCGTTCGCGCCGTTGCCCTGATCGGAGGCGGCAGCGGCGTTATCCGTGGCGTTGTCGCCACCACCCTGACGACGATGGCCTGCGCCACCTTCACCGCCACCGCCGCTTCCACCGCCGAACAGCCACGAGAAGAAGCCGCCCTTCTTCTGACGCTGGAATTGCGGTTTCTCGCCGGGCAGCACGACCTTGGAGCCATCCTCCAGATTGTCGGCGCCTTCGGTGATCACCGTCTGACCAAGCGTCAGGCCGGACAGGATCGCGACGTTGGTTCCGGTCGACGGTCCTTGCTTGACCGTCTGCATCTTCACACTGTGGTCGCCCTGCAGCACGAACACGAAGTCACCCTGCGTGCCATGCCGAACGGCGGTGACGGGGACGGTGGGCGCATTTTTCAGCGTATCGATCAGGAGGCTCACATTGACGAACTGGTTGGGGAAGAGCGTTCCACCGGGGTTGGGAAAGCGCGCCTTCGCCTTGACCGTGCCGGTGGTGGTGTCGATCTGGTTGTCAAAGGTCAGGAAAGTCCCCTTGGCGATCACATTCTGGCCGGTCTGATCGGTCGCGGTTACCGGCAATGCCACACCCGTAGCGCGGCGCGCCAATATGCCGGGCAGATTGCCCTGCGGGACCGCGAAGCTGATATCGATCGGGTCGGTCTGGGTGATAACCGCGATGCCGTTGGCGTCGCCGGGGGTGACATAATTGCCGATATCCGCCTGGCGCAGACCGATCCGGCCCGCAACCGGCGCGGTTATCGAGGTATAGCGCAGGTTGAGCCTGGCGGTGCCGATCGCGGCACGGTCGGCGGCGACGATGCCTTCCTGCTGCTTGACCGTCGCGGCCTGGGTATCGACCTGCTGGCGTGCGATCGAATCCTGCGACAGCAGCACCTGGTAGCGGTGGAGATCGACGCGCGCGAGGTTAAGCTGGGATTCGTCGCGGGTCAGGTTGGCCTCGGCCTGTGCGAGCGCCAGGCGATAGGGCCTCGGGTCGATCTGGGCGAGCAATTGTCCCTTGGCGACGACCTGCCCTTCCTTGAAATTGATCGTGAAGATGTTGCCCGATAGTTGCGGCCGCACGGTCGCGGTCACGATCGGCTGAACGGTGCCGATCTGCGAGATCGACTGGGGCACATCCATCGCGGTCACTTTGGCGATTCCGACCGTTGCGGCGGCGCGCCGGCCGCCGCGCCCGCCGCCGCCCGGACCGCCCGCGCCCTGCCCCGATCCTCCGCGCGTCATCGCCCAGGCGAGGCCCGCGATCACGATCAGCACGATGACGACGATCAGCGCGTTGCGCCGCGCATTGGGGGACCGCTCGACCGGATCGGCCGGCATTTCATAGTCTTCGTTCATCGCAGCCCCTTGGCGCGGTTGGACAGGGAATACTCGACGCGTGCAGGACAGGCGAAAAGCGACGGACGCGAGGCGCGCCGACTGTCATCCCGGATGCGGAACGGATCAAGCCGCATCGCCGCGGATGGTTCCGCGAGACGGGTTTGGGCTGACGATCTTCGGCGGAATCTGAACGCGCGTGGGGACATCGGCGCCTTCAACGATCCACTCCCGGCTTCCCGTCGCTGGAGTTTCGGATTTTGTTCAGACGGGCAATTGGCTGGTGAGCTTCACCTCTTCCAGCACCGCGTAGGTTCGGGTCTCGCGGATGCCGGGAAGCGCCACCAGAGTGTCGCCAAGGAAGGCACGATAGGCCGCCATATCGGCGACGCGTACCTTGAGCAGATAATCGAAGCCGCCCGCCACCATATGGCATTCGATCACGTCGGGCAGCTTGCGGACATGATCGGCGAAGGCCGCGAAGGCGTCGTCGGTCGTACGATCGAGCAGGACCTCGATGAAGATCATCAGCGCCCGATCGAGCTTCGCCGGGTCGAGCAGCGCGGTATAGCCGAGGATCACGCCGCTTTCCCGCAGACGCCGGACGCGTTCGAAGCAGGCCGCGTTGGACAGACCGCACCTTTCGGCGAGGGCGGCGTTGGTGATGCGCCCATCCTCCTGCAGCGCGCGAAGAATTTTGCGATCGATATGGTCCACCGTTTATCCTTCGGCAAAAAACCGGAATTCTCCAGCCCTATTCCGTTATCGGCAACCAAAACGAAAGCACATTCGGTAGGCAGGCCTATATACCGTCCGCATATTCTGTGAGAGGTTTGCAATGGCCGACCGGCAAGACTGGGACCGTATCGACACGCTCAAATATCAGGACGAGGCGGAAGCATGCCGTGCCCTGCTGGCGCGCGCGCCGCTCGACGCCGAGGAGCGGCGGCAGGTCGAGCGCGACGCGGCGGCGATGGTGCGCGCCGCGCGCAAGTCGGCCGAGAAACAGGGTGTGGTCGAAAGCTTCCTCCAGCAATTCTCGCTCGGCACACGCGAGGGGCTGGCACTGATGTGCCTGGCCGAGGCCCTGCTTCGCACCCCCGACGCCGAGACGCGCGACCGGCTGATCGCCGAGAAGATCGGATCGGCCGACTGGGCGAGCCATCTCGGCCAGTCGGACAGCCTGTTCGTCAACGCCTCGACCTGGGGACTGATGCTGACCGGCAAGCTGATCGACGTCGACGATGAGGCCAGGACCGACCTGGGCGGCTGGCTCAAGCGGCTGACCGCGCGCGTCGGCGAACCCGTCATCCGTCAGGCGGTGGGCGCCGCGGTCAAGATGATGGGCGAGCAGTTCGTGCTCGGCCGCACGATCGAGGCCGCTCTCCAGCGGGCCAAGAAGGAAGGCTATACCTGCTCGTTCGATATGCTGGGCGAAGGCGCGCGCACCGCGGCCGACGCCGCGCGGTACGAGACCATCTATGCGGACGCGATCGAGGCGGTCGGGCGGGCGCGTCCAACCGGCACCACGCCTGAGGACGGGCATGGCGTGTCGGTCAAATTGTCCGCGCTCTGCCCGCGCTACGAAGCGGTGCAGGAAAAGCGCGTGTGGGACGAACTTTATCCGCGCGTGAAAAGGCTGGCCCTGATCGCGGCCAAGCATGATCTCAATTTCGCGATCGATGCCGAGGAAGCCGACCGGCTAGTCCTCTCGCTCAAGATGATCGAACGGCTGGTGCGCGAGCCGCAGCTCGGCGACTGGACCGGCCTGGGTGTGGTGGTGCAGGCCTATCAGAAGCGCGGGCTGGCGGTGATCGAGGGACTGCAGCGGCTGGCCGAGGATAGCGGCCGGCGGATCATGGTGCGCCTCGTCAAGGGCGCATATTGGGACAGCGAGATCAAGAAGGCGCAGGTGGCGGGCCGTCCAGGCTATCCGGTCTTCACCACCAAGCCCGCGACCGATCTTTCCTATCTAGTTTGCGCGGACGCGCTGATCGCGGCTGCTCCGTCGCTCTATCCGCAATTCGCGACGCATAATGCGCATACGCTTGCCGCGGTACGGCTGATGGCGGCGCGCCGGAATGTCCGCATCGAGCATCAGCGGCTGCACGGCATGGGCGAGGCGCTCTACAAGGCGGCCGGCCCCAACAACACCGTGCTGCGCGCCTACGCGCCGGTCGGCGGGCATGAGGAATTGCTCCCCTATCTGGTGCGCCGCCTGCTGGAGAATGGCGCCAACACCAGCTTCGTCCATGCCTTGCTCAACGAGCGTATGCCGGCCGAGGACGTTGTGCAGGATCCGATCGCCGCGGTCGAGGCACGCCCCTTCCCCCATCCGCGCATCCCCCTGCCCGCCGACATTTATGGTCCGCAGCGCAAGAACCCGCTCGGCCGCGATTATTCGATCGCCGCGACCCGCGACCGCGCGGCGCGCGCGACCAAGGGCATTGCCGCCGAAACGCTCACCGCAGGGCCGATCGTCGGCGGGCGGCTTCAGAAAGGCGCCGGCGCCAAGCCATTGGCCAGCCCGGTCGATCATGAAATCGTGATCGGTGGCGTATCCGAAGCGACGCCGGCCGATATCGACAAGGCGGCCGAGCGGGCCGTGAAGGCGCAGCCCGCCTGGGACGCGCTGGGCGGTCCCGGCCGCGCCCGCGTGCTGCGCGCAATGGGCGATGCGCTCGAAGCCGATATGGACCGGCTGGTGGCGCTGCTCGCGCGCGAGGGCGGCAAGACGCTCAACGACGGCGTCGCCGAAGTGCGCGAAGCGGTGGATTTCTGCCGCTATTACGCGACGCTCGCCGAAAAGCAGTTTGCCGGGCTGGAGACGCTCAAGGGCCCGGTCGGCGAGACAAACCAGCTCGAACTGCGCGGGCGCGGCATCTTCGCCTGCATTTCCCCCTGGAATTTCCCGCTCGCCATCTTCACCGGCCAGATCGCGGCCGCGCTGGCGGCGGGCAATGCAGTGCTGGCCAAGCCCGCCGAACAGACGCCGTTCATCGCGGCGGAGGCGGTGCGCCTGTTCCACAAGGCCGGGCTCGACTCCGACCTGCTCGCCCTCCTGCCTGGCGACGGCGCAACCGTGGGCGCGGCCCTCGTCGCGCATCCCGAGATCGACGGCGTCGCCTTTACCGGCGGTACCGACACCGCGCGCGCGATCAACCGCACGCTCGCCAATCGCGACGGGCCGATCCTGCCCTTCATCGCCGAGACCGGCGGCCTCAATGGCCTGTTCGTCGACACGACAGCGCTCAGGGAACAGGTGGTCGACGACGTCATCCTGTCGGCAATCGGCTCGGCGGGGCAGCGTTGCTCTGCGTTGCGTGTTCTGTTCGTGCCCAAGGATTCGGCGGACGAGCTGATCGCCACTTTGTCGGGCGCGCTCGATTGCCTGGTGATCGGCGATCCGGCCAATCCCGCGACCGATGTCGGCCCGGTGATCGACGAGGAGGCGCGCGCCAATCTGGAAACCCATGTCGAGCGGCTGAAGCGCGAGGCGAGGATCATCCGCCAGCTCGATCCCGGCCCCAATCGCGGCAGCTATTTCGGCCCGGTCATCGCCGAGGTGCCCACGCCCGATTTCCTCGAGCGCGAGGTGTTCGGGCCGATCCTGCACATCTACCGCTACGATCCTGCCAACCTGGAAGAGGTTGCGGGCAAGCTCGCCGATCGCGGCTATGGCCTGACGCTTGGCGTGCACAGCCGGATCGAGCGTTTCGCGCAGGAAATCCGCGCGCTCGTGCCCGCCGGCAACGTCTATGTGAACCGATCGATCATCGGTGCAGTAGTCGGCGTCCAGCCGTTCGGCGGAGAAGGGCTGTCGGGCACCGGCCCCAAGGCCGGCGGACCCCATTCGCTGCTGCGCTATGCGACCGAGCGCGCGCTGTCGGTCAACATCACCGCGCAGGGCGGCGATCCGGCTTTGCTGAACCTTTAAATCCTCCCCACGATTTCGTGGGGAGGGACCATTGCGAAGCAATGGTGGAGGGGCCTCTGCTGAAATATCTGCCCCTCCACCGTCGGCTCTGCCGACGGTCCCCCTCCCCGGCAAAAGCCGGGGAGGATTTAGGCAGGATCGCGCACCACCCACGTCCCGCGCCGCCGGAGTACGATCCAGTAGTAGGCCGCCGCGAGAACGATCTGCGCACCGGTCGCAATCATGCCCGGCCGCCCTTCGTCCGGATCCTGCCAATTGGCGTAGACCACATAGGCAAGCGCGAGCAGCGTGAAGACCGGTGCGATCGGAAACAGCGGCATCTTGTAGATGGAATGCGCGGTACTGCCGTTACGCCGCCCGGCGAGCGCGCCCAGACTGATCGCCGCATAGGTCACGATCAGGCCGCCGCCGTTCAGGATCAGCAGGAATTTGAGGCTGATGAAGCAGCAGATCACCCCGATCAGGCCGATGATCAGCGTCGCGATCCACGGGCTCTGCCATTTGGGGTGGATCGCGCCGATGAAGGCGTCGAAGCGATAGCCCCACACCGCATCGCGACCGGTGCACCAGAAGAAGCGCGCCGAGGCGAGCACGGTCACGATCGCGGCGTTGACGATCGCGATCACTACGCCGACCGCGACCATCTGCGACAGCAAGGTCCCGCCACGCCCGCGCACGAACATGCCGAACGGGTCGTCCGCGCCGAACAGGGTCTTGAGTTCGGGGGCGCCAATCAGCACGGCGATTACGGGCAGCAATTCCAGGCAGAGCGACAGGCCGAACGAGGTCAGGATCACGCGCGCGATCTTGCGATGCGCGTCATGCATCTCCTCGCCGAAATAGACCGCCATGCCGTAGCCGTTGAGCGCGAAGATCGCGACGGTGGTGGCGAGCCCGATCGAACTATGCGTGGCGGGCACCAGCGCGCCGCCGGATAATGCCGTCGGATGCGCGAGCATCGGCAGGAGCGCGCGCGCCGGTTCGGCCAGCCCCAATACGACCAGCACGGCCAATGCCGCGACCTCGACCGCAAGAAAGATGCCCGTGACGAGCGCGTTTACGCGGATGTTGAGCAAGGCGCAGAGCGTCGATCCGACCACCACCACGATCGCGGTCGGAATCTGGGGCAGGCCGGGAATAACGGTCGCCAGCACCGCGCTCACGCCAAGGCCAACCGCGGGCGGGAAGATGATGTTGTTGAACACGTTGATGCCGAGAGTGATGAAGCCCGGCAACGGCCCGAGCGTACGCGCCACCGCGACATATTCACCGCCTGCGACCGGGAAAGCCGAGGACAGCTCCGCATAGACATAAGCCGTTGCGACACAGACCAGTCCCGCGAGCAAGAACGCCCAGAGCGTGCCCGTTCCTGCCGATTGCAGCATGCCCGGCACGATGATGAAGACCGAGGATGCCGGCGTGGTCGCTGACAGGGTCAGGAACAAGATGCCCAATACGCCCAGGCAGCGCGCCAGGGGATGCGGCGTCGGCGGCAATTTCGTTCCTGCTGGCGCGTCCACCCCAATCCCCCCTGTCGGCCAAAATTCGGGCCTTAAGCGATCTTGTGACAGGCTCTAAACCGATCCGCCATCGGCGGCGGGATTTCCGCAGCAGGCGTCCCCTTACTCGGCCGCCTCGGGATATTCGGGCAATTCGGGCGCCGCCAGCTTGGTCAGCGGGCGGACCGCCATATCCACGACGGGCAGCGGGTCGATCGTCTTGCCGCCCGTCTCGACGCTCAGCGCCTCGAAGCGCTTGGCCTGCGTCAATACCTGGCTCTCGAGGCTGCCAACGAAGTCATTATACGCGCCTGTCGCCTGGTTGAGATTGCGGCCGAGCCGCTCGACATGGCGTCCCATCGTCTGCAGCCGCGAATAAAGTTCCTTGCCGAGCCGGCCGACTTCCTCCGCCTGCTTCGCCAGCCCCTCCTGCCGCCACATGCCCGCCATCACCTTGGCGAGCGCCAGCATGTTGATGGTGGAGGCGATGATCACCCCACCGCGAAAGGCCTGCTCGATCAGATCGGGCGCGCGCTCGGCCGCGGCCGAGAGGAAATGCTCGCCCGGGATGAACATGATCACGAAATCGGGCGAGAGATCGAACTGACGCCAATAGGATTTGCGGCCCAGGTCGGTCGCGTAGCTCTGCATCGCCTTGGCATGCGCCAGCAGCAATTCGCCGCGCCGGACCTCGTCTTCCTCGTCGAACGCCTGTTCGAACGCAGTGAGCGGGCATTTCACGTCGATCACGATGCAGCGGCCGCCGGGCAGCTTGATCACGCAATCGGGGCGCAGCTGGCGCTCGCCGTCACTGACCGCGCTTTCCATCTCGAAATCAACATTCTCGGCCAGGCCGGCGGATTCGAGGATGGTGCGCAGCTGTTCCTCGCCCCACCGCCCGCGATGTTTGGGGCTGGAGCGCAAGACGTTGGTCAGGCGCGCGGTCTCTTTCCGAACGAGATCATTGCCTTGGGCGAGGCTGCTAACAGCTTCTTTCAGCGCCTCATAGCTGCCAACCCGCTCCTTCTCGACCTTCTGCAGGCCTTCTTCGTAACGCTTGAGCGTGGTCTCGACCGGTTGGAGCAAGGCCTTCAACTGCGCCTCGCCCTTCTCGTTCGCCTGCGCGAAGCGCTGGTCGGCGCGTTCGAGGAACTGGCGCTGCGCGTCGGCGAGCAACTTGGCGCCGACCTCGTTGAACTGGGCGGAAAGAGCGTCCTTGGCTTCGCGCAATTCGGTCATCTGCGCCTCGAACGAGCGGGTGCGTTCACTGGTGGTGGCGCGCTCCGCCGCAAGCTCCCGCAACGCGACGTCGCGCGCGGCGGTGACCACGTCCAGTTGCGTGCGCAGCGTCGGCACTTCCGCCGCCTGCGCTTCGGCCTTGGCGGCGGCACCCGCGCGCCCAAGCCAGCCCACCGCCAATCCGGCGAGCAGGGCGGCGATCGCAATTGCCAAGGTCAGAACCATAGAAACTCCCGGAACGAAAAGCGAACTTAACGGAGAGTGTGCGCGCGCTCAAGCGACTTGAATAAAGGTCTGCTGGACGGAACGGCGCGGCAGGCGCAGGGTTGGGTCAGAAGACAATCGGGAGAGCAATATGTCCGTCCGCAAGATGATCGCCGCGCACCCCCTCGCCCACGGCCATGTCAACGAGCCGCTGGCCGAGGCGGCCAAGCATGCCATGTATTGCGCGATCATCTGCACGTCCTGCGCCGATGCCTGCTCGGGCGAGGAGATGGACATGCGGCAGTGCATCCGTACCTGCCTGGATTGCGCCGATGTGTGCACGGCGTTGTCGCGCATGGCGGTGCGCCAGACCGGCGAGGACAATAAGGCGCTGCGGGCGATGTTCCACACCTGCATCGAGATTTGCGAGATCTGTGCGGCCGAATGCGCCAAATATGACCACGACCATTGCAAGCGCTGTGCGGAAATGTGCCGGGAATGCGCGGACGATTGCCGCAGGGCGCTGGCGACGGTTTCGGGCTGACACGATCCGTCATGCCGGACTTGTTCCGGCATCCACCGAGAGGCCAGTACCAAGGTCGAGAGCGGACCCCGGAACAAGTCCGGGGTGACGAAAGGGATTAAGCCGCTTTCTTCTGGCGACGGGCCTTTTCGAGCTTCTTCAGCACCATCTCGCGCTTCAGGCGCGACAGGTGATCGATGAAGAGAATGCCTTCGAGATGGTCCATCTCGTGCTGCAGGCAGGTCGCGAGCATGCCGGTGATCAGCTCGTCATGCTGGACGCCATTCTCGTCGAGCCATTTGGCGCGCGTCGTCGCCGGGCGATCGACCTCAGCATATTGATCCGGCACCGACAGACAGCCCTCGTTATAGGTGTTCATGTCGGCCGAGGGATCGGTCAGCTCGGGATTGATGAAGACCAACGGCTTGCGGATCGGCTGGCCGTCCTCGCCTTCCTCTTCCTGCAGGTCGATCACCAGCACGCGCTTGGGCACACCGATCTGGATCGCTGCGAGGCCGATGCCGGGCGCCTCATACATCGTCTCGAACATGTCGGCGATCAGAGCGCGCAGTTCGTCATCCACATGCTCGACAGGCGTGGACTTGACGCGCAGCCGGGGATCCGGCGCCTCGATGATCGGACGAATAGCCATGCCTCGCATGTATGCCGGGGCCGGCTTGCATTCAAGTTAAGTGCGGCGATCCGAGTGATCGATTCGGCCGTTTTCCGGGCTTACGCGCGCTCCCACAGCTCGATTGGATTGCCTTCGGGATCGTGGATGCGCACGAAGCGGCCGACGCCGGGCACGTCCCATTCGGGATTGGTGATCACCGCGACGCCCTTGGCTTCGAGCTCGGCCTTGAGCGCGTCCAGCCCTTCGACGCGGAAATTGAGCATCCATTGCTTGTCCGCCGAGAAATAATCCGTGTCGGCGGCGAAGGGCGAAAAGACGCTCGTCCCGGCTTCCATCTCCCACTTGCCATATTTGCCCGCACCGACGCCGAGATGCTCGGCATACCAGGCGCCGAGCGCCTTCGGGTCCTGCGCACGGAAGAAGAAGCCGCCGATACCGGTCACGCCCATGATCGTTCCCCCTGTTCGGGTCAGGCGACGGGCCGTCTTGCCCGCAACGCCTGCGCCAATGTGCCTTCGTCGAGATAGTCCAGCTCGCCGCCAACCGGTAGGCCATGCGCCAACTGTGTTACACGGACGGGAAAACGCTCGATCCGCTCGGCGATGTAGTGCGCGGTGGTCTGGCCTTCGAGCGTCGCGTTCATCGCCAGCACGACCTCGTCGATCCCGCCGCGCTCGATCCGGCCGACGAGCTGGTCGATGGTAAGATCCTCGGGCCTGATGCCCTCCAGCGCCGCCAAGCGTCCGCCCAGGACATGGAAACGGCCGGGGAACAGCCTTGTCCGGTCGAGCGCCCAAAGGTCGGCCACTTCCTCCACCACGCACAGCATCCGCGTGTCCCGGCGCGGATCGGCGCAGATCTGGCAAGGGTCCGACGTATCGACATTGCCGCAGGTCGAGCAGGTCGCAAGCTTCTCGCTCACCGCCTCCAGCGCGCGCAGCAAGGGCCCGAGCGCGGCCTCGCGCTTCTTGAGAAGATGCAGCACCGCGCGCCGCGCCGAACGGGGCCCGAGGCCCGGCAGGCGGGCCAGCGCCTGCGTCAGCGCGTCGATTTCGGGGGAAGCCATGGGGAACATATGGCGTTCCCCTAATCGTCATGCCAGCGAAAGCTGGCATCTTGGGAGGCCTTGGGCCACCTCTCCTGAGATCCCAGCTTTCGCTGGGATGACGAATGTGGTGAAGGCAGCCCCATGCGCATCATCTTCATGGGAACCCCGGATTTCGCCGTGCCAACGCTGGAGGCGCTGCATGTGGCCGGGCACGAGATCCTCGCGGTCTATACCCAGCCGCCTCGCCCCGCCGGCCGCGGCAAGGCGGACCGCCCCTCCCCCGTCCAGGTCCGCGCCGAGGCGCTGGGATTGGAGGTCCGCTCGCCCAAATCGCTCAAGAGCGAGGAGGAGCAGGCGAAGATGGCGGCGCTGGAACCCGACGCGCTGATCGTCGCGGCCTACGGCCTGATCCTGCCCCAGGCGGTGCTGGATATACCGGTCTGGGATTGTCTCAACGTCCACGGGTCGATCCTGCCGCGATGGCGCGGCGCCGCCCCCGTGCAGCGCGCGATCCTGGCGGGGGACGAGGAGACCGGCGTCACGATCATGGTGATGGAGGCGGGTCTCGACACGGGCGACATGCTGGCGATCGAACGCACCCCGATCGCGCGCAAGGATGCGGGAGAGCTTACCGCTGAGCTGGCGCAGATGGGCGCGCGGATGATGGTCGAGGTGCTGGCCGATCCCGGGGCGTTCTTGGCCGAACCCCAGCCCGAAGAGGGCGTCACCTACGCGGCCAAGATCGACAAGGCCGAATCCCGGCTCGATTTCGCAAAGACCGCAATCGAGGTCGAACGTCAGGTACGCGGCTTCGCCCCCGCGCCCGGCGCCTGGTTCGAGCATGAGGGCGAGCGCCTGCGCATACTTGGCGCGGACGTGATGGATTTTCAGGGCGCGCCCGGCACGGTGCTGGACGATCAGCTGACTATCGCCTGCCGCAGCGGCGCGATCCGCGCTACCACGGTTCAGCGCGCTGGACGCGGAGTCATGACCGCCGCCGAGCTGCTGCGCGGCTTTGCGATTCCCGTGGGCGCCAAGCTCGGATGACGCGGTTCCGCCTGACGGTGGAGTTTGACGGCGCCCCCTTCATGGGCTGGCAGCGGCAGGCACACGGTCCTTCGGTCCAGCAGGCTCTGGAGGAAGCGGTCGAGAGGGTGACCGGCGAGACGGTCGTCTCGCATGCCGCCGGCCGCACCGATGCGGGCGTGCATGCGCTCGCGATGACCGCGCATGTCGATGTCGAGAAGGCGATCACGCCGTTCCGCCTGATGGAGGGCGTCAACGCGCTGATCCGTCCCAATCCGATCGCGATTCTCGCCTGCGAAATCGTGCCCGGCGACTGGCATGCGCGCTTTTCCTGCATCGGCCGCGAATATCTTTACCGGATATCGAACCGCCGCGCCCCGCTGACGCTCGATCGTGGCCGCGCCTGGCGCATCGCCCGCGATCTGGATGCGGATGCGATGCACGATGCCGCGCAGGTCCTGGTGGGGCTGCACGATTTCACCACCTTCCGCTCGGCGCATTGCCAGGCGGAAAGCCCGGTCAAGACGCTCGACCGGCTGGATGTACGGCGCGAAGGCAACGAGGTGCTGATCGAGGCCGCCGCCCGCTCCTTCCTCCATCATCAGGTGCGTTCGATGGTGGGCTGCCTGGCGATGGTCGGCCAGGGCCAATGGACCAAGGCTGATCTGAAGGCCGCGCTGGAGGCCGCCGACCGCGCAGCATTGGGGCTGAATGCGCCGCCCGACGGTCTTTATTTCGTGCGGGCGCGCTACGTTTGACGCGTCATGCCAGCGAAAGCTGGCATCTCAGGATCAGAACCGACTCCTCCCGAGACCCCAGCTTTCGCCGGGGTGACGGAACAAGCGAGTCTTATTCCGCCGCAACCGCCTCGGCGTCTTCCTTCACCGGAAAGTCCATTTCCTGCAGGAAGCGCTCCGCATCCAGCGCGGCCATGCAGCCGGTGCCGGCGGCGGTGACGGCCTGGCGGTAGATTTTGTCCATCACGTCGCCGCAGGCAAACACGCCCGGGATGCTGGTCCTGGATGTGCCCGGCGTGACCTTGATATAGCCCTCGTCGAGCTCGAGCTGGCCGGTGAACAATTCGGTCGCGGGGTGGTGGCCGATCGCGACGAAGCCGCCCTCGACCTCCAGCACCGAAAGCTCGCCCGTCTTGGTGTCCTTTAGCTCCAGCGCGACCAGGCCGGTCTGCTGATCGCCGATGAAGCGCTCGACCGCCTTGTTCCAGAGCGGCGTGATGCCGTGATGCGCGAACAGGCGATCCTGCAGAATCTTCTCCGCGCGCAGGGTGTCACGACGGTGGATCAGCGTCACGTCATGACTGTGGTTGGTCATGTAGAGCGCTTCCTCGACCGCGGTATTGCCGCCGCCGATCACCGCGACCTTCTTGCCACGGTAGAAGAAGCCGTCGCAGGTGGCGCAGGCGGACACGCCCTTGCCGCTCAGTTCGACCTCGCCCGGAATGCCGAGCCACTTGGCCTGCGCGCCGGTGGCGATCACGAGCGTATCGCAGACGTAAAGCGCGCCACCGTCGCCCTTGAGGCGGAACGGGCGCTCGCTCAAATCGACCTCGACGATCGTGTCCCACATCATCTGCGCGCCGACATGCTCGGCCTGCGCCTGCATCTCTTCCATCAGCCACGGGCCCTGGATCACATCGCGGAAGCCGGGGTAATTCTCGACATCGGTGGTGATGGTGAGCTGTCCGCCCGGCTGCAGGCCCTGGACCACGATCGGGGAAAGACCGGCGCGCGCGCCATAGATGGCGGCGGACAGGCCGGCGGGCCCCGAGCCCAGGATCAGCATACGCGTGGAATGAACGGCGGACATTATTATCGAAACCCCTAAGACTGTCGAACCGACAGATAGGGGTTGCAACCGCTCTTTATCAACCCGCCGATCAGCGCCGCTTCAGCAACCGTTCGAGATAGGTGTTGCTGTGCGGCTTGTACGGGTTCTCCTCCAGCTCCGCGCATTCCTTCTCCAGCTCGGTACGGATCTCCTGGATTTCCTTGTCGGTCCTGTGCTCGATCCCGATGAACTGGCCACGCGCCATCTCAACCGCGCGGATCAGTTCGTCGAGCTTCGCCTGCATCGCCGCCGCATCGCGATTTTGCGAATTCTGGATCAGGAACACCATCAGGAAGGTGATGATGGTCGTGCCGGTGTTGATCACCAGCTGCCAGGTATCCGAATAATGGAAGATCGGCCCGGTCACCGCCCAGACGATCACCGTTGCCAACGCCAGCATGAACGCGATCGGATCCCCCACGAAACGTGCGATGCCGTTGGCGATGTTGGTAAAAAGCCGGTCCATGATGCGTCCCTCGTGATCGATCGCAGGGACGCAGCATGGCGCAAAAAGTTGCGCACCGCATGACAGGTCGTTTCGGGATGGCAAGGTCGCGCTGGTAGCGGAGGAGGGACTTGAACCCCCGACACGCGGATTATGATTCCGCTGCTCTAACCAGCTGAGCTACTCCGCCCCAAGGGCGCGTTCGCCAGCGCGAGGCGCGGCCTATAGCAGCGCTTCGATGCGGGTCAACCGCGCTTTGTATTGCAACAAGGAACCGGGCCTCTAATTCCACGTTCGCGCCTTGATACAGGGAGGAATGGCCGCAATGGATCTGCAAACCCCGCTGGAGACGATCTGCCGTCTGATCATCCGCGCCCGCGAGCTGGAGGCACAGGTCCCTTCGATCGAGAATGACGACGAGGACGACCCCACCGACTCGGACGACGAATATGCCGTACTCGAGGACGAGGCCAACGAGGCGATCGAGGAAGAAATGGTCGCGCTGCTCGACGATCTCGGCGACGACCAGGTGCAGGAGATTTTGGCGCTCGCCTGGGTGGGGCGCGGCACCTACGACGCGTCGGAATGGGACGAGGCACTGGAAGCGGCGGCCGATCCCGATGCCGAGGATCCGGTCGATCAGCTGCTCGATATGCCGACGCTTGCCGCCTATCTCGACGCGGGCCTGGCCGCGTTCGACCTGAATTGCGAAGGCATCGGCCAGATCGACTGAGCCCGCCATCGGCCAGGCGTCAGGCGCCGCGGAATAGGTGGCGCGAGACGGGCGCCCAGAGCCCGTCGCGATAAGCCCAAACCGCAAGCCCATCGATCCGAATCGCGCGCGGCTTGAAATCCGCGTCGAGGCGGCTTTTGAGCGCGCGCGCCTCCGACGCACCGACCTTGTTCTGGATGGTGACGTGGGGGCGCCATCCGGCCCGATCCTGCGGCGTAAGCAGGCCGGCAAAAGCGTGCGCCAGGTCGGCGCGCATCGCTTCCAGTTCGGGCGACACGATCCTGATCGCCACCCCGCCGTCCAGATCGATCAATCCGGCCGCCTCGGCATGCGGACGCGAGACGCGCACGATCATGCCCAACCTCCGCGTCAGTTCGGGGAGCAGGCTTGGCGGGAGATGGTGGAAGAGCGTGAGGTGGGCGGGCAGCCGATTGCGCGCGGGTGGAAAATAGGCCCGGCGCAGTGCATCCAGCCAGGCGAAGTCTTCCGCCCCCAGCGGGGCGGACACGATCAGCGGGTCAGCCGACAAGGCGACGCAGGCGCCGCAATGCCGCGGGCGTATCCACGTCCAGCACATGCGCTTCGGTGCCGGGCACGGAAACGGTGCGGAGCGCGCCGCTTAGCCCCTTATCCCCCCTGCCCAGCTTTTTCCGGGCCGAACGGCTGCGGACCAGCATCGGGTGGCCGGGCTGTCCGCGGAAATAGGGGCGGACCGCTTCCGCCCCGGCGGCAAGGCGCAGCTGCGGGGCATGAGCAAGCGGCATGTCGGCCAGGAAGATCAAAGCCTCGCGCTCGATCGGGCGCAAGGCCGCAAGGCCGGCGGCAAGGCTTTCCGACAGGCCGAGGCGGGCTGTCCGGCACCGGACCGGCGTGGTTCCCGGAACCCGGATCGGCCGTGCCGAGACAAGCAGGATGCGATGCGCGCCCGATGCGTGCGCATTGGCGAGCGCATGGTCGAGCAGCGACCTGCCCGCCAGTTTTTCCCGGAGCTTGTCGCGCCGCCCGAAACGGCGCGAGGCGCCCGCCGCGAGCAGGATCGCGGCGCGCATGCCTGTCTAGATCTCGACCTGGCTGCCGAGTTCGACCACGCGATTGGTCGGCAGGCGGAAGAATTCCATCGCGCTTTCGGCGTTGCGTAGCATCCAGGCGAACAACTTCTCGCGCCAGATCGCCATGCCCGGCCGCGACGACGTGATCAGGGTCTGGCGCGCGAGGAAGAAGCTCGTGTCCATCATCTTGAACTTGGCGCCGCACTCGGTCACCAAAGCGAGCGCGGCGGGTACGTCCGGCTCTTCCATGAAGCCGTAGCGCACGATCAGGCGATAGAAGCCCGCTTCCAGATCCTCGAACCAGATGCGCTTGCTGGCGTGGACGTAGGGCACGTCCTCGATCTTCACGGTCAGCAGCATCACCCGCTCGTGCAGCACCTTGTTGTGCTTGAGGTTGTGCAACAGCGCATGCGGCACGCCGCCCGCGCTGGAGGTCATGAACACCGCCGTGCCGGGGACGCGCGTCGCCGAATTGACCGCCGAGCGCACGAATACGGGCACCGGGATCGCCGCCTCGCGCATCCGCTCGATCATCAGCGCCCGTCCGCGCGCCCAGGTGGTGAGAAGCGTGAAGATCAGGAAGCCCATCAGCAGCGGGAACCAGCCGCCATCGGGCACCTTGGTCAGATTGGCGCTGAAATAGGCAAGGTCGACGATGCCGATCGCGGCCAGGATCAGGCTGGCCGCCACCTTGTTCCATTTCCACAGCTGGAACAGCACCACCGACACGAGGCAGGTATCGATCAGCATCGCGCCGGTAACGGCGATGCCGTAGGCGGCAGCCAGGTTGGACGAAGACTGGAAGAACAGGACCAGCAGGGTCACCATGATCATCAGCGCCCAGTTGATCGCCGGAATGTAGATCTGCCCGGCCGAGCTGGCACTGGTATGTTCGATGCGCAGGCGCGGCATGAAACCGAGCTGGATCGCCTGCTGCGTAACCGAGAAGGCACCCGAAATCACCGCCTGGCTCGCGATCACGGTCGCCATGGTCGACAGGATGACAAGCGGAAGGCGCAGGCTTTCGGGCGCGAGCAGGAAGAAGGGGTTGCGGATGATGTGCGGCACCATCGAAGAATCCGCCGCAAGGATCATCGCGCCCTGCCCCAGATAATTGAGCATCAGCGCCGGCAGCACGAAGAACAGCCACGAGACGCGGATCGGGTTGCGCCCGAAATGGCCCATGTCCGCATAAAGCGCCTCGGCGCCCGTAACAGCCAGCACGACCGAGCCCATCGCCAGGAAGGCATGGATGCCGTCGTCGATGAAGAAGCGGATCGCATACCAGGGGTTGAGCGCCTGGAAGACGGGCGGGAAAGCCATGATGTTGACGATGCCGAGCACCGCCAGCGCGAGGAAGTAGACCACCATGATCGGCCCGAACATCAGGCCGACCTTGCCGACGCCGCGCGACTGGATCGCGAACAGGCCGATCAGGATGCCGATTGCGATCGGGATCACGAACGGCGCAAAGCTGTGGTTGACGACCTTGAGACCTTCGACCGCGGTCAGCACCGAGATGGCCGGCGTGATCATCGAATCGCCATAGAAGAGCGCGGTCGCGAACACGCCCAGCAGCACCAGTCCGCGCGTCCAGCGCGCCTTGGTCGAGTTGGAGCGCGAAATCAGCGCCAGCAGCGCGAGGCTGCCGCCCTCGCCCTTATTGTCGGCGCGCATGATGATGATCACATATTTGATCGTCACCACCAGCATCATCGACCAGAAGATCAGGCTGAGCACGCCCAGCACATTGTCCGCGCTCGGATCGAGCGTGTGATGGCCGGCGAAGGTCTCGCGGAAGGCATAGAGCGGGCTCGTGCCGATGTCGCCGAAGACGACGCCGACCGCGCCCAACGCAAGTCGGGCGAGGCTCTGATTGCCATGGCCATGCCCTTCATGCCCCAACGGGGCCTCGAGCGGATCGGCGGTAGGTTGAACGGCGGTGCCGGATGTCATTGAAACGAGGGTACCTTAAGTGAAGGCGGCTGCCCTATCACACGCCCGGGCTTCCCTCTCCGGCGGCAGCGGGGGCGCGCGTTAGCACTAAGATATGGGGTGGGCAACAGCGGTGCGAAAGAGGCGTGCCTGAACCTCATTTGAACGCCTTCATTTGAACAGGGCGTCCGCTTCGTTTCGGGTCGGCACCGCGCGGAGCATGAAGCTGCTGCTGATCGTGGTGACGCAGGGCAGCCGGCCGAGATGCTCGCGATGCAGCCGCTCATAATCGTCAAGGTCGCGGCAGATGATCTTGAGCCGGTAATCGTGCGCGCCCGAGACCAGCATACATTCGACCACGCCGTCGATCTCCGCCACCGCGCGCTCGAACTGCGCCAATTCCTCTTCGACCTGGGTCGAAAGCGTAATGTCGACCAAGGCGGTCACATGAAAGCCCAGCGCGCGATGATCGAACCGTGCCCCATAGCCCTTGAGCCGCCCCGATGCCTCCAGCGCCTGGATACGGCGCGTACAGGCGGATTGTGACAATCCCACCTCGTCCGCCACGCGGCTGACGGCGGTGCGCGCATCGCGTGCGAGCAATCGCATGATCGCGCGGTCGATCCGGTCGGCTTCCTGCATGAATCCCCTGCCAATACGAGATTTTATGCATGATTTATTCGCTACACCAGCCTTTGCACAGTGTCTTTGCACGGATTTGTCGCATGAAATCGCATATGATCGCGGCAACCTGCATAGGAGCGGATAAATGCGCATTGGCGTGCCCAAGGAAATCAAGAATCATGAATATCGTGTCGGCCTGACGCCGCCGTCGGTGGCGGAGCTGGTCGCAGCCGGCCATGAAGTGGTGGTCGAGACCGGCGCCGGCAAAGGCATCGATTTCGAAGACAGCGATTATGTCGAGGCGGGCGCCACGATCCTGCCCAACGCCGACCAGGTGTTCGAGCAGGCCGAGATGATCGTGAAGGTGAAAGAGCCGCAGCCGGTCGAGATTGCGCGCCTGCGCCCACACCATCTGCTCTTCACCTATCTCCACCTCGCCGCCGACAAGCCGCAGGCCGAGGGCCTAATGAAGTCGGGCGCGACCTGCATCGCCTATGAGACGGTGACCAGCCCGCGCGGCGGCCTGCCACTGCTCAAGCCGATGTCCGAGGTCGCCGGCCGCATGGCGGTGCAGGTCGGCGCGCATTATCTCGAGAAGGAGCAAGGCGGCCGCGGCGTGCTGCTGGGCGGCGTACCGGGCGTGGCGCCCGCCCGCGTCGCGATCCTCGGCGGCGGCATCGCTGGGGTGAACGCGGCGCAGATGGCGGTCGGCATGCGCGCCGACGTGACCATCTACGACATCAACAATGACCGGCTCGCCGAACTGGACATGTTCTTCTCCAACCAGATCAAGACCGCCTACGCCTCCAAGGCAGCGATCGCGGCGGCGGTGGCCAAGGCGCATCTCGTGATCGGCGCGGTGCTGATCCCGGGCGCCGCCGCGCCCAAGCTGGTCACGCGCGACATGCTCAAGACGATGAAGCGCGGTTCGGTGCTGGTCGATATCGCGATCGACCAGGGCGGCTGCTTCGAGACAAGCCATGCCACCACACATGACGACCCGGTGTTCGAGGTCGACGGCATCATCCACTATTGCGTGGCCAACATGCCGGGCGCGGTCGCGCGCACCTCGGCCTTCGCGCTCAACAATGCGACGTTGCCGTTCGCGCTCAAGCTTGCGAAGCTCGGGCCGGAAGCGGCGATGAAGGCCGATCCGCATCTGGCCAACGGGCTCAACGTATCCGGCGGCAAGATCCGTCACGCGGCGGTGGCCGAAGCGCTCGACCTGCCGCTGAATTGAGAATCGACGCCGCCGATCAGTCCTTCATGAAGGGTGCGATCGGCGGCGCCTCAACGTCGCCTGCGGCGACGAATCCCGGATTGAAGAAGCGCGGCTTGCCATAAGGCATTGGCCTGCCATCCGGTGCCGAGAGCGCCCCGCCGGCCGCGCGCAGCACCGCGTCGCCAGCGGCGATGTCCCACTCCATCGTCGGCGCGAGGCGGGGATAGAGATCGGCCTCGCCGCAGGCGACCATGCAGATCTTGAGCGACGAGCCGCGCGACACGCGCGAGGCGATTTCGAACTGGTCGAGATAGGCCTCGGTCGCGGGTGAATTATGCGATCGCGACGCGACGGCGGCGAGTCCTTCCGCCGGTGCGGGGCGGATTCGGAGAGGCTGTGGTGCGCCGATCGCGCCGAGCGGATCGACCGGCGCGCTCCAGGCCGTGCCGGTGGCGACGTCGCCCGCGAACAAACGCCCCTCGACCGGCGCGAACACCACCCCCAGACTGGGCGCATAATCCTCGATCAGCGCAATATTGACGGTGAAGTCGCCGTTGCGGCTGATGAATTCCTTGGTGCCGTCCAACGGATCGACCAGGAAGAAATTGCCCTGCGTGTCGGGGATCCGGCCGGCGGCGGCTTCCTCTTCCGCGACCACGGGAATATCCGGCGCCAGCCGGGCCAGCGCTTCCAGGATGACGGCTTCCCCCGCCGCGTCCGCCGCGGTCACCGGCGAGGAATCCTGCTTCGTCTCGACCGCGAAATCGCTGTCGTAGATCGCCATGATCGCGGCACCCGCGGCCACCGCCGCCTCCGCCAAACCCCGCAAAAGCTCGTTTCGGTCCCCGTTCATGGCTGGGCCCGTAGGACATAGGACATTGCCGCCGCAAAGATTTTATGTTGCGACAAGCCATGAGGATCATGCTTGAGGCCGCTGCAACATGACCGCATCGCTTACCCACCTGCAGCGGCTCGAAGCCGAGAGCATCCATATTCTGCGCGAGGTCGTCGCCGAGACCGAAAAGCCGGTGATGCTCTATTCGATCGGCAAGGATTCGGCCGTGATGCTGCACCTTGCGCGCAAGGCCTTCTACCCCTCGCCCCCGCCTTTTCCCCTACTCCATGTCGATACGACCTGGAAGTTCAGGGCGATGTACGAGCTGCGGGATCGTGCAGCGCGCGAGGCCGGGATGGAGTTGCTGGTCTATCAGAATCCGGAGGCCAAGGAGCGGGGCATCAACCCGTTCGACCATGGCAGTCTCCACACCGACATGTGGAAGACCGAAGGGTTGAAGCAGGCGCTCGACCTGTACGGCTTCGACGCGGCGTTCGGTGGCGCGCGGCGCGACGAGGAGAAAAGCCGCGCCAAGGAGCGCATCTTTTCCTTCCGATCGGCCAATCATCGCTGGGACCCCAAGAACCAGCGGCCCGAGCTGTGGCGGCTCTACAATGCGAAGAAGGCGAAGGGCGAAAGCATCCGCGTCTTCCCGATCTCGAATTGGACCGAGCTCGACATCTGGCAGTATATCCATCTCGAGAATATCGAGATCGTTCCACTCTATTTTGCCGCTCCGCGCCCGACCGTGGAACGCGACGGCTTGATCCTGATGGTGGATGACGACCGCTTCCGGCTGAAGCCCGGCGAGGTGCCCGTCGAACGCTCGGTCCGCTTCCGCACGCTTGGTTGCTATCCGCTGACGGGGGCGGTCGAGAGCGAGGCGACCACACTTCCGCAAGTCATCCAGGAAATGCTGCTCACCACCACGTCGGAACGGCAGGGCCGCGCGATCGACCATGACCAGGCCGCGAGCATGGAGAAGAAGAAGCAGGAGGGCTATTTCTGATGGCCAACCCCTCTTCCTACGAAGCCGATGCGCTGATCGCCGAGGATATCGACGCTTACCTCGATCGGCACCAGCATAAGAGCCTGCTGCGCTTCATCACCTGCGGATCGGTCGACGACGGCAAGTCCACCCTGATCGGGCGGTTGCTCTACGATTCGAAGATGATCTTCGAGGACCAGCTCGCCGCGCTCGAGGCGGATTCGAAACGCGTCGGCACGCAGGGCCAGAATATCGACTTCGCTTTGCTGGTGGACGGCCTCGCCGCCGAGCGCGAGCAAGGCATCACGATCGACGTCGCCTACCGCTTCTTCGCGACCGACCGGCGCAAGTTCATCGTCGCCGACACGCCCGGCCACGAGCAATATACGCGCAACATGGTGACCGGCGCCTCGACCGCCGACCTCGCCGTGATCCTGGTCGATGCGCGCAAGGGGGTGCTGACACAGACAAGGCGGCACAGCTACCTTTGCCACCTGCTCGGCATCCGCAACATCGTGCTGGCGGTGAACAAGATGGACCTGGTCGATTACGACCAGCAGGTCTTCGACCGCATCCGCCTGGCCTATTCGGGCTTCGCCCAGTCGATCGGCATCACCAACTTCACGCCGATCCCGATCTCGGGCTTTGCCGGGGACAATATCACCGCGAAGAGCGCGAACACGCCCTGGTACAGGGGCGAACCGCTGATGGAGATATTGGAGACGGTACCGCTCGACGCCGATGCCGACCGTGCCAAGCCGTTTCGCCTGCCGGTGCAGTGGGTAAACCGCCCCAATCTCGATTTCCGCGGTTTCTCCGGTCTGATCGCTGGCGGCACGGTCAAGCCAGGCGATGCGGTGCGCATCCTGCCCTCGGGCAAGACATCGACCGTGGCGCGCGTGGTCACCTTCGACGGCGACCTTGAGGAAGGCGTCGCGGGCCAGTCGGTGACGCTCACGCTTGCGGACGAGGTCGATTGCTCGCGCGGGGACGTGATCGCGGCGGCGGGCGATCCGCCCCAGGCTGCCGATCAGTTCGAGGCGACGATCGTCTGGATGGCGGACGAGGAGATGCTGCCCGGCCGTTCCTATTGGCTGAAGCTCGGCACGCAGACCGTGACCGCCAACGTCCAGCAGCCTAAATACCAGATCAACGTCAACACGATGGAGCATACCGCCGCGAAGACGCTGGAATTGAATGCGATCGGCGTGGCCAACCTGTCGACCGACCGGCCATTGGTGTTCGAAGCCTATGAGGCCAGCCGCGATCTCGGCGGCTTCATCCTGATCGACAAGTTCACCAACGCGACCGTCGCGGCGGGCATGATCCATTTCTCGCTGCGGCGCGCGCAGAACGTGCACTGGCAGGCGACCGATATCACGCGCGAGGCACGCGCGGCGGCGATGCGGCAGAAGCCGGCGGTCTTGTGGTTCACCGGGCTTTCGGGCGCGGGCAAATCGACCATCGCCAACCTCGTCGAGAAGAAATTGGCGCGGATGAACCGGCATACGTTCCTGCTCGACGGCGACAACGTGCGCCACGGGCTCAACCGCGACCTGGGCTTCACCGACGCCGATCGCGTCGAGAATATCCGCCGTGTCGGCGAGGTCGCGAAGCTGATGACCGACGCGGGCCTGATCGTGGTCACGGCCTTCATCTCCCCCTTCCGCGCCGAGCGCGAGATGGTGCGGCAGATGCTGCCCGAGGGCGAGTTCATTGAGGTGTTCGTCGACACGCCGCTGGCGGAGGCCGAGAAGCGCGACGTGAAGGGCCTCTATGCCAAGGCGCGCAGCGGCCAGCTCAAGAATTTCACCGGTATCGACAGCCCCTATGAGCCGCCCGAAGATGCGGAGATCAGGATCGACACGACCCGGCTGAGCCCCGACGAGGCGGCGGACCGGATCGTGGATTATTTGCTGGATCGGTAGATTAAACTCTCCCCGCGATTTCGTGGGGAGGGGGAGAGGATGGTGTCTCACTCTTCCTGCTTACCAGGCGAGAGCGGAATGCCCCTCTACCGCGCTAGGCGCGATCCCCCTCCCCAGCAAAAGCTGGGGAGGATTTTAAGCGAGCGACGCGCCCGCGTTCCGCCAGCGGGCGAAATCGACCACCTGGCGCGCGACCAGCGCCATCTGGTCGCCGATCTTGGGATCGAGCGCGACGCCGTCATTGTCGAACACCTGGCCCTGCGCGAGGAAGGCTGCGCCATAGGGCGTGGGCCAGGCGCGCAGCGCATGTGCGATCGAGCGCAGGGTGACGAGCGTGGTGCCGCAAGCGAGCCAGCCGAACGCGCCCACGATCGCGCCGAAGGCACAGCCATCGAGATAAGGCCGGTCGTCGCGCGAGAGGTCCTCGAGCAGGTCGAGCGCGTTCTTGATCGGGCCGGTGATGCTGCCGTGATAGCCGGCCGAGGCGACGATCACGCCGTCGCATTCACGCACCGCCCCGATGAAGGCGCATTCGTCGGCGGTCCGCTCGGTCCGGCCCGGCACGTAGAGCGGCAGGCCCGAGATCAGCGCACCGTCGATCAACTTCGTCCGCGCGCCCATCCCTTCGGCGGCATGCAGAGCGCAGCGCACCGCAAGCTCGCTGGTCGAATTGGGCCGCGACGTGCCGCCGATGCCGAGGATCATGGGTGAAAAATCGGTCACGGCGGCCTCCCTCCCCCGCCTAGCCGCGCACCCAGGGCAGCGCAACTGCCTCGACCGTCACGCGATCGGCGCGCGAACGTCTCCCACCGTTCGAGCATATCACTATCGGCTGGCGCCGCCTTGGAGCGCCCCTCCACGCTCAGATAGTGCTGTGGCACGCCCAGGATGGATGGGTCAAACGGCCGCTTCCGACCCAATTGCGGACGTTGCATCCAAAACCGATATGGTGGAAGGGCCTATGGCAGCAGACGGAAACCTGCGTAGGAAAATGGCAGATACGAACCGTAAGACGACTGCTTCAGGTACATTCTGTAATGGCGACCGAGGCTCGGTGTCGGCGGTAGGAATTCAGTTATTCCCGGATCGCAGACAAGAATTTCACGCGTGGAGCGACCCTTCAAAATTCGGCGGACCTCAGCACGCTGACATGCCACGACCGGCCCATCAGGTATGCGATGTGGCTCGTTCACTCGGGTTATGGCAACGTCCACAATCAGGTCGGCCCGTTCCGTAAGTCCCTTGCGTGAAGTCGGGACGGCATTTCCGCAAAGCACGATGGCGCAAACCACAACCAAGAAACTCGGCGATCCTTTCAACTCAGGCAATCTACTCTCCCAGCGAATGGAGCGGCCTATCGGCGGTCATGCGACATATCCGGCAGGGAACCGCAAATCATCCGCAGTGGCAATGGCCGCTTGGTTGAGCCGCTTGCCGTATAGCTGCCGCATTATTGGCTGGGTCGATCCGCGATCCTCATCAGCCAAATAAAAGCAGGGAGAATGATAATCGGAGCCGGAATCCAGTCGGCATTGGCGTAACCGAGCGCATCAAATGTAGATTCGGCCAGCAGAACAGCCAGCGTCGTGGGAATGCCGATAGCGGCCATGATGGCCCAGCCCTTCCAGTGGCACGGCATGTAGCTCCACAGAACTTTATCGAACCACACTTCGTGCCGCACGATCGCCTCGAGACGTCCAATCCCGCAACAGTACCGCCAAAAGCGGCCAGTCCGCCATCCACCACTTGCAGTCATACATTGTCAGCCGCGCTAGAGCGTAACCCCGCGTTTCCAGATTGCGATCTCGCGCTCGCCATTGCGTTCGGCGGCGGTTTCCTTGCCGGAGGCGATCGCGACGACCGTGTCGAGCAAGGCGTCCGCCGCCTTGTCCATGCCTTCATCCAGCACCTGACCGGCGTCGAAATCGATCCAGCCGGGCTTGCGCGCGGCGAGGTCGCTGTTGGTCGCGACCTTGATCGTCGGCACGGGGAAACCGAGCGGTGTGCCGCGGCCGGTGGTGAACAGGATCGCGGTCGCGCCCGCCGCCGCCAGTGCGGTCGAGGAGACCGCGTCATTGCCGGGCGCTTCGAGCAGGGTCAGCCCGCTCTTACGGACGCGTTCGCCATAATGGCGCACGTCGGTGACGACCGCCCTGCCCGCTTTCTGGACCGCGCCCAGCGACTTCTCTTCGAGCGTGGTGATACCGCCGGCGATGTTACCGGGCGAGGGGTTTTCCGAGACCGGCTCGCCATGGTCGGTGAAATAGCGCTTGAAGCCGTTCACCAGGCCGACAATCTCGCCGAACACCTGATCGTCGGCGGCGCGCATCATCAATATCTGCTCGGCACCGAAGATTTCCGGTATTTCTGTCAGCACAGAAATACCCCCCGATCCGGTCACCGCATCGCTCATCCGGCCCACCAAAGGGTTGGCGGTGAGACCGGAGAAACCGTCCGATCCGCCGCACTTCACGCCCAGCACGAGTTTCGAAAGCGGGACGGTGGTCCGCTTCGTTTGCGCAGCCTGTTCGATCAGTTCCTCGACGATCGCCACGCCCTCTTCCACTTCGTCACCCGCCATCTGCGCGGTGAGCGTGCGGATATGGCCGCGCGCCTGGGGATCGATGCCTTCGAGCAAGCGGTCGATCTGGTTGGACTCGCAGCCCAGCCCGACGATCAGCACGCCGCCCGCATTGGGATGGCTCGCCAGTGCGGCGAGGACCGCGCGCGTGCCCTCAAGGTCTTCGCTCAGTTGCGAGCATCCGTGCGGATGTGGAAAAGCATGGACGCCGTCGACACGACCGACTGCTTTACGTCCGGATATTTCCGCGATCTTGGTCGAGGTGCGCGCGACGCAGCCGACCGTGGGCAATATCCAGATCTCGTTGCGCGTTCCAACCCGTCCGTCGGCGCGGAGATAGCCTTGGAAGGTGGGCGCGGCGCCCGGTTGGGCCGGATCGTGCGCGGGGTGGTAGAGATAGGCGCCGCTCCCTTCGAGGGAGGTCGCGACATTGTGGGTATGGACATGCTCACCCGCGACGATGGCACGCGTGGCGTGACCGATCGGGAAGCCGAACTTCAGCACCGGCTGCCCCTCGGCCAGATCGCGGAGCGCGATCTTGTGCCCCATCGGAATATCCTGCCGCGCGGTGACGCCGAGTATGGTCTCGCCCGCCTCGATCGCGCGCAGGGCGGCGGCGACATCGTCGCGGGGGTCGACCTGGAAAGCGGCAATGGTCATCGCACCAACATATCCCGATTTATCTCCTGGACCGAGGTGCAGCCGGTGAGCGACATCGCCACCTTCATCTCCGCCTCGAACAATTGCAGCACATGCGCGATCCCCGCTTCCCCGCGCGCGGCCATGGCGTAGATCCAGGCGCGGCCGATCAGCACGCCCTTGGCGCCCAGCGCCAACATTCGCACCACATCGAGGCCCGAGCGGATGCCGCCGTCGGCCAGCACGGTCAGCTTATCGCCCACCGCATCGGCGATGGCGGGAAGAGCCTGCGCGGTCGAGGGTACACCATCCAATTGGCGGCCGCCATGGTTTGAGACGATGATTCCGTCCGCTCCTGCCCCAGCCGCGGCGCGTGCGTCCTCGGCGTCGAGAATGCCCTTGATGACGATCGGACCGTCCCAATGCTGGCGGATGAAGTCGAGATCGGACCAGGTGCAGGTGGGATCGAAATTCTCGCGCATCCAGGCCATGAAATCTTCCAGGCCCGATTTCGGACCCAGTACGGGCGCGACATTGCCGAGCTGGTGCGGCCGTCCGCGGATGCCCACATCCCAGGCCCAATGCGGCCTGCCCAGCGCCTGCACCGTTCGCCGGATGCTGCCGCGCAACCCCGGTGCGCCCGCGAGGCCGGAGCGCAGGTCACGATAGCGCGAGCCCGGCAACGGCATATCCACCGTGAAGACGAGGAGGTTGCAGCCCGCCGCCTTTGCCTGCGCGATAAGGTCAATCATGAAGGCGCGGTCGCGGATCATGTAGAGCTGGAACCAGAAGGGCCTGGGGCTGGCCTTGGCGACCTCGGCGATCGGACAGGCCGAAACGGTCGAAAGGCAGAAGGGAATCCCCGCTTTGGCCGCCGCGCGCGCCGCCTGCGTCTCGCCCCGGCGCGCATTCATGCCGGCCAGCCCGATCGGCGCGAGCGCGATCGGCAGGCGCATCTCCTGCCCGAACAGGCTGGTCGAAAGGTCGAGCTTCGACACGTCGCGCAGAACGCGCTGGCGGAGCGCGATCGCTTCGAGATCGGCGACGTTCCGCGCGAGCGTGACCTCCGCGTAAGAGCCGCCGTCGATATAGTCGAACAGAAAGCGCGGCAGCCTGCGGCGCGCGAGTTCGCGATAGTCGGTGGCGTTGGCGGCTTTGGTCATGCCTTCCCTGTTGAGTTCGCGAGCCGAATAGATCAAGCGCGGATCATAATATTTATTTGGAGACTGCGTCGCGATGAAGCTTGTGCGCTATGGGGCCGCCGGTGGGGAAAAGCCGGGCCTGATCGACCGCGAGGGCCGCATCCGCGACCTTTCCGGGCATGTCGCGGACATCGGCGGCACGGCATTGAGCGTGGACGGGCTGAAGGCGCTGGCGGAGATCGACCCCGAAACGCTGCCGCTGGTCGAGGGTACGCCGCGCTACGGCGTACCCGTCAGCGGGGTGGGCAAGTTCATCGCGATCGGGCTCAATTATGCGGACCATGCAGCGGAATCGAACCTGCCGATCCCGGCCGAGCCGGTGGTGTTCAACAAATGGGTCAATTGCCTCAACGGCCCGAACGACCCGGTGACGATCCCGCGCGATTCGAAGAAGACCGATTGGGAAGTCGAACTGGGCGTCGTGATCGGAACCCGCGCCTCTTATGTGGAAGAGGCCGACGCGCTGGCATATGTCGCAGGCTATTGCGTGGTCAACGACGTGTCCGAGCGCCATTGGCAGCTTGAGCGCGGGCTGACCTGGGACAAGGGCAAGGGCTTCCCGACCTTCGGGCCGGTCGGCCCCTGGCTGGTCACGCAGGACGAGGTAGGCGACGTCCACAATCTCGGCATGTGGCTTTCGGTGAACGGCAAGCGCGTGCAGGACGGCAATAGCAGGACGATGATCTTCTCGGTCGCGCAGATCGTGGCCTATTGCTCGCAGATCATGACGCTGGAACCGGGCGACATCATCACCACCGGCACCCCGCCCGGCGTCGGCATGGGGCAGAAGCCCGAACCCTGGTATCTCAAGCCAGGCGACGTGGTCGAGCTCGGCATCGAGAAACTCGGCGCGCAGAAGCAGGAATTCGTCGCCTGGACGCCGTCGGCCTGACGGCATCGCCCTCACTCACATAGGCGAGCGCCGCGCTACAGGCCCATGACGCGCGGTGCGATCGCCTGCCACCAGGGCTGGCCCCAGGCGAGGTACAAGGGAATCGAGGCCAGGAAATAGGTGCCGAGCCAGACGAGATAGGCCCGGTTGACTATGTGGTTCCGGACCACATCCCAGACGAACATCGGCGACAGCACCAACAGCAAATAGAGGTCGGCCGATAGCGGGCTGACCGGAAGCGTGGTGGGCAGCCAAGTCATGCGGTCGATCGCCGCCGGTATCGCGGTCCCGGTCGCGAGGATCATCATGCGCTTGTGGAAGGCATAATCGTGCTTGCGCGCGCGCAAGCCAAGAAAGATGAACAGCGGGAACAGAACGCCGATCCGCAGCTGGAACAGCATGATATTGTCGAGACGCAGCACGACGTGCTGGAGCTGCGCGCGCACCGGTAGCGGCGCGGACTGGGCCGGAAACCATACGGAGCGGTAGGTGGTCGGCACCAGGATGAAGCCGACCAGCACGAGCGCGGGAACCAGCACCATCGCGACGCGTCCCAGCTGACGATGCCCCTCTATCCTGCCGGTCGCGGCGAGCGTGGTCTGCGCCAGCACCAGCAGCAGGAACGAGCCCATCAGCACCGCGTGAAAGTGCAAGACGAGTGGGAGCGGCGGTATCGCGCCCGATTTCGCATCGGCGAGCAGACCGATCGAATCCGGAATGAAGCCGGTGAGCGTGACCACGACGAAGCTCGCCGCCATATAGACGTAGATCCAGCGATCGATCGCCTGCGCCAAAGGACTGCCGGACGGCGGCAGTTCCGCCTCGACCTGCGTATTCGCGATAGTGGCCATGATGATCCCCCCGAGCTTTGTTAGCCCGGAAGCGGGGATATCACTCCTGCCCGTCGAAATGAATATGGTCTGGTTGGTGCTTGCCAGAATCTGATGCGAAGGTGGAGAATTACGGAGATGATTGGCCGTGCGTCATGAGCAGGGTCGGGTGGAGAATCTTTGGATTCCCGCCGACCGTGAGGGTTTGATGAGCGATGTTCTGGGTTATATTACCAATTAACTGAATTGTTTGCCTTATTTTTTGACGCGCCGTCGTGCCGGGCTTGTTCCGGCATCCACCGGGAGGTTGCGGCCAGGCCGCTGAATGGATCCCGGAACGAGTCCGGAATGACGGTGTAGGGATGTGAGGTGGTCTTTCCTCTCCTGAGATCCCAGCTTTCGCTGGGATGACGGATTAGGGTGAAGGAATTTGGACGCACCTCTCCTCTGGCTTGGTGGCAAGCGTGAGTGACCGGCGCGGTTCCGCCCCTCGTCGGCTGCGGGGAGGCTGCAAGCATGACCCTGGACAGCGAAGTCCTCGGAAAATAGCGCCTGCAGGCCTGCCAATGCGCGCTATCCGGTCAAAGGGTGGCCGCGGGATTTGGTCCGGGTGGCAATCAAGCCCCTGGAAGGTTGGTTCCCCTCCAGCATCGCCCGGGGCCACCCCACACGATGCCGTCCGGAAGCTGCGGTCTTGGCCGGAGGTTGCCCCCAAGGACCCGGGAAACCCCAGGCCCTCCCGCTCGTCCGCGTAGCTCCCCTCCACGACGGCGGCATCGCCATGAGACCCTAAGCCTCATGCCGAGATCTGTACTCTGTGGGCGAAGTTACCGTCTCATGCATGCTGACGAGCTTCGCGCCGGTCTTGTCCTTTGGCCTGAGCCAATGAACGCACCGTGCGTACATGATGTGGGCCGGTTTGTCAAGCCCCACCTGATCCTCCCCCGCCAGGGAGAGGTGGCAGGCGCAGCCTGACGGAGGGGGAGGACGCACAGGATTTGACGTGAGTGGACCGTGCTTTTGGAAGACGTCGCTTTCCGCCCCCTCCGTCGCCTCCGGCGCCACCTCCCCCTGGCGGGGGAGGATTGGTGGGTCGCCTTTTCGATGGGGAAGCAGCAGGACGGCGCTTCGACAAGCTCAGCGCGAACGGGGTGGGTCGTGGGTGCGTGATCGTCCTGGCGGGGATGATTGGTCGCTCGGCATCCGACCAAAGACGCAATCGACGCGGCGTTGGCGCGTGGTACACCGCCGCCATGATCCTGCTTCCCATCATTGCCGCGGTCGCGCTGCTCATCCTGCTGATCGCGCTCGGCAAAGTGCCGCCGTTCGTGGCTTTCATCATCTCCGCATTGGCGACAGCATTGTTGCTGGGGATGCCGCTCGCCAAGGTACCGGGGAGCATCGAGCATGGGATCGGCGACCTGCTGGGTGGGCTCGCAGGCGTGATCCTGCTGGGCGCGATGTTCGGCAAATTGATCGCGGACTCTGGCGCGGCGCAACGGATTGCGGAAAGCCTGATCGGGCTGTTCGGGCAGAAAAGGCTGCCGATCGCGATGACGATGACCGGGTTCATCGTCGGCATCCCGCTTTTCTACAATGTCGGCTTCGTGCTGATGGTGCCGCTCGTCTTCTCGGTCACCTACCGCGCCAAATTGCCTGCCCTTTACGTCGGCATGCCTTTGTTCGCGGGGCTTTCGATCGCGCACGGCTTCCTGCCGCCCCACCCCTCGCCCACCGCTTTGGTGAGCCAGTTCAACGCCAATCTCGGGCTGACTTTGATCTATGGGCTGATCGTGGGCATCCCGACCTTGCTGATCGCGGGGCCCTTGTTTGCGACCACGCTCAGAAAGATCGAGGTCAGGCCGTCGGAGCTGTTCAAGCCGGTCGAGACCAAGGATGCCGATCTGCCCGGCGCGTTCAATGCCTTCTCCTGCGCGCTGCTGCCCGTACTGCTGATCGGGGGGACGACCGCGCTGGGATACCTGCCAGGGTTGAGCGATAGCGCCAAGGCGCTGCTGGCCTTCCTCGGCAATCCGACGATCGTGCTGCTGATCGCGCTGATCGTGGCGGCGTTCACGCTCGGCGTGGCGCGCGGCACGCCGTTCGCGCAGGTGATGGACGGATTCGGCGGTGCGATCCGCGATATCGCCGCGATTCTGCTGATAATCGCGGGTGCGGGCGCATTGAAGCAGGTGCTGGTCGATAGCGGTGCCGACAAGCAGCTTGCCGCCCTGCTGAGCGGGCTACCGATCCATCCGCTGTTGCTCGGCTGGCTGCTGGCTTTCCTGATCCGGATCGCTTTGGGTTCGGCGACAGTTGCGGGCCTGACCGCCGCCAGCCTGATCCGGCCCCTGGTGCTGGCGGGCGGGGTGAACCCCAATCTGATGGTACTTTCGGTCGGCGCGGGCAGCCTGATGTGCAGCCACGTCAACGACAGCGGCTTCTGGATGTTCAAGGAATATTTCGGGCTGAGTCTGAAGGATACGTTCCGATCCTGGACCGCGATGGAGACGATCGTGGGGGTGGCCGGGCTGGCGTTCGTGATGCTGCTGAGCTTGTGGGTCTAGGCAACCCCTTTCCGACCCAGGCCCGGCCGTTGCGGAAAGGTGATCAGTTACCTTTCGAGGCAATGATATCATCAATCCAGTCCGCATATGGCGAGCGATTCTCTTTTTGCCATCGGTCTCGCGAAAAGCGGCTACGCAAAATGGTGGGCAGCCATTGCCACCGATCCCCAGAACCTGCCTGACCGGTATCCCACCCAATACCAGCCGATCCTCTTCCCAAACCGCAAGATCGGTCGAGCATGCTATGGCCATGCGCGACTAATAAGCGGCGCCACGAAGGAGGGGCGATGAAGGCGGCGCTGCGGAACTATCGGGACCGGATGCGGCGGGTGCTGGATCATGTCGACCGGCATCTCGACGAAGATCTGGACCTGGACAGGCTCAGCCGCGTCGCGGCTTTCTCGAAATTCCATTTCCACCGGCAGTTCATGGCGACCTTCGGCTTGTCCGTGCATCGCTATGTCCAGCTTGCCCGCATGAAGCGCGCGTCGCACGGTCTGGCGCGCAACGACGCGCAGAGCGTGACCGACATAGCGATGGATGCCGGCTATGACGCGCCCGACGCCTTTGCTCGCGCCTTTAGGCGCCGGTTCGGGCAATCACCCTCGTCCTTCCGGAAGTCTCCCGAATGGGAGCCGTGGCTCGCGGCCCTTGGGCCACTCGAAAATGCGAGGAGCAAGATCATGGAACAGACATTCACCCCCGACGACGTGACGATCCGCGACGAACCGCCCATGCCCGTTGCGATCCTGGAGCATCGTGGCGACCGCGCGACCTTGGGCGATACGATCCAGCGGTTCATCGCCTGGCGCAAGGCCGCGGGCCTGTCGCCCGAGACGAACCCGACCATCACGGTGTTCCGATCCGAACGGGAACCGGCGGTGCCGGACGATTATGCGATGGATCTGTGCATCGGCACCGATCAGCCGATCGCGGCGGATGATGCGGTGATGAAGGCAGGCATGATTCCGGGCGGCCGCTGCGCGGTGCTGCGCGTCAACGGCGCCTCCCAGAATATGGAGCCGCCCGCGCTCTATCTATACCGCGACTGGCTGCCGACGAGCGGCGAGGAAGCGCGCGACTTCCCGATCTATTGCCGGCGCCAGCTTTCCTTCTTTCCGGGCGTGCCGGTGCATGAGGTGGTGGCGGAATTGTTCCTGCCGTTGAAATAACAGCCCCATTTCAGGGAGCCTGCGCGCAGGCTCCCTGACCGGCCCTACCACCGGTTGCGACCCGCGGCGCGGACCGCGCCCTCGATGCTGGCATAGCGGTCCGAGATATGCTGGATGCCGCGCCAGTCGCCCTCGCGACATTCGTGCCGGGCCCGATCCTCCAGCCGGTCAATCTCCGCATGGAAGCGATCGGCGCGATCCGGATCGATGGCGCCTTCCGCGGTTTTCCGGCCGACCCATCCTTCGAGCATATGCGCGCGCCTGCCCGAGCAGACGTCGTCGCCGGAGCCACCCCAGCCGGTCGCATAATAAGCCGGACGCCCACCATAAGGCGACCAATCCTGAGCAGTGGCCGCGGCCGCGCTCAGCGAGCCTGCGGCAACCAGCAATGCAAATGTAATTTTACGCATCACACTCTCCATCACGACCGTCCTGCGATCGTGAGGGAAGCTTGCCGAATCCGGCGTGGCGATGGACTGAACGCCTCGTCGTCGAGCGTTCACTTTTAGCGCGATCCGGCGGCGGCGCGTCTCAAGGCTGCGACGGGGTACGCGCTAATGCGGTGACGATCTGCCATGAAGGCTTCGTCACCCAACTCTGGTGAAGCGGCGCCGGTTCGAACATATCTTCGAGAAGGCAGAGCCCGGTCAGGCCGGAGACGCGGAACGTCCCCAATTTGGGCTCGCGCGGCGGCTTGCCGTCCCGCAGCACCGCGACAGCGAGCAGGAAGAGCGCGTCGTGCTCGCGGTAGAGCAGGCCCGGCTGCAGGACGACCTCGCCATTATTGTAGGTCGCCTTGAGGCAGCGATTCTGGAGGATCGCGACCGACAGGAGCGTATCCAGCCCCAACCCCGCCGCCTGATCGTTGGCAGGCGCGGCGGCGGCGGGCTCGGCCGCGGAACGAGGGCTGAGAACGGAACGGGTCACCAATATACTCTCGCGAGGTAGGAGCAGGCGCCATCATGCTGCAACGCAACAAGTATCGCAAGCACGGACACGAACACAGAGTCCATGCTTCGCCTCTGGCGGAGCAGATGAGCGACATTGACGGGGCGGGATCGTCACCGCGGCGGACCTTGCCGATATGCTGGATATCAAAAAGGCCCCCTAACCGTTTGAGTTAGGGGGCCTTGATCTGGTGGGCGTGGCAAGGATTGAACTTGCGACCCCTGCGATGTCAACACAGTGCTCTACCACTGAGCTACACGCCCACTGAGCGCGGGTTGAATCGCGCTCCGAAAGGGGTTCGGCGCTGTTAGCGGCGGGTTTCCGGGTGCGCAAGCCCGTTAGGTGCGGGTTTTTGCGAAAGGTCGGGACTGGATTGCCACGCAGCTTCGCGGCTCGCGATGAGGTGCAGCGGGGCGGTGGCTCGCCTGAAACCGACCGGGCTGCACTCGTGGCCTGGTGGACCCCGGAACAAGTCCGGGGTGACGGCAGGGTCAAAGGTCGGCGGCGCTGCCCATCTGGAACATGCGGTCGACCTCGAGCACCAGGTCGCGCAGGTGGAAGGGCTTGGACAGGACCTTGGCGTCGGGCGGCATCGAACCGCTCTGCAGCGTGACCGCGGCAAAGCCGGTGATGAACATGACACGCATCTCGGGATGCAAGGCTGCCGCGCGCTGGGCGAGCTCGATGCCGTCCAGCTCGGGCATGACGATATCGGTCAGGAGCAGGTCGAACCCCTCCTTCTGGAGATGTTCGAGCGCGACGATGCCGCTTTCGCAGGCGGTGACGCCATAACCGGTCCGTTCAAGCGCGCGCGCGAGATATTCGCGCATCGAATCGTCGTCCTCTGCAAGAAGGATGCGAACCATCTGTAACTCCGAACGACCGATTGGGCTCATGCTGCTGGGTTAAGATATTGCGCAAAAATAGTTAACAAATCCTAACCAAAGCCGCTGCCCAACCAACGCAGCAACGCATTTTTTAGCCCAATCCGCTTCTTTGCGCACCAATTTACGTTTAGGTTGCGTCATGGTCCCTGCCCCTGACCGATCCCGCTGGTTCGAACGGCTGGGCCCCGCCGCAGCCGAAACGCCGCTGGTGTGCGCGGTGCCGCATGCGGGGCGCATCTACCCCCCCGCCCTCTTCTCCGCAGCCGCGGTGCCGCACGCTATCCTGGAGCAATTGGAGGACCGTTATGCCGACCTGCTGATCGCCAAGGCGGTGCAGCATGGCGCGGTCGCGATCGTGGCGCAGGTGGCGCGCGCCTGGATCGATCTCAATCGCGGCGAGGAGGATCTCGATCCCGCGCTGCGCGAGCCGCCGCATAGCGGGCCGCCGCAGACCGCGCGGGCGCGATCGGGGCTGGGCCTGCTGCCGCGCCGGGTCGGCCGCCGCGATCTGTGGCGCGCGCCGCCGACGGCGGAAAATGCCGCCGCCCGGATAGCATCCATCCACCGCCCCTATCATGCGGCGGTTGCGCAAGCGCTGGAGGAGGCCTGCCACCGGTTTGGCTATGCTGTGCTGATCGATTGCCACTCGATGCCGACACTGAGCGGACTGCGTCCCGCACGAATCGTGATTGGCGACGCGCATGGCCGGTCGGCCGGCAAGGGCGTAGCGGCGGAAGTCGCGCGCGAGGCGCGCGCGCAGGGCTATATGGCGGCGATCAACGCGCCTTATGCGGGCGCTTACAGCCTGGCGCGGCACGGGCGCCCCGCCGACAATGTCCACGCGCTGCAGATCGAGGTGGATCGCGCGCTCTATCTGGAGTGCGACATGCGTGCGCCTTCCGAAGGGGTGCGGCGCGCGCAGGGCCTGTTCTGGGAATTGGCGCAGACCGCGGTTGCCGCCGCGCAGCCGCCTTTCGCGATCGCGGCGGAATAAGAGTCCTCGTTGTGCGCTTCGGCATCCGCCGAAGCTTACCGCACCGGCGCTAAACCCACAAAAAAGCCACCCCGTGATTTCTCACGGAGTGGCCAAGGTTCAGGGAGGAAGCGCGCCGAAGCGCGCTAGTACCGGGCCGCGAAAGGGGAACACGGCGGGGTACCGTTATTAGAATAGGTGAGCGTGGAAAGGGTTTCAAGGGCTTGGACGATTCCGCGGGATGACCGGCTATCGGCGTCGACAAGATGCACCGGTTCGTCCTGCGTGACACCGCGCGCGCCTGGCCGGTCTTGACGGCGAGAGATGATTGATTACAACTGTAGTCAATCATCTCTAATGGCTGGTTGAGGGCGGGAGCAATCTTATGAGCGGCTTGCTTTGGTTTATAGTAGCGACCGCGGCCGTCACGCCGCCGCCTGGCCCCGCCGCGGACCTACACCTCCTGGCCGCCAGAATGGATAAAGCGGCGCGTCATTATGTCGATGCGGGGTCGAGCGACGGCATCAGCGTTGCGATCGTGCGATGCGGCCGGACGGCGTTCGTGACCGGCGGGCTCGCGAATCGTGCCGCCCGACATCCGGTTACGCCCGATGTGCGGTTCGAGATCGGATCGGTGTCGAAGACGTTGACCGCTCTCCTGCTCGCGCAGGCGATAAGCGAGGGCCGCGCGCGCATCGACGACGATGTCCGCCGCTATCTGCCGGCTGGATATGACAATCTGCAATGGTCGGACGGCAAGGCGATCACGCTGGGCGAGCTCGCGGACACCACATCCGGATTGCCCGACTTTCTGCCGAATCCGGAACCGATCACCAAGCTTCCCGCCGACCAGCAGACGCCGGCTGCTTCCAGGCTGCTCGCTTCCTATACGAACCGCGCCTTCCTGGATGATCTGCGGGGGATAAAGCTGATCTCCCGGCCCGGCTCCATATCGCGGCATTCCAATGCCGCCGCGCAGCTTCTCGGATATATTGTCGGTCGCCTGTTCGCGCAGCCGTTCGAGGCTGCGCTTGCCGAAGAGATTGAAAGGCCGAACGGCATGAGCTCCGGGGGCGCGGCGCATCCTGAGAAGGCCGCAACCGGATATGACGGCAACGGAAAGGCGGCCCCGCCCTTCGGGGGTGAATCGATCCAGCCTGCCGGCGGCCTGGTTTATAGCGGAAAGGACATGGCCCGCTTCCTGGAACTGGAACTCAGGTCCGATAAGCCGGCGGTCAGGCTCAGCCAGCGGGTTCGTTTCGTGGAAGGGCCGGATCGGCAACTTGCCTTTACATGGGTTCGCTCGGAACCGCGCCCTGGCGTTTACAAGTTCCGCATGTCCGGCGGGACCTTCGGCTCTTCATCCTATTTGGAATTCTACCCGTCGCTCGGTTACGGGATCGCCTTGATGGCCAACCGGGCGGCCGCGAACACCCAGGACGAGCTGCAGGGATTGGCGGAAGGCCTGTTCGACGATGTCGGCTCCTCGCTCGCCCCATGCCGGGCGGTGCGGTGAGGGATGCCGAAGGCACACCTCACCTCGCAATCGCGGCGCGATAGGGGGCGTCCTTCCCCTCCCCGCTGGGGAAGGGAAGGTCCGGCTTAGCCGTTAGCGGCGGGCGTCTGCGGCGGGAGCTTGCCCTGTTCGGCCTGGCGCCCGAAAATCTCGCTCGTGAGGCCAAGGGAGAAGAGGTGGGCGTAGATCAGCGTGAGCATGCCGTTCTGCTGCATCTTGCGGAGTTGATCGCCGCGCAGATCGCGCAGCTTCTGCTCGTTGATCATGCGGAAGCCGCGATAGACATAGGGCTGGCTGCCGTCCTGCTGGAGGCCGATGGTGAGCTCACCATCCTCGAGCAGACCGGTTTCCTCCAGGTCCTTCATGAAGGCGGTGGTGCGCTGGGCGGCGAATTCGAACTGCTCGCAGAAGCTGAGCATCTCCTTGACCACCTGATCGGGTTCGCCATCGTCGTTGAAGAGGCGGCCGCCATCCTCGAACTCGCCGAGCATGCCCGGGGTCGGATCGAAGCAGAGCGACAATTCCTCCGCATCCTGCGTCAGGCGTGCAAGCAGGAAGGGATAACGGCGCATGAAGGCGGGCAGATAGGTGCCCGGCTTCCAATTGCCTTCCTCGTCGACGAACACGTTGACGCCCTCGTTGAGGCCCATCAGCGCGAGCGGCACCGAATCCGGACCGGTCGAGAAGACGATCGGGAAGAAACGCTGCGCGATCGGGAACTCGTCGGTCGTGATCGGCAGGGCATGGACCCCCTTGAGGATCTCAAGCTTCTCCATCGGGCGCAGCTTCCAGGTACGATTGTCCTGGCTCGAGAGCGGCACGAGGTCCTTGTACAGCATCGGGAGGCCCGGGAGACCGGGAGCGCTGGCCATGTCGAAAATCTCTCCTGAAATTGCGGCGGGAGATAGAATACCGCCCCCGCGGATATCCGCCTCTATTGGGTCGCGCGCCGCCACGCAACCGGAGTGAGGGGCGGAATGAAATAGGAAACTGTCATGCCGGACTTGTTCCGGCATCCACCGGGAGGCAGGTCCCAAGCCGCGGAGTGGACCCCGGAACAAGTCAGGGGTGACGATTATCTCACGGCACCAGCTTGCCCGGGTTCATGATGCCCAGCGGATCGAGCGCCTGCTTGATCGCGCGGAGCGCGTGGAGGCGGACGGGGCCGGCGGTGCGGGCGAATTCGGCGAGCTTCAGCTGGCCGATGCCATGCTCGGCCGAGAGCGAGCCGCCGCGCGCGGCGACGAAATCGTGGACGAAGGCGTTGACCGCCTTGCCTTCGGTCTCGACCCAGGCCTTCTGATCCGCCTGCTTGGGCGGCAGCACGTTGAAATGGATATTGCCGTCGCCAAGATGGCCGAAACCGACGACATGGCTGCCGGGGAAACGGGCTTCGACCGCCTGGCGCGCCTCGACCAGGAAATCGGGCACGGCGGAGACGGGCACCGAGATGTCATGCTTGGCCGCGGGGCCTTCGGCCCGCTCCGCCTCGGCGATCACCTCGCGCAGCTTCCAGAAAGCGTCGGCCTGGGCTTCGTTCGCGGCGACCGCGGCATCCTCGATCAGCCCTTCTTCGGCGGCGGCGGCGAGATGCGCGGTCAGCGCCTCGACCGGGTCGGGCGCGCCGGCGGGCGCGGTCGCCTCGATCAGGATGTTCCAGTCGTGCGCGCGGCCCAGCGGCGCGCGTGTGTTGGGGATGTGGCGCAGCACCATGGCCAGGGCATCGGCGGGCATCGCCTCGAAACTCTCGATCGCGTCGCCGGTCGCGGCCTCCAGCCGGCGCAGCAGGGTGAGCGCCTGATGCGGGGTGGCAAGCCCGACCCAGGCGACCGCACGCGCGCCGATCGCCGGAAACAACTTGAGGCTGGCGGCGGTGACCACGCCCAGCGTCCCCTCCGCGCCGCACAGCAATTGCCTGAGATCGTAGCCGCGATTGTCCTTGCGCAAGGCTGACAGGCCGTCGAACCGTTCGCCCGAGGGCAGGATCGCCTCGATCCCGACCACCAGGTTGCGCATATTGCCGAAGCGCAGCACCTGCGTGCCGCCGGCATTGGTGGAGATCAGCCCGCCGATCCGGGCCGAGCCTTTCGCGCCAAGGCTGAGCGGGAAGCGGCGGCCGATACCGGCGGCAGCCTCGTGCAGGTCGCTCAGGATCACGCCGGCTTCGGCGACGGCGACGTTATCCTCCGGGGACAGGCTGCGGATCCGGTTCATGCGGCGGAGCGAGAGCAAGAGCGCGCTGCCGTCGGCCGGCGGCGTGGCGCCCGCGACCATGCCGCTATTGCCGCCCTGGGGAACAATCGCGACGCGATGTTCTGCGGCGAGCCGGACAATCGCCTGCACCTCGTCGGTATCGGCGGGAGACAGCAAGGCGGCGGCGCGACCATGGACACGGCCGCGCCAATCGCTCAACCACGGCGCCATTTCCGAAGCGTCGCGGGTGAAACCCTTGGGGCCGAGCTGGCGTTCGAGCGTCGCCAATATTGTTGCGTCAGGAACACAGGTCATTGCTGCGCTATAGCCGCAAGGCTTGGCGGGCGGCCAGTTCATCAGCCATTAAAGGGTCAGGGGGGACGAGCGAAAGCGCTATGAGGTTCGAATCGTGACGTTTTTGCCGCTGGTGGGGGCGCTGATCGCGCTCAACCCCGTCGCGAGTCCGATTCTTTCCGCTCCCGCGCCGGAGCCGCCGGCGATCGAGCTGGCTCAATTGAGCTTCCGGTCGCACATCGTGGTGCGCGTCCAGACTTCGCAACTGGCAATGGTTCCCGAATCCTCCCTGCGCGAGAAGAAGGGGCCGAAATGCATCGCCGCCGCCGATATATTGGCGGCCGCCGTGCTGGCGCGGTCGTCGGTCGACCTGGTGCTGCGCGGCGGATATCGGATGCGGGCGCGATTCTCGGCCAACTGCCCGGGGCTCAATTATTATAGCGGCTTCTACGTCGCCGCGGGCGCCGACGGGAAATTGTGCGCCGACCGCGACGTGATCCGCGACCGCGCGGGCGGCGAGTGCGAGATCGACAAGTTTCGGCAGCTCGTTGCGCGTAATTGAGCCTTTTAGGGCTCTTTAACTTGACAGGGCATGGGCTTTCGTCCCTAGCGAAGGGCCGGTAACGACGCCGTTCTTCGCGCGCGCCGGCCTTCCTTAGCACCCGGATGCCCATGACTTTCGCCGACCTCGGCCTATCAGACGAATTGCTGCGCGCCGTAAGCGAGGCGGGCTACAGCGAACCCACGCCGATCCAGGCGGCCGCAATCCCGCCGGTATTGATGAACCGCGACCTGATCGGGATCGCGCAGACGGGCACGGGCAAGACCGCGTCGTTCGTGCTGCCGATGATCGATATCCTCGCGCATGGCCGCAGCCGCGCGATGATGCCGCGCTCGCTGATCCTGGAGCCGACGCGCGAGCTGGCCGCGCAGGTCGCCGAGAATTTCGAGAAATACGGCAAATATCACAAGCTGACGATGGCGCTGCTGATCGGCGGCGTGTCGATGGGCGACCAGCAGAAAGCGCTCGAAAAAGGCGTCGATGTGCTGATCGCGACGCCGGGCCGGCTGATGGACCTGTTCGGTCGCGGCAAGATATTGCTGTCGGGCTGCTCGACCCTGGTGATCGACGAAGCCGACCGCATGCTCGACATGGGCTTCATCCCCGACATCGAGGAGATCTGCACCAAGCTGCCGGCCAACCGGCAGACCTTGCTCTTCTCCGCGACGATGCCCGCGCCGATCAAGAAGCTGGCGGACAAATTCCTGTCCAATCCGAAGACGGTCGAGGTCGCGCGCCCCGCCACCGCAAACACCTCGATCGAGCAGGCTTTGGTCGAGACGACATCGCGCGGCAAGCGCGAGACGCTGCGCAAGCTGCTGCAGGCGGACGACCTGACCACGGCGATCATCTTCTCCAACCGCAAGACCACGGTGCGCGAGCTGGCCGAATCACTGCAGCGCTACGGTTTCAAGGCGAGCCAGATCCATGGCGACATGGAGCAATCGGAGCGGCTGAAAGAGCTTGAGCGCTTCAAGACCGGCGACATCAACATCCTGGTCGCATCCGACGTGGCGGCACGCGGGCTCGATGTGAAGGGCGTGAGTCACGTCTTCAACTTCGACGTGCCCTGGCACCCGGACGATTATATCCACCGCATCGGCCGCACCGGCCGCGCGGGCGCGAAGGGCAAGGCCTTCACGCTGGTGACGCCGGATGACGCCGAGGCGGTCGAGAATATCGAGAAGCTGACCGGCATGAAGATTCCGCGCGTCGGCCGTCCGGCCGGACCCGCGGACGAGACCGCACCGGAAGCCGAGGAAAAGCCGCGTCGTGGGCGTGGCGGCGGACGCGGCCGGCCGGAAAAGGCGGAACGCCCTGAAAAGGCCAAGACCGCCGAAGCAGCTGCCGAAAAGCCCGCACGGGCCGAGCGGCCCCATCGCGGCGAACGTCCGGCGCGCGATGAGCGCCCAGCACGCGATGAGCGCCCGGCACGCGCCGAGCGCCGCCCCGAACGGCATGACGACCGCCGTTTCCCGCGCGCGGCCGAGCCCGCCGACGACGGCTGGAATGGCCCGGTGCCGAGCTTCCTCGCGCAAGGGTTTGGAACGACGGGCGAGTAACCTGTTCGTCTTCCCGCAACGGCGAGGATTCCGGGTATCGAAAGACGCGGATCAGCCGAGATCGCGGCACGACAGGCGGCGAAGACAGTTTCGCCAGCGCGCCGAGGCAGAGCTTCCCAACCCCTTGGGCATCGGGAAAATGGTGGGCCCGGCAGGACTTGAACCCGCAACCTAGCCGTTATGAGCGGCCAGCTCTAACCAGTTGAGCTACAGGCCCCACGCCGGAGCGCGTTAGCGGAGCGCTGCGCCCGCTGGCAAGCGTAACCATTTTCGCGGGTATCTCGCTACGATGTTGCGTGCTGCCGAAATTATATTATGCAGGAGGCGAAAATAGAAACGGGATGATGCCGAAATGGTGGCGACGACTATCGATGAGCTGGACCGCTCGATCCTCGCCATCCTGCAAGAGGAAGGCCGGATCACCAATGTCGAGCTGGCCAGCCGGGTCGGACTGACCGCCCCACCCTGCCTGCGCCGCATGCGCGCGCTCGAGGAATCGGGCGTGATCAAGGGCTATCATGCCGAACTCGATCCCGGCGCGCTTGGCTATGGCATCATGGTGTTCGCGCTGGTCAGCCTGCGCAGCCAGGCCGAGGACGATCTCCGGGCCTTCGAAGCGCATGTCGCCGGGCTTCCCGAAATCCGCGAATGCCATATGCTCAATGGCGAGATCGACTTCATCCTGAAGATCGTCGCGCACGACCTTCAGTCGTTCCAGAGCTTCCTCACCTCCAAGCTGACGCCCGCGCCCAATGTGGCCAGCGTCAAGACTTCGCTCACGATCCGCACGTCGAAGACGTCGTGCGGAATCCCGGTCGATCCAGCTTAGGACGCCTTCCACTCGGCTGAACCTGTCGCCCCCAGACCGGGCAACGATCTTGTGCAATTTATTCAAAAAGCGGCGCCAGGCTAAACACAAAAGTAACTTAAGTTATGAAATAGGTATGTGGGCCTGACGGGTCCCGACAGGTTGGTCTGCGAGGGCCCGGTTGGCTGGTAAAGGAGCCGTCGCGCCATGCCCCCGGAACGGAACCTCATATCGGGCAGCCATCTGCGGATCGGGACCGCAACCGAACCTGATGAACTCCTGGCGGTTGTAGCGAAGCGGATCATCAGGCTCAGGAAAAAGAAGGCGTCGATGTTCGATCAGGGCATCTTCAGCGAGCCCGCCTGGGACATGATGCTGGACCTCTTCATCGAAGAAAGCATGGGCCGCGACGTGCCGCTGACCAGCGTCGCGATCGCGTCGCGCGTTCCGCTGACGACCGCGCTTCGCTATCTCAAGGTAATGGAAAACCAGAAATTGGTGAACCGTTTCCCCCACAGCAGGGACGGCCGGGTGTCGCACGTCCGCCTGACCGAGGATGCGCTGATCCGTATGCGTCTCATCCTCAACATGGGAACCTGAGGCAGGTACGACGCAGCGCCCACATCATCACCGACGTCGCGCAAAAAGAAAGGGCGGCCCGAAGACCGCCCTTCCCTGTTTCGATCGTGAGGCAGAGCCTTATTTGGCCGCGACGACGTTCGGGACGGTCGGGTGATCGAGATGAATCAGCCAGAAATCCGCAATCGGCTTGCGCACGCCCGTGACCGCCTGGAAAGCGGCCTTGGCGCCGGCATTGTCGCCCGAAAGCGCGAGCGCCCAGCCCATGTGGAGGTTGACCGTGCCGGCATCGACCCCGCCCTTGGCGAGCGCGACCTTGTAGAGATCGACCGCTTTGGCATAGTCGCCATAGCCGACATAGGCGTCGGCAGTGCTGAGGGCGGCCTTGCCGGTGGCCGCAGCGCGCGATGCCTTGTCCGCGCCCGGCAGCGAGGCCTTGTCGGCCACGACCTTGCCCTTAACGATGCCCATGACGTCGGTCGCATCATTCTTGCCGGTCAGCGAGACCTTGCCCTTGGCCGCACCTTCCTGGAGCACGGTCATCGCTTCATTGGGGAAGCGCAGATAGACGTCGTCCGCATATTCGCGATAATCGTCGCCGCCCTCGAGGCCGCCGACGGCGCGGAGCAGGCGGAGCATTTCGAGGCGGCCTTCATTATCCAGCTTGAATTGCTGGGCGTAGACCTCGAGCGCGCCGTTCCAATATTGCGGCTGCGGAGCCGAGGCGACCCACTTGAGGCACAATTCCAGCGTGAGCTGGTTGATCGCGGCCTGGTCGCTGGGGCTCTTGTTCTTATAGCCGATCGAGACACCGCGCTGATACCATTCGGGCGGAACCGGCTGCCCGGCGGCCGTGCGCTTGGCGGCTTCATCATTGAGCGTCTGCAGCGCCTTGAGCGTCTGGCCCTGGAGCGCGGTCGATTCGACGATCAGCGGTACCAGATCGGGATCGGTCGATCCGGCCTTTTCCGCGCCCTCGAAGGCGGTCAGCGCCTTGGCATAATCCTTCTTGTTGTACGCGATCTGGCCCTGCGCGAAGTAAAGCTGCTTCTGGGCATCGGCCGAGGCCAGGCCGCTGGAGAGCATCATATCGACGACCTCGGAAAAGAGCGCCTCGTCCTTATTCTTCTGGAATATCTGATAGCCGACGCGGCCGACCATGAACTTGTCGGTATTGTTGACCATCGCCGCCTTGGCGGTGTTGTAGTTGGTGAGCGCGGTCGCGATATCGCCGGCATCGGCGGCCTTCTGTGCGTCAAAGGCGGCTTTCTGCACCGCGGGGGTCGCCTTCTCAGCCGAGGCGGCGGCAGCAGGCTTTTCTTCTTTCTTGGCGAAGGCGGGCGCGGCCACAGCCATGCCGCCCAGCGCGATGGCCAGCGCCATCTTGGACACGATCTTCATCTGCATCTCTCCCCATGAACCGGAAAAAGGGGTGTTCCGGTGGAATATTGCCCGTTTACGCCTAATAGCGCCCGCAGCTTGGGGCAAGCTGAACGGAAGTAGGACCCCAACAGCGCGAGGGCCAAAACCGGATCCGGCTAAAAAGAAGCCGGGATCGATTGCCCGACTCGCGCGGCCGGCCTAATCTGGATGTATGTTCCGTCGCCTCTTCCTCGATCACCCCGCCAGCGTTGACGAAAGCTACGGCGAGCATTTCCGTGTCGCAGCCGGCTTCGGCGTCTCGCTGCTGATCGGCGCGCTGGGCGCCTTCGTCCATGCGCTGGTCCCCGCTTTCTGCCAGCGGACGGGCAGCAACACGGTCAAGACGCTGCATAAGCGGCTGACGCGCGACCCGCAGCGCGACGGCAAGCGGCCCGAATTCGAGATTTAGCAAGCAATTCCGCATCGCCCGGGAATGCGGCTTGCTGAAGCAGGCCGACTTCGCTCCTGCGACATGCCCCCGGCATATCGCTGATCGGCGCCACGTTATCCCCAACTTTCCGCGGATTTCCTCACGCGTACGCGTGTGCGCGCATACGCGCGGGGTGGTTTTATCGGTCCGCCATGCTTAGATGAGGGATGCGGTTGCGACCGCTTCCTCCAACGATAAACGGATAAGCTTCTTGGCCACGACCCCGCCGATCACCGACGGCAGCGACATTTCCCCGATCAACATCGTCGACGAGATGAAGTCGAGCTATCTCGACTATGCCATGTCGGTCATCGTCGCGCGTGCCTTGCCCGACGTGCGCGACGGCCTGAAGCCGGTCCATCGCCGCATCCTCTACGCCAGCCAGGAAGGCGGGTTCGTCCCCGGCCGCCCCTATCGCAAGTCGGCCAAGATCGTCGGCGACGTGATGGGCAATTATCACCCGCACGGCGACAGCGCGATCTACATGGCGCTCGCGCGCATGGCGCAGGACTGGTCGATGCGGCTGCCGCTGATCGACGGCCAGGGCAATTTCGGATCGATGGACCCGGATCTGCCCGCGTCGATGCGCTACACCGAGGCGCGGCTCGCCAAGTCGGCAATGGCTTTGCTCGAGGACATCGAGAAGGACACGGTCGATTTCGGCCCGAACTATGACGGTTCGCGCGACGAGCCGCTGGTATTGCCGGCGCGCTATCCGAACCTACTCGTCAACGGCGCGGGCGGCATCGCGGTCGGCATGGCGACCAACATCCCGCCGCATAATCTCGGCGAGGTATTGCTGGCCTGCAAGGCGATGATCGCCAGCATGCTGTCGGGCGAATTCCTCAGCAACGAAGATTTGATGGAGATCGTACCCGGTCCGGACTTCCCGACCGGCGGGTTGATCCTGGGCCGGGGCGGGGCGCGCAACGCCTACACGCTCGGCCGCGGATCGATCATCATGCGCTCGCGCCACACGGTCGAGGAAGGCCGGGGCGACCGTCGTTCGATCGTGCTGACCGAAATCCCCTATCAGGTCGGCAAGGCCGGGCTGGTCGAGGGCATCGCCGAGGCGGCCAAGGACAAGCGCATCGAGGGCATCAGCGACATCCGCGACGAATCGAACCGGTTCGGGGTGCGGATCGTGATCGACCTGAAGCGCGACGCGACGCCCGACGTGGTCTTGAACCAGCTTTGGCGCCACACGCAGGCGCAGACCAGCTTCCCGGCGAACATGCTCGCGCTGCGTGGCGGACGCCCCGAAATCCTGACGCTCAGGGACATCATCGAGGCGTTCATCGGCTTCCGCGAGGAAGTGATCACGCGCCGTTCCAAGTTCGAACTGCTCAAGGCGCGCGAGCGAGCGCACATCTTGCTCGGCCTGGTGATCGCGGTCACCAATCTGGACGAGGTGGTACGCATCATCCGCGGGTCGTCGAGCCCCGCCGAGGCGCGCGCCGCCCTGCTGGCGCGGCAATGGCCGATCGCGGAGATCGCAAGCTATATCCAGCTGGTCGAAGCGGTCGAGACCGAGATCGAGGGTGACACCTATACGCTTTCCGAAGCGCAGGTGCGCGCGATCCTCGATCTGCGCCTGCACCGCCTGACCGCGCTTGGCCGCGACGAGATTGGCGGCGAGTTGAAGCAGCTGGCGGATTCGATCGGCGAATTGCTCCACATCCTGGGCAATCGCGTGCGCCTGTTCGAGGTGATGCAGGAAGAGCTGGACGCGATCCAGGCCGCCTTCGCCACGCCGCGCAAGACCGAGATCGCGCCCGCGGGCGACGATATCGAGGACGAGGATCTGATCGAGCGCGAGGACATGGTCGTGACCGTGACCTTGGGCGGCTATATCAAGCGCACGCCGCTCGCGACCTTCCGCACCCAGGCGCGCGGCGGCAAGGGCCGTTCGGGCATGGCGACCAAGGACGAGGATGCGATCACCGAGCTGTTCGTCACTTCGACGCACACGCCGGTCCTGTTCTTCTCGACCGCGGGCAAGGTCTACCGCCTCAAGGTCTATCGCCTGCCCGAGGGCGCGCCGCAGGCGAAGGGCCGGTCGATGAACAATCTGCTTCCGCTGGCGGAGGGCGAGACGATCTCGACCGTACTGCCTTTGCCCGAGGACGAGGCGGAATGGGGCAAGCTCCACATCATGTTCGCCACCGCCAAGGGGCTGGTGCGCCGCAACAGCATGGATGCCTTCACCAACATCCGTTCGTCGGGCAAGCTCGCGATGCGCTTCGGCACGGACGAGGAAAGCGACGATGCCTCCGACCGCCTGATCGGCGTGTCGCTGCTGACCGAAGAGGACGATGTCCTGCTCGCGACGCGCAACGGCAAGGCGATCCGCTTCTCCGCGACCGACGTGCGCGAATTCCAGAGCCGCACCTCTGCCGGCGTGCGCGGCGCCAAGCTGATCGGCGGCGACGAGGTCATCTCGATGTCGATCCTCAAGGGTACGCCCTACACGACCGAGGAGCGCGACGCTTATCTCAAGGCCGCGCCGTGGAAGGAAGGCGACCGCGAAGCCACGCTCGACGAGGAGACGATGGCGAAGATGGCGGAAGATGAGGAATTCATCATGACCGTCTGCGCCAACGGCTATGGCAAGCGCAGCTCCGCCTATGAATATCGCCGCACCAGCCGCGGTACGCAAGGCATCACCAATATCGACAATCTGGCGCGCAACGGCCCGGTCGTCGCCAGCTTCCCGGCGCATCATGGCGAACAATTGATGCTGGTCACCGACCAGGCGAAGCTGATTCGCATGTCGGTGGGCGATACGCGCGTGATCGGACGCGGATCGGCGGGCGTGCGCCTGTTCAACGTGGCCGACGACGAGCATGTCGTCTCCGCCGCGCGGATCGAGGAGAGCGAGGACGAGGCCGAAGCCGACGTCCGCAGCGACGCCGACGTGACTTCGCCCGAAACCGCACCGCAGACGGGCGGCGATACCGGCGAGGATCTGGCCGACGGATCGGAAACGCCGACCGAATAAGAGTGGGAGAACAGGGGGATGCGCGCTTTTGGGGCGCTGGCGTTAGCGTCGGCCTTGCTGTTCGCATCCCCCTCCCCCGCCGCCATGCCCGCGCGGGGCTGGCATGTCGGCGGCGGCCAATTGCTCGACGCCAACGACCGGCCGTTCACGTTCCGTGGGGTCAACGTGACGCATGCCTGGACGCCGACGCGCAGCTTGGACGAACTGCCGCAGATCGCGGCGACGGGCGCGAACGGCGTGCGGATCGCGCTGGGCGCGGGCTGCGGCGGCTTTCGGCTGACGCCCCCGGGTGAGGTGCGCGCGCTGATCGACGCCGCCAAGGCGCAGGAACTCGCGATCATCCTGGAAGTGCATGACGCGACCAGCTTCGGCAGCCGCCCCGAAGCCTGTCCGCAGATCAGGATCGTGGATTACTGGAAGTCGATCGCGGACCTGCTCGTGGGGCAGGAACGGTACATCATCATCAACATCGCCAACGAACCGCGCGGCGGCGCCGACGAGCAAGCCTGGATCGGCGAAACGGTCGGGGCGGTGCAGGCGATGCGCGCGGCGGGATTTCGTCATCTGCTGATGGTCGATGCGCCGGGCTGGGGCCAGGACGGCGAGCATGTGATGCGCGACAATGCCGCCAAGGTGCTGGCGGCCGATCCGCTCCGCCAGATCGTCTTTAGCATCCACATGTATGGCGCCTTCGACAGTCCGGAGAAGGTCACCGACTATATCGCGCATTTCCACGATGCCGGCCTGACCCTGGTGGTGGGCGAATTCGGCGACAATTTTCGCGGCACGCCGATCCCCGTGGGAACGGTGGTGGCGGACAGCGTGGCGCACGCCTCGGGCTATCTCGCCTGGTCGTGGAACGGCAATGGCGGGCCTGACCATGACCTCGACCTGGTCGACCGCACCGACCCGACGAAACCGACACCCTGGGGGCGCATTGTCTTGCCGACGCTCAAGGGTGCGGCCAAGGCCAGCATCTACGACCGGTAGGAGGAAGACCCATGCCCGACACCATCGCCTACAAGGTGCTGACCGCGGATCAGCTCAACGTGCTGGAACATCAAGGCAGTTTCGCGGGTGCGCCGGTCGATCTGGCGGACGGCTATATCCACCTGTCCACCGCCGATCAGCTTCAGGGCACGGTCGAGAAGCATTTCGCCGGGCAAAGCGACCTGCAGCTTGCGGCGGTCGATCTGGAAGCGTTGGGCGACGCGGTCAAATGGGAGGAATCGCGCGGCGGCGCGCTATTCCCGCACATTTACGGGACGCCGCTGACTTTAGACGTGGTGCTGGATTACGGCCCGCTCGAATATAGGGACGACGGGTCGATCAAACTGCCGGTGACGGGCTGATTTCGTCATGCCGGACTTGTTCCGGCATCCACCGGGAGGCGGTCGCCCCGCTGCGAAGTGGACCCCGGAACAAGTCCGGGGTGACGAATAGCAGACGTCAGCCCGCCTCCCCGGTCCCGCCCGTCTCGCGGCCACGTCCGGCACGCGCGACGCGCACCCATTCCAGCGCCACAAAGCCGATGCCGAGCAGGCCGATCCAGGCGGCAATGCGGAACATGTGGGCGTAGCCGTAGGTCTGGATGCCCTCGCCGAACGCGCCGCGTCCGAGGGCGCCGATCAGCAGGGTGAGCGACGAAAGGAGTGCGTACTGGACCGCGCTATGTTTCTTCGACGTGATCGAGGAGAGGTAGGCGACATAGGCACCACCGGCGAGGCCGCTGCAGGTATTTTCGAGACCGATCGTAACCAGCAATCGGGTCATGCGTGCATCGAAGCCGAACAGGCCGGTCAGCCGGTCCACACCGACAAGGTGCGCGAAGGCGTCGAGTTCAGCGCCGCCCGCCGCGAGATTGGCGTAGAGCAGGTTGGCGAGCGCGGTGACGACCGCGCCGACCATCAAAGTCGGCAATCGGCCGATCGTCGCGAACAAGATCCCGCCGACCGCGGTACCGAAGATCAGCATGAACACGCCGAACATCTTGGAGGCGAAGGCGACCTCGTCCTTCGTGTAATGCATCTCGTCGAGATAGAAGGGATAAGCGAACGGCCCCCAGATCGACTCGCACAGGCGATAGGTGAGAATCAGGCCGAGCACGATGACGGCACCCCAGCGAAGCCGCTCGATGATCTCGCCCAGTGGCAGGATCAGTGCGCGATAGAGGCGGTCGGTGCCGCGCGCGAGCGTGCTGCCGGGCGGCGACTGGTCGCCTGAGACGCGGCGGTTGAGCCAGGCGGCAATCAAGGCCGGCATGAGGATCGTCGCGACCACGATCCATGGCCCGACATTCTTGGTGAAATCGCCGGCCGAGACCGGCTTGCCGTCCGCGCCCGGGCCCTGGATCGCCTTGACCATGAAGGCGGCGAGCGTGCCGATCGCCCACAGCCAGCCAAGCCCAACGATCACGAGCCCGATCGCGCGGGTGCGGCGATCGGGTACCGCGAAAGGCGCGAGCGGTATGTCGTCCTGACCCTCGGGCGCGGGCGTATCGGGTGCGAACAGCGTCGCGACGATGGTCAGCGCCATCAGGCCACCCATGACCGCATAGACCGATTGCCAGCTCATCCTTGCGGCCAGCATCAAGGCGAAGGCGCCGCCTGCGAGCGCGGAGGCGCGCGAACCGAACTGATAGATGGTCGACAATATCTCGACCGTGGCGCGCTCGTCGGCGACGTCGACGCGCCAGGCATCGATCGCGATATTCATCGTGGCCGAGGCGAAAGCGCCGAATACCGCGATGGCGGCGACCATGCCGAGCGAAACGGCCGGATCGCTCGCGGCCAGCCCCAGGAAGCAGAGCGAAAGGAGGATCTGGCAGAGCAGGATCCAGCTCCGCCGCCTGCCCAGTCGCGCCAGCAGGGGCGGCCGCCATTGGTCGACCAGCGGCGACCACAGGAACTGGAAGCCATAGGCCAGCCCTGCCCAGGAAAAGACACCGATCGTCGCGATGCTGACCTTGGCCTCGCCCAGCCAGGCGATGAGCGTGCCGATCAGGAGCGAGAAAGGCAGGCCCGCGGCGAAACCGAAGACCAGCATGAGGCCGGTCTTGCGATCGGTCAGCGCCCGGCCGAGCAAGGCGAAACCGCTTATCTTTTCCGCCATTCGCGCCCTCGCCTGCTCCCGTTCAGGTTGAGCTTAGAGGGAAAAATACCGCAGTCACAACCGTCATTCCCGCGCAGGCGGAAATCCACCGGAAGGCCGGCGCCCAGCCGCCGGTTGGATTCCCGCCTTCGCGGGAATGACGGAATGGGGGTTAGACCTCGAACGCCGCCATTTCATACTCATCGAGCGCGGGGACGGTGAATTCCACCATCCTGCCCGTCTGGTTGAAAGCCAAGGGCTGGCCCGCCCATAACAACCGCCCGCTCCGGATCGTGCGCGCGTCGGGCAAGGTCAGCCGCACCTTCTGCGGACCGGCGGGCACGAGCTTGCGCGCGGCGGTGGCGCGGAATCCGGGCTGGCTGTGGTTGACGAGGTGGACCGCGAAGCCGGGCTCGGTCGCCCAGGCATAAGCCTCGATCAGCCCGTCGCCCTCGATCGTCATCGGCTGCGTATCCCGAACCAGCCAGCGCAGCGCATTGGTAACGAGATCGCCGAGATCACCCGCGCCCGAGCGCCAATAGCCCGCCTCGATATCGCCCGCGAGATAGACCAGCCGCGATTTGCCCTGATCGCGCACGACGATAGTGGGCTGATCGGTATACCATTGCCGGCTGTAGACGCCCTCGGTCGGGTACCAGGGATATTGGGCGATATTGGTCAGGATCGGCGGGCCGTCGGCTGCGATCGGCATACGGCAGCTCGATCCCTGGATGAAATGCGTGTCCCTGAAGCCATCGACCAAGGGATGGGCCCGCTCGATCCGCTGCATCGAGGAGGAACCCGGGAAGGCGCCATGGCCCGGCGCCACCGCCACGCCGTAGCTTTCGCGCGGGCCGGTCTTGCGCATGGCGTAGAGCGATCCGAGCGCGAAATCGGCGCGGGGCTTGCCGTCCTCGTCATACAGACCGGTCTCGAAGGTCGAGAGCAACGAGCCGCCGCCCGCGACGAACGATTTGATCGCGGAAGCCTGCGCATCGCTCATCAGCGCGACATTGGCTAACAGGAGCGTCTGGTAACGGGCGAGCTTTTCGGGCGCGAGGTCGTTTTCCAGGATCACATCGAATGGGATCCGTGCCTCGGTCAGCAATTGGTACATGCCCTGGACGGGATCGAGCGCGTTGGTGCCTGCAGGGGGCTGATAGAGGCGGTTCGAACGCTGCGAGACGACCAGCGCGACGTTGGCGATCGAACGGAGATTGTGGAGGTGGCGGTCGTTGGCCGCCATCCAGGGCAGTATATCGCGCCCGACCTGCTGCCAGCGCCGGTCCTCGACGAAGCCCTGGTAGAAGCCGAGCCAGTGATAATGGACGGTCCCGCCCGCGGCGAGTGTCTGGAAGATACGCGAGCGCACCTCGGTCGGATTGCCGCTGACGTTGCGGTAGCGGATGTCCCCCGCAATCTCATATGCGGCGGTGATATTGGTGACGGGGCGGTCGCCGATGATAGCGCGGGCGATGCGCGTCTGCTGGCTGGAATCCCAGGCGGGCTCGCCGACACGGCCACGGCCTTGATTGTCGGCCTGGAACCAGGGCGCGTTGGCGGTCAGCTCGCCGAGGTCGAGATTGCCGCCCTTGAAGCCGCCGCCGAGATTGCCCGAGAAGATCAGCGTGGGATCGTGCCGTGCGCAGAGCGAGGCATAGCTGTTCCAAAGCTCGACCGCGCGTTTCTGGTAGGCGTCGCGATAGGCCTGGCTGTGCGGATCGCCGATCTTCTTGCAGTTCGCGCAATAGCAGACGACCGCGTCCACGCCCGGCCAGCCATTGGTGTAGATGCCGTCGATCTTGTAACGGTCGAGCAGTTCCTGAAAAAGTTTAGGAACGAAATCTGTATAATAAGAGCTGAACTGACAAGTCGGTGCGAACTCCGACGTGGCGGAGGGATCGTCGGGAGCACCCACCAGCGAGCGTCGCACGAGCGAGCCATCCTCGTTGCGGCAGAACCAGTCGGGGTGTTTCCCGGCGAGCTGGCTTTTGGCGATATCGATGCTGAGCCGCGCCATCACCCGCACGCCCACTTTCTTCGCTTCGGCCAGACATTCGCCGAAGATATCGCGGCCATTGAGCCAGGCGCTGACGGGCAGATCGGGCAGCTTGGTCGGGTAGAAAGCAACGATGCTGGTGCCGCTGAGATAGGTAACCTGCGCCTTGCATTCGGCGAGATATTTCCCCCACGCCGGCGCATCGAAATGTTCGGGGTCGCGCTCATTGAAATTGATATGGACGATGCGCTTCATGCGCTGGTGCCAGGCCTGCGGATCGTAATGACGGGTCGGGCTCGCTTCGGGGACCTTGGCGTCCACACCGCTCGCACCGGCAACCACGGCCAAGGTGCCCGCGGTTGTCAGAAATTCACGCCGATCCATCCACCCTCTCCTATCGGGTCATTCTTGGCTTGAGCACGCCCGGTGGAGAGGTGATAGCGCTACCTAAGTCGCAAGCGCTAGGTCGCGAACAAGGTGAAGCTGCGTGGCAGCTTCTTGACCGGCTTGCCCGACAGCTTCGCGTCCACGCCCTCGATCGCGGCGAGCAGGTCGCGCTGGCTGTAGGGCTTGGCGAGCAGGCCGATCGCGAGCCCCTTCGCGTCCTGGGGCGAGCTGCCGGTGACGAAGATCAGCGGCACGCCCTTGTCGCGCGCCGCGCGCGCAACATCCTGGCCGCAGCCGCCGGCGGAGAGGTTGACGTCGGCCAGCACCAGATCGACCTCTTCGTCGATCGCCTCGACCGCCTCTGGCACGGTATCGACGGTCGCCACGATCTCGTAGCCGGCATCGCGCAGGAAATGTTCGTTGTCGAACGCGACCAAGGGCTCGTCCTCGACGATGAGGATGCGCCTCAATGTCCGTTCACGCTTACCGAACAACATGCGACCTACCTTCATTAGCCGGGCTTGACGGCCCGCGCCTTTGCATCGACCACGTCGTCTCCCGGGAGAGAGACAAGTTACGTGGCTAAACGCATTACCTTCCTCATTCTGTTGGCGATGATTCTGGGAATCATCGTCGGTTTCATCCTCAACCGGACTATCGCCGATCCATCCGCTGCCGCAACGATCACGGACGCGCTTTCGATCCTGACCGGATTGTTCCTCAAGCTCATAAAAATGATCATCGCGCCCTTGGTCTTCGCGACCCTGATGGGCGGTATCGCGCATATGGGTGACAGATCGGCATTGGGGCGCATGGGCGCGCGCACGATCGGCTGGTTCATCCTGGCGGGCTTCGCCTCGATCGCGCTCGGCCTGCTATTCGTGAACATCATCCGTCCGGGCGTAGGCGTCGGTCTGCCGTTGCCGCCGGCAAACGAATCCAACGGCGTCGCGCAGGCGCATTTCGTGCTCAAGGATTTCATCCTCGACCTGGTACCGGCGTCGATCTTCGATGCGCTTGCCAAGAACGCGATTTTGCAGATCGTGGTGTTCGCGACCTTCGCGGGCGTCGCCGCGACCGCGATCGGCGAGAAGGCCGCGCCGATCGTGAAGGCGATGGACAGCCTTGCGCAATTGATGCTGCAGATCACCGATTATGTGATGCGGCTCGCGCCGCTTGCGGTGTTCGCGGCGGTGACGAGCGCCGTGTTCAAGGAAGGCCTGGGGATCGTCATCACCTTCGGCTATTTCATGGGCGGCTTCTATCTGGCGCTGGCCTGCCTGTGGGCCTTGCTATTCGGCGTCGCCGCGATCGCGGTCGGAAGCCCGCGTGCAAAGGATCTGTTCCGCCACATCCGCGCGCCCTTCCTGATCGCTTTCTCGACCGCTTCGTCGGAGGCCGCCTTTCCGCGCACGCTGGAGGCGCTGGAAAATTTCGGCGTGCCGCCGCGGATCGCGGGCTTCGTGCTGCCGCTCGGCTATTCGTTCAACCTCGACGGATCGATGATGTATTGCAGCTTCGCGACGATGTTCATCGCGCAGGCCTATGGCATCCACCTTTCGGTCGCACAGCAGCTGACCATGATGCTGTTGCTGATGGTGACGTCGAAGGGCATCGCCAGCGTGCCGCGCGCGAGCCTGGTCGTGATCTCGTCCACGCTGGGCGCCTTCCACATTCCGGAGGCCGGCCTGTTGCTGATCCTGGCGGTCGATCAGTTCCTCGACATGGGGCGGACCGGGACCAATGTGGTCGGCAATGCGGTTGCTTCGACGCTGGTCGCGAAATGGGAGAAGGCGCTGGAGCCTGCAGAAAAGAACGCGCCCGCGACCTGATCCGTCCGTCTGGAAACCGTGCTTCGACTTCGCTCAGCACGAACGGAATTGGGGTAGGTCAGCGCGCGATCGTGCGGCCCATCGAGGCGGTCGCGGCGGGCTCGAAATTGGTGAAGCCGTCATAGAGGACGCGCGTCAGGCGGGCGATGTTGCTGTCGCGTTCCCATTCGGTGCGCATGCCCTTGGCGAAGACCGCGACCGCAAGATGGTGGCCATTGGGAAGCGTCACGATGCCGACATCGTCGGACACGCCGGCGAGCGTGCCCGTCTTGTGCGCGACCGGCGTGCCCGCCGGAAGCTGGCCCTTGAGCCGGCTGCGACCGGTGGCGCAGCGCGCCATCACGTCGAACAGATATTGGGTGCTGTCGGCGGTCAGCAGCGCGCCCTTGTGCAGCTTGGCGAGCAACTGGACCATCGCCGACGGGGTCGAGGTATCGCGCGCATCGCCGACGAAGGCGGGATCGAGCTGGCCGTCATCGGTGAAGGTCGCCGATTCCGCCACTTCCAGCGGGGTCTTCGGCAGGTTCACGGGCACGCGCCGGCCGGTCCAGCGGCGGTCGTCGTGCACCAGACGGGCGATCGAGCGATCCATGCGCTGGCCACGAATGCCAGCATGCGACAGCCAGGCGTTGATCGCCTCGGGTCCGCCCACCGCCTTGAGCAATATATCGGCGGCGCCATTGTCGCTGCGGATCAGCATCCGCTCCATCAGCTGGTTGGCGCTGAGTACCGAGCGCCGGCCGTAACGATAGAGTTGCTCGAGGCTGAAGCGCCCCTTGTCGACGCCCGCCAGATAGGCGCCCGCGATCGCGACCTTGACCGTGCTTGCCATGGGAAAGGGATGCGAACCGGCGAAGGTGATGGTCTTGCCGGTTTCGAGATCGGTTGCGGCGATGCCGAGCAGCCCGTCGTTCACGTTCGCGATGCTGCCGAGCTGTTCGGCGAGCGTGGGGAGACGCGTGGGCTGAAATTGATTGCTCTGGAACTGGTTGTCGTAACCCAGCGGAGCCTGGGCCGAAAGCGACGTGGCCAGCAGGGCTATGCCTGCCAAGACTGTGAATCTACGCCCCTTTTGACTCGTCACGCGCGCCCACCCGATCACTTATCCACATCCCACTGAATCAATAGAACGGCAGATTGACAAGTTTTTTTGGGAAAGTTGCGATGAGCGAGTCTAGAAACGCGACGTGTCGCAAAAATCACCCCCCGAAACTCCGCCCCTAAAGGGCGGTCGCGAACCGCAGCGTATCGCGAAACTCCTCGCTCGTGCGGGCGTCGCCTCGCGCCGCGAGATCGAACGCATGATCGAGGATCGCCGGATCGCGATCGACGGCAAGGCGATCGAGACGCCCGCCACGATCCTGACCTCGCTTCATGGCGTCACGGTCGATGGCAAGCCGGTAAAAGCACCCGCGCCCGCGCGTCTGTTCCTGTTCCACAAGCCCGCGGGTTTGCTCACCACGGAGCGCGACCCCAAGGGGCGGCCGACGATCTATGACAAATTGCCGAGCGACCTGCCGCGCGTGGTGCCCGTCGGCCGGCTCGATCTCAATACCGAAGGGCTATTGCTGCTCACCACCGATGGCGATCTGAAGCGCCAGCTCGAACTGCCCGCAACCGGCGTCGAGCGGAGCTATCGCGCGCGCGCCTTCGGCAACGTGACGCAGGCACAGCTCGAAAGCCTGATCGACGGGGTCGAGATCGAGGGCGTGCGCTACGGATCGATCGACGCCAATCTCGAACGCCGCACCGGTGCCAATGTGTGGATCGAGATGCGCCTCAGGGAGGGCAAGAATCGCGAGGTGCGGCGCGTGCTCGAATATCTGGGGCTGCAGGTCAGCCGCCTGATCCGTACCGCTTACGGCCCGTTCGTGCTGGGCGATCTGCCCTCCGGCGAGGTCGGCGAAGTGCGGCAGATCGATCTGGTCAATTTCCGCAAGACGCTGAAGACCGCGCCGCGCGGCCCTTCGACGGACGGCAAGCCGCCTGCCCCGCGCCCGACCACCGCCGCGCCCGCTCCGGGCGGACGGCGCGGGCGGCCGCGGCATCGGTCGGGTCCGGCCCCGGCCAAGCCCACCGACAAGCCGCGGCGCCGTCCGTGAGGATCATCGCGGGGCAATGGCGCGGACGCGTGCTCAAGGCGCCGCCGGGGGCGACCACACGCCCGACCGGCGACCGCACGCGCGAGGCACTCTTTTCGATGCTGACCAGCCGGCTGGGTTCGTTCGAGGGCCTCGCCGTGGCGGATGTGTTCGCGGGTTCCGGCGCGCTCGGGCTGGAGGCGATATCGCGCGGGGCGGCATCCTGCATCTTCATCGACCAGGATCGCGATGCGATCCGCGCGATCCGCGCCAATATCGAGATGCTGAATGCGAATGCCGAGGTGCTGCCGATCGCGGTTTCGGCGATCGGCCCGGCGCGCAGGGCCTGCGACCTGCTGCTGTTCGACCCGCCTTATGACAGTGGCGGCGCGGGGGCGCTGCTGGAGAAGATGACGCGGCTTGGCTGGGCGACAGAATCGGCCTGGGCGGCGATCGAGACCCGCAAGGACGAATCCGTCTCGGCCGAGGGCTGGACGCTCGACGTCGAGCGGATCTACGGGATCGCTAAGCTGTCCGTGCTTTGCCGTAGAGCGCCAGCGCAATCAGGCTGACAAGGGCCGCACCGCCCGAATAGAGGCCGACCGCCATCAGGCCATAATGGTCCGACAGCGCCTTCGCGACGGTGGGGGTGAGCCCGCCGCCGAGCACGCCCGCGACATTGAACGCCATCGACACGCCCGTATAGCGCACGCGCGCCGGGAACAGGCTGGGCAGCCAGGCGCCCAACGGACCATAGACGAAGCCCATCAGCATCAGCGAGAGCGACAGGAACAGGAAGACCTGGAAGAGCGAGCCCGACATCATCATCGGCGCCATCAGCAAACCTGCCGCCATCGTGCCGACGCAGCCCGCCATCAGTACGCGCCGTTCGTCAAAATGGCGATCGGACAGCCAGGCGGCGAGATAGATGCCCACCGCCATGAACAGGATCGCGCCGAGCTGGACGCTCAGGAAATCCTTGGCACTGTAGGACAAGGTCTTGGTGCCGTAATTGAGCGCGAAGGCGGTCGCGACATAATAAAGCGCGAAGCAGGCGACCGCGCCAATCGTGCCGACCAGCAAGGGCTTGGCATGACGCGCGATGAGCTCGCCGAACGGGATTGCGGGCGGCGGCGCTTCCTTGAGCGCGGCGGCGAATTCCGGGGTTTCGGCCAGCCGCAGCCGGATCCACAGGCCGACCACCACCAGCAACGCCGACAAGGCGAAAGGAATGCGCCAGCCCCAGTCATGGAATTGCGCCGGGCTGAGCAAGGCGCCGAGGATCAGGAACAGGCCGTTGGCGGCGATGAAGCCGACGGGCGCACCCAATTGCGGGAACATGCCGAAACGCGCGCGCTTGCCCTCGGGCGCATGCTCGACCGCGAGCAGGGCCGCCCCACCCCATTCGCCGCCCAGGCCGAAGCCCTGACCGAAGCGCAGCACGCACAGCAAAAGAGCGGCGATCCAGCCCGCCTGCGCATAAGTGGGCATGACCGCCACCAAAGTGGTCGAGATGCCCATCGTCAGCAGCGAAGCGACAAGCGTCGATTTGCGCCCGATCCGATCTCCGAAATGGCCGAAGAAGAGCGAGCCCAAAGGCCTTGCGATAAAGGCGACGCCGATCGTGGCGAGCGACAGCAATTGCTGCGCTGCGCGCGAGGCCTGGGGAAAGAAAAGCTCGCCGAAAACCAAGGCGGCGGCCGTGGTGTAGACGTAGAAATCGTAGAATTCGATGCTGGTGCCGATCAGGCTCGCCGCCAGCACCCGGCGCGTCGAAGGCGCTGCCGATCCCGCCATATCCCCTCCCGCCGCGGCACGATGCCGCGTTTGACGGAAGGGGATTGGCGCGGCGCGCGGCGATGGTCAACCGCCGCCCGGAATAGATTTACTTATGTCGACGGTGATGCACGGGCATGCCCGACTTGCGGGCCAGTTCGTGCGTCTGGGTGCAGCGGTCGTGCACCGTGCGCGAGCAGGGCGGATAATTGGTCGTATCCGGCGGCGGCGGCGCGACCGTGCTGGCCGGCGGGCTGGGATTGGTCATCGGCGCCGCGGGTGAGGGGGTGGTGGCCGAATCCATCGGCGCCGGCGCCGGGGCGGGCGTCGTCGCGGTAGTATCGGGCGGTGGCGCGGGCGTGGCGGCCGGCGGCGTGGTCGTGTCCGGCGTCGTCTGCGCGATGGCGGCGCCGGCGATCAGCGACGCGGCGATCAGGAACGTGACTTTCACGGGGTCAATCTCCTTGTCTCACGGGCTCTGAGCCCGTCCCGCTCTCCCGGCGGGGGCGGCGCGGAACCTACGGCGCTGAGCCGAGAAAGTTCCGCGCCCGAGACGATCAGTGATGCGGATGCGCCTTATGCACCGCGCCGCGCTGGATGCATTTGTCGCGCACGGTGCGCGAGCAGACCGGATAGTTGGAGGTGTCGGTCGGCGGAACAGCCTGCGCGTTGGTCGCCATGCCCGAGCTCGTGTCGCTGCTCATCGCCGGCGCGGTCGAGGGCGTGTTGTTGTCGGCCGGGAGCCCGGTCGCGGGCAGCGTATTGGCATCGGTGCCCGCCGGATTGGTGGTGGCAGGCGTGGTCTGCGCGACGGCGGCGGTGCCCAGCAGGGCCGCGGCAATCAGAAGGGTGGCCTTCATGAAAAATCTCCTTGGCATGCCGTTTTGCGGGAGCGGCACGCCCCTACCGCTCAAGGCGCCCGAAAGTTCCGCATTCCGCCGTAAGCCGGGCCGACAAAGCCCGCGACAGACGGTTGCCGAGCGGGCTGCTGTTCCCTACCTGTTCACCGGTGAGTCTCCCCGCCCCCTCCCCTGACGATCCGCCTTACCTGCGCGGCCTGAACGAACCGCAGCGCGAGGCGGTGCTGACCATCGATGGCCCGGTGCTGGTGCTGGCGGGCGCGGGCACGGGCAAGACCGCGGCCCTGACCGCCCGGCTCGCACACCTGATCGCGACGCGGCGCGCCTGGCCAAGCGAGATATTGGCGGTGACCTTCACCAACAAGGCGGCGCGCGAGATGCGCGAGCGGGTCGAGCGCATCACGGGGGGTGCGGTGGAAGGCATGCCCTGGCTCGGCACCTTCCATTCGATCGCGGCGAAGATGCTGCGCCGCCATGCCGAACTGGTCGGCCTGCAGAGCAATTTCACGATCCTCGACACGGACGACCAGCTTCGCCTGCTCAAGCAGCTGATCCAGGCAGCGGACATCGACGAGAAACGCTGGACCGCGCGCGCGCTCGCCGGGCTGATCGATCGCTGGAAGAATCGCGGCTGGACACCGGGCGAGGTGGATGCCGCCGAAAGCGAGCAATTCGCCAACGGGCGCGGCCGCGATTTCTACGCCGCCTATCAGGAGCGGCTGAAGGCGGTGAACGCTTGCGACTTCGGTGACCTGCTGCTGCACATGCTGGTGATCCTGAAGAAGCATCGCGACGTGCTGGAGCTGTACCAACAGCGTTTCCGCTACATATTGGTCGACGAATATCAGGACACGAACGCCAGCCAGTATCTGTGGCTGCGGCTGCTCGCTCAGGAGCGCAAGAATATCTGCTGTGTCGGCGACGACGACCAGTCGATCTATTCGTGGCGTGGAGCGGAGGTCGCCAATATCCTGCGCTTCGAGCGCGATTTCCCGGGCGCGAAGATCGTCCGGCTGGAGCAGAATTACCGGTCGACCCCGCATATCCTGGCCGCCGCGTCGGGCGTGATCGCGCATAATGGCGGGCGGCTCGGCAAGACGCTCTGGACCGAGGAATCGACCGGCGAGAAGGTGCGCGTGGTCGGTGTCTGGGACGGGCCCGAGGAAGCGCGGCGCATCGGCGAGGAGATCGAAAGCGCGCAACGCAACGGGACCACGCTCGACAAACAAGCGATCCTGGTCCGCGCACAATTCCAGACGCGCGAATTCGAAGATCGCTTCATTGCGATCGGCCTGCCCTATCGCATCGTCGGCGGCTTCCGCTTCTACGAGCGCGCCGAGATCCGCGATGCGCTCGCTTATCTGCGCGTGATCGCGCAGCCCGCCGACGACCTGGCGTTCGAGCGGATCGTCAACGTGCCCAAGCGCGGCATCGGCGACAAGGCGATGGCCAAGCTGCACCAATTGGCGCGCGCGGAAGGGATTCCGCTCACCTTCGCCGCGGCGCGCATCCTGGATACGGACGAGATGACCCCGCAGGCGCGGCGTGCGCTCGGTAATCTGATCGGCGACATCGCGCGCTGGCGTTCCAAGCTGGATGAGCTGCCGCATGCCGAACTCGCCCGGCTGATGCTCGACGAGAGCGGCTATACCGGCATGCTCCAGGCCGAGCGTTCGACCGAGGCGACCGGTCGGCTCGAGAACCTGACCGAGCTCGCCCGCGCGATGGAGGAATATGAGACGCTCGGGGCCTTCCTCGAACATGTCAGCCTGGTCATGGACAATGACGCCAATGCCGATGAGGCCAAGGTCACGATCATGACGATCCACGCCGCCAAGGGGCTGGAATATGACACGGTCTTCCTTGCCGGCTGGGAGGAAGGAGTCTTCCCGTCGCAGCGCGCGCTCGACGAAGGGGGCACCGCGTCCCTCGAAGAGGAACGGCGGCTGGCCTATGTCGCGATCACGCGCGGGCGGCGGCGGGTCTATATTTTCCATGCCGCCAATCGCCGCATCTACGGACAATGGACCTCGTCCATCCCCTCGCGCTTCGTCAACGAGCTGCCGGCCGAGCATATCGACAGCGAGACGACGATGAGCGGCGGCGAAAGCCTGTGGCGCGCGCAATGGAGCGAGCAGGCCGACCCCTTCGCGCATGTCGCACGCGCACAGCATCGCGGCCCCGGCTGGCAGCGCGCGGTGGGCAAGCCGCTCGACATGAGCCCGACGCGATTGGCGGAGGTGAAAGCAAGCGCCGCCAGCTTCGCCGCCAAGCCGCGCGGCGACATATCGCTCGGCCAGCGCGTCTTCCATTCCAAGTTCGGCTACGGCCTGATCGCCGAAATCGAAGGCAACAAGCTGGAGATCGATTTCGAGCATGCGGGGCGCAAGCGCGTGCTCGACAATTTCGTCACACCGGCCTGATGTCGCGCGAACGCCCGACGAGCCTCATCACGGGCGCTTCGGCGGGCATCGGCATGGCATTCGCGCGGGCGCTGGCGGCGCGTGGGCACGATCTGGTCCTCACCGCGCGGCGCGCCGATCGGCTGGAGACGCTGGCGGCCGAATTGCGCGCCGCGCATGGTTGCTCGGTCGCGGTGCTGCCGCTCGACCTGGCCGCGCCCGGAGCGGCCGGAAAACTGGCGGACGAGATCGTCGGGCGCGGGCTCGCGGTCGACTGGCTGATCAACAATGCGGGTTATGGCGTGCCGGGAACATTCGACGGCAATGACTGGAAAACGCACGAAGACTTCATCCGGATCATGATCGAGGCGCCGACCGAACTGGCGTGGCGGCTGCTGCCGGCGATGCGCGAGCGTGGCTATGGGCGGATCATCAACATCGCCTCGCTCGCGGGCCATATGCCCGCCCCCGCGGGCCATACGCTCTACGCGGCAAGCAAGGCCTATCTGATCAAATTCTCACAGGCGCTCGCGCTCGAAAGTGGCGATCGGGGCGTGCATGTCTGCGCGCTCTGCCCCGGCTTCACCTGGTCCGAATTCCACGACGTGACCGGCACGCGCGAGACGATGGACCGGATGCCATCCTATATGTGGCAGACGGCGGAGGCAGTAGCGGCAGAGGGGATCGCGGCGGTCGAGGCGGGCGATCCGGTGCGCGTAACGGGCCGCGTCAACCGCGCGATCAAGGCTTTCGCCAAGCTGATCCCTGACCGGCTGGGATTGTGGATCATGGCGCGCCAGGCGCACCGCTTCCGCGATACGAGACGCTAGGGGGCGGCAACACGGGCTGGCTCAGGATCCGGCGGGCTCACCAGATCCGGAAACGCGCCGAGGGCTCCAGATAGAGCTTGTCGCCGGCCCGGACCCCGAAGGCCGCGTCCCACGCCGTCACATCGCGCACCAGGTTGCCACGGCAGGCCGGCGGCGCATGCGTGTCCGTCTCGATCTGGTGGCCGAGCGATGCGTCGGTCTGGAGCCGGCGCCATCTTTGCGCAAACGCCACGAAGAAGCGTTGCTCTCCGGTCAGGCCGTTCCTGACGATGTCGGGCTTGCCGCCCAGCGCGCGGCGATAGGCATCGTGCGCGACCAGCAAGCCGGCAAGATCCGCACTGCTCTCACCGACGATCTGCTTGCCATGGCCGCAGGCGTCGAGCTGGGTGGCGAAAGGCGCCAGGGCAGCCCGATAATGCGCAAGGTCCTCTTCGGTCCACCATAAGCCCAGGCGCCCTTTAGCGTCGTACAGATTGCCGACCTCGTCAAAGCTGTGGCTGATCTCGTGCGCGAGACCGGCGCCCGCCGAACCGTAATTGGGGGCGGTATCGCCGTCCGGGTCGAAATAAGGTGGCTGCAAGAGCCCGGCGGCGAATTCCATGCTGTTGGGGCTGAGGTCGAGGATCGCGCCAACCATCTGCGGATGAAGCTGGCCTGGCCATTCGCCGGGCTCGACAGGATGGCGAAGCCTGGCGAGCTGGCGCCGATATTCGAAGGCCTCGCCCCGCTTCAGATTGCCGAATGCATCGCCGCGCACCACCGCGAAGGGCGCATAGTCGATCCAGGTTTCGGGATAGCCCAGCCCGACCCGAAGCGCCGCGAGCTTGAGCTGTGCCTTCGCGCGCGTCTCCGGCGTCAGCCAACGCAGATTGGCCAGGCGATCGCGAAAGACGATCCGGATATTGGCCAGCATCGCCTCCGCCGCGGCCTTGGCGCGCGGCGGGAAATAATGCGCGACATAGAGCTTGCCGATCGCGTCGCCGAACATTGTCTCTGTCGCCGAAAACGCCTCCTCGGCGGGATCGGGCGGCGGAGGCGGCGACGCGCCCGCGACCCGCGCATCGAAGGCGCGGCGTTCGTCGCGAATGTGCCGCGGTAGGACCGCCGCATAATGATCGACCAGGTGGAAGGAGAGATAGTCCTTCCAGGCGTCGAGCGGGGCATCCGCCACCAGCCGCGCGCCGCCGGTCACCGACCCCGGCTGCCACACGACGAAAGGCGTCGTGGAATCCAGCCCGGCTGCGGCGAAGAAGGCGGGCCAATCCATGCCCGGTGCCCTGGCCGCGAAATCGGCGCCGTGCCAGCCATTGTCGGTCTTGAAGACGTCGTCCGTATCCGCGCGGGAGGCATGCGTCCGCGCGATCGCGGTTTCCAGCTCCAGCACGCGTAGCGCGCGAACATCCGGCTGGTCGAAGCCGCCGGCCTTGAGGATTGTGGCAATATAGGCCCGGTACAGCGCGCGCCGGGCAAGCCGATCGGGCGCGGGGGAGAGATAGTCGTCCGGCCCGGGCAGCCCGAGGCCGCCCTGCACAAGATGCGCGGCATAATGGTCAGGATCGTGGAAATCCTGATGGACCCATATGCCCCACAGGCTTTCGGTCTGCAGGTTCGAACCATCGTCGAGCCGCGTCGAGCGCCCGAGCGCGGCGGCGAGCGCCTTCCGGTCGGCGATGGCGGCGATCGCAGCCAGATCGGAGGACAAAGGCGCGAGGCCCTTCGCCTCGATGGCGGCCAGGTCGAGCCGGGCGGCATAATAATCGGCGAGCTTCCGCATATCCGGTGTCATGGAGCGCGCCTTGACCGCGGAAGCGACCAGATCGCGCACCCGCTGCGCGTTGAGCGCGCGCAGCATCGAGCTGCTGTCGATGCTGGATGCCCCCTCGGGAAGCCGGGTTGCCTGCAGCCACGCGTGATTGGCGTAACCGTAGAAATCGTCGCCTGGGCGGATCGACGCGTCCACCTCGGTATGAAGGCTCGCGGGCACGCCCGCCGAAGCCACGCCGGCGATCAGCAAGCCGCAGGCCAGCGCCTGCCGAATCCTAGGCATGATCGGCCTCCATCGGCTTGCACCCCTGCCTTTCCGCACCGAGCGCGCGCAGCAGCCATTGCGTGTCGACGATCCGGGCGAATTCGTCCTGGAGGTCGCTGAGCGCGCTCCGATGAACCTCCTCGGCGGGCCGGATCGCGCCATCGAGGCCAACGCGATCGAACGCGGCGGTCGCATCGGCCACCACCAACGTCTCGAAGCCGAGATTGCCCGCCATGCGGGCGGTGGTCGAAACGCAATGATTGGTGGTGAGTCCCACGATCGCGAGGGTCCCGATCCCGATCGCGCGCAGGTCGCGTTCGAGGCTGGTCCCGATGAAGGCGCTATTGACCCGCTTCGCATAGACCCGGTCGGACGGGAGAGGCTGCGCTTCGGGCTTTGGCGTGCGCCCCGGCGTGCCCCACCGGAAATGCCCCGAGGGGTGCGCGCTGATATGATGGACATGCACCACCAGCGCCCCCGCTTTGCGCCACGCCGCGATCAGAGCGGCGATATTGGCTTCCGCGCCGGGATTGTTGCGCGGGCCCCAGGCAGGCGCGTCGAACCCCATTTGCACGTCGATGACGAGCAAAGCGGCCGTCCGGGGGAAAAGCGACGATGGTCTGCTGTCCATAACGGCAGATTGACCGCGCGCCCTCGGGCGACCAAAACGCCGATGGAGGCATCGGAAAAGCCGATGGGATCGCGATGAGCAGGGATGTCGAGGTTCGTCACTGCCGGATTTTGATGGCGGTGCACGAACGGGGCGGTGTGGGCGCTGCGGCGCGCGCGCTGGGCGTGGCGCAATCGACCGTGTCCGAAACCCTGCTTTCGTTGGAACGGCTGCTCGGTGCGCCGGTCACGCTACGGCGCGCCGGCCGTGAAGCGGTGCTGACCGAGGCGGCCACCGCGCTGCTGCCCCACGCGAGGAAGCTGATCGCGGCGTCGGAGGCCGCCCTTGCCGCGGGCGTCCGCGCGGGCCCGGCGACCGTCCGGCTGGGTACGGTCGAGTCGATCAGCTCCTACCTCCTGCCCGGTCCGCTGAGCGAATTCCGGCAGAAATGGCCGCAGGTCGACCTTCAGGTCACGATCGGACTTTGCGAGGATTTGAGGCGGCGCGTCGAACGATCCGAGCTCGACGCCGCGATGACGGTCGAACGCGCGGATCGGCCCCGGCATGGCGACCTGGCCGAATCCTTCTGGCCGGCCGGGCTTCGGCTGCTGGTCGCGCCGGGTCATCCGCTGGCCGGCAGGACGGTGACGCGGCGCGATCTGGCGAACCATATCTGCCTGCTCACCGACCCCGACGGCGCCTTCAATACCTTGCTGAAGAGCTGGATCGGGGGCGCCGGCGCGCCGAAGCTCGAATCCGCGGGCAGCGTCGATGGGGTGAAGCGCGGAATAATGCGGAGCGCGGCGATCGGCGTCCTGCCGGATTATGCCGTCGCCGACGAACTGGCGGTAGGATCACTGGTCGCATTGGACATGTCCGATCCGGTGCCGCCGGTGGCGCTTTGCATGACGACGCAGGCCCCTTCTCGCGGCGCCTCGCCGCTGGAAAGCCTGGTCGCGGAAATCTCCGGAGCGCTGACCGCGCCTGCCGCGATCGCGTCCTAGAAGGAAGGCGGCGGGCAAACCCGCCGCCCCGGAAGTGCGTCAGGCGTGGGGATATTCCACGCCGTAATAATCATGGACGCGGGTGCCATATTCCCGGTCGAAGACGGGCTGATCGCCGTCCGAATAATTCGGGGCGTTCTGGAGCTTTTCCTTGTCGATATCGACGACATAGCCGCCGAGATCCGTGTCATAGTCGAGCATTTCCCACGGGATCGGATAATAGTTCGATCCAAGGCCGAACAGGCCGCCGAACGACAGGACGGCATATTCGACCTGGCCGTTCACCTTGTCGATCATGACATTGTAGATCGTGCCGAGCCGTTCCTCTTCCCTGTCGTAAACGGCGGTGCCTTCCACCTTGTTGGAGGCGATCAGATCAAGCGTCTCGTCCATTTCGATGTCGGTGTCAGCCATGTGGCGTCTCCTGGAAGTCCCCCGGCCGCGGGCAGCGTTGGACCGGGATGGCGACAGGGGAATGACAGGCGCGACGGGTGGTTCCGAAAAGTCCGGACGACGGCGATCGGCGTCAGCCCGCGCGGTGCTTTTTCCGGTTGAGCCGCCGCGCATTGGCGGTGGCGCGCTGATGGATCGGACGCAGCGCGCGCTCCGCCATCCGGCTGGTGCGGGTGCCCGCCCTTATGCCCTCGGCCGCAAGTGCCGCGGGCGTCATGCCGCCAACCCGGGTCGCGGCGGCAAGGATATCCACATTGGCTTGTCCCAGGTCCCGAAGCAGCGAGATATTGGCGCGCGTAAAGGCCTCGACCTTCTCCGCGACCATGCCGATCAATTCGGGATAATCGGCCTTCATGGGATCCCGCCAGGCCGCATGGATCGTGTCGGTTCGATGCCGGACCACGTCCGTGCTTGCCACCATCGTATCGACCGTGCGCACCACGAGATTATAGCCCGCGCTGGCCGCGTCCCACCAAAGCGCGAAGGGCGATTGCGCCATATCCGCCTCCGTCTGCCAAGCGACCGACCGTATCGCAGAGTGATGACGGCTTGAGGACACCAATGCGGCTAACCGTGCCCGACCACCCCATGACCTGTGACACCGTGGCCGGCCACGGCTCCGCCCTCGCCCGGCCGCGCCAGGACGGTCAGCGTCATCGGCGACCGCAACCTGAATCCCAAAGTCTCGTAGAGCGCGATCGCACCGTCATTGTCGGCATAACTGTGCAGGAACGGCACTTCGCCCCGCGCCAGGATGCGCGCCGCGACGATCCGCATCAGCCCGCCCGCATAGCCGCGTCCCCGAAAATCGGGATGGGTGCAGACGCCGCTGACTTCGGTATAGCCCTCGGGCCGCAGCCGCTCGCCCGCCATCGCGATGAGCAGATCCTTGGTGCGGACGCCGATGAAATTGCCCATGCGGTTGGTATGTTCGAAGAAAGGCCCGGGTTCGGTCATCCGCGCGAGCGCGAACATCTCCGCTGCGTCGGCATCGCCCAGCCGCAGGACCTCGAACGAGGGCTGCGGGGCAACGACATGGTCCGCGACCATCTGCACGCAGCGCGCGCTGTGATGCACGATCAGGCCTGGCGGCGGCTCGACCGGATCCCGCTCGAGGCACCACAGGCCTTCGGGAACATAAGGCAAATCGAGCAAGGCGGCCCGCGCCCCGGGCGACGCATCGGCCGCGGCGGCGAACACGCCATAATCGGGCTTGAGGCGCACCGCCTCCCCCACCCGCTGGGCGATATCCGCCTGGCGGGTAGTGAGCGCGCTCCAGATCGGGCGGTCGAGCTTGTGGGTCACTCGGGCTTGTTGCCTGTCCACTTGTCCATCCAGCCGAAGACGTTCTGATACCATTGCAGGCTGTTCTTCGGCTTCAACACCCAGTGATTTTCGTCAGGGAAGACGAGCAATCTGGAGGGGATGTTGCGCCGCTGGAGCGCGGTGAAGGCGGCGATCCCCTGGGTGTAGGGAATACGGAAATCCTTCTCGCTGGTGATCACCAGCTGCGGCGTCTTCCACTTGTCGACATAATTGACCGGGTTCCATTTCTCGAATGCAGCCGGATCCTCATAATAAGGATGCGCGCCATGCTCCCACTCGTCGAACCATAGCTCCTCGGTCTCGTAGGCCATGGCGCGCGCGTCGAACACGCCATCATGCTGGACGATGCACTTGAAGCGATCGGGCCAATTGCCCTCGATCCAATTCATCATATAGCCGCCATAGGATCCGCCCGCGGCGCACACATTGTCGGGATCAAGGAAATCAAACTTTTCGGTCGCGGCTTTCAGACCATCTTTCAGGTCCGTCAGCGGCCAGCCGCCCCAATTATTACGGATCGCGTCGGTGAAGGCCTGGCCGTAGCCGGTGCTGCCATGGAAATCGACCGAGACCACGGCGTAGCCGTGACCGGCCCAGGCCATCGGGTTCCAGCGATAGGACCAGCTATCATTGAACGTGCCCTGCGGGCCGCCATGGACGAGGAAGGCGACCGGGGCCTTGGCGCCTGCGGCCAATTGCGCCGGCTTCATCACGAAGCCCCAGACGGTGTCGCCGTTCGCGCCCTTGAAATTGTAGCGCGTGACGACCGGCAGATCGACGCCGGCCAGCTTCGCCGCGTTGACATTGGTCAGGCGCGTGACCTTGCCGTTGGGCAGCCACATCCACAGATCGTCGGGCGCGGTCAGCGTATCGAGCGCGTAGATCAGCCCGCCCTTGGGCAGGACATCGAACGCCGCGACATGCCCCTCGCCCGTCAGCCGATGCGCCTTGCCATCGGCAAGATCGACGCGGAATAGCGGCACGTCGAGCGTATCCTCGGCGGTAACGTAGAGGCTCGCCGAATTGGGCGCCCATTTGAGCGAGCCCACCGAACGATCCCAATTCTCGGTCACCGCATGGGCCTGCCCGGTCCGAAGGTCCCGCACCCACAAGACCTGACGATCGGCTTCGTAGGTCGCGCGCTTCATTGCCGTCCACGCGAGCCAGCGCCCATCGGGCGAGACCGCGGGCGCGGTGTCCATGGCCTTATTGTCCACCGTCAGGTTGGTCGGCGCGGCCGAGCCGTCAGCCGGTACCGCGAAGATGTCCAGATTGGTCGAGGTGGGCTCGATCCGGCCCGCTTCGCGCAGCGTGAAATAGACGGTCTTGCCGTCCGCGCTCCAGGCGAGCTCGCTGCCGTCGCCGAACGGCTTGGAGGGCGTGTCGCCCACCAGCGCGCCCTCGATCGCGTGGCCGGGGCCGTCGGCCTTGCCATTGGCGAGCGGGATCACGAACAATTGCGAGCGCTGGCCGTCTTCCCACGTATCCCAGTGGCGGATGAACAATTGGTCGAAGGTGCGGCCGCTGCCCGCATCTTTCGGTTTCTCGGGCGCCTTGACGTCGAGGTTTGCCGCACCGACCGGCTTGTCGGCCCAGACCAGGATTTCATTGCCGGTGGGCGAGACTTTGAAGCCCGACAAATCATAATCGCCCGTGACCTGGGTAGCGGCACCACCGGCCATCGAAACGCGCCAGACCGCGCTGACATCGCCCTTGCGGTTGGACAGGAAATAGAGGCTGCCGTCGGGGCCGAAGGCGGGATCGCTTTCTTCCGCGTCGGTCGAGGTGAACTTTTCGGGCGCGGCATTCTTCGCCTTCAGATCGAGCCGCCACAGATCGTGTCGGCCCTTGTTGGCGGCGAGATCGGTCTCGCGCTGGTCCCACACCAGCCAGCGCCCGTCGGGCGACACGACCGGCGCGCCGACGCGCGAGAGGGAGACCATGTCCTGTGGCGTGAAAGGCCGCGCGAGCGCGGTCGTAGCGAGAGTGGCGGCAACCGCCGTGGCGAGAAGCTTCTGCATGGAAGCAGGACTAGCAAGCCGACGCGCGCTGGCAAGCGTCACGTATGGCGGTTCCGGCCCGCTTGAACTTCTAAAGCAGAAGGCCGCGCTTCTTCGCCTCATCGGATATATCCGCGTCGAGCGACTTGGCCTTGGCGATATCCGCCTCGCCATCGGCTTTACGCCCCAGCCGCAATTTGGCGATGCCGCGGCCATAATAGGTCCAGGCAGAATTGGATCCGCCCTTTACGGATTCGTCATAGTCCAGGACCGCGCGGGCATAATCGCCCATGCGCACCCGCACCAGGCCGCGGCTGTCGAGGAAAGAGGCGTTGTGCGGCATGCCGGAGAGCGCGCCGTTGCAATCCTTGAGCGCGCGATCGGGTTCGATATTCCCCAGCGCACGCGCCCAGCAGCGTCCGTTGAGCGCGATCGAACGGCGATTGTCATCGGGATGCGCCGCGATCCACAGATCATATTGCGCGATGGCCTTCGGATAATCCTCCATCTGCTCGTAAAACTCGGCCAGCGTGAGGCGCCGGTCGGAGGGTTTGGGCGCGGCTGCTGCGGCGGCATCGACATCCGAGCGCACATCGGCCTTGTGATCGAGCCGGAGCCGCATGCCCGCGCGCATCATCAGCGCATCGACATCGTCGGGCTTGATCTTGAGCAGCCGGTCGATGTCCTCCACCGCGCGCAACGGCTGGTGCACGCGTTCATGCAAAGCCGCCCGCTGACGCAGATATTCGATATTGTCGGGCGCGAGCTTGATCGCCTGATCGTAGTCCGCGAACGCCCCCGGGATATCCCCGCGCATCGAACGGACCGCACCGCGGCGGCTGAAGCCCTCCGCATCGGTCGGCGCCGAGGCGCCCTGTGCCGCATCCGCCTTTTCATCGTCTCCGGGCTTCGCGGCAGAGCCCTCTTCCCTGCCCGGATTCCGCAGATAGCTGAGGTCGAAGACGTGGCCGCCGTTGAAGGTGAAATACATCTTGTGGAGATTGTTGGACCAGTAAACGTGGTGCGACAGGAAGAAGTCCGCGCCGATCAGCATGTCGATGTCGGCGAAATCGTCGCCGCCGAACCGCAGCCTGGTGTTGCGCGTCTCCTCATCCCCGATCTTGATGCTGGCGACCGGCCCGATCCAGGTCTTCACGAAATGGCGACCGAGGCCGCCGGACATGCCCGCCGGCGTGACGCCGGGCCCATCGGGCTTGAGGCCCACGCGCTCCGCCGCCCGGAGCGAAAGGAAGGATGTCGATGCGCCGGTATCAAACAATGCGCGAAGCTTGACCCCGTTGATCGTGATCGACCCGACGATGTGCGGCCGCTCCGCAGGCATGGCCTCCGTCTTCAACAGCGAGTAGCTGGAGCCGGCAGGCGCCCAATAAGCAAGGTCCACCTTGTCGCAGCCGCGGCTGCGCATCAGCTTGATCATGCCATTGGCGAGGTCGAACTCCGTGTCCGCCAGGGCGAGCACATTCTGGCCGAGCAACCCTACCGACCCCACTTCGCTCCCGCCGACGAGAAACTCGACCCTGGGGACAGGCACGCCCGCGATCGTGAAACGGTCCACGGTGGTCAGCTTCGGCGCAAAGTCGCCTCCGATACCCCGGTTGAAATAACCCGGCGGCAGATCGACCAGCTTGAGGCCCAATTCGGCGGCGCTGCCGGGAGAGATCATGCTGTACCAGGCGCCGCTGTCCGCGGTGAAAGCCGCGTCCTTGCCATTGATCTGGACATGCACGATCGGGCGCAACCCGACCATGGTGACGGGCAATTGCGCGATCCGGCCGACCTCGCATTTGCCCCCGGCCAGCGCCGGGGCGGCCACGCCGAATAAAGCCAGGACGCCGATCAAATATCTCTGCTTCAAGCCTTTTCTCCCCGGCCAGACTTGCCGGGATCGATCGGCGGATCAAGCGATCGTTCCGATCCGGATGCAATTAGGGTCCGGACCCTCGCCTCCGAACCCTCAGCGCCCGATGATGCGCGCCACCTCGCGCGCGACGACGCGCTCGACCAGGTCGGGCAGGTTGGCGTCGAGCCATTCCTTGAGCATCGGCTTGAGCATCTCGCGCACCAGCCCGTCCATCGTGTTCGCGCCTGCATCGGGATCGATCCTGACGCTGTCGAGCGCGGCGAGCGCGGCCTTGCTCGCCTTGGCCGCCTTGCCCGATACGAGGCCCTTTGCCGGCGTGGAGGCTGCGGCGGGCGCCTCGCCCAGCTCAAGAATATCCTCCTCGGCTTCTTCGGCGGCGGGCGCGATTCCGGACGGTTTCGGGAAACGGCGCGCGGCTTCGACATCTGCGCTGATGATGCGCTTGATCGACGCCAGCACGTCTTCCATCGATTGTTCGGGCGCGTCTTCTGCCATGTCGCCGAGCAATATTACCTATTGCTGCGGCGGTGTCACGGTCCCGTTGCCGTCATCGGGATTATAGGGCGCTACGTCCGGGTCGATCGGGGTCGGCCCGGTGGTGTGCGTACCCTTCGGCGTATATTTGGGCTGCTCGCTCCAGTCGCCGATCCAGTTCTTCACATGATTGTAATTGGTGGTCGGATCGTAAAGCGCGCCGCCGTCGAGGCCGAGATCGCGCGCCTCCGCCATGCCCATCGCGTTCAGCAAGGCGAAGCCGGCGACATAATTGTCGTGCTGCGCAGAGACGAGCTGGACCTGCGAATTCAATAATTCCTGCTCCGCATTCAGCACGTCGAGCACGGTGCGCGTGCCGACGCGATTCTCCGCGCGCACGCCTTCGAGCGCGAGCTCGTTGGCCTTGACCGCTTCCTGGTTGGCGGTGATCGCCGCCGCAGCAGCCTCGTAAGAGGCGAAAGCCGCGCGCGTGGTCGCAATCACCTGGCGTTCGGTATCGATGCCCGATTCCTGCGCGACGCTCTGCGCCGCCTGCGCCTGACGCACGCGCGCACCGGCGAGGCCGCCCTGGTAAAGCGGCACGCTCATTTGCAGGCCGAAAGTATTGGCGGTCGCACTCTGGCGAAGGCCGGTCGTGCCATCCGGCAGACCGACAAGGCGGTTCGCGGTGCCGAGATAATTGTTATAGTTCGGCCCGGCTATCGCCGAGAGGGTCGGCAGACGCTGGCTGCGCGCGGCGCCCACGTCATAAGCCGCGGCCCTGACATCGGCCGCCGATGCCTGGATCGCGGGGCTGTTGTTGAGCGCGGTCGAGACCGCCTGATCGGGATCGCCCGGCAGCTTTGGCAAAGCCGGCGGCGCCTGCAGATTTTCGGGCCAGCTGCCCACCACGCGGCGATAATTTTCGCGGCTGGCGGTCAGATTGCCCTGCGCGGTGATGAGCTGGCTGCGTGCAAGGCTGAGGCGCGCTTCGGACTGCGCGACGTCGGTGCGCGTCAGGTCGCCCACCGCGAAACGGTCGCGGCTCGCCTTCAAATTGGTGTTGAGCACGTCGACATTCTTGCGGTTGAGGTCGACGATCGACGCGTCGCGGATCACGTCCATGTAAGCGCTGACCACCTGGACGAAGAGGTTGCCCTCGGTCGTGCGCAGATCGGCACGGCCCGCAACCACGCGCGATTGGGCGGCGTTGATCGCATTCTTGACGCGCCCGCCCTGGAACAACGGGTAAGACAGGTTGGCCTGCGCGGTCAGCACGCGCGCCCCGTTCGAGAAGTTATCGATGCCGTTGGTGCTTTGGGAAAGACCGACGGTGCCGTTCACCTGCAGCCGCGATCCCGCCTTGGCGATCGACACGCCTTCGTCGGTGCCGCGCAACTGCGCGCGCGCCGCATTGAGCGCGGGGCTGGTGCTGTAGGTCTGCGCGAACGCGTCCTGCAGCGTGGTAGCCGCCGCGGGCGCGCCGAGCGCCGCGCCGCCGAGCAGGGCGGCGATGATCTTCCCCCGGAAATGCATCAGAAGCTGAACCCCTTTTCGACCGCGAAGCCGGGCAGGATCGGTGCCTCGGCATCGGCGAAGCTTAGCATGCCGAACGCGCCGCCGGCCTTACGGCCGAGCGCCAGCCGGGTCACGCCATCCTGGATGATCGGCGCCGCCAGACGGCCTCCCTCGGCCAGCTGGCCGACGATCGCCGCCGGAATCTCCTCAGCCGCGCCGTCGAACAGGATCAGGTCGTAAGGCGCGCTCTTGGACCAGCCCTTGGCGAGCGGGCCGGACACGCGGCGCACGCCGGGCGTCGCCTTGCCCGCCAACGCCTCGTCCTCCTCGAGCGCGGTCACGCTGGCGCCGAGTTCGGCCAGCACCGCGGCGGAATAACCGCTGCCGGCACCGATCACGAGCACCTTGTCGCCGTCGCGGACGCGCGCCTCGGTCAGCAACCGGCCGACCACCATCGGCGAGGGCATTCCCCGGCCCGGCGCGACCGGCAAAGTCTTGTCGAGATAAGCGAGGCTCGTCATGCCGGCGGGAACGAAGCGCTCGCGCGCCACCTTGCCCATCGCCGCAACGACGCGCGGATCGTTGACCGCGGTGGTGCGCAACTGGCTGTCCACCATCGCTCGCCGCATCTGTTCGTAATTCTGCTCGGTCACTATGCGTCGCCCTCTTCAGGTGTCTTAGTGATACAAGACACCGTGATGAATGGCAACGCCTTATCGAACCCGGTTGCCAGCGCCAAGTGCAGCATGATCCGTGCCAGCCTTTATGCGGCGGATATGTGGTGGATAGCTACACCGATGCCACATTCGCCCTGTCCGGATGCGGACAGATGACCGCCGAGCGCTGTCCGATTGCGGACAAAGCGTTCAGGGTTTGACAGCGCCGCGAAAAGCCACCATCTGCGCACGCCTCGGCCCGATGGCGGAGTGGTTACGCACCGGACTGCAAATCCGTTGACGCCGGTTCGATTCCGGCTCGGGCCTCCACTCTTCAAGAATCAGACACCGCCCGCCTCGGCTTCCGCCGTGCCGGATATGCGCCGTTCACCGGGCGCGATCAGGTGCCAGACCAGCAGCACCGGCTCCAGCAAGGCCATGCCGATCAGGGTGCCCGCGAGGCGATCGAGCGCGGGGCCGATATGCGCCGTGGCATAATGATCGGGCACGAGCGTCACCAGCACGGCCAGCACGAACTGGGTGCCGGCATAGGACAGGCTGCCCTTGCCGTTTTCGAGATGACGCCCGGCGGCGACGCCCAGGATCGTGCCGAAAATCAGAACGGGCGCCGATCCCTGCCCAAGAAAGAGGAATAAGGCCGCGAGCAGCCCGCCCGCGAAACAGCCCGCGACGCGGTTGAGCAAGCGGAGGCTGACGGGGACGAAGCCGCTCGCGCCGATGCTGCTGACCGGCACGATCATCACCGCCACGATCGCGACCGCGCTTTGCGCCAGCGCGGGCAGATGCAGCCCCTGCCCCAGTGCCGGCAGGATCAGCAACGCCACCCCGGCCTGGCCCGCATGCCGCGCCGCATGCGGATGCCAGCCGACGCCCGCGGACGCGGCGCTACGCTGCGCGGGCCAGATGCGGCGCAGGCTGATCGCCGAGAACGCGCTTATGACGAGGCAGGCGAAAGTGCCCGCCACCACTTCGAGCAAGCGGGTGCGCGCGAAGGCGATCAGCGCGATTTCCGGGTGCATGGTCTTGTCGAGCAGGATCATGACGAAGGTCAGCCCCACGAACAGCCAGGCATAAGCGCGCTTGGCGGTCAGCGCGGCGTAGAGCGTGGCGCCGCCGATCAGTGCCAATGCGAGCGAGGTCGGCACAAGATTGCCGACGACGAATGGCGTGATCGCCAGACCGAGCGCGGCGCCCGCGATCGTGCCGACGATCCGCAGCGTGCCGCGCAGCACGCTCTCCGCGACATGGCCACGCATCACCATATAACCGGAGAAGGCCGCCCAGGAGATGTTGGAGGCGCCGATCAGATGCGCGAACAGGATCGCGAGCAACACCGAGGCGACGCATTCGCCCTCATCGACCAGCCGTCTCGGATCGGTTCGAAAGAAGGTCACGCGCCTTTGTCTAAGCACTCGGAGACGCGCAACCAACCCAAAACAAAATTTCACGATATGCCCCAATAGGAAACATAAACTTGCGCAACGCGCGCGTTGGAGGCAAGGGCATCCTGTTCCCCATTTTGATCGATTCCTATAGGCCCTGTCGCATGCCCGCTTATCGTTCCCGTACCACCACCCACGGCCGCAACATGGCCGGCGCGCGCGGCCTGTGGCGCGCCACCGGCATGAAGGATTCGGATTTCGGCAAGCCGATCATAGCGGTCGCCAACAGCTTCACGCAGTTCGTGCCGGGCCATGTCCACTTGAAGGACCTGGGCCAACTGGTCGCGCGCGAGATCGAGGCGGCGGGCGGGGTCGCCAAGGAATTCAATACGATCGCGGTCGATGACGGAATCGCGATGGGCCATGACGGCATGCTCTATTCGCTGCCGAGCCGTGAGCTGATCGCCGACAGCGTCGAATATATGGTCAACGCGCATTGTGCCGACGCGCTGGTCTGCATTTCGAACTGCGACAAGATCACGCCGGGCATGCTGATGGCCGCGCTCAGACTCAACATCCCCGCCGTGTTCGTCTCGGGCGGGCCGATGGAAGCGGGCAAGGTCGTGCTCAAGGGCAAGGAGGTCGCGCTCGACCTGGTCGACGCGATGGTCGCCGCCGCCGATGAGAAGTTCACCGACGAGGAAGTGAAGACGATCGAGCGGTCGGCCTGCCCGACCTGCGGGTCCTGCTCGGGCATGTTCACCGCCAATTCGATGAACTGCCTGACCGAGGCGCTGGGTCTTTCGCTGCCCGGCAACGGATCGACGCTGGCGACGCATGCCGACCGCGAGCGACTGTTCCGCGAGGCGGGGCATCTGGTCGTCGATCTCGCCAAGCGCTGGTACGAGCAGGACGACGCCACCGCTTTGCCCCGCAATATCGCGACCTTCGCCGCGTTCGAGAATGCGATGAGCCTCGACATCGCGATGGGCGGATCGACCAATACGGTGCTCCACCTGCTCGCCGCCGCGCATGAGGCGGGCGTGGATTTCACCATGGCGGATATCGACCGGTTGTCGCGGCGCGTGCCCTGCCTGTGCAAGGTCGCCCCCGCCAAGCAGGACGTGCATATGGAGGACGTCCACCGCGCGGGCGGTATCATGGCGATCCTGGGCGAGCTCGACCGCGCGCGCCTGCTCGACGTCGAGCAGCCCACCGTCCATTCGGCGACGATGGGCGAAGCGCTCGGCCGCTGGGACGTGGCGCGCACCAACAGCGAGGCCGTGCGCGATTTCTATCGCGCGGCGCCGGGCGGCGTGCCGACCCAGACCGCGTTCAGCCAGGCGCGCCGGTGGGACGATCTCGACCTCGACCGCGAGAAGGGCGTGATCCGCTCGGCACCCAACGCCTTCAGCCAGGATGGCGGGTTGGCCGTCCTGTTCGGCAATCTCGCGCCCGAAGGCTGCATCGTGAAGACCGCGGGCGTGGACGAAAGCATCCTCACCTTCACCGGCAAGGCGGTGGTCTATGAGAGCCAGGATGCGGCGGTGGCCGGCATCCTCGGCAATCAGGTCGAGGCGGGCGACGTGGTCGTGATCCGCTACGAAGGGCCGAAGGGCGGACCGGGGATGCAGGAGATGCTCTACCCGACCTCCTACCTCAAATCGAAGGGGCTGGGGAAAGCCTGCGCCTTGCTGACCGACGGGCGATTCTCGGGCGGCACATCGGGCCTGTCGATCGGCCATGTCTCGCCCGAGGCGGCCGAGGGCGGCCTGATCGCTTTGGTCGAGCATGGCGATGCCATCGCGATCGACATTCCCAATCGCACGATCAATCTGCTGGTCGATGACGCGACGCTCGCCGAACGGCGCGCGGCGATGGAGGACCGGGGCGCGAAAGCCTGGAAGCCCTTCGGGCGGAAGCGGACCGTCTCCAAGGCCTTGCAGGCCTATGCCCTGTTCGCGGGCAATGCCTCGCGGGGCGCGGTGCGGGTGCTGCCCGGAGAGTAAGCCGTTCCCCGGCGAAAGCCGGGCCCAGAAAAAAGCCGGGCGGCACGAAACACGCTGCCGCGTGCGTCCGATGGAGGCTGGACCCCGGCTTTCGCCGGGGAACGCTTTGCGCGAAGCGGCTCCCTACCTCGCCGCGATACATTGTCACAATTGACGACGTCATTGTCACACAAGAGTCACGGAACCCCCATAGAGCCCTTGGGCAGCGGCTGAGCAGCCGCATTTCTTTCCAGGGGACTCACATGCTGAAGACGTTCGTCGCGGCGATTGGCGGCCTCGCCATCGCGACCACGGCGGCTGCCGCCGATATTTCCGGCGCGGGCGCTACCTTCCCGGCTCCGGTCTACGCCAAGTGGGCGGAAGCCTATAAGGCCCAGACCGGCGTTGGCCTGAACTATCAGGCGATCGGCTCGGGCGGCGGCATCAAGCAGATCAAGGCCAAGACGGTCGATTTCGGCGCGTCGGACAAGCCGCTGAAGCCCGACGAACTGGCCGCTGCCGGCCTCTATCAGTTCCCGACCGTGGTCGGCGGCGTCGTGCCGGTGATGAACCTCCCCGGCATCGCTCCGGGCCAGATCAAGCTCAACGGCCAGGTCCTGGGCGACATCTTCCTCGGCAAGATCACGCGCTGGAACGCGCCCGAGATCGCCGCGCTCAACAAGGGCGTGAACCTGCCCGCCACCCCGATCACGGTCGTGCACCGTTCGGATGGCTCGGGCACCAGCTTCCTCTTCACCTCCTATCTGGCGATGAAGAATTCGGAATGGGCATCCAAGGTCGGCGCGAGCGACTCGGTCCAGTGGCCGACCGGTCTCGGCGGCAAGGGCAATGACGGCGTCGCAGCCTTCGTGAAGCAGACCGCAGGCTCGATCGGCTATGTCGAATATGCCTATGCCAAGCAGAACCATTCGACCTTCGCGTCGATGCAGAACAAGGCGGGCAAGTTCGTCCAGCCGACGGCGGCCGCTTTCGCCGCCGCCGCGGGCAGCGCCCCCTGGCTGAAGTCGCCGGGCAATTACATCCTGCTGCTCGACCAGCCGTCGGCGGCCGCCTGGCCGATCACCGGTGCGACCTTCATCCTGATGTACCGCAACCAGGAAAATCCGGCGGCCGGTGCGCAGGTGCTGAAATTCTTCGAATGGGCGTACAACAAGGGTGACGGCCTCGCCGCCAGCCTCGATTACGTCCCGCTTCCCGCGACCGTGAAGGGCCTGCTCAAGAAGCAGTGGGCGCATTCGATCACCGCCGGCGGCAAGCCGGTCTACGTCGCGAAGTAAGTAACATGGGCGCCGAGACACTTTCCCTGCCTCGGCGCCCGCTTTACGAGTCGAGCATGGACACCGAACTCGCCAGCCCGCGCGGCGCGCCTCCGGGCCATGCGCTCGGCGAAATCATCTTCCGTTGCGCCTGCGCCGGTGCCGCGACCTTCCTGCTCGCGGCGCTCGCGGGCGTCGTGGTCAGCCTGTTCATCGGCGGCCTGCCCGCCTTCCGCGCCTTCGGCTTCGGCTTCCTCACCTCGACCACCTGGAATCCGGTGAACGAGGTCTATGGCGCCGCCGGCCCGATCGTCGGCACGCTCATCACCAGCTTCCTATCCTTGCTGGTCGCGCTGCCTCTCGCGCTCGGCGTTTCGGTTTTCCTGGTCGAATTCTGCCCGGTAAAGCTCTCGCGGCCGATCGCGATCGCGGTCGAATTGCTCGCGGGCATTCCGTCGATCGTCTACGGCATGTGGGGGCTGTTCGTGCTCGCGCCGTGGTTCGCCGCGCATGTGCAGATGCCGATCGCGATGGATTTCGCGCCGGATTCGCTGATCGGCAAGATCTTCTCCGGCACACCCAATGGCGCCAATATTTTCACCGCCTCGCTGATCCTGGCGATCATGATCCTGCCTTATATGGCTGCGGTCTTCCGCGAATTGTTCCTGACCGTCCCGCCCCAGGTGCGCGAGGCCGCCTATGGGCTCGGCTGCACCCCGTTCGAGGTGATCAGGGCGGTCGTGATCCCCTATGTCCGCCGCGGCATGATCGGCGTGATCATGCTCGGCCTCGGCCGCGCGCTGGGCGAGACGATGGCCGTCACCTTCATCATCGGCAATTCGCACGGTTTCCCGCATTCGCTGTTCGACAGCGGCTCGACCATCGCCTCGACCGTCGCCAATGAATTCGCGGAAGCGACCAGCGACATGCACACCTCCGCCTTGATCGCGCTCGGCTTCCTGCTGTTCGTGATCACCTTCATCGTGCTGGCGGTCGCCCGCCTGCTGCTTCGCGAGGCGAAAGTCTGATGACCCGCGCCCAACGCCGCCGCGCCTTCAACGGCGTCTTCGTCGTCCTCTGCAGCATCGCCACCTTCATCGCGCTGAGCGCGCTGGTGATGATCCTGTGGACCTTGCTCAGCAAGGGCCTGGGCGGGCTGGACGGCATGATCTTCACGCATGACCAGCCTGCCCCCGGCTCGCCCGGCGGCCTGCGCAACGCGATCGTCGGCTCGCTCATCATGTGCGCGCTCGGCATGGCGATCGCCCTGGTGATCGGCATCCTCGCCGGCACCTGGCTCGCCGAATATGGCGCGGGCACCAAGTACGGCCATGTCGTGCGCTTCTTCAACGACGTGCTGATTTCCGCGCCTTCGATCCTGATCGGCCTGTTCGTCTATGAATTGCTGGTCGCGCCCTTCCATGGTTTCTCGGGCTATGCAGGCGGCGTCGCGCTTGCCTTCCTGGCGACGCCGATCGTGGTGCGCACCACCGAGGACATCCTGACGCTCCAGCCCGGCGCGCTGCGTGAAGCAGGCATGGCGCTGGGCGCGAGCCGCGCCTTCGTGATCCGCAAGATCATCTGGAAGTCGGCGCGCACCGGCCTGCTGACCGCCGGCCTGCTCGGCTTTGCGCGCATCTCCGGCGAGACCGCGCCCTTGCTGTTCACCAGCCTAGGCAATCAATTCTACAACGCCAAGCTCAGCCAGCCGATGGCGAGCCTGCCGACCACCATCTTCCAGTTCGCGCTTTCGGCCTATGACGACTGGCAGCGCCTGGCCTGGGTCGGCGCGCTGCTGATCGCGGTTGCCGTCCTCTTCATCAACATCGTCGGGCGTGTGTTGGCCCGGGAGACGCATAAGTCATGACCGATACCCCCGTGATGAACCCGCCGTCCAGCTCGGCCGGCGAAGAGCAGTTCATGACCCGCCCCGAAGGCGAGCTGCTGCTCGAATCGCGCGACCTGAAATTCTTCTACGGTGCGAATGAATCGCTCCATGGCGTCGACCTGCCGATCGAGAAGAACAAGATCACGGCTTTGATCGGCCCGTCGGGCTGCGGCAAGTCGACCCTGCTGCGCGCTTTGAACCGCATTTACGCGCTCTATCCCGGCCAGCGCGCCGAGGGCGAGATCATCCTCGACGGCGAGGATGTGCTCAAGGGCGGCGATCCGGCCGCTTTGCGCGCGCGCGTCGGCATGGTGTTCCAGAAGCCGACCCCCTTCCCCATGTCGATCTACGACAATGTCGCCTTCGGCGTCCGCCTCTACCACAAGAAGAACAAGGCGGAGATGGACGAGATCGTCGAGCGCTCGCTGACGCGCGCCGCCTTGTGGGACGAAGTGAAGAACAAGCTCCATACGTCGGGCCTGGGCCTGTCGGGTGGCCAGCAACAGCGGCTGTGCGTCGCGCGCGGCATCGCGGTGCAGCCGGAAATCCTGTTGCTCGACGAGCCCGCCTCGGCACTCGACCCGGTCTCGACCGCGAAGCTTGAGCAGACCCTGGTCGAGCTCAAGAAGGATGTGACGATCGTGATCGTGACGCACAACCTTCAGCAGGCGAGCCGTATCTCCGACTATACCGGTTTCATGTTCCTCGGCCGCATGATCGAATTCGGGCCGACCGCCGAAATCTTCTCCAACCCCCGCTCGCGCCGCACGCGCGATTATGTGACGGGCCGGTTCGGGTAAAACTCAATCCTCCCCAGCTTTTGCTGGGGAGGGGGACCGCTCGCAGAACGGTGGAGGGAGCCCCTCCACCACGCCGCTGCGCGTCGCGGTCCCCTCCCCGCGAATTCGCGGGGAGGGTTTAATCAGTGGACGAAGCGCGCCACCACGTCGCGGTAAGAGCGGCTGACCTTCACCTGCGCGCCCGAGCCCAGCACCAGGAAGCATTCGCCATTGGTGTGCGGCTTGACCTGCTTGACCAGGTCGAGATTGACGATGGTCGAGCGGTGGATGCGCTGGAAGCGGCGCGGATCGAGCCGTTTTTCCAGATCCTTCATCGTCTCGCGAAGGATGAGCGTGTTGTCGCCGGTATAGATGCACATATAATCGCCGGCGGCGTCGATCCGTTCGATCGAATCCACATCCACGCGGAAAATCTGCCCGCGATCCTTGATGTTGATGAGCTTCTCGTAACGGCTGGAGGCATGCGCATCGGCGCCTTCCGGGATCGCCTCGGCCGCTTCGGGCGCATGCTCGGCGATGACTTCCTTGAGCTGCGCCACTTCCTCATGCGCGCGCTTCTCGGATAAACGCTGGCGCACGCGCTCCAACGTATCGGCGAGCCGTTCGGTCTCGACCGGCTTCATGAGGTAATCCACCGCGCCCGCCTCGAAACCGCGCAGCGCATGGTCGCTATAGGCGGTCACGAAGACGAAAAGCGGCGGCTCGACCTCCATCAGGCCCTGCACCACCGAAAAGCCATCGAACCCCGGCATCTGGATGTCGAGGAAGACAAGATCGGGTTTGTGCGTCTTGATGGAGCGGATCGCCTCGCGGCCGTTGGTGCAGGTGTCGATGATCTCGACATCCTCATGCGCCTGGAGGCGGAGTTGCAGGCCCTGGATGGCCAAAGGTTCGTCGTCGACCAGGATGGTGCGGATGGTCATCTAATCAGGCCCTCGTCGTGTTCGACTGATACGGTATCTCGATCGTTACGGTGAACCCGTTGGGACCGGCCTCGGTCTCGAAGCGATGATCGGCGCCATAAGCCTGCGCCAACCTGTCCCGCGTGTTCGCCAGGCCGACGCCGGTGGATGTGGTTGCACCCCCACCGTCGTTGTGCCCTGCCGGCATTCCTGGGCCGCTGTCGCTGACCGTGATATGAACGCGATTGCCCAAACGCCGGACCCCGACCGCGATATCCGCGCCCTCTTCCTTGGGCGTGACCGCATATTTGATCGCGTTTTCGACCAGGGGTTGAAGCAGCAGCGACGGGATGCAGGCCTGCGCGGCCGAAGGATCGATATCAAAGCTTGTGCGCAATCGCTCTTCGAAACGCATCTTCTCGATATCGAGATAGAGCTTCAGCGTTTCCACCTCCTGCGAAACCGGCACCTCGCCCTCGGGCTCGCTCACCAGCGTGTATCGCAGGAAGGAGGAAAGCCGCGACAGCATCGCATTGGCACGCTCGGTCTGCTTGAGCAGCACCAGGGTCGAGATCGAATTCAGCGTGTTGAACAGGAAATGCGGATTGAGCTGGTAGCGCAGCATCGCGAGCTGCGCGGAGGAAGCCTGGCTTTCCAGGCGCAACAGCTGATCGCGCTGCTCCTCCACCAGGATGTAGAAATTGATGCCGTAATAAAGTGCCGACCAGGCCGCGAGCAACGCGAAGTCGAGGATGATCGCGGACAATAGCTGGATGCCCTGCGGCATCGGCCCGATGCGATAGAAGGTCGCATGCGACCAGGTGTCGATCGAGGAATAGACCACCGAGGCGACGATCACGATGATCATCGATCCGCCCCAGGTCACGATCGGCCGGGTATGGAACAGCCGCCGGTAAGCGGCCGACATCAGCAGGGTCAGCGAATAGCCGGTCGCCGTCGCAACCGCGATCGGCACGACGTTGAGCCAGGTGAAGCCGTTCGCAATGCCCGTCAGCACGCGCAGCAGGAAATAGCCCGCCCACCCCGCCGACTGGAGAGTCCAGAAGGCGCGATTCTTGTCCTCGAAGAACGGGGCTTCTTTAAGCAGCGTACGCGCCATCGGCCTGAGCCTCTACAGGATAGAGGCGCGCCCTGCCAACCGCCGAGCGATTTGCGACGAGCCGAGCAGCCAGTCGTTACGGTGAACGTTCGATAAACATCTGATTTCCTGCCGGTTCAGGTGACTCGGCGTAGACCGGCGAACGAGGTGGAAGAGGAGTCCACCGGTACGAATTGGAGGGATGTATGCGTAAGTTCTTGACTGCGACCGCCGCGGCGCTGGCGCTTGGCGGCGTTGCCCTGGGCGCGGCGGCTCCGGCCGAGGCGCGCTATTATGGTGGCTGGCATGGCGGCTATTACCATCACTACCATGGCGGCGGCGGCACTGCCGTTGCGGCCGGCATCCTCGGCCTTGCGGCCGGTGCTGCGATCGCGAGCAGCGACCGCGGCTATTATGGCGGCTATTACGATTACGGCCCGGCTTATTACGCCCCGCCTCCCCCGCCTCCCGGCTATTATTATGGCGGCCCCTATTGCCGTACCGACTGGCGCTGGGACGGCTGGGCGCATCGCTATTATCGCGTCCGCTATTGCGATTAAGCACGGCCGCGCTGAGCCACAAGATTCGGGCGGCGGAGCAATCCGTCGCCCGTATCTTATTCTTTCGGGAAGAAGGTGGTGCGGGTGGTTCGGGCCCGAACCGACACTCCTTGGCTATTCGGAGCCATGCGGATTATCGATAAGATAGAGCCACCGACCATCCGCCTGCCGCTGAACGACTTCCGAGGTCTTGCCACTCGCCGAAACCGGCTGGTCGTCTGGACCAATGCCCTTTAGATGCCACTGCGCGCGCAAGAGCGCGATGTCACCCGCCTGAACCGCGAAGAGGGTTTGAACCGTCATTCGACCTTTGACCGCAAAGAAAGCTTTCAATTCCTCACGGATCGCGTCGTGACCAAGGACAATGTTGCCCCCATCGGCGACCAGGCGTGCATCCGGTGTATACAAGGCCAAGAGATCTTCGAGACTTCCCGAGTTAAAAGCTTCCTCGAACTGGCGGTGCGCATCTTGTGGCATTAATTCCATCGTGAATTCCTCTTGGCTTTAGTATGCTTATGCTCGCCAAGGTAGACAGCCGTGCAGTATCACTGGATGCTTGCGATCGCTCTGCGCCAGCAATTCAGGTCACGCCTAGACTTTGACGCTTGGCAGCTACGACAACTTGGAAATGACCCGGTCGATCTCAGCCGGCCATTGGTCACCAGCAAATTCCTTGTAGGAAAACGCCCCTTGCGATGCGCTGGATAGGACGACGTCGGGCGCGAGATCGCGCAGTAGGCGCAAGCTGTTTCTTAACTCGGACTTCGATCCAAAGCCCGGCCGGGTTTCCCATACTCCGTTGTTCATGTAGATCGTGTCGCCTGTGAACAGGTATCGCTTGCCTTCGACCGACCGGACAAGGAAACAAACACTGCCGTTCGTATGACCAGGCGTCGGAATGACCTCGATCGTGCTTTGAAGCACCTCACGTTCGTCGAACAAATAATCGACCTTAGCCACCCGGCGGGCCGATGGCTCTTCCAGCCGATGGCATGCCAGCTTCGAGGCGAACTCTTGCTTGATCTCCGCCAGAGCCGAACTCACTTCGTCCCTATGGCTGAGATATTGCCATGAAATTCCGCCAAGACTTTTGAGTTCTTCGCGCTCTCCTCGGAGGTAAGAACTGTAAAAGAGAGTGTTTCCGGTGTCCTTCACCAGAAGATAGGCGTGAGAATTGACACCCAAAAAGGGATGCTCGGCTTGGCTTTGCCACAGGTCTGGATAAATCTGCTTCATAATCGCCTCGCTTCGCCGGCCTCCAAGCGCATTCGCTCTACTGTCGATGGTGTGGTCGGCGCGAATAGCCGGCGCCAACGACGCCGGCCTCATCGCATCGCATCCCGGTTCCTTACGAGGGAGTCACCTGATACGCCTTGAAGTACGCTCCCCCAGCCAAATCAGACAGTAGCGTCGGCATTACCGGACTCCAGCCGAGTCGATCCTGGGTGAGTTGGCTTGACGGGTTGAGATCGAAACGCACGAAGCCAGCGAACCAACCGAAATGCGCATCAGCCTCAGCCTCCGTCTTGGAGACAACCGGGACCCCCAAGCCTTTGCCAATCGCTGTGGCAATGTCCTTAAACGGGATGGTTTCCTCGGCGACCGCGTGATAGCGCGCACCCGCTGTACCGCGTTCGAACGCCAGGCGATAAAGGGTAGCGGCGTCGAGCTTATGGACGGCGGGCCAACGATTCTGCCCGTCGCCCACATATGCGGAAACGCCGGCGCTCTTAGCAATGTCGATCAGCATTGGTACAAACGCGTGGTCACCTTCGCCATGAACCGAAGACGCCAGGCGAACGATCGAAGTATGCACGCCCATCGCAGCCACCTGCGCCACGGCGTCCTCGGTCGCTGCACGCGGATTCCTCTCCTCGCCTGTCGCTGGCAATGAATCCTCGGTCGTTCTCACAGTCTTCGGCAGAATGCCGATCGCTGATGTAATGATCAGTTTGCGGTTCGAGCCGCGGGCAGCCTCGCCCATGGCTTCGATGACTCGCCGATCAAGCTCACAGTTTTCGACGAACTTCGAGAAATCGTGGCCAAAGGCCGTGTGAATGACGCCGTCACTGGCCAAGACACCCGCGCGGACGCTATCGAGATCGGCGATATCGCCGCGCTGGGCCACGCCACCCATCGATTGCACTTGGTTTGCCGCTTCGTCTGAACGGACAAGGCCGAGCACCTCATGGCCATTGCCGACCAATTCCCGAACGACCGCGGAGCCGACAAATCCACTGGCTCCTGTGACGAAAACCCGCATCGCGAGCTCCTTTCATGGATTGTTGTTAGGCCATGGATGCTCAGGGATTTTGATCGCCGAACCAGTGGCACGACGGATTTTGTATCAAATGCAAGACCATACGATCTATGCTTGAAACCCCGGAATAATTCCGCGATCGTCCGGGATATCGGATTTATCTGGTCGATTAATGCCCGCCTAATTGAACGCCTATGGACCCTCTTTCCGACATCCTGTCTCTTCTGAAACCTGTAAATTACATGTCGGCCGGTTTCGATGGCGGCGGAGACTGGGCAATTGTGTTCCCTGACCAAACCGACACCATAAAATGCGCCAGTATAGTCAAGGGTGCCTGCTGGCTGACGGTAGAAGGCGTCGATCAACCTCTACGGCTGGAAACCGGTGATTGCTTCATTCTGCCGAGAGGCCAAACCTTTCATTTGGCGAGCAAGCTCGACGCCGATCCCGCCCAGGCGGAGGACGTCTTCGGTGGTGCAAAATACGGCGGCGTCGTCACCTGGAACGGTGGCGGCGACATCTTCATCGTCAGCAGCCGTTTCTCCGTCTCACAACAGCGCTTTGGCATGCTCCTGAACCTCTTGCCGTTCATCGTGCACATTCGTCGCGAGGCTAACCAGGGAGAATTGCGATGGCTCGTGGAGCGCATGATGCAGGAGTTGCAGGCCCCCAGCCCCGGCAGCCTGCTCAGCCTCCAGCATCTCGCCCATATGATTCTTCTGCAGGCTTTGCGCCGACATCTTGGCCGCGCTGACGCTGGATTGCTCAAGGCGTTGGCCGATGAAAAACTGAACGTTGCGATATCGGCCATGCATGAAAATCCCGCCCTCAATTGGACAGTTCAGGAGCTTGCGGACTTGGCGGGCATGTCACGCTCCATATTCGCAGAGAGATTTAAAGCCGCGGTGGGTACCGCCCCGATAGATTATCTCATCCGTTGGCGTATGTTGCTCGCAAGTGACCGACCGACAAATGCGAGTGAGCCAATATCGGCGATCGCATATTCTTTGGGCTACGATTCCGAAGGCGCGTTCAGCACTGCATTTAAACGCGTCATGGGTCGCTCGCCTAGGCAATATGGCCGCGCGCACGCCTGACTTCGGAAAATGACTGCTCGGCGAGCTGCCGAACGCGAGGCTCAACCTTCAACAGTCCGATTAGGAGCGCCGCCAACCGCGTCATCAATTGGATACCATCGGAGCGCTGGCCAATCACGCTCGAGCAAACCGGTGGGCTTCGCGATGATATAAATATCGTGTCCGCCCACCGGGCATGGAAATGCGCGCGCCCTGGAGAACCGCGGCGAGCAGCGAAATCGGCGCGTCGCCGGAAGAAGGTGGTGCGGGTGGTCGGGCTCGAACCGACACTCCTTTCGGAACCGGATTTTGAGTCCGGCGCGTCTACCAGTTTCACCACACCCGCACTGACAGCGCCCCTAGCGTAGCCCGCCCCCGCGCGTCTAGACTTTGATCGTCCGGAATTTCGGGCTGGGAGGGGCGAATGGATATGACCCGCAGAAGCCTGCTCGGCACCGCCGCGCTCGCCACCGCGATACCCGTCTTCGCCGCGACCGACGAGCGTTGGGCCCAGATCGCCGCACAATATGACGTCACCCGCCAGGTGATACAGCTCGAACATGGCAATTGGGGCATGATGGCAAAGCCCGTGCTCGCCGCCTATCAGGCGCAGCTCGCGCGCGTGAACCGCGACACTAGCTTCTACGCGCGGCGCGAGATGCCGGGCGAGATCGAGGCGATCCGGGCGCGGGTTGCGCGCGAGATGGGCGTCGCGACCAACGAGATCGCCTTCACCCGCAATGCGACCGAGGCGATGCGCGCGCTGATCCTGCAATATGCCCGCCTGCGCCCCGGCGACGCCGTGCTGCATGCCGATCTCGATTATGACTCCATGCAGGCCTGTATGGAGTCGCTGCGCGCCCGGCGCGGGGTGGAGGTGATCAAGATCGCCCTGGACCAACAGGCAAACCACCAGGCGCTGATCGACGCCTACGCTGCGGCTTTCGCCGCGCATCCACGCGTCCGGTTGGTGTTGCTGACGCATGTCAGCCACCGCACCGGGCTGGTGCTTCCGGTCGCGGAAATCGCAGCGATGGCGCGTGCCAGGGGCATCGACGCGATCGTCGACGCGGCCCACAGCGTGGGGCAGATCGACTTCAAATTGCCCGACCTTGGCGCCGACTTCATCGGCATCAACCTCCACAAGTGGATTGGCGCGCCATTGGGCGTGGGCGCAATCTACGTCCGCAACGGACGGCTGGCAGAAATCGAAGTCGATCCGGCCGAGCCCGATCTCGGCCCGGATGATATCCGCGCGCGCGTCCACACCGGCACGCCCGATTATGCCGCGCAGCTCACAGTGCCTGCCGCACTCGATTTCCAGGCCTCGGTCGGGCTGGCGGCCAAGGAAGGTCGGCTCAAGGGGCTGCGCGACCGCTGGGTGCAGCCGGCCCGGGAAATTCCGGGGATCGAAATCCTTACCCCCGACGATCCGCGTTGCTACGGCGCGATCACGTCATTCCGGCGTGTGGGAAGGACGTCGCACGCCGACAATGTCGCACTCGCCCGCCAGCTGCTCGAGAAATATGGCATCTTCACCGTCCATCGCGACGGCCTGGGCTCGGGCAGCTGCGTACGCGTCACCCCCGCGCTCGCCACCAGCATGGCCGATGCCGATCGGCTGACCGCCGCGTTACGCGAGATCGCGCGGAGCTAAGGCCGGGGACAAGGCATCGTAACGCAGACGGGCCGCTTCGATATCGCCCAGATGCTGTTCGGCCCAGGCGGTGATCGATCCCATCAGACCGATCAGCCCATCCGCCAGCGGCGCCAGCCGATATTCCACCGTTACGGGCACGGTCGCGAAGACCGAGCGGCTCACCAGCCCGTCGCGTTCGAGGCTCTTCAGCGTCTGCGACAGCATCTTCTGCGATATTCCGCCGATGCGCCGGCGCAGATCGTTGAAGCGTCTTGGCCCCTGCGCCAGCATGAGCAGGATCAGCATCGCCCATTTGTCGCCGATGCGGTCCAGTATCTGGCGTGTCGGACAGTCGGGATTGAAGGCGTCGCCGGTCATGGTTTCCTTGAGGTGACCAGGTGGAGTCAAAGTGCGTTCTTGGAAGCTGGTAGCTTACTGCCTAGCTGGTTTCCACTAGATACCACAAAGGAGCTATGAGATGAACGTTGCCGTGATCGGTGCGACCGGTCGTGCGGGCCGGGAAATCACCGCCGAACTTGTCCGCCGCGGGCACAATGTCACCGCGATCGCGCGTCATCCCGATGCAGCTCTATCCGCCCCACTGGTGAAGCGAGTCGCCGGCGACGTTGCGGATCCCGACGGACTCGCAAAGCTCCTGACGGGCCATGACGCGGTCGTAAGCGCGGTCCACTTCCTCGACTGCGATCCGGCCAAGCTCGTGCGCGCGGTCCGTGCCGCCGGCGTGTCGCGCTATCTAGTGGTCGGGGGTGCAGCCAGTTTGGAGGTGGCGCCCGGCAAGAAGCTGATCGACCAGCCCAATTTCCCCAAGGAATATGACGCCGAGGCCCGCGCCGGAATCGCATTCCTGGATTATCTGCGCGGGGTCGACGATCTCGACTGGACCTTCCTCTCCCCCGCTGCCCTGCTGTTCGAAGGCCCGCGTCTTGGCACGTTCCGGCTTGGCAAGGATATGCTGGTCGCCAATGCGGAAGGCAGCTCCATCTCCTTCGCCGATTATGCGATCGCCTTCGTTGACGAGGTGGAGAAGCCACAACATGTGCGGCAGCGCTTCGCCGTCGGATATTGACCGGGTCCGGCCATCATGGGTTCCGCGCGGCGGCGGCCTCTGCTAGCCGCGCAGCCCATGTCCCGTATCGACGACCTGCTCGAAGAATATGAATTCCTCGACGCCGACGACCGTTACCGCCTGCTGATCGAGCTCGGCCGCGAGCTCGAGCCGATGCCCGAGGCGCTCAAGACCGACGCTACTCTGGTGCGCGGCTGCTCCGCCTCGGTCTGGGTCTACCCGACGCGGACCGATGACGGGCGGCTCCATTTCCTCGCCGACAGCAATGCCGCGATCACCAAGGGCATCATCGCCCTGGTGCTGCTGACCGTGCAGGACCGCACGCCGGCCGAGATCTGCGCGACCGACATTGAAGGTGCTCTTCAACCATTCGAGCTTACGCGCCAGCTTTCGTCCAACCGGACGCAGGGCATCCCCAACATGATCACGCTGATCCGCGAGACGGCGAAACGCTACACCTGATCGCAAGAGAGCCGTCATGCTGAACTTGTTTCAGCATCCATCGGGAGGCAAGCGCCTCGCCGCGAGATGGACCCTGAAACAAGTTCAGGGTGACGGGGTGGACGCCTCATTTCGCCGCAATCGCCCCGGTTCACCCAAGCCCAGCCTCGCCTCGACCTGTTCGATCGGGGTGCCCGCCTGCACGATCAGCCAGTCGCGCGGTCGGGCGCCATCGACCACGGTAACCGCATAGCGCGGACAAACCTTGAGGCAGCCGGTCGAGATCACGCCGACCTTCGCCTTGCGGCCCCAACCACCGCCGAAGCGTTTGCGCAGCAGTTTGGACAGACGCTTATTGCCCTTCGGCCCGAAGCCCTTCTTGTCGAGCTTCTTCTCGCATTTGGCGCAGACCAGGATCGAAGCGCGCCATTTGGCGGGCAGATCGAGGATCACGCCACGCGCCGCTCCTCGGCCTGGCGGAGCACGTCCCACGCCGCTTGCACCGCACGGAAACGCTCGGCGGCCTCGGCATCGTCGGGCCGCGCGTCGGGATGGTTGGCCTTGGCGAGCCGACGCCAGGCGGCCTTCACATCGTCGAAGCTGGCGTCGCTTTCCAGTTCCAGCACCGCCAGCGCGCGCATTTCGTCGCGCGATCGGCTGCCGTCACCGGGGCCGCCCCAGCCATAATATTTCGCATCGGCAAAACCCGATGCATCGCGCCGCTCATTCGCCTCGCGCGCGGCGGCCTCCTCGGCGCTCAGGCCCTGGAAATAATCCCAGTTGCGATTGTATTCGCCGGCATGTTCCTCGCAGAAATACCAGCGCTCGCGGCTGTTCGGCGATTTGGGCGCGGGCCGATCGCCCGGTTTATCGCAGCCGTCACGGTCGCACAGGCGCACCTGGGTCGCGCCGCGTTCGCTGCCATAGCCACGCCAGCGGGGGAATCCCCAGTCATTGGATCGGGTCGATCGCGCCATCGGGCCTACATAGGGATTCAGCGCGAATAGGCCATGGCTGAGGACATGGAAAATTGCGCCAGAGGGCCTGTAAGCCGGGTTCTGTCCATCCCGATTTGCACCGGAACTGGGCGACCATTCCTCTAGGACGACGCTCGCACGCCGCCTCAAGCAACCAACCCGGACGACGGGGGCGAGCCACCCCATATGCCGTCCCTACTCGGTCTTGCTCCCGGTGGGGTTTACCGTGCCGTCGCCGTTGCCGGAGACGCGGTGCGCTCTTACCGCACCCTTTCGCCCTTGCTCGGAGCCTTTTGGGCCGAAGCCGAGCGGTCTGCTTTCTGTTGCACTGTCCCTAGGGCGAAGGTCTCCCCGCGCCCCGCCGGGCGTTACCCGGCACCGTCACTCTGCGGAGCCCGGACTTTCCTCCCGTGCATCGCTGCACCGGCGGCCGCCCGGCCCTCTGGCGGCGGGGCGATAGCAGGTGCCCATCGGGTTCAGCAAGCCGAACCGGGGCGGTGCCGCTCAGTGCGGCGAATGAATAACTTCAGTTCTTGCGACGCTGCTCGGCACCCTTGTCGCCGCCGGTGAGCAAGGAAAGCAGGATCGCGCGGCACTGGCCGTCGATCACTCCGTCGATCCGATTGGGGCGGAAGCGGCGCTGGAAGGCGCGCACCGCGGCTTCGGAATCGACCACGTCATACCCGAACCGTTCGAGCGCGAGCAGGAAGCTGGCGTCGCTCCACAGGGGATCGGTCAGGTAACGGCTGGGCCGCGGCAGCGCGAGCCGGAAGCGCGCCAGCCGCTCCCAATCGAACAATTCGCCCGGATCATCCTTGCGCGCGGGCGCCACGTCCGAATGGCCGACGATATTGCCGCGGGTGATGCCATAGCGGCGCACGATCCCGGCCATCAGCGGGATCAGCGCCTCCATCTGCGGCTCGGCGAAGGGGCGATAGCCGTTTTCGTGGCCGGGATTGACCAGCTCGATCCCGATAGAGGCCGAATTGACGTCGTCGATCCCGCGCCAATGCGCCTTGCCCGCATGCCAGGCGCGCTTGGGTTCGCGGACCAGACAATAGACCTGCCCGTCCTCGGCTATCAGATAATGGCTGGATACCTTGGATGCCGGATCGCTCAGCCGCTCCAGCGCCGAAGCTGCGTCAACCATTCCGGTATAGTGGATGACGATCATCGAGATCGGCAGCTTGCGCGCGTCGAAATTCGGCGAAGGATGTTCGATGATGCCGTCGGTCATGGCGCGGGACGCATAACGCCTGCGCGCCGCCGCGTCAGCTTTTTCAGGAAGCCATCTCCGTGGATCGCCCGCTTCGCCTCATTGGCGGGATCGTGGCGGGTTTCCACCAGCCTCCGATCAGCAGCGCGGGCGATAAATGCCGCGCAGTTCCGCGTCGGGCACGAAGGCATCGGTCTGGCCGAGCACGGTCTCGCCCGCGCCCAGGATCAGCATGCCGTCGGGCGCGATCGCGCTGGCAAGCCGATCGAGCACCGCGCGGCGGCGTTCGGCCGAGAAATAGAGCAGCACGTTGCGGCACAGGATCATGTCGAAACGGCCCGCCGGCGGCTGATCGAGGAGGTTGTGAACCATGAAGCTGACCCGCGCCTTCAGCATCGACCGGATCCTCCAATCGTCCCCCTCCTGGTCGAAACGCGCGATCAAGTCAGTGATCGGCAGGCCGCGCTGAACCTCGAATTGCGAATAGGTACCGTTGCGCGCCTGCGCGATCGCCTGAGGCGATACGTCACTGCCGAGAAGATCGACCTGCCAGTCGTCCCAGGCATTCTTCTGGTTCGAGAAGAGGAAAGCGAGCGAATAGACTTCCTGGCCTGTCGAACAGCCCGCCGACCAGATACGCAGCTTCTTGCTGTCGGCCCGCGCCTGCGCCAGCACCGGCAAGGCTTCATCCCCGATCGCCCGGAACACCGGCAGATCGCGATAAAAGCTCGTTTCGTGGTTGAGCAAAGCCTCCACCACATCCTCGCGCAGCGGGGAACCCGGCTGCGATGCCAATCCTGCCAACATATCCAGGCTCGCTATATCATGTTTGCGCATGACCGGTTGCAGCGCGGTCTCGATTCGCCAGCGCCGCCCACTCGCAAGCTGCTGACCCGTCATCTGTTCAAGCAATCCCGCGAGCGAACGCGCGGCAAGCGGGGTCATTTCCACGCAGTGTCACCCTCGCTCCAGGCCGCGATGCGGCGTGCCAATTCGTCGGGCGGCAGCACCGCCTGTGCCAGCCGCGCATTGGCGACCGCGCCCGGCATGCCCCACACGACCGATGTCGCTTCGTCCTGTGCCAGCACCGAGCCGCCGGAAGCGACCAGATCACCCGCGCCAAGCACCCCGTCGCGCCCCATCCCGCTCAGGATCACACCGACCGCCGAGGAACCATAGACCTTGCCGATCGAGGTCAGCATCGGATCGACCGAGGGCATACAGCCCGAGACCGCGCGCTTGCGCTCCAGCCGGACGTGGATCACGGGCCCGGTCTGGACCAGGGTCATGTGCGCATCGCCCGGCGCAAGCAGCAATTCGCCCGGCTGCGGCTGCAGCCCCGGCGCGCCGACACGGGTCGGGCGGCCCGTCATCTCGGTCAACTGCCCCGCGAAATAGGGCATGAACGGCGCGGGGAGATGCTGCGTGATCAGGATCGGGGTGGTGAAGCTTTTGGGAAGCGCGCCGAAGAAGCGCGCAAGCGCGTGCACGCCGCCGGTCGAGGAGCCAATGCCAAGGCATTCCAGCCGGCGGGTCGAGGATTTCTGCGGGGTGGTTGCGCTGTGTGCGATGCGCGCGCGCGGCTCGACCTTGCCCGGCCGGGCGATGCGACGCAGGCTATCGACCAGGTCTTCGGCGAAGCGGCCCGTATATTGGACCGCACCCGGCTTCAGCAACGTATCGGCCGCGCCCAGGCGGAGTGCCGCGATCGAGGATGCCGCCCCATCCGCGCAGGCAGAGGACACGATCAGGACGCGCGCACCATCCCCATTCTGGATCAGGTCGGGCAAAGCGGCGAGGCCGCCCATGCCCGGCATTTCGAGGTCGAGCAGGATGATGTCGACCTTCGTCCCGTCGAGGATTTGACGCGCCGATTCGGCGCTGCCCGCCTGGGCCACCACCTCGATATCGTCATATTCACCGAGCAGGCGCGTCAGCACCGCGCGCGCGACGACCGAATCGTCGACGATCAGCACCCGGATAGGTGCTTGCGCGCGCGCGCCATGCGGGCGCTTCGCGTGGGCTGGAAGCGTAGCCAGCACCCGGTTTCGCCTCAGGCGACGCCGACGATCTGGAGCTTGCTCTCGAGCGTTTCCCGGTCGAACGGCTTCATCACATATTCGTCCGCGCCGGCGTCGATCGCCGCCCGGATGTGACCCATGCCATTCTCGGTCGTGCAGAAGACGACCTTGGGGCGGTGCGGCAGCTCGGTCTCGCCGAGCACGCGCAGAAATTCGATTCCGCTCATCACCGGCATGTTCCAGTCGAGCAGGATGACGTCCGGCGCCGATGCCTTGCAGGCGGTCAGCGCCTCCTGCCCGTCACCGGCCTCGTCCACCGTGAAATCGAGCGTCTCGAGGATGTGTCGAGCGACTTTGCGGATAACCTTCGAGTCGTCGACTACCAGGCAGCTCTTCATGATACTGTCGTCCTCGCCTTAGCGTTACTTCGAACGGATATACCCGGCGCGGGTAAGCATGGCGTTAACGGCCGGATCGGTATTTCCACGGTTGGTCGGATTTGGACCGCACATCTCCGCCGACCTGCCGTTCGGGGCGCTCCTCCCAAAAGCGGGAAGTGCGGTGCGGATGAAGGCTTACGCCGCGAGCGGCTCGGGGCCCGCGACCACGATTGCCGGATCGATCAGCAGGATCGCCTCCTCGCCGTGGCGGATCGTGCCCTTGGCGGCACGGCGCCACGAAGCGGGGAGCAAGGCCGGACACGGCTCGGGTTGGCTCGCCTCGATCACGTCCTCGACCTCGTCGACCAGCAAGGCATAGCTATGGCCCTCATGCTCGACGATCACGGCGGTCATGTCGGAGTCGCGGTCGATCGCGCCCAGCTCGAGCGAGGCGCGGGTATCGATCACGGTCAATACGCGGCTGCGCAGGGCGAACAGCCCCGCGACATGCGCGGGCACCCGCGGCACGGCGGCGATCTGGTCGACCTCGACCACCGATCCGATCTCGGTAGCGGGCAGCGCCACGATTTCCTTGTCGATTCGTGCGATCAGATAGAGGCCCATCTTACTTCCCCCCGGCGACATGGCGGCGCAGCGCCTTGAGCAACCCGTCGCGGTCATAACGATAGATGCTTTCGTCTCCGGTATGATCGGGCGTGCCGCGCAAACGCACGACCGGCGCATCGACGCCTTCGGGCACCGGCGCGACCGTCGTAACAATCACGGAAACGCGCTCGTCATTGGATTCGCCCGCAAAGACGACGCGATACCCTGCCGCACCCAGCAGCGGCGCCAGAACCTCGCGCGCCCAGGGGTCGTCCGCGTCCGCCACCAGGCAGAGCGGCGAATCGTCGTTGGACGGTGTCGTGACCGCGCGGGTGAACAACCAGAAGGGATCGAGCAGCTCGATCGGATTGCCGTCGTGCAGCACCACGCCAGCGATCGGGCCCGCGACGGGCGCCGGCGCCAGCTCGGCCCGCACATCGACCACATCTGCGACCTGATCAATCGCATAAGCCAGCATATTGTGCCCGTCGCTCAGGCGCAGCACGCGCAGGCGCGGGCTTGCCGGAAGCGCCGACACGCTGTGCAGCCGGGTAAGGCGGCCCTGCAGCGGCAGCATCTGGACGCCGCCGGTCTCGACCACGCTCTCGGTCGGGACATCCTCGATCCGTTCGACCAGCGACAGGCGCACGCCACGCACCGCGCCATCGAGATCGCGGAACAGCAAGGTCGGCAGCGCCGTCCTGGTCTTCTTCTTTTCGACCGGCGCTTCCTCGATCGCTTCCTGGTCGCGGCCGACATTGGCCGCCGCCGCGATGCCGGCGACGTCGAGCAGCAGCATAGGCCGGCTATTGTCGGGAAGCGTCGTGCCCGCATAGATCCCGCTCGCCATCAAGGCGGGCGCGGCGGGCTTCACCACCAGTTCCTCATGATCGTGCACCGCTTCGACGCCGAGCGCATAGCGTTCGCCGCCACCCGCGCGCAGCACCACCAGCAGGCCGGGCTGCGGTTCTTCGGTCAGGCCCATGAAACGGCCGAGATCAACCACCGGCAGGCGCTTGCCGCGGATGAACACGACCTGCTCACCGCCGATCCGTTCGATCCGCACTTGATCGCCTTTGGGGCGGACCAGCTCGTCGATCGCCGAACGCGGGATCGCGAACAGGGTCCCCTTGGAGCTGACGGTCAGCGCCGGAATGATAGTGAGGGTCAGCGGCACGCGCAGCGACAGGCGCAGGCCAAGGCCGGGCGTGCTCTCGATATCGACCGTGCCACCGATCCGCTCGATATTGGCGCGGACCACGTCCATGCCGACGCCGCGGCCGGAAATGCCCGTTACCTGTTCGGCGGTGGAAAGGCCGGGTTCGAAGATGAGGTCGAGCTTGCGCGACCAGTTCATCCCCGCCGCCTGCTCGCTTGTGACCACGCCCGCGGAGATCGCCTTGCGCACGACCCGGTCGGCGTCGATGCCGCGACCATCGTCGCTGACCTCGATCAATATCTGGTTGGCGGACTGGCGCGCGCCGATCCGCAGCCGGCCGATTTCGGGCTTGCCTGCGGCCTTGCGCTCCTCGGGCTTCTCGATGCCGTGATCCAGCGCGTTGCGGACGATATGCGTCAGCGGATCGCGGATCATCTCGATCATCTCGCGGTCCAGTTCGACGTCGCCCCCATCCACTTCGAGCCGGACCGTCTTGCCCAGCTCTGCCGACAGATCGCGCACCATGCGCGGCAGCGCCGAGAAGAGCGCTTCGATCCGCGCCATGCGCGTGCGCGTGATCGCATCGCGCATCTCGCCCACGCAGAGCGAGAGGCGTTCGAAGGCGACATCGGTCTGGCTGTCGCTGCCGCCCGCGCGCAGCAGGCGCGACAATTCGTTGCGTGCGAGCACCATGTCCGACACGCCCGCCATCATTCGATCGAGCAATTCGACCGGCAGGCGGATGCTGCGCGATACGGTGCGCGTCGGCGGGGTCGCGGGCATGACGCTGATCTTGGCAATCTCGGCCGGGGCTTCGACTGCGGCCGGCGCGACGGCGCCCTTCGCCAGCGCGGCGATGAGGAATTCATCCTCGCCCTCGGGCAGGGTCTCATTGGCTTCGAGCGCGTCGGTCAGCTCGCCGATCCGGTCGATGATCGCCAGCACCGCGCTCACCAGAGCGGCATCGGGCGTCCGCCCGCCAGAGCGGACCTCGGCCAGGCAATCTTCGGCGGCATGGCTCAGGCGACCAAGCCGCGGCAGATCCAGAAAACCGCAGCTTCCCTTGACGGTGTGCACGAAACGGAAAATCGCATCGAGCCGCGCCTTGTCGGCGGGATCCGCCTCCCAGGCCACGATCTCGCCCGCGAGCGCCTCAAGCGTCTCGCGCGTTTCGGCAATGAAATCCGTGAGAAGATCGTCCACGTGTACTCGCCCGGCCAGTTTCCGAACGGCTGTCGCACGACAGGAGTAAAGAACGCCTTAACTGTACCGTCGAACCGGAGAACTTCGGCATTACGACGCCGGCGAAAGCCGGAGGAAGCAATCCGGTCCCCATGTTCGGGAAGCAGGATTGCTTCGTCGCTACGCCGTTCGAATGATGTCTCCCGAGATCAGCCCGGCAGATGCGCGCCCAGGAGCAGCACGCCTTCCTCGTGATCGGCCAGGCTCAGGTTACCGCCAGCCTCCTCCGCCAGGCGGCGCGTCAGCCAGGCTGCGGAGGTGCGCGAAGTCACCGGCCCCTGCCCGGCCGCCAGCACGCCGCGAATCTCCGCGTCCAGCACGATGCGCGGCCCTTCGGCGCGCACCACCACTTCGCCGCCCTCGACACCCACGTCGAGCCGGCCGCCGCGGACCAAAGCATCGAACGCGACCATTACCAGATTGAGCAGGATCTTGGCCGCCGCCTTGGGGATTGCGGGCGTCTCGACCATCCAGCCGAGCTCGATCCGGGCATTGCCGCGCACCAGCCCCTGGACCGCGACCTTGACCTCGTTGGCGTCGAGCGTCTCGCCGAAGCCGCCGCCCGCGCCAAAGGCCAGACGAAAGAATTTGAGCCGATCGGCCGAGGCGCGCGCGCTGTCCGCCAGCAATTCGATCACGCGCTCGCGCATTTCGGGATCCTGCTCGTCGGCGAGCAATTCGATCCCGTTGTTCATCGCGCCCACCGGGCTCAACAGATCATGGCACAGGCGTGAGCAAAGCAGGCTGGCGAACTCAACCGAGCTGTCGGACATGAAGGCTAAGCTCCGAAATGAGGCGTTTGGTTAATGCGGACATCAGGCAATGGCGCGCTCAATCCACGACAACAAGTTGCAATTCTCTGAATCTGCCATTTCCCATCACCCACAGCCGCGCAACCTCGCCGCCGATGATCAGCCAATATTTCCCCGGCTCCGCCGCCGCCAGATCGCGCGGGGAAGGCTCGGCCGAGCCGTTCGGGTGCGAATGATAATGGCCGATCAGCCTGTCGCCCCCCGCCCGCTCGGCCCGGAGCGCCGCGAACAAGGCGCGGGGATCGATCTCGAATGTGTCCTGTGGTCGCGCGGCGACGTTGGCGGTTGGTTCGGCGCGGAGGATCCGGCTCGAGCAGCCGAATAAAAGCCCGCACACTTCGCGATCCGGCGTAGTTCCGGCTGCTATCAGCAAGGCCCGAAGAAGGGTGCGCTCGATCCCGACCGTCATTCGCCGGCTTTAGCGCGAAAAGTGAGTGGAGAAGAGCCTTCCCGATCGGCATATTCGCCAGCATGGATCGTCAGCTCCTGATCATCTGCTTGTTGACCGCCGGCATCAATCTAATCGGCACGCTTGCTTATGCGGCGCGCATCGCAGGTGTTCGAACGGGCCGGATCGCGATGAGCTTTGCGCTATTCAACATGCTCGTGCTGGTTAGCCGAACATCGAACAGCTTCCTTGGGCCGTTCCTGGCCAAGCGCATTGAAAACAGGCTTGCGACCGGCGGCGGTTCGGCACTCCTTGGGGATTTCCGCATTGTGCTGGCAAGTGCCAGTATCGCCGTTCTCGTGGGCATTTTTCTGGTGCCGACGGGGCAGCGGATGTTCGCGAGCGCGATCGGCTATTTCCAACGGAATCGTTCAACCGCGCGCTTGTTGCTCAGAACGGCAAGTCCCGCGGGTCTTTCCGCTATCAGACGATCCGTTGTGTTGCCCGCGTCCGGCCACCTGAAGGCGATAAGGAAAGAGCGCGGCGTCGGATGGGGAGTGCTGGCGGCTAACGCCTTGGCGCAGGCACTGATCACGGTTGGTGTGCTGGCATCCCTTTATGCCGGCTACCTCAACCCGGCTTTCCGGGTGACCGCATCCCAGCTTTCGGCGGTGATAAACGGCTTCGCGACGATCCTCCTATTCGCACTGATAGACCCTCAGCTGTCTGTCATGACCGACGACGTCGTCGAAGGCCGCGTCGATGCGGCGCTATTTAGGCGGACGATCGTCTGGATATCGATAAGCAGATTGATTGGGACCGTTCTGGCACAAGCCTTCTTCCTGCCCGCGGCGCTTGCCGTCGCATGGATCGCCAACCGCGTTTGAAGGCGGGCTGGTTCCGACGTCTTTGAAAATCCGCCTAATTCTAATTCGGGGACACTATACTAATTAACACTCCGCTGCGGAATTCGAGTGGACTTGCGTCAGTGTGGACCGGCTAATTAGTATAGTGTCCCCGAATTTCCGGTGCGCGTCCTGGGACGGTGCCGCCTCGACCTTGTTCCTGACGGAAATCCGCAAATCCGCGTTGACTTGCGGTCGTTGTAGACGAGAAGGGTTTGTATCGAATCCGAGCGATCAGTGGCGTTCCGCCAAATTAGCCGATGAGACGCAGATGTCCGGAAAATTCCTCAAGCGTAATGCGATCATAGATACGATCAAAAACGAAGAGAAAATGAATAGCCTGCAGGCGCGTACTGGAAAGCGCCATCATGTAGATACTGTCCCGTGCGGCTGCCCGGACGACAATTGCGGTGCTTTTCATGTAGTCAGGATCGAACGTCCATTGCCCACGCCCAGTGAAGCCGATGAGACGCTTCGCCTACGCCGACGTACGGCCAAGAAATCTGTGAGCTAGCTCGCGGCATCGTCAAGCTTACAGTAGCGTGATCGACACGGTGACTCACGGCAATTGGGTCGAAAGCAGTAATACAGAGAACGCTCCACCCCCTTGAAAATCGGCTGCATCGCCCCATATCCGTCCAAGTGGACGCGGGGTTCCAAGTGAAACATGCGGCGATGCGGGCCGAAATGGCTGGCTGGCGCCTCGATCGGGCACTCGCGGCCGTGATCCCCACCTTGTCTCGGGAACGTCTCAAGGCGCTGATTTCGGCCGGCAATGTCATGGTCGGCGACAGGATCGTACGCGACCCTGCGACCAAGGTCGCGGGCTTGCTCGACGTGTCCGTCGCGGTTCCCAACCCCAAGCCCGCGCATAACGAGGCGCAGGAAATTCCGCTCGTCGTCGCCTATGAGGACGAGCATCTGATCGTCGTCGACAAGCCCGCCGGCCTGGTTGTCCACCCGGCCTGCGGCAATCTCGACGGGACGTTGGTCAATGCCCTGCTCCACCATTGCCAGGGATCGCTCTCGGGTATCGGCGGGGTCGAGCGGCCGGGCATCGTCCATCGCATCGACAAGGACACGTCGGGGCTGATGGTCGCCGCCAAGACCGATCGCGCGCATGCCGGTCTCGCGAAGCAGTTCGCGGACCACAGCATCGACCGGCGCTACAAGGCGATCGTGTCCGGTCGGCCCCTACCGGCCAATGGCAGGATCGAAGGAAATTTGGGCCGCAGCCCCAGCAACCGCAAGAAGATGGCGATCGTTGGAGCAGGCCAGGGCAAGCATGCGGTGACGCATTATGCCACATTGACGCCCTTGAAAGGTGCGGCTTTGGTGCAATGCAGGCTGGAGACCGGCCGTACCCACCAGGTTCGCGTCCATATGGCGTCGATCGGGAATGCTTTGCTGGGAGACCAGGTCTATGGTGGGCGCGGTTCCCGCGATCACCGCGCGTTATTGGAGGAGCTTGGGTTCCGGCGCCAGGCACTCCATGCGGCATTGCTCGGCTTTGTGCATCCTGTGACAAGCCAGGCTTTGTCTTTCGAAAGCAACATGCCGGCAGACATGCAGGAACTGTTCAGTCATCTTTCGGTATGAACCATCAAGACGAGCCGTCGCCTCTTAAGGGACGGATCGGGACCGAAATCAGGTCCGGGGAGAAGTAAGCTTTATGGCCAGCAGCACTAGCGCAGTGGCAACCATTCCGGCGCTCGGCGGGGAGCAGAGCCTCAACCGCTATCTGGCGGAAATCCGCAAATTCCCGCTCCTCCAGCCGGAGGAGGAATATATGCTCGCCAAGCGCTTCCAGGAACATGGCGATCCTGAAGCGGCGGCGAAGCTCGTCACGTCGCACCTGCGACTCGTGGCGAAGATCGCGATGGGCTATCGCGGTTATGGCCTGCCCGCGTCCGAGCTGATCTCGGAAGGCAATATCGGCCTGATGCAGGGCGTGAAGAAGTTCGAGCCCGATCGCGGCTTCCGCCTCGCCACCTATGCGATGTGGTGGATCCGCGCCTCGATCCAGGAATATATCCTGCGCTCGTGGAGCCTGGTGAAGATGGGCACCACCGCGGCCCAGAAGAAGCTCTTCTTCAACCTGCGCCGCATGAAGAGCCAGATCGACGCGTTCGAGGACGGCGACCTCTCACCCGAGCATGTCACGAAGATCGCGACCGATCTGGGCGTGACCGAGGAAGAGGTCACCACGATGAATCGCCGCATGGCGATGGGCGGTGATACCTCGCTCAACGTCATGGTCGGCGAGGATGGCGACGCGCAGTGGCAGGACTGGCTGGTGGATAACGATCCGCTCCAGGACGAGCGTATCGCCGACGAGCAGGAAAAGGATGTCCGCCACGACATGCTGACCCAGGCGATGGAAAGCCTGAACGACCGCGAGAAGCATATTCTCGCCGAACGCCGCCTGGCCGACGATCCCAAGACCTTGGAAGAACTCTCCCAGGTCTATGGCGTCAGCCGCGAGCGCGTCCGCCAGATCGAGGTGCGCGCCTTCGACAAGCTGCAGAAGGCGATGATGCGGATCGCGGGCGAGAAGAGGCTGCTTCCGGCGTAAGCCCAAGCGTCACGGGACAGAAAAGGCCGCCGTCTTTACAAGGGCCGGCGGCCTTTTTCTTTGGCGACTGCGCTGTTTGCGGACCTTGGTTCAGCGCTTCCACCAATAGCGCTTCAGCACATTGCCTAAAATAGGCCAACCAATGACGAATGTTCCCATCCAGACGATTTTGGCCGAGTTATCGACATTCATTCGTTCAAGGATGCCGCCCCCAATCACCGTAACGATGGCAAACACTAAACCGACAATCCAGATATAGCGGCTTCTACGCAATTGCTCGGTCCGCATCGCATCGCTCATGCCCGGTTCTCCCCAGCCCAGCGCCCTCATCCAAAGACGCCGGGAAAGGAGCAGCCCGGCAATGCTGGCCAAGATCACGTAATGGATCGCGCTCACTTAGACCCCCGCTCGGCTTCTGCGATATCAGCCTCCCAAGACCTCAGAATTTCTCGGTAATTCCAAAGTAGATTTCGAGGTCAGGCGTGGCGTGGTTCAGTCCCGCCTGCGCCCCCATATCCAGCTGCATCCGGTCCTTTGGCTGCCAGGCGAGATAGGCCCCCGCCAGGGCGCGGTTCGAATGACCGGCCGGATCGCGGTCGCGGATCACCTGCCCTTCGACCGACATGCTCCATTGTTCGTTGAGCTTCACGCCCAGGCCGGCGGCGCTGCCATAAGCCGAATGGCGGCCCTTACCGTCGCTATCCACCGCCAGATCCCATTCGGGCGTCATTTCCAGCGTGAAGACCTGCGTCAGCGCATAGCTGGTCGGCAGCAACACCCCTGCCCCCCAATCGCCGGCACCGATCCCATTCTTTCCGGTCGGCAGCGTTGCATAAGGCAGTACCGCCATCGAGAAACCATCGCCGCTCGGACTCGACAGATTTTGCTTGAGGCCGATCGTCACGTCGCCCGTGCCGGAGACACGATCGACCGCGCCGGTCGTGGTGTCGCGCGCCCGGCTATGGCCGAAGGCGGTCCAGCCCAGCCGTATCTCGGTGCTCTCGCCCACGCCGTACCGCGCGGAAATGGCGCCCGCGACGATCGTGTCGGTGCGGCTGTCGGGCTGTTTGTCGAGCGTCCAGTCGCCCAAGCCAATCTCGATCTGCAGATGGCCGGGATCGACCGTGCAGGCGGGCGTATCGAGACCCGGCCGCTCCGCGCACAGATCGCGCAGCTTTTTAGGATCGTCGTCGGCCCATGCCGGCGTGGCGATCAGGACAGCGGCAAGCAGCAGGAATTTCGTTCGCATCGGCAATATAATCACGTCGCTTCTGGTACCATCCGCCTCATGCCCCGTTTGTGTGCGGCACGCCATCGGCTAATAGCGCGGGCGATGGTTTCTCTTGCGCGCTCGCGCCGCTCCGCGAACCGGTCCTGGCCCCGCCGCATCTTCGGCTGGATCCTCCGTCTCGTGATCGGCTTCTTCCTGCTGTCGATCCTGATGACGGTGATCTACCGCTTCGTGCCGCCGCCGATCACGCTGACCCAATTGGGCGACCTGGCGCAGGGCCATTCGATCTCGAAAAGCTGGATGCCCATTTCGGAGATGGATTCCGACATGGCGCGCGCCGCGATCGCGGCCGAGGATGGCAATTTCTGCGGGCATCATGGCTTTGATTTCAAGGCGATGGAGCAAGCCTTTCAGAATAATGAGAAAGGCAGGAAGCTGCGCGGTGGCTCCACCATCAGCCAGCAGACCGCCAAGAATGTGTTCCTGTGGCAAGGCCGCTCCTATCTGCGGAAAGGGCTGGAGGCCTATTTCACCGTCCTGATCGAACATATCTGGGGCAAGCGCCGCATCATGGAAGTCTATCTCAACGTTGCCGAGACCGGCATCCATACCTATGGCGCCAATGCCGCCGCGCAGCGTTACTTCCAGCATGACGCCAGCCACCTGACCGCGGTCGAGGCCGCGCGCATCGCCGCCGTCCTGCCTTTGCCGTCGGAGCGCGCGGCGATCGATCCGCATGGCCGCGTGCTGCGCTACGGCAACCGCATCCTGGCGCGGATCGGCGTGGTCCAGCGCGGCGGCTACGACCGGTGCGTGCGGTGAGCGCACCCGGCATCGGCGTCGTCGTGATCGGGCGGAACGAGGGCGAACGGCTCAAGGCCTCCCTCGCCTCGCTCAAGGGCATCAAGCATGTCGTCTATGTCGATTCGGGCTCGACCGACGGCAGCCAGGAATTCGCACGCGGGATCGGCGTTACGGTGATCGAGCTGCCCGTCCCGCCCAAATTCACCGCCGCGCGCGCGCGCAATGCCGGGATCGAGGCGCTGCTCAAAGCCGCGCCCAAGCTCACCAAGATTCAGTTCGTGGACGGCGACTGCACGGTCGAGCCCCACTGGATCGAGACCGCCTCCGCCGCGCTCAATGCCAACCCCGAACTGGGCGGCGTGTTCGGCCGCCGCCGCGAGATCGCGCCCGAACGCAGCATCTATAACCGCGTCTGTGACCTGGAATGGAATGTGCCGGTCGGGCCAACGCTGGCGACGGGCGGCGATGCGATGTTCCGGGTCGAGGCGCTGAAGGCGGTTGCTGGCTACGATCCCTCGCTGATCGCGGGCGAAGAGCCGGATATGTGCCTGCGGATGAGCCGCCACGGCTGGCGCTTCGCCCGGATCGACGCCCCCATGACGCGCCACGATGCCCAGATCACGCGCTTCGGCCAATGGTGGCGCCGCGCCAAGCGCGCGGGCTTCGCCGCCGCCAGCCATGTCGCGCGCCATGCGGACAAGTCCCTTCCCGGCGATGTCGGTCAGGTGAAGCGGATGCTGATCTGGGGCGGCGCGGTGCCGGCGATTTTCATACTGACGCTGCTGATCGGCATGGCGGTGCCGCGCCTCGCACCGATCGCCCTGCTGGTCCCGGCGCTCCTCGTGCTGCAATGGCTACGGCTGTCGCTGGCGGAGCGCCGTACGATGCCGAACTGGCCGCTGGCGCTGAAGGCAGGCGGCTTGCGCGTACTGCACCAATATGCGGCACTGACCGGCTTGCTATCCTATTGGCGCGGCCGCCTGCTCGGCCGGGAACGCGGACTGATCGAATATAAATAGCGCTGAAGCTGGGATTGCTTCGCTCCGCTCGCAATGACGATTTAAAGTTCGACCGTCATTGCGAGCCGCGTAGCGGCGCGGCAATCCAGGCCCGCGCCCCCGGTTAGTCGACCCGCTCGGTCCGCACCCAATCCTGCTTCTCCTTCTTCTTCGCCAGCCGCGCATAGAGCGCGAGCTTCCAGAAGAGATAGAAAGGCAGCCGCACCAGCATCTTCGGCTCGAGCATCGCGCGCCCAGCAAGTGCCCAGGCGACCAGCACCGACGCCAGCATCGCCGCAAGCAGGGCTGACGACAGATGGAACGGCGCGGCCACGCCCGCTAGCGCGAGCAGGCCTGTCCCGATCCACACCAAAGCATTGACCATCAACAACAATGTCAAAGGCGGCACCATCAGGTGCAAGCCCATCCAGGTTTCCGGCCAGCGCATCCGCTTGAGCCCGCGCAGGAATAAGGGAAAGGCGGTCGATCGCGCGGTCGCCATGAAGCCGCCTTCCCAGCGCGCACGCTGTGTCTCGGTCCCCGCGACATTGCTTGGCACCGACCAGATGTGCGCGGCCTCCTCGAAGGCGGGCGGCGCGCCCGCTTCGATCAGCTCCAGCCCGATCGCCAGATCCTCGACGATATTGCCCGTCGCCAGATCGAGCGCGGCGAAGCGCACCCAGGGGAACGCCATGCCCGATCCGGTCATCAGGGCCGGCGCGCCCAATCGGCTCCCGCCGCGCTGGCGCACCAGGTTCTTCACCAGCATCGCGAAATTGGAGATCTGCACCAGCGGCGCGTCGCCGGGGCGACTGCGGAACATATAACTGCCCTGAACCGCGCTGCCGTGCGCGGCGGCGGCATCGGCGAGGCGCTCGATCGCGCCCGGATCGATCGTGCAATCGGCGTCGATCACGATCACGATATCAGGCGCATCGCCCGCCAATTGCTCGCGCCCGAAGGCCAAAGCATAGCCTTTGCCTCGCCTTATCGGATCGTCGAGCGCGGCCACGTCCGCCCCCGCCGCACGCGCCTCGTCGGCGGTGCCGTCGCCGCAATTGTGCGCGACCACCAGATGACGCGTGCCTTCGGGCAGGAAACGCGCGATCGCCGCCACCGAAGCACCGATCGTGCCCTGCTCGTTATGCGCGGGCGTGAGGATCGCGATCCTGCGCGGCCCTTCCCGATATCTGCGCCGCGCCTGTGGCACCAATCCCAGCACGACTTCGGCCAGGAAGACGAGGTCGATCGCCCACAAAGGCGCGAGCGCGACGAGGATTATCAGCGCGATCACAGCGAGCCGACCGCCTCGCCCAGCGCGCGTGCATTGCGAAGTGCGTCATGCTGCTCCAGCACGCGCGCGCGGCCGATCTCGCCCATCGCGCGCAAATCCTCGGGCTTGGCGGCGAGCGCAGCCTGCATCGCATCGGCAAGCGGCTCGATCGCACCAGCCGGGATCAGCCAGCCGCATTGGTTGTTCACCAGCTCGGGCGTGCCCGCAATCTGCGTGACGATCACCGGCACGCGCAAGGCCAGCGCCTCCATGATCACCACCGGCAATCCTTCGGCGAAGCTCGGCAACACCATCGCGCGCGACGCCGCGACCTTGGCGCGCACGCCTTCGGCCGAGAGATAGCCGGTGATCACCACGCGATCCTGAAGGCCGTTATCGGCGATCTGTTGCTCGATCTCGCGGCGCATCTCGCCGTCGCCGACCACGGTCAGACGGAAATCGACACCGCGCCGCTTGAGCAAGGCCGCCGCCTCGATCAGCAAAGGCAGGCCTTTCTGTCCGCTCAGCCGCGCGACGCAGGACAGCTCCGGGCCTTCGCACAAGGGCTGCGGTTCGGCGCGCGCGAAGATGGCATCGACGCCGCAGCGCACGACCAGTAATTTCCCCCACGCCCTGGGGTCTGTCCAGCGCATCAGCTGGCTGCGGCCGAACGAGCTGATCGCGACCGCATAGCGCGCGTCGGCGATCTTGCCGGGCAGATCGAGCATCAGCGGGCCATCGAATTCCTCCGGCCCGTGGACGGTGAAGCTGTAGGGCACACCCGACAATATGTGCGTCAGCCGCGCGACGGCGGCCGGGTTGGTGCCGAAATGCGCGTGGAGATGCCGGATCCCGTCCATCCGCCCGGCGAGCCAGCAGGCTTCGACCAGATAGGCCATCTGGCGCGCGATGCGGGCGGGGGCGCCCTGCCCCATGCCCCAAGCGATCCGAAAAGCCTTGAACCAGCGCCCGGGATGCTTGAGCAGTTGCGCGAAGGCGGCGAACAGCAAGGCGCCCGCTCCTTGGCTCAGCACCACCTCGGTTTTTCCGGCCTCGGCCTGGTCCTGCGGATCGGGCAGATCCTTGTCAGGCGGGCGCAGGGTGAAACGGCGCACCTGCACGCCAGCCTCTTCGAGGCCCAATATCTCGCGGCGAATGAAGCTGTGACTCACCTTGGGATAGTGATTCACAAGGTAGGCGATCGTCATTGGTGCGGCCCCATCTGGAGGCCCGCTTACCGAAGCCGATCAGGCCAGTCTACCGCGCGGGCGCCTAATCCGGCTGGCGGTCAGGCGAAGCGCGCGAAACGGTGGCGGCGCATCATCCCGCCGATCAGGCCGAAGCCGACCAGCATCGTCGCCCAGCTCGACGGCTCCGGCACAGCGCCCGGCGTGGCCGGATCGATCGTGTTTCCGTCGCCATTTGAACCGCCATCGGAAGCGCCGCCCGAATGATCGCCCGAACCCGGATTGATCGGCTGGATCGGGATGATCGGCGATATGTCACCGCCGTCCGGATTGCCGGTCGACCCGGTATCGCCGCCGGTCGGACCGGTTCCCCCGTCCGAGCCGACACCCCCACTCGGCGTGGTGCCGCCGGCCGAACCGGTATCGATCCCGCCACCATTCGGGCCAGTCCCACCTTTGTCCGGACCGCCACCGTTCTGCCCGGTGCCGCCTCCGCTAGTGGCTCCGCCGCCGTTGGAAGCGCCGCCGCCCTTACCCGTGCCCGTCCCGGCGCCCGAACCTGTCCCGGCGCCCCCGCCGACGATAACCGACCCGCCGCCGCTGGTGGCTGTGCTCCCGCTCGTGGTGAAGAGACCGCCGCCGGCCCCACCGATCGAAGGCTGGCTCGCATTGCCGAACACCGAACCAAATGCGCTCGAATCGGCGCCGCCGGTTGCCGGCCGATTGTCCAGCGCATCCGCCAATGAAGTGTCGCGTGCGCCGCTTTGCGCGTGGCCCGGCTTTACGCCCAGCACCGCGGCAAGGCCCGCATGCGGGCCGAACAAGGGGCTGGTCGCCCAATCGCCGCTGTCGCAGGGAAGATCGCCCTTGGCGCTGATCTTGAGAAGGCGCGCCTCACCTTGGAGGTCGCCCCCATCGGCAATTTCCACATCGCCGCGTTCCGGCGCCTGGTGCGTCTCACCGGCCGGACGCGCGGGCTTGCCCGCGTCGGCGGAGGCCGCGATCTGCACCGTCTGCATCTCGAACGGCAGATTGACCGGGGCCGCCGACCCTACGGCCAGCGAGCCCGCCGCCGCGCGGACAAAGAAAAAACGCAACTTCACGCCCAACCCCAACGCTACAAATAGGAAGGATCGTTACGTCCCCCTCCCAATTTCCGTATAGGTCACCAGCGGGTCTGTCGCATTCTTTCTTTCGATCTGGCCGAAAGATCAGGTCTATTTAACCATCATTTACAATCGGATCGTGGCGGTCTTGCAACCGTCCAGTCCATTCGCGCTCCTGCCGGGAAGAAGCCGGCCTTCAGGTCGTCGTTCAGAAGGGCATCTTGAAACCCGGCGGCAGGGGCAGGCCCGCACTCACCTTCGCCATCTCGGCACTGCCTGCGGCGTCGGCCTTGGTGCGCGCATCGTTGATCGCGGCGGCGATCAGATCCTCCACCATCTGCTTCTCGGACGGGGCCAGCAGGCTCTCGTCGATCTCAACGCCCAGGATGCGCCCCTTGGCGGTCGCCTTGATCTTGACCAGCCCGCCGCCGGCGACGCCCTCGACCTCGATCTTGTCGAGGCCGGCCTGCGCATCCGCCATCTGGCTCTGGATATTCTGTGCGGCCTCCTGCGCGGCCTTCATCAATTCTTCCATGTTCATGACAAACTCCGTGTATCTTCGATCAGCTCGGCGTCCGGAAAGGCCGAACGCACCGCCGCCACCATCGGGGCATTGAGGATCTCATCGCGCGCCGCCTGCGCCGCGGCCTGCTCCTGCTGGAGCAGGCTGGGCTCGGATGGCGCATCGCGCATCTCGACGTCCCAGGCAGCATCGGTCAACTTCTTCAACGCCGCCGCCAGATCGCGCGCGAATTCGCCCGGCAGGGGCTTGACCGGCCGCAGCACAAGCTTGGGCGGATCATAGGAAATCAGCCCGGCATAATCGTGCAATTGCTGCGCGACATGCGGTTTGCCATTGTCGGCGAGCAGCTGGATCAGCGCCGGGAAATCCCGGGGGCTGGCCAGCAAGGGCGGCTCTGGGGAAGGCACCGGCCCCGGAACCGACGCAGGCGCCGACGCGGCGGACGGAGAAGCCGCGATCATCTCGCCCGATTGCAATTTGCGCGCGAGCTCGCCCGGATCGGGAAGCTGGCTCGCATGGACCACGCGCAGCAGGGCCATTTCCGCCGCCTCGCGCGGGTGTGGAGCGGCCAGCACCTCGGCATGGCCTTTCAGCAGCAGCTGCCACAGCCGATGCAAGGTGGCGTAACCCATCCGGCTCGCCCAATCGGCGAAGGCCTCGCGCTCCTCCTGGCTGAGCGCGGGATCCTCCGCGCCGCCCGCCTTGGCGCGCGTCACGCCATGCACCACCTCGAGCAGCCCGCGCAGCAGGGCCGCTGGCTCGACCCCCAACGCATCCTGCTGCTCGACCGCCAGGAGCACGCCCGGCACGTCGGACGCCAGGATCGCGGCGAACAGCCGCCGGATCGCACCGCGATCGGACAGGCCCAGCATCTCGCGCACCTGCGCCGCCTTGACCCCCTCGCCATCCAGATCGGCATGGGCGATCGCCTGGTCCAGGATCGAAAGCCCGTCGCGCACCGATCCTTCGGCCGCACGCGCGATCAAGGCCAGCGCCTCGGGCTCGGCCTCAACCTTCTCGGCCTCGGTCACATGTGCGAAATGGCCCGCGAGCAGGTCGGCCGGAATCCGCTTGAGATCGAAGCGCTGGCAGCGCGACAGCACCGTCACCGGCACCTTGTTCACCTCGGTCGTGGCGAACAGGAATTTCACGTGGCCCGGCGGCTCCTCCAGCGTCTTGAGCAGCCCGTTGAAGGCGGCCTTCGACAGCATATGGACTTCGTCGATGATATAGACCTTGTAGCGCGCCGAAACCGCCGCATAGCGGACCGCCTCGATGATCTCGCGGATGTCATCGATGCCGGTATGGCTTGCGGCGTCCATCTCGACCACGTCGATATGCCGACCTTCCGCGATCGCGACGCAAGGTTCGCATACCCCGCACGGATCGATCGTCGGGCCGCCCTGGCCGTCTGGACCGATGCAGTTGAGCGCCTTGGCGATCAGGCGCGCGGTCGAGGTTTTGCCCACCCCGCGCACGCCGGTGAGCAGGAAGGCATGCGCCAGCCGGTCGCGGCGAATCGCATTGCCCAGCGTCTGGACCATCGCATCCTGCCCGATCAGCTCGGAAAAACGCTGCGGACGATATTTGCGGGCGAGCACGCGATAGGCGGCTCCAGCCTGCTTTGGCTGGGGTGGCTCGCCTAGATCGAAGGATTCGGACATCGGCCCATATTAGCCCGCCAATCGACGGAAACGAAAGGCGTCAGTGCACCACCCCTTCGCCCAGATGCGCCAATTTGTCGGGATTGCGCATCACGTAAATGGCATGGACCTGCCCGTCCTCCACCAGCAAAGCGGTGGTCTGGAGAATGCCGTCCGCCTCGCGCGTCACGAAGCCCGGCAGACCGTTGATGAACCCGTAGCTCACAAGCTGCGACTGGCCGTTGCCGACGAAGCGCAGCAGCGATGCATGCAGCTTCATCATGTCCTCGATGCCGTGGATTGGTAGATAGCCCGCCGGGCGCTTGCCGCCGCCGTCCGAATAAAGCGACACGTCCTGCGCGAGCAGTGACTGCAGCCCGTCCAGATCGCCGCCGCGCGACGCGCCGAAGAAGGCCGCCGCAATCTCCAGCCCGCGCTTGCGATCGACCGGGAAGCGCGGCCGATCGGAGCGGATATTGGTGCGCGCCCGCGCGGCGAGCTGCCGTGCCGCCGCCGGATCGCGGTCGATCGACTGCGCGACCTCGTCGAAATCGAGCCCGAACACGTCGTGCAGCAGGAAGGCCGCGCGTTCGAGCGGCGAGAGGCGATCGAGCGCGAGCATCAGCGGCAGCGTCACGTCCTCGACCGGCTCGGCCTCGACCACTGGATCCGGTAGCCAGGCTCCGACATATTGCTCGCGCCGCGCGCGGGCGGATTTGAGCTGGTCGAGGCTGAGGCGGGTGACGACCCGGCGGAGGAAGGCTTCGGGCTCCTTGACCGCCGCCCGATCGGTATCCAGCCAGCGCAGGAAGGCATCCTGCACCACATCCTCCGCGTCCGCCATCGATCCGAGCATACGGTAGGCCACCCGGATCAGCCGCGGACGCAGCGGATCAAAACTCGCCGCTGCGCCAGAGGAATCCGGCGCCTGGTTCATGCCGCTGCCTTTTCGGCGTGCGGGAGCGCGTGCACCGAGCGGAAGCCGCAGCCGAAACGGTTCCAGGCATTGATGATACCGATCAGCATGGTCAGCTTCACCTGCTCTTCTGGCGTGAACTGCGCCTGGACTTGCTCATAGACCGCATCGGGCGCGCTCGTCTCGGGGAGTAACGTAAGCGCGTCTGTCCAGGCGAGCGCCGCACGTTCGCGATCCGTATAGAGCGGCGATTCTTCCCACGCTGCGAGCATGGTCAGCCGCACTTCGCTCTCGCCCTGAGCCAGAGCCTCGCGCGTGTGCATGTGTAGGCAGAAGGCGCAGTGATTGAGCTGCGAGGCGCGGATCTTGACCAGCTCGGCAAGCGATGCCTCGACACCGTCCTTGACCATGGCGGTGCTGAAATCGACGAAGGCCTGCATAGTCTGCGGGGCGGCGGTCCAGGCATTGAGGCGAGGTTTCATGGGTAGGTCTCCTTTGCGTTACGCAAGACCTGACGAGACAGCGCGACGCCGTGTGACATGGGCCGCGAAAATTTTTTGAATCTTTCTCAATCCTCCCTGACGGGCAGGGAAGGATGGTGCGGAGCGCGCTGTTTTCGAAACTTCTGAAGGTTACCGGAATGGCCGGCCGCAAGCTCTCGCCGGCTTGAGTATTCGCGGACAGCCACGGTGCGGCTGTCCCTGGCGAATGTAGGAGCCGGACGACCCGACGAGAAATCGTTGTGGCTGCTTCCTTCCGGATCTGACCAGGTTGGCGACGACGCCGCCCGCCCGACTCCCGGGCGGGCATATGGGGAAGCTTTGCCTGTCTGGCAAGCGGTCGGTCTCTTATGCATCCCGGACGCGCCTAACAGTCACCCGTCATTCCCGCGAAGGCGGGAATCCACTCTGCGGCTTGGCGTCGGCCTCCCGGTGGATTCCCGCCTTCGCGGGAATGACGAGGAGGCTAAAACGCACCATGTCGCGGACGTCTGTTCGACAGACAAAAGAAAAGGGCGCAGTCTCGCGACCCCGCCCTTCCCTATCCGTTGCGTGCGGAACCGCTCTTACTTCGGCGCCAGCACCATCAGCATCTGGCGGCCTTCCATGCGCGGATGTTGCTCGACCTTGGCGACTTCCAGCGTGTCCGCCTGGACACGCTGCAGCACCTGCATGCCGAGCTGGCCATGCGCCATTTCGCGGCCGCGGAAGCGCAGGGTGACCTTCACCTTGTCGCCTTCCTCGATGAACTCGAACACCTTCTTCATCTTGGTGTCGTAATCGTGATCATCGATGTTCGGACGCATCTTGATCTCCTTGATCTCCTGCGTCTTCTGGCTCTTGCGAGCGAGGTTCGCCTTCTTCTGGGCTTCGTACTTGTACTTGCCCACGTCGAGGAACTTGGCGACAGGCGGATCCGCGTTGGGCGAAACCTCGACCAGGTCGAGGCCTACTTCGGCAGCCTGTGCCATCGCTTCGCGCGTATACATCACGCCCAGATTTTCACCGTTCTCGTCGATCACCCGGACCTTCTGGCTCTGGATGAACTCGTTGTAACGGGGGCCGTTCAGCGGCATCGGCGGCGCACCCAGCGGGCGGCGCGGCATCATGGGCGGTGGTATAGCGCATTCTCCTTTGGCGGCGGGACGCCGCGCATCGTCATATAAGCGGGGATTTGCCTGATTTAAAGCGCTGCCTGCAGACCTCCTGCCATTCCCCGAAGCGGCGTTGTCGATACTTGGAACCCCCAATATGGCCTGCTACCCGTGCTGCGATGCAAGCAGCGATCCTGTTCGAGCCCGACGGCTATCTTCTCGACGGCCCCAAGCTCATGGGGCGCCAGTCGGCCGGCAACGGTTTCCTCCGCGCGGCGGTAGCGGCGAATTCGGGGGGAATGCTGGTCGCCTATACGCCGTCATTCCCCTCGTTCGAAACCTTCGCGCGGATCGTCGGTGAACTCGATCCAAGCATCCAGCCCCGCTTCATACCGCCCAACCGACCGGATCTGCTCGCGCGGCTCGGGACACTCCATCGCCCCGATCACGCGCTTGATATCCCTGCGGCGACACGGCTACGGGTCGGCCTGGATGCGTTCAGCCTGTGCGGCGTGACCCATACGCTTTCCAGTGAAATTTCGGTCCGGCACCTCTTCGGCTTCCTGACCGCCCCTCTCACGCCGTGGGATGCATTGATCTGCACCTCCAACGCCGCGCGCGAGCTGGTCGAAAAGGCCCTCGCGAACCATGCTCGCTATTTGAGCTGGCAAATCGGGCAGCCGGTCACGCCCCCGGAATTGCAGCTGCCGGTGATCCCGCTCGGTATCCATACGAATGACTTTGCCGGCTCAACCGATATGCGAATGGAAGCCCGGCGGCAGCTCGAAATAGCGGACGACGAAATCGCGGCCCTTTTCGCAGGCCGGCTTTCGTTTTCCGCCAAGGCGCATCCGGTAAGCATGCTCAAGGGCCTGCAAGCCGCCGCCGAGCGGACCGGCCGCCGTCTCGTGTTCGTTCAAGCTGGAAACTTCCCGAACGAAGGGATGGAGCAGGTCTATCGCACCGCCGCCACCGCTTTTGCGCCGTCAGTCAGGCCGATCTTCGTGGAGGGCAGGGACTTCCAGGCCTATGCCGCCTGCTGGCGAGCCGCCGACCTATTTTTGTCGGCCGCGGACAATATCCAGGAAACGTTCGGGCTGACGCCGGTCGAAGCGATGGCGGCTGGCCTACCCGTCGTCGTGTCTGACTGGAACGGTTATAAGGACACGGTTCGGGATGGCATCGACGGTTTCCGGATCCGTACCTACGCGCCGGCGCAACAGGCCGACGACCAGATTTCGCGCGATTATGAGGCGCGAACATGCAATTTAGACACATATCTCGTACGGATCAGCGGAGCCGTCTCGGTCGACCAACGGCAGCTTAATGATCGGCTGACCGATCTGGTCAACGACCCGGAGCTTCGCACCCGACTGGGCGAATCCGGCCGCCGCCGTGCCCGCGCCCTGTTCGACTGGTCGGTGATCTACCCGCGATATCTCGAACTCTGGGTGGAATTGGGCGCCATTCGTCGATCCCGCAGTCAGGAATCCCATTGGCAGGAACGCCTTTCCAGCGCCCCTCCCTGCCATTCCCTCTCACCCGATCCCTTTCGCCTCTTCTCCCATTATCCGACGTTCCTGCTCACTACAGAAACGTTGGTGGAGTCGATGGCGGAGGCGCAGCCGTTCGCATTGTCCGAGCTGGCCGGTCAGCCCGTTTTCCAGCTGCTCGCCCCCACGATGTCGGCCGCAAACGCCGTTCTTGAGGCGCTGACGAAGCCGAGCCGTATTCGGGATCTGATGCAGGCAACCGGCCTTGGCGAGCCGCAAGCCATCGACACGGTCGCGCGGCTCGCGAAAATGGGATTCGTCACGATCCGTGACAATGATGGCATGCCCTGAGGCGCCTTATTTGACCGCACGCAAGCGAACCTGCAGCTCGCGAACCACATTCCACGACCTGCTTGCTTCCAGGCGAAGCTCGTCGCGCGTCATCACGCCATCCTCGACCTTCTTCCACCAATGGGAATCATAGGTCTGACTGGCGCCTTCCAGTTCGAAATCCACATCCATTACAAAAGCGAGCATCGTGTAATTGGCACGCGCCGCAATCCATTCGCGGTTCTGACGTTTGGACATCATCCCGAAGGTGAGCGGTGTGAACGCACGCACATGGGTCGGGTCGGACCAATAGGTATCGTGACGGAAATGTGGGACATGGATCTCGACGATCCCATCCGGCTGCATGACACGATAGAGCTCGCGCATCACTGCCGCGAACCGGTCGAAAGTCGCGCCCACATGCTCGAGCACGTGCTTCATCAGCACGAACTCGAACCCATCCGTCGGCAGGTCCCACGGAGTCTGTTCGATATCGACGAGCTGGTCGGGCTGGCATTCGGCGAAATTGTCGACGTTGAGCCACCCTTCCCGCTTGTCGAAACCGCAGCCCAGATTGAGCTTCATAACGCACTCATTCCTCGGTCCTGATCAGAACGGCCTCCCCGATCAGCAGGAACAGGAAGAACGGCGCCCACGCCGCGAGCAAGGGCGGATAGGCGCCGATATTGCCCATCGCCAGCGCGAAATTGTCCGCGACGAAGTAAGTGAAGCCCAGCGCCATGCCGATCACCGCGCGCACGAACAAGGCCCCCGAACGCGCCAGGCCGAAGCCTGCCACCGCCGCCAGCAAGGGCATCAATACTGCGGAAAGCGCGCCCGAAATCTTGTGCCACAATACCGTGTCGAGCGAGACGGTCGGCCGTCCCGCGGCACGCAGATCGCCGATCGCGCGATTCAGGGCCTTGAACGACATGCCGTCCGGCCTGACGTCGGCCAAGGTGAAACGGTCCGCCGCCACGCCCTGCGCGAAGGTGATCGTGGGGCGCGTGGTGACCGTACCCGCCGCCACGTCGAAGATGCGGACATTGTCCATCCGCCAGCCGCCGCCGCCTTGCACCGCACGCCCGCCGCTCACGATCGCGGTCAGCCGGTCGGCAGTGCGATCATAATAGGTCACCTGGTGCAGCACCGTGGTCGGCCCCTTGCCCGTCACCTGATTGGCGTGGACCAGATCCTCGCCCGCGCGCACCCAAACGTTGCCGACCACGCCATGTGCCTGCGGGATCGGCCCGTAATCGACATCCTGCCAGGCGCTGAGCACGTTGGTCGCACGCGCCACGACGTGGTCGTTGAACCAGAAAGACAAGGCCGCGATACCGAGGCTCGCGACGATCAGGGGCGCCAATATCTGATGCGCGGAGATGCCCGCCGCCTTCATCGAGATGATCTCGCTATTCTGGTTCATCGTCGCGAGCGTGATCAGGGTGCCGAGCAGCACCGAGAAAGGCAGGAAGCGCGATACGATCTGCGGCAGGCGGAGCGACACATAATACCAGAGCTGCGCGTCGCCATTGCCCTGCACGGCCAGGATATCCCCGGATTCGCCGAGCAGGTCGAGCGCCATCAGGATGATCGCGAGCCCGGCCAGCACCGCGAAGCTGCGCACGACGAACAGCCGCGCCATATACCAGGTGATGGTGCGCGAGGCGAAGAAGGAGACGTTGAGCTTCATGGGATTGCGTGCCGCGCGTTAGACCGGCTGAACATTTTCTTGGCGAGCGCGCCCAGCTTGGCGAATTGCCGCTCGAGCGCGCCGATCGGCTGCCCGCCCGGTATCTTCACCAGCGTGCGGTACATCCACCAGATCAGGATCGCGAACAGAACGAACGGAGTCCACAAGGCCACCAAGGGGCTGATATGGCCCCGCCCGCCCAGCGCCTCCGCATATTCGTTGATCTTGTAATAAGTGACGATCATCACGATCGACAGGAACACGCCCAGCGCCGAGGTCGACCTTTTGGGCGGCACCGCCAGCGCCACCGCCAGCAGGGGCAGCAGGAAGATCGTCGCGACCTCGGTCACGCGGAAATGGAATTCGGCCTCGCTCTTGGCGCGGTCCGATTTCTCGGTCGTGTTCACGCTCGATTTGACCAGTTCCGGAATCGTCAATTCCTCGCGCCCGCCGCGCTGGCGGAACGCCTCTTCCTTGGGCAGGTCGATCGGCAGGTCGTGGCTCTCGAAGCTCAGCACGCGCGGCACCGGGAAATCGGGCGCGTCATGGACGAGCGTGCCGTTGTGCAGACGGAAGATGATCGTGTTGGGATCGTCGGTCGCCATGAAGCGGCCCTTTTCCGCGGTGACGGCCAGCGTCTTGCCGTCCTCGCCCTGCGCGTTCACGAAAATGCCCGAAAGCTGGCGTCCGCCATCCTGGCTACGCTCGATCCGCACGGTCATGTTCTTGCCGAGCTTGGTGAACTCGCCGACCTTGATCGACGCGCCGAGCGCGCCCGTGCGCAATTCGTAGCGCAGGCCTTCATAGGCGTAACGCGAATAAGGCTGGAGGAAGCCGACGATGGCGAGGTTCACCAGCGCCGCCACAATCGCATAGGTATAAGGCACGCGCAGCAGCCGCCGGTAGGAGAAACCGCATGCCAGCAGCACGTCCAGTTCGGACGAGGTGGCAAGCCGGCGGAAGGCCAGCAAAATGCCCAGCATCAGCCCGATCGGGATGCCGAGCGAGAGATATTCGGGGATCAGGTTGGCGAGCATGCGCCAGACGACGCTGACCGGGCCGCCCTCCTCCGCGACGAAATCGAACAGCCGCAGCATCTTCTCGAGCAGCAGCAGCATCGCCGCGATCACCAGGCTTGCGAGAAGCGGCACGGCGATCAGGCGGGCGAGGTATCGATCAACCAGGGCTGCCGATTTCAAAATGCCGTCGCTCCGTCACCATGTTCTGGCCGCATTCACGGCCAATCTGTCATCCGCATGGAGGCGAATATCGCCCGGGCGTCAACAGGGCCCGGCCCTATAGCTTCCGGGAGTATCGAGGTCATGTCGAAATTCACGTCCCTGATTGCCGGCCTGATCGCCACCGCCGCGCCGCTCGCGCCGGCGGGTGCGGCCTATCTTGGCCCGCACGCCGATGCGTGCGACGGCAGCAAGCCCGCGATGGTGGTTCGGATCGAGGGGCTGAAGTCGCGCACCGGCGTTTTGCGTGTCCAGCTTTATGGCGGCGATCCGGCGCGCTATTTCGACAAAGGCACCTATATCGAGCGTATCGAATTCCACACTCCGCCGGCCGGCCCCGTCGAGGTGTGTGTGCCGGTGCCGCATCCGGGCAATTACGCGGTGTCGGTCCGCCACGACGCCAACGGCAACGGATCGGTCGATATCGGCCGGGACGGCGGCGGCTTCTCGGGCAATCCGAGTTATTCGCTGTTCGACGTCATGTTCAAGCGCAAGCCCTCGCCGGTGGCGGTGCAGGTGCATGTCGCCGGCCTGACCGAGGTTCCGGTGATCCTCAATTACGTCCACGGCACGAGCCTCGGGCCGATCGGTGGGACCAAGTAAGAGGCTTGATGATCCAGATCGCGCTCCTTTCCAATCCGCGCTCGACCGGCAACAAATCCCTGTTGCCGCGCGTTCGGAGCTTTTGCGCGCATCACCCTGAAATCTTTCACTATGAGGTCGAGCGCGTCGATCAGATCGACGCCGCCCTGCGCACCATCGCGCGGATCCGCCCGCGCGTGCTGGTGATCAATGGTGGCGACGGCACCGTCCAGGCGACCCTGACCGAGCTCCATCATGGCGGCCAGTTCGATGGCCCGCCCCCGCCGGTCGCGGTGCTGCCCAACGGCAAGACCAACCTGATCGCGCTCGATCTCGGCGCGGCGGGCGATCCGATCGAGGCGCTGGGCCGCGTGCTGCACCTCGCGCGCGAGGAAGACCTCAGCGACTATATCGTCACGCGCGAACTGATCGCGCTGACGCATGAGGAAAATGGCGTGGCCAACGGGCTCAAGCCCGTGCTCGGGATGTTCCTGGGCGGCGCGGGCCTGACCGAGGTCATGCTTTATTGCCGGCACAAGATCTACCCGCTCGGCCTGCCCAACTGGCTGAGCCATGTCCTTACCGCCCTGGCGCTCCTGATTTCGCTCGTGCTCGGCGTCCGCGCCAAATTCCTGCCCGATCGGCCCGCGCCCGTCACCGTATCGCTGATCCGCCAGGGCGCGATCCAGGGCAGCTTCTCGCTCCTCATGGTGACCACGCTCAAGAAATTGCTGATCGGCTCTTCATTGGGCGGCGACCAACCCACGGGCGCGCTGCAATTGATGGCGATCGACCAGAATCCGGTCGCCCTGATCCGCGCGCTGGTCGCCGGCCTGCTCGGCCGGCTCGGCAGCGGGATCATGAACGGCGTGCATATCCGGCGCGGCGACGAGATAAGGATCGAGGGCGACCGGTCGAGCGTGATCCTCGATGGGGAGATCTTCTCCGCGGGCGCGGGCGGATCGATCGTGCTGCGCCCGACCGATCCCCTGCCTTTCCTGCGCCTGGCGGCGTGACCGGATCGCGCGAGCCGCTCCGCGCGCTCGTCGCCCAGGAGCTTACCCAGCCTATCCAGCCGCAGGTCGCGGAAATGGCTGCCGCGATCGCGGCCCGATATCCCGGAGCACGCGCGATCCTCTATTACGGCTCGACCTTGCGCGACGCGCAGCTCGAAGGGCTGATGCTCGATTTCTACCTGATCGTCGCGGATTACCGGCAAGCGTTCGGCAAAGGTTGGCTCGCGCGCGCCAATCGGCTGCTCCCCCCCAACGTCTTTCCGTTCGAACATAAGGACCTGATCGCCAAATATGCGGTCCTGTCCGAAGCCGATTTCGCGCGCCTGGCCTCGCCGCGAACGCGCAACGTCTCGGTCTGGGCGCGCTTCGCCCAGCCTTCGCGTCTCGCCTGGACGGTCGATGGCAAAGCCGCCGAAACCATGATCGGCATCGTCGCGCAGGCCGCGCCGACCTTGCTCGACGCCGCCCGGCCCTGCCTTGCCGACAGTATCTGTGCACTTGAAATGTGGCGCCAGGCCTTCGCCTTGACCTACGCCGCCGAATTGCGCGCCGAACGTACCAACCGCGCCGGCTCGGTGGTGGATGCCGATCCCGACCGCTACCGCGCCTTCACCGAGCCCGCGCTGGAAGCGGCGGGCCTGTCCGCGCATTGGGTCAATGACCGGCTGGTCTTCGACCGTCCCATGTCTTCCGCCGAGCGCGCGCAAGGCAAACGTTGCTGGGCCCGCCGCCGCCGCGAAGGCAAGGCGCTCACCCTCCTTCGCCTCGCCAAGGCGAGCGCGACCTATGCCGGCGGGATCGACTATCTCGCCTGGAAGATCAGCCGCCATTCCGGCCAAAAGGTCGAGATCCGCCCCTGGCAGCGCAAATGGCCTATCCTGGGCGCGATCACGCTGCTTCCGCGACTGATTGCGAAGGGGGCAGTGCGATGATGCACGCAGGACACAATGCCGTCGTGGTTTCCGGTCTTTTTTCCCGTCTTCTTTGTCTTCATGTGGCTGTCGATCACCACGCTCCTAGCATTGTTCTCCGGCTGGTTTCAGCTGCGACGGCAATTTCCCATTACCGGCGATGCGCCGCTACTTAAGCTCCGCATGCAGTCCGGCATGATGGGCTGGGTCAACTTCAGTGGGATTCTGTCCTTCGCGGCATGCCAATCCGGGTTGCGGATTGGGGGTCTGGCGCCTCTTCGGGCCGTTCTCCAGCCCTTTTCAGGTGCCATGGGACCAGATCGAGGCGGAGCCAGTCACGCGTTTCCTGATGCCGATGGTACGTCTCGGGCTCGGCCGGCCGGCGATCCGCAAGCTGACCATTAATGCCCGGACCTGGGAGCGCCTGAAAGCCGCGTCGCAGAATATCGCGCCGCCCCGCGCGACCGAGACCACGCGTCGCGTCGCCCGTGCCTTCCTGATCCAATGGGCAGCGGCGACGTGCCTGGTAGGCAGCTTCTTTTACCTGGCGCCACGTCTGGCCGGCGCGGCAACCGAGCCGACGGCTCAAATACCGCTCATCGCCTGCTTCGGCTTTCCGGCAATCGTCTTTGGCGCGGGGACCTTGATCCGCTTCCTCTTCGCGACGCGCTAAGGCGATTCACGCCCCGCCAGCCAGGCCCGCGCCGCCGTGAACATACCCGCGAAATTGGCAACCGCGGCGACCCAGTTCTGGTCCGCCACCCAAATTTCCCTGGGGTACGATCGACGGGAACTGCGTTAAAGGCGCGATCAACGCGATCGGAAGGCCAGCGCCTATGACTGCCAACCCGGATTCTTCGAAACGGCATCGCATCGTCATCGTCGGCGCGGGCTTCGGCGGCCTGTGGGCGGTCAAGCATCTGAAAGGCGCGCCGGTCGACATCACGCTGATCGACCAGCGCAATCATCATCTTTTCCAGCCGCTCCTCTACCAGGCTGCCACCGCATCGCTCGCGCCGTCGGAAATCGCCTGGCCGATCAGGTCGATGCTGCACGACCGCAAGGACGTCATGACCATTCTCGCCACGGTCGTCGGCGTGGACATGGAAAAGCGAGCCGTGCGGCTCGCCGACGGCGCCACCGTCCCCTACGATATGCTGATCCTCGCGACGGGAGCGCGTCACGGCTATTTCGGCCATGACGAATGGGAAAAGCTCGCCCCCGGCCTCAAGACGATCGAGGACGCCACCGCCATTCGCGGCACCATCCTGACCGCGTTCGAGCTGGCCGAGCGCGAACAGGATCCGGCAAAGCGCCAGACCCTGCTCACCTTCGCGATCGTCGGCGGCGGCCCGACCGGCGTCGAGCTGGCGGGCACCATCGCCGATCTCGCCCACGACACGCTCCCACGCGACTTCCGGACGATCGACACCCATCAGACGCGGGTGTTGCTGATCGAGGCCGGCCCCAAGATCCTCAACGGCTATCCTGACGACCTGTCCGGTTATGCGCAGCGGGCGCTGGAGAAATTGGGGGTCGAGGTCTGCCTGGGCGCCCCGGTCACGCGGATCGAGCCCGATGCGGTCACGTTTGGCGATCGGCGCATGGAAGCGCACACGATCGTCTGGGCGGCGGGCGTCCGCGCCTCGCCCGCGGCGGAATGGCTTGGCGCGGCGGCGGACCGCAGCGGGCGCATCCTGGTCGAGCCCGACCTCACCGTGCCGGGCCATCCCGAAATCTTCGCGATCGGCGATACCGTCGCGGTCAAGACGCCCAACGGATCGCCCGTCCCCGGCATCGCCCCCGCCGCGAAGCAGGAAGGGACGTTCGTCGCTCAGGCGATCCGCGGCCGCCTTGCGGGCAAGCCCGTCGCCGAGGCCTTCCGCTACCACCACCAGGGCAGCCTCGCGCAGATCGGCAAGCGCAAGGCCGTGATCGATTTCGGCTGGATCAAGCTGCGTGGCGCGCTCGCCTGGTGGCTATGGGGCATCGCCCACATCTATTTCCTGGTCGGCGTCCGCTCCCGCCTCAGCGTCGCGCTTAACTGGCTATGGATCTACACCCGCGCCCAGCGCGCGGCGCGGCTCATCACCGGTTCAGAACCCTCGCTCCAAGCCAGTCCACCATAGCCTGCTGATAGCCGCCGGCGGGGCGATGCTCGGTCATCTGCATCATCTCGCGCAGCCCACCGGTCGGCGCCTGCTGGAGATTGTGGTTGCCGTCGGGGAAGGTTCGGATCGTGAGGCTGGCCCTGGGGTTGCGCCCGATCGTGCGCGCATAGAGCGCCATGGTGCTGCGCCAGTCCACGTTCCGGTCCTTCTCGCCGAATAAGGCGAGCACGGGCAGGTTGAGGCGGCGGAGCAACGCGTCGAAACGGGGGACGTAGATCATGAGGCCGGTCCGCGGATCGACCTTGAACGCGCCACTGGTGAAGCGCGCCTGCTCGGCCAGGAAATTGGCCTTCGTCGCCGGCGCCCCGTCGGACAGGAAGATCATGAACGGATCGCGCCGCAGGTCCTGCGTCGCGGCGAGATAGTCTTCGAACGTACCGCCATGGCTGGTGATCGCGAAACCGCGTTTCCACTGGCCCACCAGATGCGCGATCTCCGGCTCGCTCCGCCCTTCGATCCGCAGGTTGGATTCGAGCAGATAAGGGAAATTCTCCTCGGCATCGGTGCCGCTGACCGAGATCCAGAAGGCAATCGTCGGATCCCGCGCGATCGCGAGCGGGGCGATCCAGCCGGCGCGGCTGATGCCCCACAATCCGATCCTGCCAGATCCCGGCAAGCCGCGCGCCCGTATCTCGCGGATCGCGTCCAGTATCTCGGTGGCGCTGCTATCCACCGACTGGTCCGGATCGAACACGCCCTCGCTCTTGCCGCAGCCTGGCTTGTCCCAGATCACGGTCGCAATGCCGATGCTCGTGAACAGGCTGCGCAGGTCGTAATAGGAGGTGCGCCCGGCGACGTCGGTCCTGCCGTAACCGGGCACGATAAGGATGGTGGCGCGCGCGGTGCCGTCCGCGGGCAGGTCGACGAAGCCCGAAAGATGCTTGCCCGCCGAGACGAATTCGAAGCTTTGCGTCTTCATTCCCGCCGCGAACGCCGCCGGAGCGATAAGGCAGAAGGCAAAAAGCGACGCCAGGCAGAGTCATGCCGCGCGCAGAGGCCTTTACATGCCCCAATATATGACCGTAACGGGACTATATCGACACGCAAGCCGAATTCGATCCTGGAGCCGATCCCGCAAAACCAACCGTCACGCCGGACTTGTTCCGGGGTCCGCTCGGCGGCTTGGTGCCTGCCTTTCGGTGGATACCGGAACAAGTCCGACGTGACGGCATGGAGCGAACAGCCAAACCCCGTGATTCCCTTTTCCCGCGCGACACCCTACTTGAGCCCGCATGAACCCGCGCGCCCGCGTCCTCCTGCTCAACCCCGCGCTGGGCCCGCTCGATTACCGCGTCGACCGCGAGCATATTGTCGAGCCCGGCTCGATCGTCCTCGCCCCGCTCGGCCCCCGCCAATATGCCGGCGTGGTCTGGGAGCCCGAGCATATGCCCTCCGACGCGGAGGTCGGCGACAATCGCCTCCGCCCGTTGCTCGGTGTCTACGACCTGCCGCCGCTCAAGGATTCGCTCCGCCGCCTGATCGAGTGGACCGCGGATTATTATCTCGCCCCGCCCGCTGCCGTCTTGCGCATGGCGCTCGCCTCGGCCTCCGCGCTCGACGGTGCGCGCACCATCGTCGAATATCGCCCCACCGGCCACGTGCCCCCGCGCCTCACGCCACAGCGCCAGCAGGCCTTGGAGCGGATCGAGAACCGCCAGGGCCTGGTGCGCGAGTTGGCCACCATCGCCGACGTTTCCGACGCGGTGATCCGCGGGCTGGTCAAGGCGGGCGCGATCGAGCCGGTCGAGGTCCGCGTCGACGATCCCTATCCGCTCCCCGACCCCGATCATGCCCGCCCCGATCTCTCGCCCGAGCAATCCGCCGCCGCCGCGCACCTGACGCAAGCGGTGGACGCGCAAAGCTTCGCCCCGATCCTGCTCGACGGCGTCACCGGATCGGGCAAGACCGAAGTCTATTTCGAGGCCGTCGCCGCCGCCATCCGCGCCGGTCGCCAGACGCTCGTATTGCTCCCCGAAATCGCGCTGACCGAACCCTTCCTCAAGCGCTTCGCCGAGCGTTTCGGCTGCGCCCCCGTCGCCTGGCATTCGGACCTGCGCCAGTCCCAGCGCCGCCGCGCCTGGCGCGCCATCGCCAGCGGCGAGGCTTTGGTCACCGTCGGCGCGCGCTCGGCCCTGTTCCTGCCCTATCGCGACCTCGGCCTGATCGTGGTCGACGAGGCGCACGAGGCCAGCTTCAAGCAGGAAGACGGCGTCATGTACCACGCGCGTGACGTCGCGGTGATGCGCGGGCAATTCGAGCAGATCCCCGTCATCCTCGCCTCCGCCACCCCCGCGATCGAGACGCGCCAGATGGTGGCGCAGGGCCGCTACGAGGAGGTCAAGCTCCCCGCCCGTTTCGGCGGCGCGACCATGCCCGATATCGCCGCGATCGACATGACGCACGACCGCCCCGATCGCGGCCGCTGGCTCGCCCCCGGCTTGGTCGATGCGGTGCGCGAGACGCTGGAACGCGGCGAGCAGAGCCTGCTCTTCCTCAACCGGCGCGGCTATGCCCCGCTCACGCTCTGCCGCCATTGCGGGCATCGCTTCCAATGCCCCAATTGCACCGCCTGGATGGTCGAGCACCGCCTCACCGCGCGGCTCGCCTGCCACCATTGCGGCCATGTCATGCCGCCGCCGCGCGCCTGCCCCGAATGCAAGGAGGAGGATGCCCTCGTCGCGTGCGGCCCCGGCGTCGAGCGCATCGCCGACGAGGTCGCCTTGCTCTTCCCCGACGCGCGCACGGCGATCGTCACCTCCGACACGCTCTGGTCGCCCGCCAAGGCCGCCGAATTCGTGCACAAGATGGAGGGGCAAGAGATCGACATCGTGATCGGCACCCAGCTCGTCACCAAGGGCTATCATTTCCCCAACCTGACCTTGGTCGGCGTGGTCGACGCCGATCTCGGCCTGTCGGGCGGAGACCTGCGCGCCGCCGAGCGCAGCTTCCAGCAGATCGCCCAGGTCGCCGGCCGTGCCGGCCGCGGCGCCAAGCCCGGCCGCGTCCTCGTCCAGACCCACGAGCCCGCCGCCCCCGTGATCCAGGCGCTTGTCTCGGGCGACGCCGACAGCTTCTACGAAGCCGAGACCGAGGCCCGCCGCCACGCCGGCGCCCCGCCCTTCGGCCGCTTCGCAGGCATCATCGTCTCTAGCGAAAACCAGGAAGAAGCCGCCGCCACCGCCAAAGCCATCGGCCGCGCCGCCCCGCGCGTGGAGGGGATGCAGGTGTTTGGTCCCGCGCCCGCGCCCTTATCGATGCTGCGCGGGCGGCATCGGCAAAGGTTGCTGGTCCACGCGCGGCGCGCGCTGGACGTGCAGGATGTCATCCGGGAGTGGCTAGGCCCGATGCAATTCCCGCGCGGCGTGCGCGTGGCGGTGGATGTGGACCCTTATTCGTTTTTGTGAGAATTGCGGCGCGCACGGTCCGCCTGCCCTTCAAACATTTGTCACGGCACCAGCCTACTGGCTTAGAATTTACTGACGCCTCCCGTAAGCACCGCTCGACATTCATCCGCTTTCGACACGATCACCGCAACCTTAGTTGTTGCACCCCAATCGCCTGAAACATAGACCGTCCCGGGGCGCAGGGGCTGGAACGCATGAAAATCGATGTGGCGGCGATCTCCTTGGATGTGCAGAATTTTCGGCATGTCGAAGTGACAACCGAACGTGATGCCATCGGCTACTTGCTATCAGACGAGCCAACTCACAAAGTTTCCGAACTTGCCCAGGACATCGTCGACCAGGGCGGGCTCGATCCCTCATCATTGCTTATCGTGACAGAGGACGAGAAGCGCGCCGGGCGGTACATCGCCTTGGAAGGGAACAGGCGCATTACGGCCATCAAAGCGTTAATGACGCCCGACCTCGCGGCCGGTACCCCGGGGCATTCGCTGTTCAAGGCTTTACATCAAAGTTTTCTGGCACTGGATCTGACGGCGGTAGAATGCGTCGTTCTTGATCGTGAGCGCGCCGCGATCTGGATCAAACGGAAGCACTACAAAGGCATGGGAGGCGCGGGGGTGGTCGCCTGGAATGCGGTCGCCACCGCACGCAGTGATGCTTCAGAGGGTCGCTTCACGAGATGGATGACAGCTCTCGCATATCTGGAAGAGAACGGCATCGATGCGGAGTACATCAGGGACAGCATCGCCTCGAAGACAACCACCGTCGAGCGTGTCCTGACATCAACCCATATCTCTACGGTTTTGGGACTCACTTTTGGCAGGGAGGGTAAACTGACGCCTGAAAATGGCGATAGCACCACTGCGGTCGCCCTGATCAAAGCCCTTTTAGAAGAGATGTCCGACAGGGGCTTTGTGGAAACCCGGGTCAGCAACGCCGCGCAACAACACGCTTTCATTCAGCAGTTTGCGGGGATGAGCGTGAAGAAGGCAGCTGAGGAACCGGCTCCTGCCGCCGCTGGCACTGCGACGCCCGCAGCGTCCCCCTCGGGGGGTGATGCTAGCGGCGCAGGGCGAGCAGGCAGCCGGGGCAAGTCCGATGGTGCAGCATCACACGGAGGGTCCGGTGCAGGCCGCTCGAAACCCGTTACGCTCAGAAAAAAGCTGGCCAAGAATGGCCTGCGAATTTCAAATCAACCATTAAACAAGTTTTACTCGGAGCTCAGAGCGCTAGACGTCGAGAAGAATCCTCATTTGGCTTCTGCCATCATCCGCGTTTTCGTCGAAAAGAGCTCGACGCTGTTTTTGGAAGAACTAAAAATACCACCTCTAAATACATCCCCCGGCGCAACTTGGCAGGATTACGGCGTTAAGCTAAAAGACAAAGTCGGCTCAGCTTTGAAGAGCATCGATCCAGCGGGTTCGAACCGTCAACTCAATGCTGCCCGGGACATCTCTAATGGCAGCCGGGATAAGCTTCATTCCGCAGACCATCTGAATGAGGCGATTCACAGCCATCACGCCATACCTTCACACACTGAAATCATAACGATCTGGGACCGATTTCATCCGTACCTTTCCGCCTTGTTCGAGGCGATCGAACAAGAACGCTCAAAGCCATGAACCGGTTTTCGCCACTCCGCTACCCCGGAGGCAAGGGAAAGCTTGCAGCGTATCTATCAGAAATTATTGGTCTGAATGGGCTGGAAGGCGGACACTACGTCGAGCCCTTCGCAGGCGGAGCTGCGGTAGCGCTCGAGTTGCTGTTTTCTGAGCGGGTGCGTCACATCCATATCAATGACATCGACCCATGCGTCTATGCCTTCTGGCATTCGGCCGTGCATGAAACCGACGCCATGATCACGCTTATTCAGAACGCGCAAGTCACAATAGAATCTTGGCTGGCTGCGCGGGAGATCAAACGGCACTGGAATGCGCACAGCACACTGGAGCTGGGCTTTGCTACATTTTTCCTCAGCCGAACCAATCGATCTGGGATTCTCAACGGCGGCGTTATCGGTGGATTGAAACAGGAAGGCGCTTGGAAAATAGACTGCCGTTTCAATAAAGAAGAGCTAATTTCACGGATTCGAAGAATCGGGTTTTTTCGTTCCCGAATTTCGGTGTGCAATATCGACGCCTTAGATTTTCTGTCTGATTACTTATCAGAAGTTCCAAAGAATTGCTTACTATACATCGATCCTCCATATTATGATAAAGGCGCATATCTTTATCAAAATCATTACCAACATGCCGATCATGCACAGCTATCAGCTGCTGTTTCCGGAATTACAAACCGGAAATGGATCGTTTCCTATGACAACTGCAGTGAAATTTCTCAATTGTATTGCGGCTTCGACCAGCAGACGTTTAGCATAGATTACACGGCCAGAGCATATGCTAAGGGGACAGAACTTATGGTATTTTCGAAAAACTTGCTTCGCCCCGAGAAGATATATTGCAGTGAGAAAGAACGAAGACTGATTGCAGCGGCGTGAGAAATCGAGATGGCCGAATGGTGGGATGACAGCCCGGAAGAGCGATACTGGATTGAGATCACCGGCCGCGACGATATCGGAGCCGACTTACACGCGCCCAGCGCCAATGAGAATGCGGATACATTTTGGTCGTATGACCTAATTCATAAGGTAATGCCTGGCGACACGGTTTATCACTACGACCGTAACCAACGGGCGATAATTGGATATTCGGAAGCGGTTGGTCAGCCTTGGGCCGATAAGGTTGTGTGGGCCGCCCAAGGTATGAGCGCGAGGAAGCAGGGCATCACCCCTCACTTGCGAGACGGATTTCGCCTTGGTCTGGGTGGTTTCAGCCCATTGCCCGCCCCAGTTACAAAAGAAATGCTTGTCGCTCGTCGAACAGACTTGTTCGCGATACGTGAAGGCGTTGGAAGAGCAGGAAAACCTTCGCGCTTTCCTTTTATTCCTTACGGTAAAACCGACGTGCGGGCCTTGCAGGGTTATCTCACGAAATTGCCCAAAGCCTTGTTCAGTGTGTTGCCAGAACTGGAAATTGGCGGAGCTATCGTTGACCACCTGTCCACAGGCTCAACGCCCAAGCCAATTATTGGTGTGTCATATCGTGAAGCTAACGAGGCGCTCGCCGTTAGCACAATCGACCCTTTCGCTATTGACCCGGCGTTGGTCGAGCGGGCGCTCAAGGGACATGCTTCCACGCAGAATATTCTAGCGGCATATATTTCATCGATTGGATCAGTCCCCATGTCACCAATCATCGGAGGTCCTAATTTTGATGTGGCTTGGGAATACGCTGACCAAGTTTGGGTAGCCGAAGTAAAAAGCTGTACCGCAACCAACCAAGAGAACCAGCTTCGCCTAGGGCTTGGGCAGGTCCTCCGCTATCGATCCATTCTCGCGGACCGCCTGGATCGTCCCGTACGTGCGATGCTTGTGATCGAAACAGAACCAAAAGATATTACATGGGCGACACTATGCAACGACCTAGGTGTTGAGCTGCGATGGCCCGCGTTGTTGTATATTTAGGGTACATGTTCTGTAAGCTCGCCCTCGCCGCCGCATCGGCCGCCGTTCTCGCGTCCCACGCCCTCGCCACCTCCACCCCTCTCCGTGTCATGTCCTTCAACACGCGCACCACCCTCGGCACACATGACGGGCCCGAGGAATGGCCCAACCGCCGCGACCTCTTCGTCCACACCATCGCCGCCGCCCATCCGGACGTGACGGGCACGCAGGAGCTCACCCAGATCCAGGGCGACTATGTCGTCCGCAAACTGCCCGAATATCGCTGGTTCGGGATCGATCGCCGGGGCGGTCATGCCGACGAGCATATGGGCGTCTTCTATCGCCGCGATCGGTTGCGGCTGGTGCGCAGCGGCAATTTCTGGCTGTCGGACACGCCCGACGTGGTGGGCAGCAACAGCTGGCGCATGCCCTTCCCGCGCATGGCCACCTGGGGCCTGTTCGAGGACAAGGTCGCCCACCGCCGTTTCTATCTGTTCGACACCCACCTCTTCCACCGCGACGAGGACGAGCCCTTCCGCACCAGGGGCGTGCGCGTCCTGCTCGATCAGATGGCAAGGATCACCGGCAACAGCCGCGTGCCCGTGGTGGTGACGGGCGATTTCAACACCATCCCCACCAGCGAAGCCTACCGGCTGATGGCGGCCCAACTCACCGACGTCCGCGCCGCCGCGCCGGACGTGCGCGGCCCGGAAAAGACCTTCCACAACTTCACCGGCACTCCGGATCAGCGCATCGACTGGATGTTCGAGAAGGGCTTCACGCCCCTCTCCTTCGCCACGATCACCACCCACCGGGGCAGCCTCTATCCGTCCGATCACTTCCCAATCCTGGCCGTGCTACGCTGGGACGGCACCGGCCAGGGCCGTGATTGATGGAGGGGATCGAATGCACCCTTTGAAAGGACGAAAGTCGCCGAACCTTCGCTGTATGTTCGTCGCGGCTACATGCCTTGCGCTGGGGGGTGCGACACTCGCTTACGGCTCCGGTGGAGCAGGCACGAATCCCATTCGTCATATCAAAGGCAGGACCATAGTTTCTGACGAACTGCCGCGGGCGAAGATAGCGATCAGGGGCGATTTGCGATTGATCGGCGTGCAGACGATCAACATCCACGGTAATTCGGAAGCAGAGCAATATGTGTTTGCAGGCTCCGGCCGCGACAACATCGTCCGCCAATTTTATTTGATACAGTTCGAACACGTCCTGCCGGACATTCACATGACATATGATTATGCCACCATGCCGACAACGCAGGTGGGGAATCTCCAATTCAACTACGATGTGAGAAGCTTCTCCGGTCTCGGCAAACTGCTCAGGGACGATGAAGGATCGGACGGAGCGGCCCTCGAACGCCTGCTTGAAAGCAAGCACCTCGCGCTGCCGCGGAATATTGCGGTGGTTCGCCTGTTCCACCTGCCGTCGGCCGATCGCCGAACCGAGCTGATGATCATCTACGGCGAAGCCTTATCCCAAAACGCCAATGTGCCTGTCCGGGCCGACGGGGTCGCACTCGATACGGAATTGCCCGCCGCAGCACACGAGTTCCTTGAACATGCGCGCCAGGGCCTCGCCGTTCGAACAGGATGCCGGCCAACCGCTTCTGATGCGTGGAAGGCCTGCTGAGCTGCGGGCGGCGACGCAGCACTTCCCCGCGACACCGGAGCTTTTTCTCTGGACAAACCGGGAACAAACATGTATGAGGCGGGGGTTGATGCCGGTGCGGATTCTCTCGGTCTTGCGCGTTTCTGGCTATTTGTCGGCCAGTGCTGCGATGGTTCGAGGCAACCAAATCGGCTATTGATTTACGGTATTTTGCGGGAAACGAACCTTATCGGTTAGTCATTAAGTTCGTTTCTGGTATTTTTTGATTTTGAGGGGGCTGCGATCCTCGCTCGACTGCCACCGTCCACCCCGGCGGCAGCTGGTCGACCGACATATAATAATAGAGCGCCGTCACATGGTCCGGGCCCTCGCTGTCGCCCTTGACGAGGCCGAAGGCGATTTCGCCCGCGAACACCGGACCGCCGCTGTCCCCGCCTTTGCAGTCGGGGCCCTTGACCGCGACCCAGGTCGGCTCGCACGGCCCCGCGCACAGGTCGCCCGGCGGCGCATAGTCGGGGTAGGCCACCTCGGCGCAGCTATAGCCGGTGCGCTCGCCGCGATGGCACACCAGATCGCCCGCCCGCGTCGAAGTGCGGTTCCGCCAGCTCGTCACCGGTCTGAGCGCCGTTTTTTCTTTGTCCGCGAAAAAAACCGGCGCCAATGGTAGCGCTACCGCAGCTTTAGCCCCAGCCGTGGCCGGGTCGCCGCCCGCCTCCGCCGGCACATGGATCTGCACGTCCTGATACCAGGCGCCCCACGCGCCGATCATGGTCATCGGCACCGCGGCCCCGTTGGGGTCGATATAGCTTAGCTGGTCGGGGCAATGCGCCGCGGTCGAGAGCGCGGTCCGGCTGCCGTCGGTCACGACGAAGCCACTGGTGCACACCGCCTTGTGGTTGATCTGCGGATCGAACCCCAGCACGCGCCCGCCGCCGGCTACCGCGGTCAGCGCCGTGGTCGTGTCACCCCACGCGACCACCTCCACCGGCACGCCTGCAATGTCGCTGAAGCGCGTCGCCAGCCCTTCCGTCCCGGCCGCGCCGACGTCGCGGGCATTGACCATCACCACCAGCTTGCCGGTACGTGGATCGACGCCCATGCCGGGCGGGCTGTGGAGCGCAGCGCGTATATCCACCTGATGCGCCCCGATCGCGGCAAGGATCTGGCCGCGCGTCGCCGGCGCGCCCGTCTGGAACACGACCGGCACCGCCAGCCCGCCCGCCGCGATCGTGCGCGGCGCGACCGCCTCATCGCCGGTCAGCAGCACCACGATCCGGAAGCCGCCCTCATGCGCGATGCTGATCCCCGCCAGCCGGCCGGCGAACTCGCGGGCCAGCGCATCGGTCGCGGGCACGCTGTCCTGCTCGGCCTGCAGCTCGCGCATCGCCTGCGGCAACGCCACGCCATAGAGCCGCGCATATTCGGCCCCGTCCTGCATCAGCGCCTCGATCTGCGTCTGGATGTGCGGGGGCACGTCGGCGGCCTTGTCGGGCACCTTGAGCGCGGGCACCTGCGCGCCCGCTCCGGCCGCGGTCAGAAGGGCCCCCAAGGCCAGGATCGCCGCGCGCCACGCCACTCCGGCGCCTTCTGCCCGTCCAGCCGGGTTTCGGAAAGCGCCTTTAAGGTGCTAAGGCGCGCCCGTGATTGAACAAACCGCCCCCCACGGTCCCGTCCGCAAGCTCGCGCTCCTGCTCCAGAAATGGGGCGGCATGGCCAAATACCGCCACCACCCGCGCCTCGCGGCCCTTTCGTGGCGCGCCGCCGCCACGCTCGCGCCCGACCTCATCCTCACCCGGCGCGAGATCGCCAAGGCCCGCCCCCGCGCCAAGGACGGTGTGCCGCACCTCAACTCGGTCGGCATCGGCACCACCGGCACCTGCAACGCGTCATGCGTCCATTGCCCGACCGGCAAGGCCAGCACGTCCAACTCGCCGCGCGGCACCATGCCGATGGCGCTGTTCCGCAAGATCATCGACGGGATCGTCGAGGAGGGCGTGGCGGTCGACAGCCATATTGGCTTCGGCCTGTTCGGCGACGGGCTGGTCGATCCGATGGTGGTCGAGCGCGCGCAATATGTGCACGAGCGCCTTCCCGACGTGGTCTTCTCGGTCAACACGAACGGCGCCGCCTACAACAGCGCAAAGCACAAGGCGCTCTACCCTTACGTCACCCTGATCGCGCTCCACTGCGAGTCGCTGACGCCCGAGACCTACGATTATCTGATGACCCCGCTCCGGGCGAAGAACGTCTTCCCCAAGTACGAGCAGATCCTGCGCGATTTCCCGGGCAAGGTCCGCGTCAGCGTCCCCGTCAGCCGCGCCAACCGCGACGAACTGGAAGGCATCCGCGACTGGTTCCTGTCGCGCGGCGCGAAGGAGGTCGTGTTCGATCCGATGGCAAGCCGCTGCATGGAAGACCGCAGCCTGTTCGACAAGCTCTCGCTCGCCCCCGTCCGCATCCGCTGCGATGCGGAGGTCGCGCGCGACCTGATCGTCGATTGCGACGGCGCGGTCCTCACCTGCTGCCAGGACTTCGTGCGCGAGCACCCCGTCGGCAACATGATGATCGAGACCTTCCAGGAAACCATGACCAACCTCGCCCGCCGCAGCTTCGCCCAGAAGATGGCCGACGGCGAGCATGACGCCATCTCCACCTGCAGCCGCTGCTTCGGCGACGTCCGCACCCCCAACTTTCCTTTCGACCATCCGGTACTGACCGAGGCGCGCGCCTGAAGCACAGGCTCCGCAAAAACATCGGATTTGGACACTATCCGATGGGCATTGCCGGAGAAGGCGGTAGTCTGCGGCAATGATGCCCGCCTCCCTGCGCAAGACGTTGCTCTTCGCCCTCGCCGCCGCATCCCTTGTAACGCCCGCGCATGCCGAATGGCGGCGCGCCACCTCCCGGCACTTCATCATCTATTCGCAGGGCTCGGCCAACGAGCTCAAGCAGTCGGCGACCGCGCTCGAACGCTACGATCAGCTGCTGCGGCTGATGTCGATCACCAAGCCGGACGAAGATTCGGTGCCCCTCACCGTCTTCATGCTCAACGACCATAGCGTCGGGGAACTGATCAACCAGCCCGGTGCCGCCGGCTTCTACACGGTCGGCCCGCTCGGCCCGGTCGCGGTTGGGACGCGCATCGTCGACTTCGACGCCACGGATTCCGACTTCACGTCGCAAGTCGTGCTCTTCCACGAATATGCCCATCATTACATGCTGCAAAACTATACCGCGGCTTATCCGGGCTGGTTCGTCGAGGGCTATGCGGAGCTCCTGGGCGCAACCACCTTCGACAAGGACGGATCGGCCAATGTCGGCAATGTCGCCCGCTATCGCCTGGCCGACCTCCATGGCGACATCACGATCCCGGTCCGCGACCTGCTTTCCGACAACCCCGACGCGCGCAAGGATCGCGCGGTCTACGCTTATTATAGCGAAGCCTGGCTGCTGACCCACTATCTGGTCTTCAACGACGCGCGCTCGCCGCAGCTGCACCGCTATCTCGCTTTGGTCGGCAACGGCATGAAGCCGATGGACGCGGCCAGCCAGGCGTTCGGCAACATCTCCAAGCTGGTCAGCGATTATAACAGCTACCGCAATTCGCCCAGCCTTCCGGGCGTGCATATCAGCCAGAAGGACGCACCCTCGATCGGCGAGATCAGGATCGAGACGGTCGATCCCGTCGCGCAAGCCCTGGTGTGGGATCGCATGCTCTACATGCGCAACCTGCGCGGTAATGAGGCGGCGAACATCTCGGCCGATCTGGCCAAGCGCGCCGCTGCCGCGCCCAACAATGTGGAGACGCTCGACCTGCTATGGCGCTTCCAGCTCGCCGCCAATGATACAGCCGGCGCCGAAAAGACCGCCGACGCCCTGCTCGCGCTCCAGCCGAAGAATGCGCAGGCCTTGCTGGGCAAGGGCCTGATCGCGATGAAGAAGCTCGAAGACGCCAAGGATTATAGCGCGCCCAAATGGGCCGCGGCGCGGCGCTATGTCGTCGATGCGAACGAAGCCCAGGTCAACAATGCCGAGATCCTGTTCGCTTATTACCAGTCCTTCGCGCGCGCCCAGCAGCAACCGACCGAGGCCGCCAGGCTCGGCCTGATGCGAGCCTTCGAGCTTGAGCCGCAGTCAAACACCTTCCGCCTCAACCTGGCCGGGTCGCTGATCGGCGAACGCCGCTATGCGGAGGCGCGGATCGTGCTCAAGCCCGCGGCTTTCTCGGTTCACGACGCGCAATCCGCGACCTGGGCCAAGAAGATGCTGGACACGATCGACAGTCTCAAAGACGGCGATCCCCCGCCGATGTCGCTGCCTGCGATCGACAAGGCCAATGACGAGGCCAAAAAGGGCTAATTGGCCGCCTCGCGTTCCAGCAGCTTCTCCTTGATCGGCAAGCCCCAGGCATAGCCGCCGAGGCTGCCGTCCGCCCGCACCGCGCGGTGGCACGGGATCAACACTGCCACCGGATTGGCGCCGCAGGCCGATCCCACCGCGCGCACCGCCCTGGGATTGCCCGCGCGCGCCGCCAGCGCGGCATAGCTCAAAGTCTCGCCCGGCGGGATGCGCGACAGCTCACGCCACACCGCCTGCTGGAATGCCGTCCCCCGCACGTCGAGCGGCAAGGTCATCGCGCGGCCCGGCTTGGTCACATAGTCGACCGCGTCGGCGAGCAGCCCTTCCAGGATCGCCCCGCCCTGTTCGATCCGAGCGTTGGGGAAGAGTTCGCGCAGCACGGCGTCGTCGGGCTCGAAAGCGACCCGGCAGATGCCCCGCTCGGTCGCAGCGACCAGTAGCGGGCCGAAATCGGTCCAGGCCACGCCCCAACGGATCGTCTCGCCCCGCCCGCCATCGCGCCAGGTGGACGGCTTCATGCCCAGTCTGTCGGGCACGTCCGCATAGAAACGCGCAGGCGCGGCATAACCGGCATCATACAGAGCTTCGGTCACGGTATCGGACTCCTTGAGCGCCCGTTCGGCCCGCTTCGCGCGCTCGGCGCGGACATAGGCGGCCGGGGTCACGCCGGTCGCGCGGCGAAACAGGCGGTGGAAATGGAATGGGCTGTACCCGGCTACTTGCGCCAGTTGCTCGAGCGTCGGCGGCTCTTCCGCCTGCTCGATCAGACGGATCGCCTGCGCGATCCCGGCCTCGTCCGCCGCCACCTCATCGGGGCGGCAGCGCAAACAGGCGCGCAATCCCGTCTCACGCGCCTCATTTCCATTGGCAAAGAAGCGGACATTGTCGCGCCTTGGATGGCGCGCGGCGCAGGACGGGCGGCAATAAATGCCGGTCGACAGCACTCCGGTCACGAACTGGCCGTCCATCGCACGGTCGCGGCGCAGTACCGCCGCCCAACGCTGATCGTCATCCAGCTTTTGCTTGGCTTCAGGCATCGAACCGCTCCGCCCGGGCCATGAAGCAGCCCGCGCCTGCATTGTGGATATGGATATAGGCAATCTCCTCGTGGTCGAGGAGGCCTCGGATCGCTTCATCCGCTTCGCCCGGTCCCGCCACACGCGCGTCGCGCAACATGCCGTCCGCGTCGAAGCCGCGAAGTCCCAGGGTGCGATGACCGAGGAAGGCGGGCGTCCTATCCACATATTCGGGTGCCTCGGCGGCCGCCTCGCGCACGTAGATAGCATAAGCCGAGCGATAGGGCGTCGCCACGTCATGCGAGATATGGTTGAGCAAGAGCAGGCTTTCGCCCGGTTCCGCATCCTCCAACGTCACGCGGCAGGGGAAGCCAGGCTTGCTGTCTGCTCGGACGCGCACCGCGCCCGCGGCGATCAAGGCAGCGGTATCGGCGAAGGCGGCGGGGTCGAGCCCCGTGATTCGGTAGGTCATGGTCGTCTCCTGTGGACTGACCCGGCCCATCTATGCCGCCTTCGCTCTCTCCGCTTCCCGCGGCTTGCTTTCAAACCTCAGGCGGCCGCTTTTCCATAGGAATCGACCTCTCCCACGCTTAACCGGGTAACCTCGGGCGGGACTTCGCACCGCGCCGAGATATCGGCGGTGAAGACCTGGAATTCGGAAGTCTCGGTCAGCACGTCGGACGAATCCTCCCGTGCGTTGAGGAAGAGATGGACGAAGCTTTGCCCATCGGCTTCCTTGAACAGGGTATAGGCTATGCCGCTCGGCGCATCGCGGCGCACCCGATCGAAAACGGCGTGCGACAATTTCTCATTCTCGGCGACCGCCTCGGGCTTCACCTTATAGCGGACGATGGTCAGGCGTTGCATATTTTCGCTCCGTGCATCGGGCGCGGACATCGCACCCGCCTTCCCTGACGAAGCGCCGGGGCAAAAGGATTCGGCGATGGCGTCCGAATTGCTCGAGCGAATCCTTTTGTCCGCTCCACCCGTCATGGCATTCGACAGGACAGGAAGGCGATGCGCGGGCATGGACAGCGATAATCTCGAACGATGGCTGACCACGATGCGGCCGCGCCTGCATGCCTTTTGCGGGCGCATGATGGGCTCGGCGATCGACGGCGAGGATGTCGTGCAGGAAGCGCTTGCCCGCGCCGCCGCGGCTTATGCCGACGCCGATCCGGCGCAGCCCGAAGCATGGCTGTTCCGGATCGCCCGCAACGCCGCGATCGACGCGCTCCGCCAAAGACGCGGCGCCACCGCCGATCCCACCGACCAGGAAGAGACACCCGATCCGCGTGCGGACAGCGCGGCCCGGGCCGAGGTCACGCTCGGCTTCACCGCTTTCCTGCCCTTGCCGCCGCCGCAACGCGCCTCGGTCGTGCTGGTGGACGTGCTTGGCTACTCGCTCGCCGAAACCGCCACGATCCTCGAAACCAGCGTCGCCGCGGTAAAGGCGACCTTGCATCGCGGGCGATCGCGCCTGGCCGATCCGCCCGAACCCGCACCGATCAGCGAACAGGAAAAGCTTCGCTTGCGGGCTTATGCCGACCTGTTCAACGCCCGCGCATTCGATGCGCTGCGGGACCTTCTGGCTGCCGAGGTGCAATTGGTGATGCCGCCCAATATTCGCCGCGACGGCAAGCAGGATGTCTCTATCTATTATGCGCGCTATTCGGATGCACCGGTCGCCTGGCGCATGGATGTCGCCCTGATCGACGGGCGGCCTGCCCTGCTCGCGACGGATCCGGCCGATCCGCAGACGCGCTTTCCGGTTTTGCTCGACTGGTCCGATGGGCGCATCGTCGCGATCCGCGACTTCCATTATGCCCGCTACGTGATGGACGGCATCGCTATCGCGCGGATTTGAAGCCCGCTTGCTTGCAATCCGAACCCCCGCTTGCTAGGCGGCGCGCGACCGAAGTGGGCGGCCGTCCGGCAGCGCCCGTTTCCGCCCTGCCCGCTCAAATGGTGCGGGGCACCACCAAATCAGGGGACGACGAGCGCGTGGAGCATTCCGGCGGCATACAGGCAAGTCTTAGCGGTCGCTACGCCACCGCTCTGTTCGAGCTCGCCCGCGACGAAAACAAGCTCGACAAGGTCGGCGCCAGCCTCGCCACGCTGAAGCAGGCGCTGACCGATTCGGACGACCTGAAGGCGCTGGTTTCCAGCCCGATGGTCAGCCGCACGGATGCCGGCAAGGCGGTCGCTGCTCTGGTCAAGCCGCTCAAGCTCGATCCACTGACCGCCAAGTTCCTGGGCGTGCTCGCCGAGAATCGCCGCCTGGGCGCGCTCGGGGCCATCATCCGCGATTTCAATACGCTGTCCGCCCGCCACCGTGGCGAGACCAGCGCGCAGGTGATCACCGCCCACCCGCTCGACAAGGGCCAGATGGCCGCGCTCACCGCGCGCCTGAAGTCGATCGTCGGCAGCGAGGTCGCGGTCGACGCAACCGTCGATCCCTCCCTTCTCGGCGGACTGGTCGTCCGTCTCGGCAGCCGTCAGATCGACGGCTCGATCCGCACCAAACTGAACGCACTCGCGACTGCGATGAAAGGTTGAACATGGAAATCCGCGCGGCAGAAATCTCCAAGGTCATCCGTGACCAGATCGCGGGCTTCGGCACCGATGCCGAAGTGTCCGAGGTCGGATCGGTGCTGTCGGTCGGCGACGGCATTGCGCGTATCCATGGCCTCGACAACGTCCAGGCGGGCGAAATGGTCGAGTTCGCCAACGGCGTGCAGGGCATGGCGCTCAACCTGGAAGCCGACAATGTCGGCGTCGTGATCTTCGGCTCGGACGCCGAGATCAAGGAAGGCGACACCGTCAAGCGCACCGAGACGATCGTGGACGTGCCGGTCGGCAAGGAGCTGCTCGGCCGCGTGGTCGACGGCCTCGGCAACCCGATCGACGGCAAGGGCCCGATCAACGCGACCCAGCGCAGCCGCGTCGAAGTGAAGGCGCCCGGCATCATCCCGCGCAAGTCGGTGCACGAACCCGTCCAGACCGGCCTCAAGGCGCTCGACGCGCTTGTCCCGGTCGGCCGTGGCCAGCGCGAGCTGATCATCGGCGACCGCCAGACTGGCAAGTCGGCCGTCGCGATTGATACCTTCATCAACCAGAAGGGCCCGAACGCCAGCGGCGACGAGAGCAAGAAGCTCTACTGCATCTACGTCGCGATCGGCCAGAAGCGCTCGACCGTCGCCCAGCTGGTCAAGACGCTCGAAGAGAATGGCGCGATGGAATATTCGATCGTGGTCGCCGCGACCGCGTCGGAGCCCGCGCCGATGCAGTTCCTCGCGCCCTACACCGGCTGCGCGATGGGCGAATATTTCCGCGACAACGGCATGCACGCCGTCATCGTCTATGACGATCTGTCCAAGCAGGCCGTCGCTTACCGTCAGATGTCGCTGCTGCTGCGCCGTCCGCCGGGCCGCGAAGCCTATCCGGGCGACGTCTTCTATCTCCACAGCCGTCTGCTCGAGCGCGCGGCAAAGATGAACGATGACAACGGCAATGGCTCGCTGACCGCGCTCCCGATCATCGAGACGCAGGCGGGCGACGTGTCGGCCTACATCCCGACCAACGTGATCTCGATCACCGACGGCCAGATCTTCCTCGAAACCGACCTCTTCTATCAGGGCATCCGCCCCGCGATTAACGTCGGCCTCTCGGTCAGCCGCGTCGGTTCGGCCGCGCAGACCAAGGCGATGAAGAAGGTGTCGGGCTCGATCAAGCTCGAGCTCGCCCAGTATCGCGAAATGGCCGCCTTCGCGCAGTTCGGTTCGGACCTCGACGCTTCGACGCAGAAGCTTCTCAACCGCGGCGCGCGCCTGACCGAGCTCCTGAAGCAGCCGCAGTTCAACCCGCTGCCGTTCGAAGAGCAGGTCGTGTCGATCTTCGCCGGCACCAACGGCTATATCGACGGCATCGCGGTCAACGACGTGGTCCGCTACGAGGCGGCCCTGCTTGCCGACATGCGCGCCAACCACGCCGACATCCTTGCCGCGATCCGCGACACCAAGGATCTGGGCGACGACACCAAGGCGAAGCTCAAGGGCGCGCTCGACCAGTTCGCCAAGACCTTCGCGTAAGGCATTGAATTAGATGGCCAGCCTCAAGGCTCTCAAGAACCGGATCTCCTCGGTCAAATCGACCCAGAAGATCACCAAGGCGATGAAGATGGTCGCCGCCGCCAAGCTGCGCCGCGCGCAGCAGGCGGCCGAGGCGGGCCGTCCTTATGCCGAGCGGCTCAATGCCGTGATGGCGAGCCTCGCGTCGAAGGTGACCGTCGGCCCGAGCAGCCCCAGGCTGCTCGCGGGCACGGGCAGCGACCAGAAGCATCTGCTGGTGGTCGCGACCTCCGAGCGCGGCCTGGCGGGCGCGTTCAACACCAATATCGTCCGCGCCGCGCGCCAGACCGCCGACGCCCTGATCGCGCAGGGCAAGGACGTGCGCTTCTACCTGATCGGCAAGAAGGGCCGCGCGGTCCTGCAGCGCCTCTATCCGGGCAAGATCGTCCACCAGGTCGATCAGAGCCACATCAAGAACGTCGCCTTCACCGACGCGCTCGAGGTCGCCAAGGACCTCATCGCGCGGTTCGAAGCGGGCGAATATGACGTTGCACATCTCTTCTTCGCAAAGTTCCAGTCGGCGCTCGTCCAGATCCCGACCGAGCTGCAGATCATCCCGGTACCGGTCGAGGCAGCAGCGACGCTCACGACGCGCGTTTCGGAGGACGGCACCCGCGTTCAGCAGGTCTCGACCCACGGCACCCCGACCAATGACGGCGGCGCGGCGGTGGAGTATGAGCCCGACGAGGAGACGATCCTCGCCGACCTTCTGCCGCGCAACGTCGCGATCCAGCTGTTCCGCGCGATGCTGGAAAATGCCGCGTCCGAGCAGGGCAGCCGCATGAACGCGATGGACAACGCCACCCGCAATGCCGGCGACATGATCAATCGCTTGAGCATCATCTATAACCGCACCCGCCAGGCCGCGATCACGACCGAGCTGGTGGAGATCATCTCGGGCGCCGAAGCGCTCTAAAGCATACGACAGGCAAGGACAGACAAATGGCTACCGCCTCCGCAATCTCCTTCGGCACGAACAACACCGGCCGCATCAGCCAGGTGATCGGCGCCGTCGTCGACGTTTCGTTCGACGGCGAGCTCCCGCCGATCCTGTCGGCGCTCGAGACGCGCAACGGCGAGAACCGCCTCGTGCTCGAAGTCGCGCAACATCTCGGCGAGAACACCGTCCGCACGATCGCGATGGACTCGACCGAGGGTCTGACCCGCGGCCAGGAAGTCACCGACACCGGCTCGCAGATCCGCGTCCCCGTCGGCCCCAAGACGCTCGGCCGCATCCTCAACGTCGTCGGTGAGCCGATCGACGAACTGGGCCCGGTCGGCAGTGACCAGACCGCGCCGATCCACGCCAAGGCCCCGGAATTCGTCGACCAGGCGACCGAGACCAGCATCCTCGTCACTGGCATCAAGGTGATCGACCTGCTCGCGCCTTATGCGAAGGGCGGCAAGATCGGCCTGTTCGGCGGCGCCGGCGTGGGCAAGACCGTGCTCATCCAGGAGCTGATCAACAATATCGCCAAGGGCCATGGCGGCACTTCCGTGTTCGCGGGCGTGGGCGAGCGTACCCGTGAGGGCAACGACCTCTATCACGAATTCCTCGACGCGGGCGTCATCGCCAAGGATGCCGAGGGCAAGGCGATCAGCGAGGGCTCCAAGGTCGCCCTCGTTTATGGCCAGATGAACGAGCCGCCGGGCGCCCGTGCCCGCGTTGCCCTCTCCGGCCTGACCATCGCCGAATATTTCCGTGACGTCGAAGGCCAGGACGTTTTGTTCTTCGTCGACAACATCTTCCGCTTCACCCAGGCGGGTTCGGAAGTGTCGGCGCTGCTCGGCCGCATCCCGTCGGCCGTGGGCTATCAGCCGACCTTGTCGACCGACATGGGCCAGCTGCAGGAGCGCATCACCTCGACCAACAAGGGCTCGATCACCTCGGTGCAGGCGATCTACGTGCCCGCGGACGACTTGACCGACCCTGCGCCGGCGACCTCCTTCGCCCACTTGGACGCGACGACGGTGCTCAACCGCGCCATCTCCGAAAAGGGCATCTACCCCGCGGTGGATCCGCTCGATTCGACCAGCCGCGTGCTCGAGCCGCGCGTTGTCGGCCAGGAGCATTACGAGACCGCGCGCGCCGTCCAGTCGATCCTGCAGAAGTACAAGTCGCTGCAGGACATCATCGCCATCCTCGGCATGGACGAGCTGTCGGAAGACGACAAGCTGACCGTCAGCCGCGCCCGCAAGATCGAGCGCTTCCTGTCGCAGCCCTTCCACGTCGCCGAAGTCTTCACCGGCATCAGCGGCAAGTTCGTGCAGATCGAGGATACGGTCCGCTCGTTCAAGGAAGTCGTGGACGGCAAGCATGACGATCTGCCGGAAGCGGCTTTCTACATGGTCGGCGGCATCGACGAAGCGATCGCCAAGGCTAAGAAGCTGGCCGAAGCGGCGTAAGAAGTACCTTAGCCCCTCCCTTCCAAGGGAGGGGTTGGGTGGGTGACCCGCTATCGCTTCAGCGATCGGCGCCCCCACCCGTCGGACTGACCCACCCCTGCCCCTCCCTTGGAAGGGAGGGGAGAGAGAATGAAAATGGCACTGCACTTCGAACTCGTGACGCCCGAGAAGCTGCTCTTCTCAGAAGAGGTCCATATGGTCGTCGTCCCTGGCACCGAGGGCGATTTCGGCGTGCTTGAGGGGCATGCCCCGGTCATGTCGGTGATCCGTACCGGCGAGCTGACCGTTTATTCGAGCCCGAACAATATCGCGCAGCGGATCCATGTCGAAGGCGGCTTTGCCGAGGTCAATGCAAAGGGCCTGACCGTGCTGGCCGAGGCGGCGCACGAAGTCGCCTGAGTAGCGCCGGCCTGGATACTATCCAACGATAGTATCCATCGCTATCTTTCGATCAGAAAATCGCTTAGGCTTCCTCTCCGGGGGGCGAGTCGCAGGGGTGCGCTCGCGGAATTTGGGGGGCCAAATCATGAAATTCGCTTTGCCTGTCGGGCTTGCGCTTGCGGCGTCCGCGGCTACCGCCGCGCAAGCGATCGATGTCGATGCGGTGCGTGATGCCGCCTATGGCTCCGCCACTGCGCACGTCACCTTCTCGGCGAGCGCGCCCAACAGCAATTTCCAGGCGCCGACCCAATATACGGACCACGCCAGCTACGACATCTACATGACCACCGACGCCGATTACTGGTACGGCTTCTTCCAGGCGAGCACCGATGCGCCGATCGTCGATGCCTTCGCCAATCTCTACTTCGACGTCGATCCTGCAAACGGCAACGGTTCCGACATCGGTTTCGAGCTGTCGCCCAGCCATACGACCTTCTTCATTCCGGGCATGACCGATACCAACCCGCCGATCGGGGTAACGGATATCCTGACCGCGGTCAGTGCCGATCGTCACAGCTTCGAGGTCGCGATCCCGCTTCATTATTTCATCACCAAGCTGGCCGGCGAGCCTTATTATACCGAGACCCAATTCGGAGGCGGCCAGGCCACTTTGCGCCTGTCGCAGACCTTCGGTTTTTCGGTCGCGGGCGGCCCCGATTATGGCGTGAGCCGCCTCGGTGCCTTCGCAACGCCGATTGTGGCCGTGCCCGAGGCCGCAACCTGGGCGTCGATGGTGCTTGGTTTCGGCCTGCTCGGCGCGGCGTTGCGCCGTCGCACGACGATCCGTTTCGCCTAGAATCCGGTCGGATCAGCGCCTCCCCCACTTATAAAGCCTGATCCACGCCATCGATCGGACTCTAAGCGAGGCCTCCGCGGGGCTTAGCGAAGCCCCGCGGACTGCGCCTCTCGCATCCTTAAAACCTTCTCAAGCTTTCCGTTCTATTCACCAACGCCGGGTACGGATTCTCCGCGCCGGCAGTGGGGTTGTGAATGAGCGCGTTTGGACGTCGAGGCGGTCTGGGCGGGGGCAATCGCCCCTCTTTCGGGGTCGCCAAACCGATGCAGGTCAACGGAGGCATCCAGGGCGGGGAGCAATTCCCCCCCGTGGAGAGCGTTTCCGTATCAGACGAAGGTGCACCCTCCGCGAGTGCGCCTGGCAGCGACGCCATGGCCCGTCTTGCCGATCGCCAGGCGGCATCGGGAGAAGCCGGCGTTTCCAAGGCCGAGGGATTCGAGGCTTCGGTCCACAAGATCAAGGAGCAGGTGCTTCCCCGCTTGCTCGAGCGCGTCGACCCTGAAGCCGCCGCGACACTCACCAAGGACGAGCTGGCCGAGGAATTCCGCCCGATCGTGGGTGAAGTGCTGGCTGAACTCAAGATCACGCTCAACCGGCGCGAACAGTTCGCGCTGGAAAAGGTGCTGGTCGACGAACTGCTCGGCCTCGGGCCGCTTGAGGAATTGCTCGCCGATCCGTTGGTCAGCGATATCATGGTCAATGGCCCCGAGCAGACTTATGTCGAGCGCAAGGGCAAGCTGGAACTCGCGACCGTCCAGTTCCGCGACGAGGAGCATCTGTTCCAGATCGCGCAGCGCATCGTCTCCAAGGTCGGCCGCCGGGTCGACCAGACCACCCCGCTCGCCGACGCGCGCCTTTCGGACGGCAGCCGCGTCAACGTGATCGTGCCGCCCCTCTCCTTGCGCGGCACCGCCATCTCGATCCGTAAATTCTCGGCCAAGCCGATCACGCTCGACATGATGGCCAAGGGCGGCTCCATGTCGGAAAAGATGGCAACCGCGCTCAAGATCGCCGGCGCCTGCCGTTTCAACATCGTCATCTCGGGCGGTACCGGCTCGGGCAAGACCACGATGCTCAACGCCATCTCGAAGATGATCGATCCGGGCGAGCGCGTGCTCACGATCGAGGACGCGGCCGAACTTCGCCTGCAGCAGCCGCACTGGCTGCCGCTCGAAACCCGCCCCGCCAACCTTGAAGGTCAGGGTGAGATCTCGATCCGTGATCTCGTCAAGAACGCGCTGCGTATGCGGCCTGACCGGATCATCCTGGGCGAAATTCGCGGCGCCGAATGTTTCGACATGCTCGCCGCCATGAACACCGGCCACGACGGCTCAATGTGCACGCTTCACTCAAACTCCCCGCGCGAGGCGCTCGCGCGTATGGAGAATATGGTGATGATGTCGGACATCAAGGTACCGAAGGAAGCGATCAGCCGCCAGATCGCGGACTCGGTCGACCTGGTCATTCAGGTCAAGCGTCTGCGCGACGGCAGCCGCCGCGTCACCAACGTGACCGAGGTGATCGGCATGGAAGGAGCGGTGATCGTCACGCAGGAACTGTTCAAGTTCGAATATCTGGACGAGACCAGCGACGGCAAGATCGTGGGCGAATATCGCTCGATGGGCCTGCGCCCCTATACGCTGGACAAGGCCAAACAATTCGGGTTCGACCAGCCGTTTCTGGAAGCGTGCCTGTAAGGGACAGCGCGCATGTCGTCCGCGCCGACGAGTTCGAAATACAGCTTGCTGGGGCAAGAACTATGATGCCGGCACCCTACCGAAAATCACATCGCGCCGCCGGGCGCCGGCTTTCAGCTGCTAGGCCCAGTTATACTCGCCTGGCTCCTCTTCCTGGGTTGCTGGGCAATGATATACGCTGGCCAGCCCTCCTCGCCCCGCTTCTTCGCGATATGGCAGATTTTACAAGCTCGCTCGTCTTGCGCTGAGTCCCCGATAGGAGAATCGGGCGTGGCGACCGCCAATCCAGCAATGGCTCCGCAAGCAAACTCGGGCATCCCTTGGTCCGACAAAATTGCCATGGCGGTGCTGACTGCGGCGGCGCTGCTGATCCGCCTGCCCCATTTCGGCGACCCAGCCTTCATGATCGACGAGCAATTCTATCTGCTCGTGGGTGATCGCATGCTTCATGGTGCGCTGCCCTATGTCGATATATGGGATAGGAAACCGATTGGCCTGTTCCTGATCTATGCGGCTATCCGGCTGCTCGGCGGAGCAGGTTTCTGGCAATATCAGATCGTCGCCGCTTTGTTCGCCATCGGCACCGCCTTTCTCGTCTACCGCATCGCCCGAATCGTGGCTGGCCCCAGATCTGGCTTGATTGCGGGCATGCTCTACCTACTGTGGATCGAGCTGGCTGAAGGCGGAGGTGGCCAATCGCCCGTATTTTACAACCTCTTCGTTGCGGGAGCCGCGCTGACAATATTTCACGCTAGCGGTGCAGCGGACAAATCGAGTTTCCGCCGTTTATCGCTGCTCGCGATGCTGCTCACCGGTCTCGCCATACAGATCAAATATTCCGTAGTAGCGGAAGGGCTTTGCTTCGGCGTGATCCTGAGCATCTGGAGCCTCAGGCGATTAGGGCCAGGCCCGGCAGCAGGGCATATCGCGTTGCTCGCCCTGACAGCGCTCGGGCCAACTCTGGCGGCTTTCGCTTTCTATACCGCGATTGGACAAGCGCAAACTTTCTGGTTCGCCAATTTCGCATCGATCCTGAAGCGTGCGCCCACGCCGGCCATCGAACTCCAATATCGTACCGAGATGATGGTGCTGCGACTGGTCCCCTTCGCAATGTGCATTGCGATTGGACTGGCGACGCTCCGCAAGGACCACTCGCCTTCTACTAACCGGTGGCGGCTGCTGATTCTCGCATGGTGCGCCGCTTCAGTCCTGGGTGTTTTCGAGATCGGCACTCTCTACTCACACTATATCCTCCCCGCTTTCGTCCCCTTTAGCGCGGCCGCTGCGCCGGCCTTTTCGCGGAGGTTGAGCGGGCCGGTGTCGGCCTTGTTCGTCGCTTTGCTACCCGCGAACGCGATGCACTGGCCTGATTTCGCTCGGACGGCGCGCCATAAGGCGGAGATCGCGCGCCTGGTAGCGCTAATTCCGCCCGACGTGGACAAGGGCTGCCTGCAGATGTTCGATGGGCCGCCGATCTTGGATTATCTGAGCCGCGGGTGTGCGCTCAGCCGTTTTGTCTTTCCCGATCATCTCAGCGCCGCAATCGAAGCCAATGCGATCGGGGTCGACCCATCCGTCGAGTTGCGCCGTTTACTGTCGCGGCATCCACAAGCGATTACGATAGGCGAGAGCGACGTGCGCATTCCGAACGTGGCTACCTTCGCGATCATGCGCGCCACTCTAGTACGGGATTATAGCCTCGCCGGGCGCACCCCTTTCGACGGGCGTTTTATCGATGTCTACGTGCGCCGGACAGCATCCGAACCGGGAAAGAAAAGGCTCCATTAACCTCATCGCTCTAGGGGAATAGCGACAATCGACCGGCGGGGAGCATAAGGTGGTCAGGTTGGGTGCATCTATATTATCCGGCCTCGGTCAGAGCTCGCCCCGCCTCTCGTTAGGCGGCCCCGAGGCCCGGGGGCGCAGAGTTCATATCTTGCCGATATTGGCCGGCTTGCCGCGTCCGGGACCGGCTTTCTGGATCGCGACTGGCCTGATCCTCTCGGCCTTTCTCATCCGCCTGCCCGATCTCGGCAACCCGGCTTACCATATAGATGAGGAATTCTACCTCGTCGTCGGCGACCGCCTGCTCCATGGTGCGCTGCCCTATGTCGATATTTGGGATAGGAAGCCGGTCGGTCTGTTCCTGCTCTATGCCGCGATCCGGCTGCTCGGCGGCGATGGCGTGATCCAATATCAACTGGTGGCAACCCTGTTCGCGGGCGGCACTGCGTTCCTAATCCAGCGCATCAGTCGCCCTGTCGCGGGGTCGTTTGCCGGAGTCATCGCGGGGCTCGCATACTTGCTCTGGATCGAGACGGTCGAAGGCGGCGGCGGCCAAGCGCCGGTTTTCTATAACTTGTTCGTCGCAGGCGCTGCCGCGTGCGTGATCAAGGCGCTTTCCACACCTGATCCTCGTCGCTTCTGGCCGCTTGCTTTCGGAGGGATGATGCTCGGCGGCATCGCCATTCAGGTCAAATATACCGCCGTGTTCGAGGTTGCGTATTTCGGCATGTTGCTGGCTTGGTCCACGCAACGTCACGTTCGGAATTTGACGTCCGCCGCGGCTCGAACGTTCTGCCTGGCGCTTACCGCTCTCGGGCCGACGCTAGCGGCCTTGTTCTTTTATGTGCTGATCGGACGATTCCAGGAATTCTGGTACGCCAATTTCGTCTCGATCTTTCAGCGTGCTCCGGCAATCCCGGGCGACCTACGCGACCGGTTGGAACAGCTTCTGCTACACATGGTCCCACTCGGCTTGTGCTTCATCGGCAGCCTTTGGGAGCTCGGAAACAAGCACACCGCCGAGGTGCGCCGCTGGCAATGGATCGTAAGCGGCTGGCTGATTGCAGCCTGTGTCGGCTTCTTCTCAGTCGGAGCTTTCTATTATCATTATCTTTTGCCGGTGTTGGTCCCACTAGCGGTTGCGGCAGCGCCGATTTTCCGCCGGCGTCCATTGGGCTATGCTCTCGGTGCCTGGATCCTATGGACGCCCTTTTCCAATCTCCGTTATCCCGATTTCACGGATAGCCGAGAAACGACCCGTCGGATCGCGGCTCTTTCAGCCATGATTCCGCCGAATGTTGATAAGAGATGCCTTCAATTATTCGGTGTCGCGCAAGTTCCGCCGGTCCTCTATTTGCGCTCGCACGCCTGCACGGTGACGCCTTATATATTCCCGGAACATCTTATCTCGCGCATCGAAACCCCTGCGCTTGGAGTGGATCCGTCTTCCGAAATCCGCCGGCTGATGGCGAAGCGCCCTCTAGCGCTAGTCACAGAGGATGATTGTCCGGATATCGATCGCAGGACTTTTGCGGTCCTGCGCGAAATCCGCGGTCAATTCTATCATCGTGTGGGACGGGTGCGTTTTGAAAGAACGCATGTTGACGTCTGGGTACTTAACCACCCGCCAGCTTAGTCCGCTAGCTGCCCAGCTTGTTCAGCTTGTCCTGAAGCCCCGCCAGCTGCTCCTTGAGCGCGGCCAGTTCGTCTTCCTTGCTCGCGCCCGCGGCAGGCGCGGCTGATGGTGCTGCTCCCGCCGCCGCCCCCACACCACCCGGCTGCTTGAACGCCGCAGCCGCTGCCTCGAACATGTCCATGTTGCGGCGTGCGATCTCGGCGAAGGGCCCGCCTGCGAAGGTGCCTTCGATCGCCTGGCGGAACTGGCTCTGGTTGCGGCGGAACGCCTCCATGGAGGCTTCCAGATATTGCGGCACCATCGCCTGCATCGAATCGCCATAGAGGGAGATCAGCTGGCGCAGGAAGCTGACGGGCAGCATCGTCTGCCCGCGATTCTCCTCCTCCATGATGATCTGGGTGAGGATGTTGTGCGTGATATCCTCTTCGGTCTTCGCGTCGACGACCTTGAAGTCGCGACCTTCGCGCGTCATCTGGGCGAGGTGGTCGAGCGTGATGTAGCTCGAAGACTCGGTGTTATAGAGCCGGCGGTTGGCGTATTTTTTTATGATGACCGTTCCGGAACCTTCGGACGACTTCGCCATGCCGCAATCACCTCCTAATTGTGACAATGACGTAGCATCGTTCCTTGACGCGGCGCAACACAGGCCGAGGCCTTTGCCGCTTTTTCTGAGTATGTTGCGCAGCGAAACGGCGGAATCCCCCGACCGCACCGCAACAGCGCTTCGAGGACTGCGATTTTACCAGCAGGCAGACCGCGGCGCAGGGCCGCCACCGATGCCGGTAATCGCTCGCGCCGGGCGCGCCGTCGTCCGCGATTATGGCGGCAGCGGGCCGGCAACCCTGTTCGTGCCCTCGCTGATCAATCCGCCCGACGTGCTCGATATCGACCCGGAGCGCTCATTGCTGCGCTGGCTGGCGACGCAAGGTCTGCGCCCGCTACTGCTCGATTGGGGCTCGCCGCTTCCCGAAGAACGCGAGCTCAGCGTGGCGGGTCATGTCGAGACGATGCTTCTGCCGCTGATCGACGCGATTGGGATGCCGGTATCCTTGGTCGGCTATTGCCTGGGCGGGACGATGGCGATTGCCGCAGCCGCCATGCGTCCGGTCACCGCGCTTGCGCTGATCGCCACGCCTTGGCGCTTTGGCGACTATCCTGAAAGCACGCGTGCCGCGCTCGCCGACCTGTGGCGCACCGCCGAGCCCGCGACCGACGCATTGGGCGTGCTGCCGATGGAGATATTGCAGGCCGCCTTCTGGCGGCTCGATCCCAAGCGCACGATCGCCAAATATGAGGCGCACGGGCTGCGCGACCCGGCCGATCCCCAATCACAGGCCTTCGTCCGCCTGGAGGATTGGGCCAATGACGGCCCGCCCCTCACGCGCGGTGCCGCGCGCGAATTGTTCCTCGACCTGTTCGCGGACGATGCCCCCGGCAAGGGGAAATGGCGGGTCGGCGGCACGAACATCGATCCGCGGGCGTTGACCATGCCCGTGCTCGAAATCGCCTCCACCATCGACCGGATCGTACCCGCGGCGACCACGCCCGGCGTGGGCGAGCGCCATGATCTGGAGCTGGGCCATGTCGGCATGATCGTCGGTAGCCGGGCGAAGCAGAGCTTGTGGGAGCCGCTGGCAGAATGGCTTTCCCGCGTCACATCCGCGCGCTAGGCGCCCACATAAAGTTCCAATTCAGGAGTCCGTTCCCCATGACCGAAGTCGTCATCACCGCCGCCAAACGCACCCCCGTCGGCAGCTTCCTCGGCCATTTCGCGACCACGCCCGCGCATGAACTGGGCCGCGTCGCGATCCAGGCCGCGCTGCAGGATGCGGGCGTCGATCCGGCGGATGTGGACGAGGTCATTCTCGGCCAGGTGCTGACCGCGGGCCAGGGCCAGAATCCGGCACGCCAGGCGTCGATCGGCGCCGGCCTGCCCAAGGAGGTCCCGGCCTGGAGCGTGCAGCAGGTGTGCGGTTCGGGCCTGCGCTCGGTGGCGGTGGCCGCGCAGTCGATCCAGGCGGGCGACGCGACGATCATCGTCGCGGGCGGCCAGGAAAATATGTCGATGAGCCCGCACGCGCAGGCGATCCGCGCGGGACAGAAGATGGGTGACCTGTCGCTGGTCGACACGATGATCAAGGACGGCCTGACCGACGTCTTCAACGGCTATCACATGGGCATCACCGCTGAGAATCTCGCCGAGAAATACCAGATCACGCGCGAGGAGCAGGACATCTTCGCCACCTCCAGCCAGAACAAAGCGGAAGCCGCGCGGCGCGACGGCAAGTTCGCCAACGAGATCGCACCGGTCACGATCAAGAGCCGCAAGGGCGAAACCGTGGTCGACCAGGATGAATTCATTCGCGAAGGCGTGGTCGTCGCCAGCCTCGCGGGCCTGCGCCCGGCTTTCAAGAAGGAAGGCAGCGTCACCGCCGCCAACTCTTCGGGCCTGAATGACGGCGCCGCCGCGATCGTGGTCATGTCGGCCGATGAGGCGAAGCGCCGCGGCTCGCCCGTGCTGGCGAAGATCAAGAGCTGGGCCTCGACCGGTGTCGATCCCGCGATCATGGGCATCGGCCCCGTCACCGCCAGCCAGAAGGCGTTGGAAAAGGCGGGCTGGAAGTTCGCCGATCTCGATTTGGTGGAGGCCAATGAAGCCTTCGCCGCGCAGGCGCTTGCGGTTGGCAAGGAGCTTGGCTGGGATGCCTCCAAGGTCAACGTCAATGGCGGCGCGATCGCGATCGGCCACCCGATCGGTGCCTCGGGCGCGCGCATCCTGACCACCCTGCTCCACGAGATGCAGCGCCGCGATGCCAAGAAGGGCCTTGCTACGCTCTGCATCGGCGGCGGCATGGGCATCGCGCTCTGCGTCGAGCGCGACTGATCTTGCTTCGGTCCGGCGCTGGCTGGCGCCGGACCATCGCTTATCGTTTCGCCTACGGAACCGGACCGGTCCATTGCGCCTTTCCGCCCGATCATGACCGCACTCCATCCCACCCGCCGTCAATTGCTTGCCGGTGCAGCTGCTTGCGTTGGCGGCCTTGCCTTTCCGGCACGTGCCGCCCCCTCCGCCGCACCTTTCTCGTGGGAAATCCTCAAGGCGGAAGCCGCCCGCCTCGCCGCGCGCCCATATGTCGCGCCCCCGCCCCCGCCTGCCGGCGCCTCGGCGATAAGCTACGATGTCGCCAACAGCATCGCTTACCGGCCCGAGGCGACGATTTGGCCCGATAGCGCGACGCCGGTCCGCTTCTTCCCGCTCAACCGCTACGCGCATCGGCCGGTGCAGATCGCGCTGGTCGAGAATGGCCGAGCGCGCCCCTTCCCATTCAGGCGCGACCTCTATAGCGGCGCGGAGCATCTCCCGGCCGACGTAGCGGGCTTTTCCGGTTTCAGGTTGATGAACCCAGGTGGCCGGGGCGACTGGCTTGCCTTTGCGGGTGCGTCCTATTTCCGTTCGGCCGGACCGCTCCACCAATATGGCCTGTCCGCGCGCGGACTGGCGATCGACACCGGACTTGGCCGCCCCGAGGAATTTCCGGATTTCACCCATTTCTGGATCGAGCGCGGCCCCGGCGACGCGGTCACGGCTTATGCCTTGCTTGATTCCCCCAGCGCCGCCGGCGCCTGGCGCTTCGTGAACCGTGCCGGACCGAAAGAGATGGTCCAGGAGGTCAGCCTGGTCATGACGCTCCGGCGCGATATCGAGCGGCTTGGAATCGCCCCGCTCACCAGCATGTTCTGGTATGGCGAAGGCAATCGCGAACAAGGGATCGACTGGCGCCCCGAAATCCATGACAGCGATGGGCTGGCGATGCTGACCGGCGCGGGCGAGCGCATCTGGCGTCCGCTCGACAACCCGCCCCATGCCATCACCAACAGTTTCGCGGACAAGGACCCCAAAGGCTTCGGCCTGTTCCAGCGCGACCGCAATTTCGACCATTACCAGGATGACGGCGTCTTCTACGAAAAGCGCCCCAGCCTGTGGGTCGAGCCGCAAGGCGCCTGGGGCGCGGGCGCGGTCACCTTGTTCGAATTACCGACGCGCGGCGAGACCGACGACAATATCGTCGCCTTCTGGACCCCCTCCACCCCCGCCAAAGCGGGCAATCATTATGCGCTCGACTATCGCTTGCGTTGGATCGGCGACGAGCCCGCCTCTTCGACTGTCGCGCGCACGGTCGATTGCTGGCGTGGCGTGGCCGGCAGCCCGGGGACGCCGCCGATTCCCGATGCCACGCGTCTGGTCGCCGATTTCGAAGGCGCGGCGCTTGCCGGGCTGGACCGGTCGAGCGGGGTCGAGCCGGTGGTCTCGCTGTCCCGCGCGACGCCGATCAGCAGCGTCGCCTATCCGGTGGTCGGCACCCGAAACCGCTGGAGGCTGATCGTCGACGTCCCGCACAAAAGCGGCGAGACGAACGACTTGCGGGCTTATCTGCGTCGCGGCGACGCCGCTTTGACCGAAACGCTCCTATATCAGTTTCTGTGAGTCTCGAGTTTCGAGAAGGTACTCCCACTCACCTCGACGATAACGGAAGCCATGCCTTCGCGGCTGGCGGAGAGGTGTTTCGGGAAGGCGCGTTGCGTAACTCCGATGCGCCGGTCATGACGCCCGTAACCGGTTCCGCCCTCCCCGATGCGGACCTGCCGCCCGAGGCACCGCTGGCGATGCCGGTGCAGGATTTCTATCATCAGCCCGAGCCCACGCATCACGCCGCCCCGCCCCGCCATTGGGCGCGGCGCGTCTTCCTGATCGCGGGCAGCGGGCTGATCGGTTTCATCGCCAGTCTCGGTATCGCCGATCTGCTCGCTCTCGATGGCTATGACGCAATCGACCAGTTTCTTGTGATCCTGAGCCTCATGCTGTTCGCATGGATCGGCTTCGGCCTGCTCACCGCGGGTGCGGGGCTGGCCGTCTCGATCGGCAATCGTAACCAGGTCGGGCGCGCCTATCCCGCGCCTTCGCGCCCGGTCGCGGTGCTGATTCCGATCTATAATGAGGATATCGAAGCGGTCGGCGCGCGCATCGGGCGCATGGCGACAGACCTCGCCCTGATCGAGACGCAGTCGCTGTTCCATTTCTTCGTGCTGAGCGATTCGCACGCATCGGCCGAAACCGCCGAACGCGCTGCATGCCGCGCGTTGCGGCGCCCCGGTGGCTGCCCGGTCTTCTATCGCCGCCGTGCGCGCAACGTTGCGCGCAAGCCGGGCAATATCGCCGATTGGGTCCGCCGCTTCGGCGCGGCCTATGAATCGATGATCGTGCTCGATGCCGACAGCCGGATGAGCGGCGCTGTGATGGCGCGCCTGGCGTCGGAGATCGAGGCGGACGAAACCGTCGCGCTGATCCAGACCAACCCGCAATTGACTGCCGCGCGCACGCTGTTCGCGCGCTGGCAGCAATTCTCGGTCGCCTTTTATGGGCCGATCTTCAGCGCGGGCCTCGCCTGGTGGTCGGGCGACGAAGCGACTTTCTGGGGGCATAACGCGATCGTGCGCGTGCGCGCCTTCGCCGAAAGCTGCGGCCTGCCCGCTTTGTCGGGTCCCGCCCCGCTCGGCGGCATCATCCAGAGCCACGACATGGTGGAAGCGACCTTGCTTCGCCGGCGCGGCTGGCGGACGCGGATGATGGTGCTGCGCGCAGGCAGCTATGAGGAAAGCCCGCCGACCCTGGTCGATCATGCGATCCGCGACCGGCGCTGGTGCCAGGGCAATCTCCAGCACCTGCGGCTGCTTGACGCTTCGGGATTGCATTGGGTCAGCCGGCTGCAATTATTGATGGGCGCTTCCTCGTATTTGACCTCGCCGCTTTGGCTGCTCCTGCTCGCGGTCAGCGCTCTCCAGTCGCTCCGTGTCGGCGGGCCGATCGCGGGCACGGGAACGCCCGGCTGGCTGATCGCGGTCACCTTTGCCTTGCTGTTCGGCACCAAATTGCTCGCTTTGGTCTGGGCCTTGTTCGACCGAGCGCTGGTGCGCGGCCTTGGCGGGTGGCGGGCGATCCTGCTGAGCATGCTGGCCGAGATTCCGCTCTCGATCCTGGTCGCACCGATCGTGATGGCATCGCAATGCCTATCGATCGTCGAGATCCTGGCCGGCAAGCAAAGCGGATGGCGCCCGCAACGGCGGGATACCGACGGCATCCCGCTAAGCGAGGCATTCGACTATTACGCGGCCCATGTGGTACTCGGCCTGCCTTTCTGGTTGATCTCGATGGGAGATCTCGGCGCAGGCATCTGGCAGCTTCCGGTGACGGTCGGCCTGCTCGGCGCACCCTTCATCGCAGCCTGGACCTCGCGCCCGGATTGGGGCGCCCGGCTTGCTCGCTATGGCCTGTTCGCGGCGGATCCCGGTGAGGCGCCCCCGATCGAAGATCAGGAACCGCCCAAGCGCACCCCCGCTCCGGCCTACGCCGCCGCTTAGGTCAACGGCTTGGTCTGCTTGGGCCGCGCTTTGCTCTGCTCTTTGGCGTGATCCAGCGCCGAGCCGGGCTCCGGCCTGGACGACTTGGACGGTGTGCCGACGCGCGCGTCGCGATTGACGCCATCGAGATCGGAATGCGGCGTGGCTTCCGGCGGCTTGGGCATGATCATTCTCCTATCCGGGAGGAGAACGCATGGCCCGCGCCTAGGCTTCTATATGCCCGATCTGGCCGCTGTCGGCGTCGAGATCGCGCAGATCGCTACCGCGGGTCTCGCGACCGAACCAGGCGACTAGGATCAGCGCCAAGGTTGTGGGGATCATGATCAGCGATGCGGACAATCCCATCGACAGGATGATGCCGCTGATCGTCAGCGCCTGCGCGAAAAGGCCGCCAGCCTTGGTGCAGGCCGCGACCCAGCCCGTCGCGCGCCCGCGCACCTTCAGCGGGAAGCTTTCCGCCGTATAAGGCAACACGATCGCGATCATGCCGTTGGTGCCGACGATCAGCAGCGCCACAGGCAGCACCGGGCTGCCATGCCCGGCCAGTTCGAGATGCAGCACCAGCAACAACCCCGCGAGCGTCAGCGCGATCATCGTGACCAGCGACCATTTGGTGCTCCAGCGGCTGTAGAGCAGCGCTGCCAGGAACACGGTTGGAAAGGCAATGAGCGCGCTTTCGGCGAGCAGCCGGCTCGATACGCCCACCGAATAACCCTTGGCGACCAGGTCGGCGGGCAACCACAGCAGCAATCCGAAATTCACCAATCCCCACGACAACGCGCAGATGCTGAGGGCGGAAAGTTTGCCGTAGAGCTTGAGGCCGGCCAGCGCGTGCGAGCCGTGTTTCTCGGCGACGATCGCGGCACTCGCCTTGCGCGCCTTTGCACCGAAGCGGCGCATCACGATCTCCGCCTCCTTCACGCGCCCGCGGGACAGCAGGAACTTGGCCGATTCCGGAATGAACGCGCCCAGCACGACCAAAGTCAGGCCGGTCGGCAGATTCGCGAGCCATAATATCCGCCAACCGAAGATTGGCTGGAGCAATGCCGAAAGCCCACTCGCTGCGAAATAGCCGCCGACCGCGCCCAGCCCACCAACCAACACCAGGCTCCACCCACGATGGCGGTTAGGCATCATCTCGGCGAGCAAGGCATAGGTCACGGGTAGCATTCCGCCCGCCGCAGCCCCCATCATGAAACACATGCCGATATTCCAGGCGAGGCTGGGCATCGCGCCGCAGATCGATGTGCCGACGAACATCACCGCCGAAAGCAGGATCGACGCCTTCCGCCCGTAAATATCCGCGATCCAACCCCAGACGACGGATCCGGCAACCGTTCCCCCCAATGCGAAGAAGGGCACGAGCGACACCGTCTTCTTGGGCACGCCATATTCCGTGATCATGCCCGGCACGGTGAAGCCGAGCGAAGCCGGCTTCATCACGTCAATCACCAGCGCGATGACCAATATCGCCATCAAACCCCAGTGGGCCGGGCCGAGATGCGCGTCCTCGGGCGCGGCAACGACAATGTCGGCGGCCGCCGCGCGCTGTGCGGCGACGTTGCGCGGAAGCAGGCCATAGGCGGCCACGAACACGCCGGCGACAATGAGAAACATGCCGAAGATCATCGTGCCGCCCATGGGCATGCCGGCCAAGTGATAGTGCATCGCCCGCGCCATCGCGAACATGGGCAAATGGGCACACACACCCGCTGTGACGGCAAGGCAGCCAAGCGCGAACGCCCATACCGCTTGCCGATCCGACAATGTGCTGCTGATCCCGCCCATCTTGTACGCCTCGCCCACCCAGATTTTTCCCGACGAAAAGGCCGCGATCGTGGGACGCGCAATCGTAAAGCAGGCAGGCTCTCGATTTTGTCGGCGAACCCCGCCAATCTGTGTCGCGAGCGCTACAAGGTAGGTACGTACCTACAGGATTTGAGGCGAATATGGACGGAGATGTGATCAATAACGAAGCGCGCAAGCGGTACGAACTCCATGCCGACGGCGGAATCGCCGTGGCGTATTACGAGCCGCGTGGCGATGCGCTCGCGTTCGTCCATACGGTTGTTCCCGAAGCGCTGCAGGGTCGTGGCCTCGCCAGCATCCTGATCAAGGCCGCACTCGCCGACGTGCGCCGGCGCGGGCTCAGGATAATCGCCGAATGCCCGTTCGTGGCGCGCTACATCGAGCACCACCCGGAAGAACGGGATTTGCTCGCTTAGACGACACCGACGGCTCGCTCCGCATATCGTCTCCCTCAGGGAATTGTAGTCGGAATGGTTGCAAAAGCTTCCGCGGCGCCCCTGTCGCGATGGTTGGGCAGGCCATTGCCATGATATCGCAATCAGCCGGCCTTAGAGGTCGAAGGGGAGGTTCGCGCCGAGGCGTGACTGACGCGCCGCGCAAGCCCGAATGACTTCCGAACGGGGGGTGACGATGCTGGCGGTGAATATCTTTTCGAACGGGGATCATGTCTGCCTCGCATGGCGGCCGGCCGACCCCGATCCCAAGACCTGGGCACCGATCGCGGATTGTCGCGGCTTCGCAATCCGGCGCAAGCTGACGCGCGGCAACCAGCCTTTGGTCGAATCCTGGCTGCGCAACCGGATCGGTTTTCAGCAAGGCGAGACCCCGCCGCCCCCCGCCGAGGCCTGGCGCTGGCCGATCCAGCGCTACATGTGGTGGGATTACGACGTCGAGCCGGGCGACAGCGTTTCCTATTGCGTCGTCCCGGTCCTCGGCGGCCCCGGCGGCCTGGTCCAACCCGACGTGACCGGCGCCACCTGGACGCAGCCCTTCACCATCGGTCCCGCGGTCGGCGATGGTGTCAGCGCCTGGTTCAACCGCGGGGTGATCGCCACGCAATGGGTCGCGCGCGCGCTCCAGGCCAAGGGCGGCGCGCCCAAGACCACGTTGCTCCAAGCGGTATCCACCCCGGGCGATCCTTTGCGCGAGCAATTGGCGGGCCATCTCAAGCCCGCGCTGCTCGACCTGCTCAAGAACGCCCCCGGTCCGGTCTATGCCGCGCTCTACGAACTCAACGATCCGGAGGTGATCGCGGGGCTGAAGGCATTGGGATCGCGCTGCCATCTCATCCTCGGCAACGGCGCCTTCGGCAAGGGCAAGACGGACGAGAATGCGGATGTTCGTCAGGATCTGCGCACCACGAGCCAGATCGACCTGCACGACCGCATCGTCTCGCAGGGGCATTTCGCGCACAACAAGTTCATTCTGTTCTGCGACGCTGCGGGCATGCCCGAAAAGGTGTGGACCGGCAGCACCAACCTGACGGTCACCGGCCTCTGTACCCAGGTCAACAACGGCATCCTGATCGAGGATCCCGGCGTGGCCGCCGATTTCAGGGCAGCCTGGGACCGGCTCGAACAGGCGGGCAATGCTTATGGCGCGCCGCTCATCGCGGGGAACTCGACCGCCACGACGCACGGCGCCGGCGCGACCGCGATCACGCCGTGGTTCGCCGCGACCGGCGAAGCGCAGGACATGGATTTCGCGCGCGCCCGCATCAAAGCGGCGAAGGATGGCATCCTGTTCCTTTTCTTCTTTCCCGGTACCTATACGCCGAGCCCGCGCGCGAGACGTTGTTGCAGACGATCCTTGAGGAGAAAGCCGCGAGCGACGTCTACACGCGGGGCGTGGTCAATCAGGAGATAAAGGGCCTGACCGATGCGGCCGCGACCGCGCCGGTGAACCTGATCCGCAACGGCGACGCCGATCCCAGCCACCTGCCCAAATCGGTGCTCGTGCCGGAAGCGATCAAGAGCGTTTATTATGACTGGGAAAGCGAACTGAAGGGCGCCAGCAGCGTGATGGTGCACAGCAAGGTGGTCGTGATCGACCCTTTCGGCGCCAAGCCCGTCGTCATGACCGGCTCGCACAATATGGGCTATAAGGCCAGCCACGCCAATGACGACAATCTGGTCGTGCTGGAAGGCAATGCGGCGCTGGCGCAAGCCTATGCTGCGAACATCGTCTCGATCTTCCAGGAATATCGCTGGCGCGATTATGTGGGCTCGCACACCAGCAACGGCTGGCACGGGCTGGAGGACAATGATCAATGGCAGGCAGGCCATCTCCAGCGCGAGGTCGCCGACATGCTTTTCTGGGTGCCCTGACTCGGCTGTGCTGAATCGCTTCGGGCCGTGAATCCGGCTTCAGCCCGCGCGCAGGTGGGTCACGAAGGCGCGCGCGTCCTCGCGCAGTTCCTGGAGGCTCGCCTCCAGCGCGCGGCCATCGGCGCGCAAGTCGCGCACCGATTCCTGGTTCGCGATCGCCGAAGAGCGGATGTCCGCGCTGGTCGCGAACAGGATTTCGGCACGGTTTCGCACCGCGTCGATCCGCTGGTCGATCAGATCGGTGGTGCGCGCCTGATCGCGCGATACCGCGGCAACCTGCGTCGCCACCCCACCCATCTGGTCGATCAAGGCGGTGAGTTCCGAGGTCGCATCGGCCACCCGCCGGATTCCGCGCTGCACTTCGCCCACCTGCTGGCGGACCTCGCCGGTCGAAGCGCCCGTGCGGCTGGAGAGCGACTTGATCTCGCCCGCCACCACCGCGAAGCCCCGGCCCTGCTCGCCATAGCGGGCCGCCTCGATCGTCGCGTTGAGCGCAAGCAATTTGGTCTGGCCGGCGATCGTATCGATCACGCTCACCACCTTCTCGACCTCCTGCGCGCGTTCGACCGATTGGTGGACCGCCCCTTCCGCGAGATCGGCATGCTCCTGGATGCGCGCGACGATCGCGTTCGACATCGCCGCCTGATTGTCGATCGTCCGGATCGCTGAAACCAGCGCGCCGGTCGCCGCGCCTGCCATTTCCATCTCGGAGGCGAAGGCGGAAGCCGCCTGCTCCAGATTCTCGGCCAGCGTGTTGGCGCCCTGCACCGCCTGGTCGACCCGCTCGGCATTATGGTCGAGCCGGCGCATCGCCTGCTGTGCCTGATCGATCATGGCGCCGACACGCGATTCGAACTGGTGGAGCAGATGGTCGAGCGTCTCGCGCTTGGCGCGCTCGCCTTCCGCGGTCGCGGCGGCGACCGCGGCGGTGCGGCGCCTTTCTTCCTCATGCGCATCGCGTTCGAGCATGTCCTTCTCGATCGCCTGGACACGGAAGGTCTTGAGGGCCGACACGATCTGACCGAGCTCGTCGCCGCGATCGAGCGCATCGAGATCGACCTCATGATCACGCGCGGCAAGCGAGCTCGTCACTTCGGCGATGCGCAGGATCGGGCGGATCAGCGAACGGCCGATCGCCATCGGTCCGGCCACGCCGACCACCGCGAGCAGGATCGCCGACAGCGCGACCAGCACGACCATCACCTCGATCCGACGCTGGATCGCGGCCGCATGCTCACGCGCATCGGCCACACCACCGGCCGTGATCGCATTGATCTGATCGATCACCTGACGCGCATTGGCGCGAAACGGGGCTAGCATGGCGGTACTCGACGCGAAATCGATGTCGAGCATCGAGGAAACCACGTTGATCGCATCCGCATATTTGTCGATCAGCGCGAGCGTCGTCTGGATCTTGCGGCGATCCTCGTCCGGCGCGGAGGCGGCGAACTGGGCGAGGTCGGCCCGCACCTGCTTCAATTCCGCCTCGATCGCGGCGGTGCGGGCGGCGACGTTGGTGCCGGGAGTGGCCGCCGCCTTGTCCGCGAGCAATTGGTACATTTCGCCATTGGCATGTTCGAAACGCGCGGTGACGTCGCTGAGCGTCGCGACATCGGTCATGTCGCGCGTGACCAGGCGATCCGTCCCGTTCTGCGCATAGATCAAAGCGGCCATACAGAGCGTGACCGACACCAGGAACAGCGCGAGCATGGAAGCCGGCGCGGCGGCGAACTTCCACACCAGCGGCCAATCCCGGAAGCGGACCTTCCGTTCCAACCGTTCGATCAAGGCGACCAGGCGCTTCACAGCCCGAACTTGATCCCCGCGATGAGGCGCCGGTCGGCCGGAATCGGCGATCCCGACGCGCCGCTGGCACTCGTGAGGTTTTCGCCGGTCAGGGTAACGGTCGCGCGGCCCAGGTGGAGACCGAACTTCTGGTCCCACGCCAGAGCCGATTTGACGTCGAACAGCGCGATCTGGCCCAGCACATCGTCGCTGAACTGGCGCGTGGCGGAAGTATAGCGAAGCACCGACGTGGCAAACCAGCGATCCTGCCGATAGCCGATTTCGACATTGGCCTTATGGCGCGCGGTCGTGTCGCGCGGCGACAGGGCCAGCACCTCGATCGGCTGCAGCCGCTGGTTGGTGTCGGTGAAGGTATAGTTTGCGCGCCAGTCGACGTGCCGGCCGATCGTGCCGGACAGCGACACTTCCGCACCCGCGGTGCGGAACTCGCCCGCATCCGCGAAACGCGCGACCAGGGAGAAGCCGCCGACCATGCTCGGCGTCAAGGTCAGCGCCTCGCCCGGCGAAGCGATGGAATCCTTGGTGCGGGTATAAAAGAAGGTGACGTCGAGCTTGGTCTTGTCCGTCAGGGGCTTGGTGTAGCCGATCTCGCCGCTCCACACCGCGACGGGCTTGAATGCCGGCGAGCCCGCCAGCAACAAGTCTGGCAGACCCGGCATCGGTGCGAGCGGCAGGCGCAGGCCGAGATCGATCAACGACGGTATCTGGTAACCGAGCCCGCCATTGATACGCAGCTGACCCGCTGCTCCGAGCTGGAATAAGGCGGCCGCGTTGAAGCTCGGACGGACGAACTGCCGGTTGTAATCGCTTGGTTCGTTGGCGGCGGGAAGGCGCACCGCACCATCCGTACCCAGGCCGAAATGATCGAGACGTCCGGCGAAGGTGAGCGCGAACGCGTCGGTAGGATGCAGGTCGATCATCGCGCTGCCCGACCAGACCGTATAGTCGATCCGGGGCGCGAACAGCGCCGCGCCGTCGAGCCGGTTATTGCGATATTCGACGCCGAGACGCAGCACATTGCTAAGCCCCAACCTGACGAGCGCGGAGGCCTGCGCCACGACGATGCGGTTCTTCATCGATTCGGGGTCGAATTCGGTGGCACCGCTCTTGGCCTGCCCGAAATGCGCATCGAGCCAATTGGCATAGACGCCGCCGGTCAGGCTGCCCCAGTCGGTATCGTGATCGGCACGGATGCCGGCCGTCATCGCCTCATAACGCTGGCGCGTGGCGATCTGGGTCGGCAGCAATTCCAGCTCCGCATTGGTCGAATAGCCGCCATTGAGCGCGACGCGGGTCCTGGCGTCGGCCGAAACTTCCAGCGTCCCGTCTACCTCGTTCCGCTTGACCGCCCTGTCCTCGGTCGGGGGAGCCTGGTCCGGTGCGAAATGGCGTTCGCTTTCCTGTTGGTGCCCCGCCGAAAGGCGGAGTGCCGCATTGCGCCCCACCGGGATCGTGATCACCGCGCTCAGCCGGTCATAGCCGTGCGTGCCGAGTTCACCCGCTGTGACGAGCGACTGCCCATGCGAAGCGCTGATCGTGATGATGTTCACCACCGCGCTTGCGGCATTGAACCCGAACAAGGCGGCGGCGGGGCCGCGCACGAGCTCGATCTGCTGGATTTCCTCGAGCTGGACGCCAAGCAGGTTCCAGTCGGTCATGCCATAATGGTCGAGATAGACCTGACGGCCGTTGACCAGCACCAGCAGACGCGGATTGTAGGTCTGTACCCCACCGCGCACCGCGACGTCGGACTGGCCCGCCGTCCAGCGGTTCACGTCGATGCCGGCATAGGATTTCAGCAGCCCGGGCACGTCGTGCGCGGGCGAATGCGCGATCTCGTCGCGCGTGATGATCTCGATCGATGCGGGGGTTTCGGACGCGCGCTGCGGCTTGCCCGTGACGCTGGTGGTTACAGGTTCCCCGATCGTGTCCTGCAAGGCCTGATAGTCGATCGACTGAGCCGAGGCCGCCGATGCGAGCAGGCCAGCGACCAACGAGAGGGACGCAACGCGAACAAAGGAAAGCATGACTCTTAGATTTCCTTGACGAGCATGAGGAAAGCCGATCCGAACTGGATATTCGCGGCCTTGCTGGCGGCGCGGCTGACGGTGATCTGGACGCGGGGCGACGAGCTGATCGCGACCACGCAATGCCCGGCCTCGACGCAGCCCACGTCCGATGTGATGGTAAGGATCGACTGGCGCGCGGCGGCTGCGGCGATCTGGCCCTGCGCCTCGCGCAGGCCCGTGGTCACGAAGGCAACATGCACCCCGGCCAGTCCGCCCAGCGCATTCGCCGCGACGCGCTTCAGCCGCAGCGTACCTTTGCCCGCAACCAGGATTCCGCCATGCTCGATGCTCGCGGCCTCCGCTTCGGAGGCGGCATTGCCCGGCTCATAGATGATCGCGGCGGCGATCGTCCCGCTTGGCGCCGGCTGCAGGAAGGATATGACCCGGGTGGCGACGGGAAGATTGAGGTCGGCGGCCGCCATCGGCGACGCCAGGCCGAGCGCGGCAGATACGCCGACCACGCTCATATATTTTTTTACAGGCACGCGAACCCCTCACCCCAAAGGACAGTGCCTTATAAAAACCGAGCCTTGTGAAATGGTTAATCGAGTGCTGACGCTTGCCCCGCCGGCCGACGGGAGCAACGCCGCCTGCCCGAAACAAGCGGGAGCGCTACCGCGCAAATGCTTGGTGTGCCTGCCCTAAATCAGTATCAGAAGATACTAACCACCGGCCGGAATCCATGGCAACCAGTACATTCGACCTGTTCAAGATCGGCGTGGGGCCGTCCAGCTCGCATACGATGGGGCCGATGACCGCGGCCGCCAATTTCGCGCACCGCGTCTCGGATCGTGCGGTGCGGGTCGAAGTCTCGCTCTACGGATCGCTCGCGCTCACCGGCAAAGGCCATGCGACCGACCGTGCGATCCTGCTCGGCCTTGCCGGACATGTACCTGCCGGGATCGATCCCGACGCGGCCGACGCCGAGGTTGCGGCAATCCGCGCCACCGGACGCCTCATGCTCGGCGGCGTCCGCGAGATCGGCTTCGACGAAGCCCGGGATCTGCTCTTCCGTCAGAAGGAACGGCTCGATTTCCATTCCAACGCGATGACCTTTGTCGCCTTGGACGCGGCGGGCAACGAGGTTGCGCGGCGGACCTATTATTCGGTCGGCGGCGGCGCGGTGCTCGACGAGGACCAGATCGGCCGCAACGCTCCGCCCGAAGGCGGCTGGGACGTGCCTCATGTCTTCCATTCGGGCGCGGAGCTGCTCGCGCTCGCCGCCCGGACCGGCAAGACCATCGCCCAGCTCATGCGCGAGAATGAGCAGGCCGCGCTCGCCCCGGCGGAGGTCTCAGCCCGCCTCGCCGCGATCCGCGATGCCATGTCGGCCTGCATCGATCGCGGTGTGCGATCGGACCTGGAGGAGCTTCCGGGTGGTTTGCGCGTCAAGCGCCGCGCGCCTTGCGTCCACCGCACCCTGCTCGCACGCCAGGAACGCGCGCTCGCCGACCCGCTGACGGTGATCGACTGGATCAACCTGTGGGCGCTGGCGGTGAACGAGGAGAATGCCGCCGGCGGCAAGGTGGTGACCGCCCCCACCAACGGCGCGGCCGGGATCGTCCCCGCGGTGCTGCGCTATTATGAGCGCTTCGCACCCGCCGCCTGCAGCCAGGGTGTCGAGGATTTCCTGCTCACCGCCGCCGCGATCGGATCCCTGTTCAAGGAGAATGCCTCTATCTCGGGCGCCGAGGTCGGCTGCCAGGGCGAGGTCGGCGTCGCCTGCTCGATGGCCGCCGCCGGCCTTGCCGCCGCGCTGGGCGCGACGCCGGGCCAGATCGAGAATGCCGCCGAGATCGGCATGGAGCATAATCTCGGCCTGACCTGCGATCCGGTCGGCGGGCTGGTGCAGGTGCCGTGCATCGAGCGCAACGCGGTCGGATCGGTCAAGGCGATCGAGGCGACGCGCCTCGCCATGCTGGGCGACGGCACGCACCGCGTCAGTCTCGACCAGGCGATCGAGACGATGCGCAAGACCGGGCTCGATATGAGCGAGCGCTACAAGGAAACCTCGCTCGGCGGGCTCGCGGTCAACGTCGTGGAATGCTGAAGCCCCGGAGGGGAAAACCAAAAAACACCAGAAACGAACTTGATGATTTGGAGCTTGCAGACGCGGTCAGGAGGGGAGCGATGCAAACGCACATCCGTTGCCTGGTGGCGCGTGCCAAATCTGAGAAAGAACCAAAAGCTCGCGACACGTCGTGGACGATGTCGGCGCGCCAGCCAGTGTATATGCTTTTTGCGTACATATGTCAACGGCTAATGCGACCACCCCATGGGCTCAAGACAGGATTCAGCTTGCTATCGAAATCGCAAGCATTCGGCCGCCACCCCAGAAAGGAGGCAGCGGCCCTATGTTTCATTGAGCCATGGAGCGAGCCGAAGGGCCTCAAGCGGACATTGCGCCCGGATCCATCCAGATCGCTTCCCAGACGTGGCCGTCGGGATCGGCGAGGCCGCGATTGTACAGGAAGCCGAGATCCTGCTTCGGATTGATGTCGGCTTGCCCGCCATGCGCGGTGGCTGCGTCGTTCATCCGGTCGACCGCCTCGCGGCTCTCGCAGGAGATGGCCAGCATCACTTCGCTCGACATGGCCGGCGGGATCGGGCGGCTGGTGAAACCGGCCCACTTGGAATGGGTGAGGAGCATGACGTTGATCGTCTCGCTCCAAACCATGCAGGCTGAATTATCGTCGCTGAACTGCGGATTGTTGGTGAAGCCCAGCGCCTCGTAAAAGGCCTTGGCCCGGCCCAGGTCGGTCACCGGCAGGTTCACGAAAATCATCTTGGTCATCACGGGTCTCCTCTGGTCGCGGCGGACATTGCCCTAGTCCGGGCCTCGTCCGCCGTTTGAAGCTTTCGCCATGACCATCACGGCGATTGCTTGGCTGGCGGGATAGAAGCGTCGGGCGGGCCGGGAATTGATATTTGGTAGGAAATCGCGTCAGCGCCGATCCGGCCTTGTCATCGCGATCGTTCTGCGCAGGCGGCTCAGGCTTTCCGGGGTGATGCCCAGCCAGGCGGCGATATGATGCTGCTTCAGCCGCTTGTGCAGATCCGGCTCCCTGCGGATGAAATCGACGTAACGCTGCATTGCGTCGTCATGCCGGAAGGCGATCTCGCCCGGCTCTTTCTCGATGATCCAATGCCGCTCCATGTAGCGGATGTAGAATGCCGCAATGTCGGGGAAGTCGCCGACCAGCGCCTTGAAGGCCGCGAAATCATATTCAAGGACGTTGCTGTCCTCGATCGCGGTGATGGTGAACAGGCTGGGCTCGCCGAGCAAGGTTGCGCTGACCGAAGCGGCAATGCGATTTTCGGGGAAGAAATATTTGATGATCAGGTCGCCCTCGTGGCCGACATAATGCTGGCACAGCAGGCCATCGACGACGAAGGCGCAGCTCGTCGGCACGTCGCCCGCCCGGATGAATATCTCATCCTTGCCATAGGACCGGGGCCGCAGGAGCGACGACCAGGCCTGCTCGGCTTCCGCGGACAGATCGGTATAGGTCCGCACCTTGGTGAAGAAGGCACCTGTGTTCATGAGGGTCCGCGAGTCGGCTATGGTCCTAACGCGGCCCATCCCATCGTCGGTGCGAAAAAGGCAACTCGCCCGTTGCGGACGGCACAGCGCATTTGGTCCGCTGCACATGGCTCTTCGCTCGGTGACGGGCTTGCGTTAGGAGAAGGGATGGCGAGGGATTCCGCAATCGATCGAGCGTTTGAGCTGGCAAGATCAGGCCACTACCGCAGCGTCTCTGAAGTTATTCGTCACCTGCCCGTGCAGGATCGGGCGTCCGTCGAGGCGCATCTGTCGCAGCCCGCAGCCAGGCGAGAGCTCATTCTGACCTGCAGCAATGCCTGGCTTGCGGCCGATTAGCAGAGGATCTCCCGTATCTTGTTAGTCCAAGACCTGCCATTGCAGCGCCCCTGTGCGTGCGGGAAAAATCGGCCGCCAGCGTGACGGAATTGGTAGACGTATCGTTACAGCGATCCGGGCGATGGGACGGGTTCGATACCCTGCCGCCGGCAATGGCACTGCCGACCCAAAGCGGACGTGAGCCCTAAGTCTGGGGACTCACTCAGGGCACGCCTAAGGGCTTATGCGCTTGCCGGTCAGCTTCAGCCCACCCTGCGCGAACTCAGCTCCGATCACCGCGCCGGCCGCATCGGTGGTGAAGCGCAGCTGCGCATCCAAGACCTTCCAAAAGAATGCCAGCGGCGCCTCGGGATAGATCGGCCACGCTTGCGCACCGGGCACACCTTCCCGCAGCACCCGGAGCGTGGCGCCGTCGCGGGTGACGGCGATCACGAAGCCGGACCCGAAATCGTAGCGGCCAACGAACTTGGCGAGCGCCGACGCCGGCAGCGAGATTTCGGTGTGCTGCGAGCGCGGAGGCGGCGGCTTGGGCAATGGCGGCGTTGGCAAGGTTGGTGAGCCGATCAGGATATGAAGCGCGAGGTCGGTCGGGTCGGGCTGGGCCTGGGAATTGGCGAGCGCCACGACGGCGCGGCGGCTGGCCGGCTCCAGCAACAGGATCGATTGGAAGCCGCCCATCTGGCCTTCGTGCAGCACCAGCTCGCGGCCCGGGGCGGGATGCAATATGTCCCATCCGAGGGCTTGCTCGACTTGTGGCGCGGGGCCGGGACCGCGCACCGAAAGTGCGGTCTTCACCGCCGCCGCGATTGGCGACCTGGGATCCAGTACCGCGTACGCGAAGACCAGCATGTCGGCGGCGCTTGAGCGGATGCCGCCCGCGCCCGCAAACAAGCCCGTGTCCCACCGCTTCGCCGGCCGCATGTAGCGGTCGAACGGCGGCGCCAGCCGCGCTGCCTCGCGCGGCGTCAGCCTAACCTTGGTGTCGGCCATATGCAGCGGACCGGTGATCCGCTTGCGCAACAGCGTCTCGTAATCGGTGTGGGCTGCCCGGGCGAGAAGGTAGCCGAGCAGGCCGAAGCCCAGGTTCGAATATTCCCATTTCGAGCCGATGTCGCGTGTCAGCTGATAGCGATCGAGGAACGCGAGCAGCTTGTTCTCGCCATAATCCGCGAACGGGTTGTCGATACCGTCGGCCGGGCCCGCGTCGTCGGGCATCCGCGGCAAGGCCGAGGCATGGGTCGCGAGATCGCGCAAGGTGATCTGCCGTCCGTTCCGCTGCGGCATATGGTGCCCCGGCGGCAGATATTTGGCTGCCGGATCGTTGAGCGAGACCTCGCCCTTGTTGACCATGTCGGCGAGAATCAGCGCGGTGAACACCTTGCTGATCGAGCCGATCTCGAACAACGTGGTGCGGTCGACGTGGGCGCCTGCGCCGGTGCCGCCGGCGACAAACCGGTTGCCGTCCGGTCCGAGTACACCGATCACGATGCCCTGGCCCGGGCGCGCCGTGTTGCGATCGGCGATCATCTTGCCGATCTCGGCATCGCCGGGCAGTTGCCAGTCGGCAGGAAGTGGCTTCGGTGGCGGCGGCACCATCAGCGCCAGCGGGAATGTCTTACCATTTTGGCGCCATTGGCCGTCCCACTGCTTGGCCTGGGCGTTCCATTGCCCCCGGTAGCTGCCGCCCACGACCGGCACCGTGAACACGAGACTCCCCGTCTCGACCGCGATGCCGGCGAGCGCCAGTCCGAAGACGCCTTGAACGGGACTGTCCATCGTCCCGCTGAGCACGCCTGCCGCATCGCGCTTGATGTGCACGAGCAGCGGCACACGATTGCCGGGCGCGATCTCCAGCGGGCCGACCCAGTCGCCGGCCGCTTCTTGTGCCGCCGCGGGGGCCGTTGCGATCAATGCAGTTGCGGCTGCGAGCGTGAATCCCGCGCGTTTCATGGCAATGGCCATCGATCGCTCTCCGTTCAGCTTGCACTGAGCAGGCCGCGCCGGCCGGCGGCGACGAAGCTCGCGGTGAACATCGTGACTGTGAGCAAAGTCAGCCAGTCGAGCGGCGCCAGCGCGGGAACGAAGCCGAGCTGAGCCAGGGCCGACCAGCCGCCGCCGATGATCAAGATCAGGTAGAAGGCGCCGACACCGGTCTCGCGCGCCACGGTGTTCGAAAGCTCATCCAGCAAGGGGCGAGTCTTGAGGCTTAAGATCGCCCTGATCGCGATCAGCACGAGAACCACCACCAGTGCCGCCACAGGCGACAGCGGCCCGCCTGGCCCGGCGAGACTCAGCACCACCAGCGTCAGCCCCATGGCCGCGATCGCCAGAAAGCCGTAGGTCGACGCCCGGGTTCTTTCGAGGATCGCCTCGCTCTGTTCCACCGTGAGCAGACGGGGGCGTGCGCGCGCGGCCGCGACATGCAGGAGACCGACCACCGCGAGGAAGAACAGCACCAGACCGACCCACAGCGCGATCGCTGCCGACCGATTGAGCGCCTTGAGCGCGGCACCGCCGGCGAAGCTGTGGAGGCTCCACATCACCAGCGCGACAAGTGAAATGCCTATCGCATTCCAAATGAGGAAGTTGCCGAATGTGCGTGAATTCACCGGAAAGTTGCGTTGCCCAAGCCCGCTCACCAGGCTCCCGAGCAATAAAGACAAGGCCAATACCGCGCGCGTTCCCGGTGATTTCAGCGCATCCGGAAGGCCGCCGTGGCTCAGCAGCGTGACGGCGGCCGCCATCACCAGGCCATAAGCGATGAAGCCGATCGCAAACCACGTCAGCGCATTGCGCCACGTCTGTCTATGTTCACCCGTCGCCATGTCGATCATTCCCCAGGTTCCCATCGGTCGATGAACAGCTCCGGCACTGACAGAGCGAACAGCTTCGCCATTCGAAGCGCCAGCGGAAGGCTGGGGTCGTATTTGTCGGTTTCGACCGCATTGATCGTCTGCCGCGAGACCCCGAGACGGCGAGCGAGTTCACCCTGACTCCAGCCCTTGGCCTCGCGCACTTCCTTCAAGCGGTTTTCCAAACCGGCCCCCTGCCCTGTAAAGAGCTCTTTACAGAATTGAGAGTCATCCTGTCAAGAGCTCTTGACAGAGAGACAACAAAGAAGTGCGAGCGGGGCGGCGCTGTCGATGACGATCCAAGGTTAGACGCCCTATCCTTCGCAAATATCCGTTTTCCACCCCTTTGCTGCCGTTCGCGAAGGCAGTCGCTGGCTAGAAGGGCGCACCCTTGGATACCCACCAGGCGATCCCGGCGGCGACCGCAGCCGCTACCGCGATCCGCCAGAAAGGCGCATGCGCAGGCGCGGTGGGCGTGACCGCTTTCCACTTCTTCCGCCCCGTGATCATGGGCCCGACCAAATTGTCGCGTTTGATCAGTAAATAGAACAGGATCGCACAGAGGTGCAGCGCGACCATCGCCAGCAGCAGGTTGAAGAACAGGCCATGCCAGCCGCGCGCCGCGTCGGCCAGGTCGTAGGAAATGAAATGCGTCAGCGGCCCGGATTCGATGCCGTCGACATCCTGCGTGAACAGGCCCGACACGGTCTGTGCTATCATCAGGCCGAGCAGCAGGATCACGCTCAACGCGCCGAGCGGATTGTGGCCCATCGCCGGTTCGCTTTTGCCGCGCACATAGGCCGCAATTTCGCGCGGGCCCTTCAGGAAATGGGCGAAACGCGCGGTTTCGCTGCCGAAAAAACCCCAGAGGATGCGGAACACCAGCAGCGCCAGGGTGATGTATCCCAAGAGCTCATGCGTCTCCATCCGGTCCTTTTTCCAGGTCCACCACAAGGCGGGCAGGAGGAGGACGAAGCTCCAGTGGATCAGGCGAACCGGCCAATCCCATAGCCGGATCGCCTCTCCCCGGTCGTCCATCCCTTAGTCCCCGCGCTGCTTGAAGGTCTCGTGGCAGCTCTTGCAGCCGTTATTGCCGACCGCACCCGCGGCCGCGCCGATCTGCGCGACATTGCCCGTCTTCGATGCGGCCACCAGTCCGTCAACCGCCTGCCTGAAGGCGACCGCGTCCTTGTGGAATTCCGCTTTCTGCGTCCAGATCGCGGGCAGCGCATGGGTTTTGGCGCCGGAATCAGGGCCGGATCCTTGCGGGAACCAGCTTTCGACCTGCGGCGCGAGCGCCTGCATCTTGGCGGCATTGGCCTGGATCGTGGGGATCGACGGGTCCGACTTCTTCAGCTCCTCGCCGATCGCCTTAAACGCGCCGCCGAACTGCTTCATATTGTGCTGGCGCTGGGAAATGGTGTCGGTGACCGCGGCGCTGACCAGCCCGGCCGCGCCGAGCAGGATGAATGCGAAAGCCGTCTTCTTGCCAGTCCGCCACGCCATAAGGTTCACTCCCGTCGATGGTTCAGAACCATGCTGTTACGGGGGCGTGCCGGGGTTCGTCCAGCCCGGATTGATGGTGAAGCGACAAGCTGTGACGGGCGCAATGCGGGACGGACGTTTCGGTGAGGAATGGAGGATGGTGGAGCCGAGGGGGATCGAACCCCTGACCTTCGCAATGCCATTGCGACGCTCTCCCAGCTGAGCTACGGCCCCGCGCCCTTCGTGCCGCCCTGCAAAAGGGGGCCGATGACGAAGCCGCCGGATGGGTGCCGGCGGCGATGAGGGCCGCGCCTTAAGGCAGGCGCGGCACCCATGCAAGCGGGAAAAACCCGCTTATTTTCGAACTTGTTCGAACTTAGTGGTCTTCTTCCTGATCGCCGGTATCGACGCCGATATCGTCGTCGCCGCCCAGATCGACATCGTCGTCCGCGTTGGGCTCTTCGTCCTCGTCGACGTCCAGATCCTCGGCCAAGTCGGCATCTTCGCCTTCCTTCTCCGACTTGGGCTTGGGCGCGTCGAACGGCAGCGGCTGCTTCGACTTCAGGATCGGTTCGACCTCAAAGACGGTGCCGCATTCGACACAGGTGATCGGCTCTTCCTGGCCGAGATCGTAAAAGCGCGTGCCGCACTTGGGGCAGGTGCGCTTGGTGCCCCATTCCGGTTTCACCACGGGTTTTTGCTCCGAAAGAAATTCAAGGGAGGCGATCCGAACAATGCGGACCGGCCGAACGCCGCGCGCCTTGCCATGAGCCGGGGCCGCTGGCAAGGCCGCCGCCAATGCACCACATGGCCCCCACCCCCGCCGCCTTCAAGTCCACCGGTCCGTTGAAGGGCCGCGTGCGCGTGCCCGGCGACAAATCGATCTCGCACCGATCGCTGATGCTGTCCGCGCTGGCGGTAGGAGAAAGCACGGTCGAGGGCCTGCTGGAGGGCGAGGACGTACTTGCCACCGCCGCCGCGATGCGCGCGATGGGCGCAGATATAAAGCGGGGCGACGACGGCCGCTGGACCATCCATGGCGTGGGGGTGGGCGGATTGCTCCAGCCGCAGACCGCGCTCGACATGGGCAATTCGGGCACCTCGACGCGATTGCTGATGGGCCTGGTCGCGAGCCATCCGATCACCGCCACCTTCACCGGCGATGCCTCGTTGTCCAAGCGGCCGATGGCGCGCGTGATCGATCCGCTGTCGCAGATGGGCGCGGAATTCACCGCCAGCCCGGGCGGGCGGCTGCCGCTGACATTGCGTGGCATCTGCCCGGCGGTGCCGATCGATTATCGCCTGCCGGTTGCCTCGGCGCAGGTTAAATCGGCAATCCTGCTCGCCGGACTCAACACGCCCGGTTTGACCCGGGTGATCGAGCCCGTACCCACGCGCGACCATAGCGAGCGCATGCTCAAGGGCTTTGGCGCGGAACTTTCGGTCGAACTGGAGGCGGACGGTGCGCGGATCATCTCGATCCGGGGCGAAGCCGAACTCAAGCCGCAGCATATCGTCGTGCCGGGCGACCCCTCCTCCGCCGCTTTCCCGGTGGTCGCGGCCTTGCTGGTGCCGGGATCGGACGTGGTGGTCGAGAATGTCGGCCTAAACCCCACCCGCGCGGGCCTGTTCGAGGTGCTGCGCATGATGGGCGGCCAGATCGAGCTGATCGACGAACGCGAGGTTGGCGGCGAGCCGGTTGCGGACCTGCGCGTGCGGGGATCGGCGCTCAAGGGCGTCGAGGTCCCGCCCGGGATCGTGCCGAGCATGGTCGACGAATTCCCGATCCTGTTCGTGGCCGCCGCGCTGGCCGAGGGGCGCACTGTCACGCGCGGCCTTGAGGAATTGCGCGTCAAGGAAAGCGACCGGATCGCGGTGATGGCCGAAGGGTTGCGCGCGATCGGCGCGCGCGTCGAGGAGACCGAGGACGGTCTGATCATCGACGGGACCGGCGGGGAGAAGCTGCCGGGCGGCGCCACCATCGCCGCGCATCTCGATCATCGCATCGCGATGAGCTTCGCGGTCGCGGGCCTGATGGCGCGCGATGCGGTCACGATCGACGATATGGCACCGGTCCAGACCAGCTTCCCCATCTTCACCGATCTGATGCGGACCCTGGGCGCCGAGGCCGCCTGAGGCGATGCACCTCCCCGACCGTGCAGACGCGAGAACCGCGCCGGCGATGCCGGACATTCGCCTCCGCCCCGAACGCGAGGAAATGGTGCCGGTCGAGGGTGGGCACATCTATGTCCGCATCAACGGCGATCTAAGCAATGGCCGGCCGCCGATCGTGATGGTGCATGGCGGGCCCGGCAGTTCGCATTGGTATTTCCTGAACGCGACCGCGCTCGCGGACGAGCGCGCCGTGATCCTTTACGATCAGCTCGACAGCGGCAGGTCTGACAATCCCAACGATCCGGCCAATTGGCGGGTCGAGCGCTTCGTCGATGAGCTGGAGGCGATCCGCACCTATCTCGGGATTACGCGCTGGCATGTGCTCGGCACGAGTTGGGGCGGAACGGTTGTGCTCGAATATGGCGCGCGCCAGCCCGCGGCATTGGCCGGGCTGATCCTGCAATCGCCGCTCGTCTCGACCGATATCTGGTTGCGCGACGCCAATCGCCTCAAGGATGCGATGCCGCCTGCGATCCGCGACCTTCTCTATCGATGCGACACGCCCGGCGCCGCCGACGAAGCCGATTGCGAGAAGGCGACCGAGGCTTTTTACCGCCGCCATATCCAGCTGTGCGATCCGGCGCCCGAAATCGCGGCCTATCGCGCCGCTCTGCCGCTGAGCTTCAACGCGACGATCTACAATCATATGTGGGGCCGTGCCGAATTCAGCGCGAGCGGTACACTCAGGGATTACGAGGGCAGGCCTCTTCTTGCCCGGCTAAACGGCGAACGCACCCTGTTCGTGACCGGCGAAGCGGACGAGGCGATTCCGGACACCGTTGAGGCGTTCGCGCGCCAGGCCGGCGCCGATTTCGCGGTCGTCCCCGATGCCGCGCATTTCGCGATGAGCGATAATCCGCACGCCTATCTGGCCATATTGCGCCCGTGGCTTCTAAAGCAGGACGCATGACGCTCGACCTTGCCAACATCGTCGGACTGATCGGCAGCGCGATCATGGTGATCGCCTTTGCCTATTCGAATCTGGCCAAGCGGATGAACCTCGTGCTGTTCAACCTGTTGAACCTGCTGGGCGCGGTGATGCTGGGTGCGTCGCTAACGGTTCATTTCAACCTGGCGTCAATGCTTCTGGAGATCGTGTGGGCGGCAATCGCTTTGTTCGGACTGGTCAAGGCTCTCGCCGCGCGGGCGCGGGCATGATCATCGCCGTCGATGGGCCCGCGGCATCGGGCAAGGGGACGATCGCCAAGGCGCTCGCGGCGCATTACGGCCTGCCGCATCTCGACACCGGCCTGCTCTATCGCGCGGTCGGGCTGGCGGTGCTGGAGGCGGGCGGCGACCCGGCCTCGCCCGACGACGCGCTCCACGCCGCCGATCATCTGGCAAGCGCGCTCGACGATCCGGGCCTGAAATCGGAAGCTGCCGGCAAGGCCGCTTCCCTGGTCTCGGCCCACCCGGGCGTGCGCGCGGCTTTGCTCGAACGTCAGAAGCGTTTCGCCAACCAGCCGGGCGGCGCGGTGCTCGACGGGCGCGACATCGGCACGGTGATCGCGCCGCAAGCCGACGCCAAATTGTTCGTGACCGCCAGCGCCGAAATCCGCGCCGAGCGCCGCTTTGCCGAATTGAAGCGCATGGGCCTCGATGTGCATCTCGACGCGGTACTGCATGACATTCGTGCGCGCGACGAACGCGATAGTGCCCGCTCGGCGGCACCGTTGAAGCGCGCCGACGATGCCGCCTTGCTCGACACGAGCGAGCTTGGCATCGAGGCCGCGATCGAAGCGGCGATCGCGCTGGTCGAGCAACGCCCCTTTTCCGCCGCCAACGACTAATCTTTCCGGAAAAATTCGAAGATGATGCGCGCTTTCCTTATCACGCTGTCTCTGGCTGCGGCCGGATGCCTTGCTTCCGGGGCGGAGGCACGTGCGCATGCGCGGCCCGCCCCTTTGCCCAAGGTCGCGATCGTCACCAGCGAAGGTACGATCACCGCGGTGCTGGAGGCGAAGCGCGCGCCGATCACCACGGCCAACTTCCTCCATTATGTCGACACGCACCGCTTCGACGGCACCTATTTCTACCGCGCCGCGCGCAGCAAGTCGGTGAAGGGCAATGGCCTGATCCAGGGCGGGCTCGATCATAATATCGCGAAGAGCTTCCTGCCGATCAAACATGAGCCGACCAGCAAGACCGGGATCAAGCATACCGACGGCACGCTCTCGATGGCGCGCAACGAGGTCGGTTCGGCGATGGCGGATTTCTTCATCACGATCGGCCCGGCGCCCGATCTCGACGCGCGCAGCAATTATGCGGGCTATGCTGCCTTCGGCCATATGCTGAGCGGCAAGGCGGTGGCGCAGCGCATCCTCGCCAAGCCGACCTTTCCGGGCGGCTATGACGAGATGACGCTCAATCAGATCATCCGCGACAAGGTGAAGATCATCACGATCAAGCGGATCAATTAGGATCCGAAATCCACATAGAGGCGGCAAGCCCGCTTTTGTCATTGGCCCGCCGCGCAACGCGGCCTACAGGGGCGCGACCCCCTCGCTCCCCTTCGTTGGATATCATGACCAAATCCGCCACCGACCTGATGCAGGAGATCGTCCTCTCCTCCCTGATCGACGCCGTCGCCGCGCTGCGTGCCGCCTCCAAGGGCGTGCCCAACGCGATGCTGCGCGACGTGCAGGCGATCGGGCCCAATACCGGCTTTGGCGACCTGCCCAAGGAATTGCAGGCGAGCATCCAGGAATCGGTCCGGCAGGCGTTCAACCGGCTGCTCAAGGAAGGCTATAGCGTCTCGCCCGGCCGCCCTGCGCCGCCGCCGATCCGCCCGCGGCCGCAAGGCCCCGGCGGCGGTGGTCGTCCGCAAGGCGGACCGCGCCCGCCCCAGAATCGCAACGGCCCCCGTCCCGGCGGCGACCGCAACCGCCGCCCGCCCAAGCCGCGGGGCTGAGTTGATAAGACTTGTCATCCCTGCCGGCGCGGGGATGACGGACGAAGGGCACGCCCCGCTTGCCGAAAGCGCCTGCTTTCGCTAAGGAAAGGCCATCCAGCGAGCGATGCTCGCGGAGGACGGCGCGCAAGGCGGGGTGCATGCCCTGCTTTTGACGCGCCCTTTTCGCATTGCGCGCTAAGCCCCCTCCGCATGTTTCACCCAATGGATGCCGTTCGCGCATGAGGCTCGAACGGCGGTTCGGCTGAAGACCTCCGGATACAACCGGACGGCCGGAAATAAATGATGAGAAGGCTCTAACCGCTTATGGCCACTACGGCATTCCCCTCCCGCGACGATTTCGCGGCGCTTCTGAACGATACGCTCGGCGGCGAAAACCAGGGCTTCGAAGGACGGGTCGTCAAGGGCACCGTCACCGGTCTCGAGAACGACATGGTCGTGATCGACGTCGGCCTGAAGTCCGAAGGTCGCGTCCCGCTGCGTGAGTTCGCGCCCGCCCCCGGCCAGAAGGCCGACCTCAAGGTCGGCGACGAGGTCGAGGTCTATGTCGATCGCGTCGAGAATGCCGCCGGCGAAGCGATGCTGTCGCGCGACCGCGCCCGCCGCGAGGCCGCCTGGGACAAGCTTGAGGAAGAATTCGCTGCCGGCAACCGCGTCGATGGCGTGATCTTCGGCCGCGTGAAGGGCGGCTTCACCGTCGACCTCAACGGCGCCGTGGCGTTCCTGCCCGGTTCGCAGGTCGATATCCGCCCGGTCCGCGACGTCGGCCCGCTGATGGACATCCCGCAGCCCTTCCAGGTGCTGAAGATGGATCGCCGCCGCGGCAACATCGTCGTGTCGCGCCGCGCCGTGCTCGAAGAGACCCGCGCCGAACAGCGCACCGGCCTCATCCAGAGCCTGGCCGAGGGCCAGATCGTCGACGGCGTCGTCAAGAACATCACCGATTACGGTGCGTTCGTCGACCTGGGCGGCATCGACGGCCTGCTGCATGTCACCGACATCAGCTACAAGCGCGTCAACCACCCGTCCGAGGTCATCAACATCGGTGACACGGTCAAGGTGCAGATCATCCGCATCAACCGTGACACGCAGCGCATCAGCCTCGGCATGAAGCAGCTCGAGAGCGATCCGTGGGAAGGTGCGGCCGCGAAGTATCCGATCGGCGGCAAATTCTCGGGCCGCGTGACCAACATCACCGAATATGGTGCGTTCGTCGAGCTCGAGCCGGGCATCGAGGGCCTGGTCCACGTTTCGGAAATGAGCTGGACCAAGAAGAACGTCCACCCGGGCAAGATCGTCTCGACCAGCCAGGAAGTGGAAGTCATCATCCTGGAGGTTGACGAAGAGAAGCGTCGCATCAGCCTCGGCCTCAAGCAGGCCCAGGCCAATCCGTGGGAGAAGTTCGCGGAGGCGCACCCCGTCGGCTCGACCGTCGAGGGCGAAGTCAAGAATGCGACCGAATTCGGCCTGTTCATCGGCCTGGATGGCGAGATCGACGGCATGGTCCACATGTCCGACATCGCCTGGGGCGTGTCGGGCGAGGAAGCTCTGGCGCTTCACCACAAGGGTGAAATGGTCAAGGCGCAGGTCCTCGACATCGATCCCGAGAAGGAGCGCATCAGCCTCGGCATCAAGCAGCTCGAGCGTGGCGGCGTTGCTGCCGGCGGCGCGGCTGCTTCGGGTGGCGCCGGTGGCGTCAGCAAGGGCGCGACCGTCACGGTCACCGTCCTCGCCTCGAACGACGGCGGCCTGGACGTCCAGGTCGGCGACGACGGCCCGGTCGGCTTCATCAAGCGCGGCGACCTTGGCCGCGATCGCGACGAGCAGCGTCCGGAGCGTTTCCAGCCCGGCCAGAAGCTCGACGCGATGGTGACCGGCTTCGACCGTTCGAAGAAGCCCACCTTCTCGGTCAAGGCGCTGCAGCTCGCCGAAGAGAAGCAGGCGGTTGCCCAGTATGGCTCGTCCGACTCGGGCGCGTCGCTCGGCGACATCCTCGGTGCCGCCCTCAAGGCGCGCGACGAAGCCTAACTGAAACCGCGCCTTCGGGCTTGCGATTTAGGACCGGGACGGGCACATCGCTCGTTCCGGTCCTTTATCGTTCGATCAGATTGATCTGCATTCAATTTGACCGCATGAGTGAGGGAAATAGCGGTCCGCGACATCTTGTGGGGAAAGAGGCCGCGTTTTCAGGGCGCCGAACGAGGGGGCATAGTTAGTGATCAGGTCGGAACTCATCGCTCTCGTGCACAAGGATCAGCCGGGCCTGTCCCCGCGCGAGATCGAGCAGATCGTTGCTTGTGTGTTCGATGCCATTTCCAAGCGCCTGGCGGAAGGCGGCCGCGTCGAATTGCGAGGCTTCGGAACCTTCACCACCCGCGCCCGCGACGGCCGGGTCGGCCGCAACCCGCGCACGGGCGAGCCGGTTGACGTGCAGCCCAAGCGCGTGCCCTATTTCAAGCCGGGCAAGGAAATGCGCCACCGCCTGAACGTGTGACGTTCAGCCTCTAGCGCCGCCGGCCTTTCTGCGGCTAAGCCCACACCCGTGCGGATGTGGCGAAACCGGTAGACGCAGCGGACTTAAAATCCGTTTCCCTTTGGGAGTGCGGGTTCAAGTCCCGCCATCCGCACCACGCTTGCCGCTTGAGGTTCCGCCCGCTTAAGGTCGGTTCATGCGGTGGCCCTTCTCCACCTTCCTGATCCCCGCCTTGCTGCTGGCCGGCTGCCATGGCGGCCGCAACGGCGGGACGATTGCGGTCAGCGTGATCGGTGGCCAGGCCGAAGAGGCGGTCCTTCGTGCGGCGACGAGCGAAAGCCTCGTCCGGCTCGACCGCGAAGGTCAGGTGATCCCCGGCGCGGCGGCGCGCTGGGCGATCCTGGATGATGGGCTGGATTATATCTTCCGGATCGACGACGGCGCGGGCGTTTCGGCATCGATGGTCGCCCGGCGGTTGCGCGACGCGCTCCGGCGACACCGGCACGATCCGGATTTCGCCGCTCTGGGACCGGTCGAGAGCATCGAAGCGGTCACCGGCACGGTGGTCGAGATGCGGCTTTCCCAGCCACAACCCGATTTGCTGCCATTGCTTGCGCGGCCCGAATTCACGGTCGGCGGTGCTGCGGATTTCAAGGCGAGCAAGGCCGAGCGCGGCGCGGTGCGTCTCGAGCCGCGGCCGGGTGACGACGCCCCTCCCCCGATCCTGCTGCGTACCGAGCGCGTCGGCCGGGCGGTGGTCCACTTCCAGAATGGCGATGTCGATCTGGTGACGGGCGGCACCTTCGCCGACTTGCCTGTCGCCCGGGCCGCGCAACCCGACCGTCGGCAATTGCGCTTCGATCCCGTGACCGGCCTGTTCGGCTTCGCGATCGGCAATCCGGACCTGTCGAGCGCGGTCCGCACCGCCTTGTCGCTCGCGATCGACCGCGACCGGATCGTCGCCACGCTCGGCGTGCCCAACCATCCCAAGGCGACCACCATCGCCGGCTCCGCGCTCGAGCCGCCCCTGGCGGAACGGCGCGCGACCGCGCTTGCCCTGCTCAACGGCCGGACCACGCATATCCGTGTCGCGATCCCGCGCGGGCCGGGCGCGCGGTTGCTGTTCGCCTTCGCCGCGCAGGATTGGGCCAAGGTCGGGATCAGCGCGGAAATGGCCGGGCCGGAGGCGCGCGACGCCGATCTGGTCCTGGTCGATCGGGTGGCGCCGCCGGCAACGCTCGCTATCCTTGCTTGCGCGTTGGCCGCGGGATGCGATCCCGCCGACCGCCTCGCCTTGATCAACCCGCCCTTCATCCCCATTTCGGCGCCCGTGCGATGGTCGCTGGTCGCGCCAAGTCTCGATCTTTTCACCGAAAACGGACTGGCGGCGCACCCGCTCGCCCAGCTGCGGTCCGGCCGATAGGGGAACAAAGTGCGGTATCCGGGCGATGAATCGCACATGCAAGCGAAGAGCCGCCCCCGCCCCTATCATGCGATGGCCGATCGGATTCCCACGCTCGGCCGCGATCCCGCCTCGGTGCGCCGGCGGATCGAGGCACTCGAGCAGATTCTCGAGCGGATGTGGGTTATTCCGGGGACCAAGCGCGCTGTCGGGCTCGACGTGGTGCTCGATATCCTCCCCTTCGCGGGCGATTTCATCGGCGCGGTGCTGGGCAGCTACCTCGTCTGGGAGGCGCGCAATCTCGGCATGTCGAGATGGCAGATGACGCGCATGTTCGGCAATGTCGGGATCGATTTCCTGCTCGGCTCGATACCCGTGATCGGCGCGATCCCCGATTTCCTGTTCCGGTCGAACAGCTACAATCTGCGGATCATCCGCAAGCATCTCGACAAATATCATCCCGAAACGGTGACGATCCAGAATTAGGTCCTGATATGCACGAGCCGCGCCGGCTGCGCGGGTGCGGCGCAGTGCATCGATTGATAGGCGGTGTCGAGGCACAGCCATACTTCCTGCAGCCAGCCCTGCTTGTCGAGATTGAGACGGATACTGTCCGGCTCCATCCCCGGATTGGCGGCGGCGAAGGCCTGCGAGAACTTCGATTCGGTAACCGGCGCCTCGGCCAGCTTGCGCATGTCGGGGAAGCCCAGTCTGAAGAAGAGCCGGTTCGACTGGTCGAAATAGGTATCGGGTGTCGCACCCGGGATGCAGGTGCCATGCTTGGCCCATTCATGCTGCATCAGCTGCGGCGAGGGTGTCGCCCGGAAATGCGCGACAATGGTCCTCCTGGGCAGGATCGGCGCGGTAGCGCACCATTGCGGCCAGCTCTTCCCCTCCCCGTCCGGCCACAGGCCATGCAGGATGAAGCCCGATCCGGTATCGCGCCCGCATTCGAAGGCTTCGGCACCGCCGACCGCATGAAAGCAATGCTGCGGCGTCCAGATCAAGGCGAGCGTGTAGCTCGCCACCGGAACCACCCGCACCGGTTGATCGCCGGGCAGTTCCATATGCGGCACCGGCAAATTGGGCGGCACGGGATCGCCCGGCGCGGCGAGGGCCGCGATATTCCATGCGGCGGCGGCCAAAGCGAAAGGCAGCGAACGGATCATAACGCCTCGAAATCCAGCCCGATGTCGGCGGCGGGCGCCGACTGGGTCAAACGCCCGACCGAGATATAGGTCACCCCGGTCTCGGCGATCGCGCGGATCGTGTCGAGCCGCACCCCGCCCGAAGCCTCGGTCGGCACGCGCCCGTCGACCAAGGCCACCGCTTCGCGCAAAACCGGCGGCGGCATATTGTCGAGCAGCAATTGCGTGGCGCCCGCCTCCAGCGCGGGCGCGATCTGGTCGATCCGGTCGACCTCGACGATGATCCTTGCAATCCCCGCATCGACCGCACGGCGTACCGCCTGCGCTACCCCGCCCGCGACCGCGACATGATTGTCCTTGATCATCGCCGCATCCCACAGGCCCATGCGATAATTCTGCGCGCCGCCCATGCGCGTGGCATATTTTTCCAGCAACCGCAGGCCGGGGATGGTCTTGCGCGTATCGAGCAGGATTACTCCTGTCCCGGCGATCGCATCCACATAAGCCCGCGTCAGCGTGGCGATCCCCGACAAATGCTGGATCGTGTTGAGCGCGGATCGCTCGGCGGTGAGCAGCGCGCGTGCCTGCCCTTCCACCCGCAGCAACGCCGTTCCGGCGCCGACGAATGTGCCGTCCGCCACCAGCGGCTCGATCCGCGCGTCGGGGTCGAGCGCCGCGAAAAAATCGGCGGCAAGGCCGATGCCGGCGGCAACGATCGTGTCACGGCTTGCCATCACGCCCGCGAAACGCGCCTCGGCCGGGACGACCGCGGCGGAGGTGATATCGCCCCCCGGCCCGAGATCCTCGGCCAGGGTTGCGGCGACGAACATGTCGCCATTGAAACCATCCAGCATGAAGGTCATTAATTGAATCCGATTTGTCGCTTGCTTGAGGCCGATAAGGCGCCCGAGAGACAAAGTGGAGACGGAAACATGCGCATCGCCGCTTTCCTGGCCCTTGCCGCCCTGCCGGCGGCAGCCACCGCAGCCCCCGCGCCGCAATTATCGTGGGGCAAGCCCGGCGTATCCCTTGCCACCTATCGCGCGGAATCGATCGGCTGCGCGATGCGGGCTTATTATACCGATGTCAGCGATACGCATGCAGCCAAGAACTTCGTCCAGGGTTCGAAGCAGATCGACACGATCGTCAATAGCGGCGCCGATTATATGGATGCGGCGACATCGATCGGCCATGTCGTCGACAGCGTGAATCCCGACCGGGGGATAAAGGAGATCAAGCAATTCCAGCTCGATCTGGTCGCGCGATGCCTGCTCGATCACGGCTATCATCGCTTCCGCCTGACCGACGACCAACGCAAGCATCTGGAAAAATTGAAGATCGGCAGCGATGCGCGCCATGCCTATCTGCACAAGCTGGCGTCCGATCCCGATATCCTCCAGGCACAGGCCGCGCCGGATCCCACGATGACGGCGATTAACTAGGCGAATTATTGCACACGGTCCGTTAAGGATATTTGGCCACAAGTCGTTACTAGAAGAGGCCAAACATTCGGAACCGGAAGTCAGACGCGCATGTGGGATAACCGACGCTTATGAGCGCCAAGTCCTCCGCGAGCGTCGCCCTTAACCAGGGCGACCCGTCCGAATTGCGCGCCTATTTTCGGTGGCAATTCAAGGGAACCGCCATCCCTTGCCGCATGGGCAAGAACAAGTTCGAGGTCCGCCTAAAAGACCTTTCGCGCGGCGGTGCCTGCGGGCTGGTCGATGAGCCATTCGCGGTCGGCGACTATTTCTTCATGGAACTCGATCCGCATACCGTGGTCGAGGCGCAGGTCGTGTGGGCGCGCCGCGTGACGATCGGCGTACGCTTCAACCGTGTGCTGACCGCGAGCTTCGTCACCAAGCTGCACGAACGCGCATCCGAAGAACATGCGCAACGCGAACGGGAGGCACGCGAAGCACTCCGCGCATCACGGCGGCACTAGTTTGTTCCGCTAACGCGCAGACGGCCGAAATTCGGCGGACGCCGAAACTACCCCAAATCGCCCTTGCCGACCGTCCCGGCCGCCATTTCCAGCATCCGGTCGAGCGGTCGCTTGGCGGCGATGCGCAATTCCTCATCCATCTCGATCCGGGGGGTGAGGTCGCGCAGCGCGAGGTAAAGCTTCTCGACCGAATTCATCGCCATATACGGGCACATGTTGCAATTGCAGTTCCCGTCAGCCCCCGGCGCACCGATGAAGGTCTTATGGGGCGCCGCTTTCTCCATCTGATGGATAATATGTGGTTCGGTGGCGACGATGATCGTCTCGGCCGGAGACGCCAAAGCGAATTCCAGGATCGCGCGGGTCGAGCCGACCTGGTCGGCATGGTCCAGGATATAAGCCGGGCATTCGGGATGCGCCGCCACCGGCGCGTCCGGATATTGCGCCTTGAGCTTCAGCAGCTCGGTTTCGCTGAACGCCTCGTGCACGATGCACGCCCCCGGCCATAGCAGCATGTCGCGCCCGGTCTTGCGATTGAAATAGGCGCCGAGGTTCTTGTCGGGCGCGAAGATGATCTTCTGGTCCATCGGCAATTGCGCGAGGATCTTCTCGGCGGACGAGGAGGTCACGATGATGTCCGAATGCGCTTTTACTGCCGCGGAGCAGTTGATGTAGGTGATCGCGATATGATCCGGATGTGCCGCGCGGAAGCGCGCAAACTGTTCCGGCGGGCATGAATCCTCAAGGCTGCAACCCGCTGCCATGTCGGGCAGGACCACGATCTTCTGAGGCGACAATATCTTCGCGACCTCGGCCATGAAGCGCACGCCGCAGAAAGCGATCACGTCCGCGTTGGTCTCCGCCGCCTTCTTCGACAGATCGAGGCTGTCGCCGACGAAATCGGCGAGATCCTGGATCGCGGGCTCCTGATAATAATGCGCCAGGATCACCGCATTCTTCTCCTTGCGGAGACGGTCGATCTCGGCGCGCAGGTCGAGCCCGGCGAGGCTTTGCGTGGGAGCGTTCATGCGGGCCAAATAGGTATCGCAAGGCGGTTTGTCGAAGGGGTATCCCAACGATATTCGCGCGGGAGCATCAGTGAAACCAATTTCCGCATATGAAACAGTGGCACATCGCGCTAATCGCGGATTAGTAGGATAAAACGGGAGGATCTGATGCGCATGGGACGATTGATGGCGGCGGCGTCCGCTCTGTGTTGGGCAGGTAGCGCCTTGGCGGCGCCGATGGCAACCGTCGATCGCAACGGCGCGCTGGTGGCGGTCGAGCCTTATGCGCTCAACGTGGTACGCGTGACGATCGCGCTCGACCATGACCGGTCCGACGCCGCGCCCGGCTACGGCATCGTCGCCAAGAGCGATACGGCGGGCTGGAGCCACAATGTTTCGGCCGCAGGCGACACGTTCGCCTCGGGCGACATGAAGGTGACGGTCAGGGCCCAACCCTGGCCCAGCGCGCCGGACCAGATGGCACGCTATTTCGCGTCCGCGCTGCCCTCCGCCTCGGTCGCCTTCGAGGACGGCCACGGCCAGCCGATCGTAACGATGGGCGGTTGGGACATGGCACCGCATGATGTTGCCGGGGAGCATACGTTCCGCGTCGGGGCCAATTTCTCGGCGCTGCCCGACGAGCATTTCTACGGACTGGGCCAGAATCAGGAAGGCACGCTCGACCTGCGCGGCCGCACGATCGACTGCCGTCATTATTATGATGCGGCCGCGGGCGAGCAGGTTTGCGTGCCGGTGCTGGTCAGCTCGCGCAATTATATGATCGTGTGGGATAATCCGTCCGCGACCACCGTCTCCGCCGGCATGAACAATGGCACTCACATCCAGTCGGAAGTGGGCGAGCGCGTCTCCTTCTTCCTGATCACCGGCAACAACAGCGACGATCTCTACAAGGGCTATCGCCTGCTGACCGGCGTGACACCCCTGCCCCCCAAGGCCGCCTTCGGCCTGATCCAGTCCAAGGCGCGCTACGAGAGCCAGGCCGAGCTGATGGGCATCGCCAAGGGCTATCGTGATCGCGGCTACCCGATCGACGTGATGGTGCTCGACTGGTTCTACTGGACGCGGATGGGTCAGATCGACATCGACCACACCTATTTTCCCGACCCCCAGGGCATGAACAAGCAGCTCCATGACTGGGGCATGCACAGCATCATCTCGGTCTGGCCGCGCTTCGAGCGCGAAAGCCGCTACTTCAACGATCTTGCCGCGAAGGGCTGGCTGCTCAAGGACAAGGACGGCAACGTCGTCGACGGCCTGCCGGTGCGCAACGACCGCGCCGGCGCGCTGATCGACAGCACCAATCCCGCTGCGCGCCAATGGTTCTGGGACAAGATCCGCGACAATATCATCAGCCAGGGCTTCGACTGGCTGTGGCTCGACGAGACCGAGCCCGATCTGGTCCCCGACGGCTTCTTCTATTCGATCGGATCGGGCGACCGCTATCACAACCTTTTCCCGCTCGTGCATACGATGGGCGTGGCCGAGGGATCGGCCAAGGATCGGCCCAGCTTCCGGAATCTGATTCTTGCCCGCGCGGCCTATTTGGGTGCGCAGGCCTCGGGCGCGATCTTCTGGACGTCCGACGTCCAGGGCACGTGGGACGCGCTGCGCCGCCAGATCCCGGCCAATCTCGATATGGCGGCAAGCGGCATCGCCTACACCAGCAGCGACACGGGCGGCTGGCAATGGCCCAACGGCCCCAAGGCGGCGCATGCGCCGCTGGTCGATCCCGCCGGCGCGATCGCGATGGCGCCGTCCTACGCGGATTATCCGGAATTGTTCGTGCGCTGGTTCCAGCTCAACAGCTTCACGCCGACCTTGCGCATCCATGGCCAGCGCCCGGCGACCGCGATCTGGCAATATGGCAAGGCAGCCGAGCCGATCCTCGCCGACTGGCTGCGGCTGCGTTATTCGCTGATGCCCTATCTCTATGCGATGGGCCATGGCACCTACGAGACGGGCGCGCCTTTCATGCGCGCCTTGTTCATGGACTTCCCCGGCGACCAGACCGCGGCGACGCTCAACGACGAATATATGTTCGGCCCCGCTTTCCTGGTCGCACCCATCACCGAGCAGGGCGCCACCAGCCGCAAGGTCTATCTGCCGGCCGGGAGCGACTGGTACGATTGGTGGACCAACCGCAAGATTACGGGCGGCCAGTGGATCGAAGCCGCCGCGCCGATCGACCGCATGCCTTTGTTCGTCCGCGCGGGCTCGATCGTGCCTTTGGGCGCGCCGATCCCGAACACCGCGACCAGGCAGGCGCTGAGCGAGATCCGCGTCTTCCCGGGCCGCAATGCCAGCTTCACGCTCTACGACGATGACGGCGTCACCAACGCCTACAAGAAGGACGGCGGCAAGAGCGCGACGCTGCATTGGGACGATGCTTCGAAGAAGCTCACCGCCAGCGGCGCATTGCCGACCGGCCAGGCGCCCGGCCCGCTCGTGAAGGTTATCGCCTCCCAGTGACGCGTATCGTCGGCCTTTCGGGCAGCCTTCGTCGCCACAGCTTCAACAGCGGATTGCTGCGCGCGGCGGCGGAGGCGATGCCCGAAGGGGCGGTGCTGGAGATCGGCTCGATCGCCGAAATCCCGCTCTACGATGGCGATGTCGAGGCCGAGGGCATCCCCACACCCGTCGCGGCGCTCAAGGACAAGGTCGCCGCGGCGGACGGGCTGCTTTTGGTCTCGCCCGAATATAACAATTCGATTCCGGGCGTGTTCAAGAACGCGATCGACTGGCTCAACCGCCCTTCGAGCGACATCGCCCGCATCTTCCGCGGCAAGCCCGTCGCGTTGATCGGTGCCTCGCCCGGCAATTTCGGCACGATCCTGAGCCAGGCCGCCTGGCTGCCGGTGCTGCGGACATTGGGTGCGGAACATTGGGCCGAAGGCCGGCTGATGGTCAGCCGTGCCGGCGACATGTTCGATGGCGAAGGAAACCTCGTGGACGATGAGGTTCGCGAAAAGCTTGCCAAATATCTCGCCGGCTTCGTCGCGCACCTTCGCGGCTAGCTCAAGCCGCGATCGCCCAATTCTCGCCGTCGCGCCAGACGCGGTCGCGCGTCTCCAGATCGATCAGGTGCGCGAGCACCGACCGCCCCGCCGCACCATGCAGACGAGGATCGATCCCGCGATACATCGCCGCGACCATCGCCGGGATCGGCTGCGCTTCCTGCTCCAGGAGATCGAGTATCTGGCGCTCGCGCTGGCGCCGGTGCGTCGCGATCGCGCGCACGAAGCGCTGCGGCTCGGTCACCGGGTCGCCGTGCGCCGGGTAATAGATGCGGTCGTTGCGCGCGAGGCACTTGTCCAGGCTCTGCATATAAGCCGCCATGTCGCCGTCCGGCGGACTCACCACCGTGGTCGACCAGCCCATCACATGGTCGCCGGAGAACAAGGCCTTGGTCTCGCGCAGCGCGAAGCACAGATGGTTGGACGTATGGCCCGGCGTCGCCACCGCCTCCAACGTCCAGCCGGGCCCGCTGACAGTTTCGCCATCGTCCAATATGCGATCCGGACGGTAATCGGGGTCGAAGGCCGCATCCGCGCGCGGTCCGTCATCCTCCAGCGTGAGCGGTGCGCAGCCGGTGATCGGCGCGCCCGTCGCCGCCTGAAGCACCCGGGCGGCCGGGCTATGGTCGCGATGCGTATGCGTGCACAGGATCGCGGTCACCCGCTCCCCCTCCGTCGCCGCCATTATTGCCGCGACATGCTCGTCGAGCGCCGGACCGGGATCGATCACCGCAACCTCGCCGCGCCCGACGATATAGGTCTCGGTGCCGGTGTAGGTGAAGGGCGATGGATTGGGCGCCAGCAAACGGCGCACCAATGGCTCCATCGAAACGGGCAGGATAGGCATAGGAAGCGAAACGCGCTTATTGCGCCGTCGCGACGCCCTGATCCTTGAGGAGCTGGGAGAGTTCGCCACTCTCATACATTTCCATCATGATGTCGGATCCGCCGACGAACTCACCCTTCACATAAAGCTGGGGGATGGTCGGCCAGTCCGAATATTCCTTGATGCCCTGACGGATACCCTGGTCCTGCAGCACGTCGACGCTGGCATATTCGACGCCGAGATGCTCGAGGATCGCGACCGCGCGGCTGGAAAAGCCGCATTGCGGGAAGAGCGGCGTGCCCTTCATGAACAGCACCACGTCATTGCCCTTGACGGTGGAATCGATGCGGGAATTGGCGTCGTCGGTCATGGTTCGATACTCTATTGGGGGCAGGCAGTGGTGAGCTGGAGCGCGTGGAGCACGCCGCCCATGCGGCCGCCGAGCGCATCATAGACGCGGCGTTGTTGCTGCACGCGGGGCAGCCCGCGGAAAGTTTCGGAGACGACGCGCGCCGCATAATGGTCGCCATCGCCCGCCAGATCGGTGATCTCGACCTCGGCGTCGGGGATCGCCGCCTTGATCATCGTTTCGATTTCTTCGGCCGCCATCGGCATCGGGTTATTCCTCGATCCCCATCAGCTGACGGCGCGCCTCGACCGTGGCGTCGTGCAAGGCGGAGCGGACGCGGCTCTCGTCCATATCGACATTGGCGGAGACGAGATCGCCCAGCAGCTTGCGCACGACATCTTCGTCGCCCGCCTCCTCGAAATCGGCCTGGACCACCGCCTTGGCATAAGCGTCGGTCTCTTCAGGCGTCAGGCCCATCAGCCCCGCCGCCCAGGTGCCGACCAGCCGGTTGCGGCGCGCGGTGACGCGGAAAGCCATTTCCTCATCGCGCGCGAACTTCGCCTCGAATGCGCGTTCGCGATCGTCGAAAGTGGTCATGTGGCCGGCGTCTCCCTTGTTCGCAGGCGAAGATAGGGACGCTGGCGGAACGGCGCAACCGAAGGGCGGTCAGAACTTGATCTTGAAGGTCAGCATGATCCGGTTGCTGGGAAAGCCGCCGACCGTGGTAGGCTGGCCGGTTATACCCAGCACGCCACCCGCGAACTTCGTCTCCGCGCGAACCGGCGGATCGACATATTTCTGCTCGTCGATCGACTGCAACCGATAACGTTTGTCCGGGTCCCGCTCGGCGCAGACCACGACCTCGCCCGAATCGCTGCTCCTGTCGCATGTCGCCGGCGGCAATTTCAGGTAATTGTGGGGTGGCAAGGCCGAGGCGGGCAAAGGCGGCGGCATCGTGACGGCGGGTTCGTCGGCAATCGCGGCCAGCAGGTACAGGAGCATGCGCCTCTCCTCGGCTGGCGCACGGCTTACCCGTTCAGGCGTCGCGCTCCAACCGATCCCGAGCGATTCGGCGATAAAAGCAGCTGCGCTCGCCCGTGTGGCAGGCGGGGCCGGCGGGATCGACCTTCAGCCAGACCGAATCCTGGTCGCAATCGATCCGCATCTCGGTCACGCGCATCACGTTGCCCGACGTCTCGCCCTTCTTCCACAGGCGCCCGCGCGAGCGCGAGAAGAACCAGGCCTCGCCCGTGTCGATCGTGCGGTCGAGCGCGTCGGCATCCATATGCGCAACCATCAGCAATTCGCCGCTGGCGCGATCGGTCACCACCGCGGTCACCAACCCGTTCCTGTCCCATTTGGGGCGCAGTTCGTCGCCCGTTTCCCGATCATGGCTCATCGTCTTCCCTTAGCGGGAAAGTCACGATTACGAAAACTTCGTCATTTATCCGTCACAAGGGGCGACATTCCGGATGGCCGCCCCTATATGGGCCGCCATGGCGCAAAAGGGCTGAGATGCTCACCACCAATCCTTTCGATGATGACAAGCTGCGCGAAGAGTGCGGCGTCTTTGGCGTTTACGGTGCCGAATCGGCGGCCGCGGTCGTGGCTTTGGGCCTGCATGCGCTCCAGCATCGCGGGCAGGAAGCTGCCGGGATCACGAGCTGGGACGGGCATCTGTTCCACAGCCATCGCGCGATGGGCCATGTCGCAGGCAATTTCGACCGCGACGAGGTGATCCGCGGCCTCCCCGGCCCCGCCGGCGTCGGCCATGTGCGTTATTCGACCACGGGCGAGACCGCGCTGCGCAACGTCCAGCCGCTGTTCGCCGAGCTCGCCGACGGCGGCTTCGCGGTCGCGCATAACGGCAATCTTTCCAACGCGATGCACATCCGGTCGGAACTGGTGCGCCGTGGTGCGATCTTCCAGTCGACCAGCGATACCGAGACGATCATCCACCTGATCGCGACCTCGACCTATCCGACGCTGATCGACCGCTTCATCGATGCGCTCCGCCGGATCGAGGGCGCCTATTCACTGATCTGCCTGACGCGCGAGGGCATGATCGCCTGCCGCGATCCGCTCGGCATCCGCCCGCTGGTGATGGGCAAGCTTGGCGATGCGACCATTTTCGCGTCCGAAACCGTCGCGCTCGACGTGTGCGGGGCCGAATTCGTGCGCGAGGTCCAGCCGGGCGAGATCATCATCGTCAACGATACTTTGGTCCGCTCGATCAAGCCGTTCGCACCGGTGCCGCCGCGCCCCTGCGTGTTCGAGCATGTCTATTTCTCACGGCCCGATTCGATCTCCGGCGGCCAGTCGGTCTATTCGATCCGCAAGGCGATCGGCGCGGAACTGGCGCGCGAAGCCGGGGTCGATGCCGACTATATCATCCCGGTGCCCGATTCGGGTGTGCCCGCGGCGATCGGCTACGCCCAGGAATCGGGGATTCCGTTCGAGCTCGGCATCATCCGATCGCATTATGTCGGCCGCACCTTCATCCAGCCGGCGGACAATATTCGCCACCTGGGCGTCAAGCTGAAGCACAATGCCAACCGCGCTCTGCTGCAGGGCAAGAAGATCGTGCTGATCGACGATTCGATCGTGCGCGGCACCACCAGCGTGAAGATCGTGCAGATGATGCGCGATGCCGGCGCGAGCGAGGTGCATATGCGCATCGCCTCGCCGCCGACGCGGCACAGCTGCTTCTACGGCGTCGACACGCCCGAACGCGCCAAATTGCTCGCGGCGCGGATGACGGTCGAGGAGATGGCGAAATATATCAATGCCGACAGCCTCGCCTTCATCTCGGTCGACGGCATGTATCGCGCGCTCGGCGAGAAAGGCCGCGTGCCCGGCCGGCCGAGCCATTGCGATGCCTGCTTCACCGGCGAATATCCGACCCCGCTGACCGACCATGACGAGGTCGACCAGTTCGCGCTGCTGGACGAAAGAGTCCCGGCGTTATCCTAAAGCCCTCTCCCTAGCGCCCTACAAGGGGGAGGGTTTATGACTTCCCTCCCCGTGCCGATCCGCTAAGGCGCGCCCATGTCCCAAGCCTTCACCGACCAGATCGCGCTCGTCACGGGCGCCAGCCGCGGCATCGGCGCCGCGACTGCGAAATCGCTTGCCGCGCGCGGCGCGCATGTCCTGCTCGTCGGCCGCACCACGGGCGGGCTCGAGGAGACCGAGGAGGCGATCCACCAGGCGGGCGGCACCGCCACCATCGCCCCGCTCGATTTGGCCGACGGCGATTCGATCGGACGGCTCGCGGCGGCGGTGGGCGAACGCTGGGGCAAGCTCGACCTGCTCGTGCTCAATGCGGCGATGCTCGGCACGCTCGCGCCGGTGCCGTCGATCGACGCCAAGGAATTTTCGCGCCTGCTCACGCTCAACGTCGGCGCCAACCAGGCGCTGATCGCTGCCTTCGATCCATGGCTGCGCCAGAGCGCACATCCCCGCCTCATCGCGGTGACGTCGAGCGTCGGGCAGGAGCCGCGCGCATATTGGGGCGCTTATGGCGCCTCCAAGGCCGCGCTCGAAAACCTCGCTTTGGCTTATGGCGACGAGATGGAAGGCCTTGGCGACCTGCGCGTCGCGATCGTCGATCCTGGCGCAACCGCGACCGCGATGCGCAAGGACGCCTTCCCCGGGGAGGACGAGACCAAGCTCAAGCAGCCTTCGGTGGTCGGCGAGGCGATCGCCGACCTGCTCGCTTCCGATTTCGCGACTGGAAGCCGGATCAGGGTTACGGCTTAGCCGCGCCCTGCGCCTGCGGAGCGGCGGTACGCTGCGCCTGCGACAATACCAGCGTGCGCAGGAAGGTCCCGCGGTCGTCGTCGGACAATTGCCGGGCGGCTGCGATGACGCGTTCGGTATTATGCGTGCGCACCGCATTCAGCGCATCGTCCTGCGCCTTCAGCGCGGCGGCAACCTTGTCCATGTCGATCACCGGCGCCATCACCGCCGACATCAATTGTTCATGCGCGGTCCGGGCCTGCCGCCCGAGCGCCTGGAGCTGCGGATCGGGCGCCGTCTGCAGCTTGGCGAGCAAGGCATTGCCCTGATCCGACACGCCGGGGAAGCGCTTGGGGCTGGCCGTTTGCGTGGGTGCCGCAGGCTGCTGGGGCTTGGCTGCCGGCTGTGCGGGGCTGGCCACGGGCGGCACGGCCTGCGCCGCGCCGGCGGCCAGCAAAGCGGCAAGGATAGTCAGGGTCTTCATGAAGATATGCTCCAGCGATCGCGTGCCGGCATAATGGGTTCGACCGCCTGAACACAATCTTGATCCCGCGCGCGATCTGATGGAAGCGGTTATATCATGCAGGACCTGCCTTATCGCCCCGCAGCGGGCATCATGCTGTTGAACGCCGACAACAAGGTTTGGGTCGGCCAGCGGATCGATAACGTCGCCGAAGCTTGGCAGATGCCGCAGGGCGGCCTCGACCCCGGCGAGGATCCGCAGGCAGGCGCGCTCCGCGAGCTGGAGGAAGAGACCGGCATCACGCCCGATATGGTCGAAATCATCGCCTGCGCTTCCAAAACCTTCGATTATGACCTGCCCGCCGATCTGGTCGCCAAATTGTGGAAGGGCAGATATCGCGGCCAGCGCCAGACCTGGTATCTGATGCGCTTCATCGGGCGCGACGCGGATATCAGGCTCGACACGCCCCATCCCGAATTCCGTGCCTGGAAATGGGCCGAGCCCGGTCATCTTCCGGACATGATCGTTCCCTTTAAGCGGCAGCTCTATCGTGACGTGCTGGAAGAATTCGCACCCTATCTGGGATAGGATGCGCGGAGGCCTGATGCTGACCCGTATTCCCCTCGCATTTCTGGCTGCGGCCCTACTTGGCGCACCCGCTTTCGCCGACGATCCGGCACCGCGCGCGATCGCCCCGACCGATACGATCGCGGCCATGCTCGACGCCGCCTATCGCAGCGGCGACGACACCACGATCCGCTCGGTGATCGGTGTCGCCAAGGCGACTTTCCCCGACCAGGCGATCGAGATCGACCGGCTTGCCGCGGGCGATGCCGCGGTGCTCGCGCAGACGCGCAAGGAAGCGCAAATGAAGCAGCAGGAGCGGATCGCGGAAGCGACCTTCTTCGAAATCTGGAAAGGCGAGCTCGAGGTCGGCGCGAGTCAGGCCAGCGGCACGTCCGATGTCGGCGGCGTCTATGCCTCGGCCAAGCTGACGCGCGACGGCCTGCTCTGGCGCCAGAAATTCACCGCGCGGATCGACTATCAGCGCACCAACGGCCTCACCACCACCGAGCGCGCGCTGATCGCCTATCAGCCCAACTACAAATTGAACGACGACAGCTACGTCTTCGGCCTCGCCCAATATGAGCGCGACCGCTCGCTCGGCTATCTCAATCGCGAAACGTTCGGCGCCGGCGTCGGCCTGACCGCCTTCAAGAGCCCGCGCGGCAAGCTTGATTTCGAAGGCGGCCCGGCGCTCCGCGAAACCGACTTCATCGGCCAGCCCAACCGCACCACGCTCGCCGCGCGCGGCAGCCTCGCGGCGCGCTACGCGCTCTCCCCCTCGCTCAACTTCAGCGAGGACGCATCCCTGTTCGTCGAAGCCGGCGACACCACCGCCACCGCGACCAGCGCGATCGACACGCGGCTGATCGGCCGGCTGAAGGCAAAGCTTTCCTATAACGTCCAGTACGAGCAAGATGCCGCCCCCGGGCAGAAAACGCTCGACACTGTAGGACGCGCAACCTTGGTCTACGCTTTCTGATGCCTGCCGTCGTTCGCATTGCCGGCCCGAAGGATATCGACGCCCTTTACGAGATGGCGAAGCTCACCGGGGGCGGTTTCACCAACCTGCCCGCCGACCGCGACGCGCTCGCCGCGAAGCTCGCGCGCTCGGACGAGGCGATCGCGCGCGAAGAGGATGAACCGGGCAACCATCTCTATGTGCTGATGATGGAGGATCTGGAAACGGGCCGCATTGCCGGTACCGCGCAGATCATGGGCCGGGTCGGCACGACTGAGCCATTCTATTCCTACCGCCTGGGCGCGGTGACGCAGCATTCGGCCGAGCTTGGCCGCACCTTCCGCGCCGACATGCTGACCCTGGTCACCGACCTCGAAGGTTCGTCCGAGGTAGGCGGCCTGTTCCTCCACCCTCGCTACCGCGCCGGCGGGCTAGGCCTGCTGCTCGCGCGCAGCCGCTACCTCTTCATCCGCCGCCACCGGGCGCGTTTCGCCGACCGTTTGCTGGCAGAATTGCGCGGCGTGATCGATGAGGCCGGCAACGCGCCCTTCTGGGATGGGCTGGCGGGCCGTTTCTTCGGCATGACCTTTCGCGAGGCGGACAGCTTCAATGCGGTCAACGGCAACCAGTTCATCGCCGATCTCATGCCCAAGCATCCGATCTACCAGGCGATGCTCACCGATGGCGCGAGGGCGGTGATCGGGGTCCCCCACCCCACCGGCCGCGCGGCGATGCGCATGCTGGAGGAGGAAGGCTTCGCCTGCGAAGGCTATGTCGACATCTTCGACGGCGGCCCGACCATGACCTGCGCGACCGATCGCGTGCGCACCGTGCGCGAGGCGGGCGAATCGGTGATCGAGGGCGTCGGCGTCGAACGCGGCCACCGCGCGATCCTGTCCTCGGGCCGGCTCGGCGATTTCCGCGCGACGCTGGGCGAAGTCTCCTTCACCGGCGGTTTCGCGATCGACGAGCAATCCGCCGCCGCGCTCGGCGTCCGGCCCGGCGATACGATCCTCCACGCGGCGCGCTAGCCCCTCCTTCGTCATTCCGGCCTTCGCGGGAATGACCGTGGATGGTAGGCCTGCCCCATGATCGCGGAAATCAATTTCGATGGCCTCGTCGGGCCCAGCCACAATTATGCAGGCCTGAGCCCCGGCAATCTCGCCGCCAGCCACAATGCTGGCACCGTCTCCTACCCGCGCGCGGCCGCGCTCGAGGGCATCGCCAAGATGCGCGCCAATATCCCGCTCGGCCTGACCCAGGGCCTGTTCCTGCCGCATAGACGCCCCGATCGGGCGTGGCTCGAAAGCCTCGCCACCAGTCCCGAGCAGGCCGCGCCCTGGCTGCGCGCCGCTTCCTTGTCCGCCTCGCCGATGTGGGCGGCCAATGCGGCGACTGTCTCGCCCGCCGCCGACACAGCCGATGGGCGCTGCCACCTCACCGTCGCAAACCTGATGACGATGCCGCACCGCAGCCACGAATGGCCCGAGACGCTTGCACAGTTGCGCCTGGCCTTCGCCGATCCCGCTTTTGCGGTCCACGGGCCGGTCCCCGCCCCGTTCGGCGACGAGGGCGCGGCCAATCATATGCGCCTCGCGCCGTCGCATGGCGCGCCCGGGATCGAGATTTTCGTCCATGGCGTCGCCGGCGGCGGCTTTCCCGTGCGCCAGCATGCCGAAGCCGGCCGCGCCGTCGCCCGCGCGCACGGCCTCGCGCCCGATCGCACGCTCCATGTCGCCCAGTCCGAGGCCGCGATCGCAGCGGGCGCTTTCCACAATGACGTGGTCGCGGTCGCCGATGGCCTGACCTTGTTCGCGCACGAACAGGCCTTCGCCGACGCTTCCGCTTTCTATGCCGATCTCCGCCGGCTTCTGCCCGAGGTCCAGATCGTGGAGGTGCCCGCGAGCGCGGTCCCACTCGGCGATGCGATCACCTCTTATCTGTTCAACGCGCAGCTCGTGACCTTGCCCGAAGGCGGACAGGCTCTGATCCTTCCCGCCGAAGCCCGCGAGACGCGATCGGTCTGGTCCTGGCTGCAGGAGATGGTCGCGGGCAATGGCCCGATCCGCCGGCTCGAACTGGTCGACGTGCGCCAGTCTATGGCCAATGGCGGCGGCCCCGCCTGCCTGCGCCTGCGCGTCGTCGCCGACCCCGCCAAGGTCGATCCGCGTTTCCTGGTGGACAACGCCAAGCTCGATCGCATCGCGGCAGTGGTTGAAACCCACTGGCCCGAAAGCATCGCGCCCGACCAGCTTTCCGATCCGGCTTTGTGGGTGAAGATCGAAGCAGCGCGTGTGGCCTTACTCGACCTGCTGGATCTGACCGAACTCGCCTAACGTCCCGCTCCGTCACCCCGGACTTGTTCCGGGGTCCACTCCGCGGCTTGGCACCTGGCCTCTCGGTGGATGCCGGAACAAGTCCGGCATGACGATTACTTCTGGGACGGCGGCTCCAACTTCGCCTGATCCACCGCGCGGCCCAGCTTCTCCGCTTCGGCTTTCTCCAGCTTGCGCTGCGCCTTGGTCCGCCCGTGCAAGGCGCGTGCCTCCGCCGCCACCTGCTCGGCCGCCTTGCGGTCGCGCGCCTTGCGCGCCTGCCGGAGGTTGATCACGTCGCCCATCACCTCGGTACTGCCATCAGCATGGCCCGCCTCGCAAGCCTGACCGTGACCGGCGTCTTTGCCGCGACCTCGCCGTCGATCGAGATCGATAAGGGCGGGTCTGTCTCGATCCGGAATTCGGTGCCGCGAAACTCGCGCACCGTGCCGCGCACCTGATCCGGCCCGATCAGCGCCAGGCCCCAGCTCCACAGCAATTTGGCGCGCAATCTGCCGTCGATCGCCTGGATCACGATCTCGCCCGCATCGACCCGCGTCTTCACCAGTTCCGCCCCGCCATGGAAGCGGCCATTGGCGATACGCACCTCCAGCGCGTCGAGGGTCTCGGCCTTCCCGTCTTGCGTGACGGTGAGCTTGAACGGCTTGAACCGCGCCATCTGCAGCGCCGCCCAGGCGAGATAGCCCGGCCGGCCCAATATCTTCTTCAGCCCATGCGGCACCGTCTCCGCGATCAGGGGCGACAGGCCGATCGCCGCGCAATTGGCGAAATAATCGCTATCGATCATGCCCAGATCGACCGTCTTGACCTTGCCCTTGGTGATCACCGCGACCGCGCCTTCGATATCGAGCGGCATGTCGAGCGAGCGCGCGAAGCTGTTGGCGGTGCCCAGCGGCAGCATCGCGAACACGCTCTTGCTGCCCACGAAATGATCGACCGTCGACGAAATCGATCCATCGCCCCCGCCCACGATCACCATCGGCGTCTCCGCCGCCACCGCCTTGCAGACCTCCGCCGGCAGCTTCGATGGATTCCGCACCGCCTTCGCGATCGTCAACTCGACCCCTGCTTCCGTCAGCAACCGGCAGGCATCGCGAAAGGCCGCGCGGCCCTTGCGCGATTTGGTGTTGACGATCAGGGCGGCCTGGCGCGGGGGATTGTTCACACACCGCCAACGCGCGCTTTCCGTTTCGGATGCGTCACTCCTCCCAATGGAAGAGCGCATCGACGCTGGTCCCGAACAATCGCGCGATGCGGAAGGCGGCCTCGAGCGAAGGCGAATAATGGCGCTGCTCGATCGCCGCGACCGTCTGGCGGGTGAGCCCGATCGCGGCGCCAAGCTCGCTCTGCGTCATGCCCCGCGCCTCACGCTCGGCGCGGACATTGTTGGCGATCGGGAACATCAGCCGGCCCGGTGGTGCGCGATCAGGAACACTGCCTGGCGCGTGCATTCGGCGAAGATAACGGCGAACAGCACCGCATCCCCCACCATTGGTCCGTTAAAGCCGATATGGAGCGTCGCGATCGCCGCGAACGCGCCCACGATCAGCACATAATAGCCCACCTGCGTCGCCCGCCGATCGAACGCGCGCTCGCGTTCGTCCATCGCATCATATTTGTCCGAGGACGTGCCCGCAATCAGGATGTGGCCGCCGATCTGAACGAAGACCAGCAACAGGATCGTGCCGGCCAGATGGCTCACCGGGTTGAAGGGATGCCCGGTTCGGAAGTGGATCACCAGGAAAGTGAAATACCAGGCGTAGATCGCCGCCATACTCACCAGCGACAGCAGCGCACTCTTGTAGCGGAAGGACATGATCCGACTCCGTGTCAAAAATCTTTGACACGCCAGATGTGCGCGCGATCAGACGATGTCAAATATTTTCGACACAGCCGTCGAAGCCGCGCTTTTAGACAACCACCGGCGCCCCGGTGAAAGCATGGTAGCCGCAATAGCCCAGCAGGCCGACGCCGGTCGTGGCAGAGAAGGTCATCAGCGCCCAGCCGAAGGCGTGGAGCAAGGGCGGATTGGCGCGCGCCTCGCGACGGTTGCGGCTGGTGCTGCTCATCACGAAGCTGACGATCACGCCATAGGTAAGCGCGGCAAACTCGAACATATTCTGATCCCCCCGGATCTTACTGGAACTGGGACGTGCATGGTTAACGCCGCCGCCGCTACTGTTCGGTTAACGGGGTTCCGGCCGCAAGCCGGTTTAGCCGCTGGCGAGGAACGGTTTATCGTACCGGCGCCGACCCGATCCTCCCTCGTCGTCGTGCTGGCGCACGCCGGCCAGTTTGGGAGATAGACTCCAGCCTTCGCTGGGATGACAGCCTGAGGCGGAACGCTTTCGTCCCAACCAATCACCCATTAAAGGCGCAGACCATGAGTCACGCCGCTTTTCCCGCGCTTCGCCTTCGCCGCACCCGTCAGGCCGCCTGGAGCCGCGCAATGGTGGCCGAGACGTTGCTCACCCCCGCCAGCCTGATCTGGCCCTTGTTCGTGACCGAGGGGCAAGCCGTCGAGGAACCGATCGCCACGCTTCCCGGCGTGTCGCGCTGGTCGGTCGACCGGATCGTCGAGCGCGCGAAGGAAGCCGCGGCGCTCGGCATCCCCTGCATCGCGCTCTTCCCCAATACGCCGCGGCATCTCCGCACCGAACGCGGCGAGGAAGCGCTCAATCCCGACAATCTTATGTGCCGCGCGATCAGGGCGATCGCGGACGCGGTGCCCGATATCGGCATCCTCACCGACGTCGCGCTCGATCCCTATACCGCGCACGGCCATGACGGCGTGGTCGACGCGCAAGGCCGGGTCCTCAACGATGAGACGATGCGCATCCTGGTCGACCAGGCGCTGACCCAGGCGCGCGCGGGCGCGTCGATCATCGCCCCGTCGGATATGATGGACGGCCGCGTCGGCGCGATCCGCGCCGCGCTGGAAAGCGAAGGGTTCCACGACGTCCAGATCATGGCCTATGCCGCCAAATATGCCTCCGCCTTCTACGGCCCGTTCCGCGACGCGGTCGGCTCGGGCGGCCTGCTGAAAGGCGACAAAAAGGGCTACCAGATGGATCCGGCCAATGCCGAGGAAGCCTTGCGCGAGGTCGCGATGGACCTGGCCGAAGGCGCGGATACGGTGATGGTCAAGCCCGGTTTGCCCTATCTCGACATCATCCGCCGTGTGAAGGAACGGTTCGAAGTCCCCGTATTCGCGTATCAAGTCTCTGGCGAATATGCGATGATCGAGGCCGCCGCCGCGGCGGGTGCGGGCGACCGCGACGCGCTGGTGCTGGAAACTTTGATGGCCTTCCGCCGCGCGGGCTGTTCGGGCGTGCTCACCTACCATGCCGCGCATGCGGCGCGCTTATTGGCCGGGTGATCCAGACCGAGCGCCTCATCCTACGCAATTGGCGCGCGGAGGATCGCGCGCCATTCAAGGCGCTCTGCAACAGCCCCGAAGTGATGGCCTGCCTCGGCGGCGTCTTCGACGACGCGCAGGTCGATGCGAATATCGGCCGTATCCAGGCCTGCGCCGACGCGAACGGTTTTTGCTTCTGGGCGCTGGAGCGGCGTGCCGACGGCGCTTTCCTGGGCTTTTGCGGGCTCAAGGTGGCGCACGAGCCCGGCCTGCCGACGGTCGAGGGCGAGATCGAGATCGGCTGGCGGCTGCGTCACGACGCCTGGGGCCAGGGCTATGCGCGCGAGGCCGCGCTGGCGAGCCTGCGCTGGGCCTGGGCCAATCTTCCCGCGCGGCGCGTGATCGCGATGACGGTGGCCGCCAACCGGCGCAGCTGGGGGCTGATGGAACGGATCGGCATGACCCGCCGGCCGGAGCTGGACTTCGGCCATCCCGGCTTTCCGGAAACCCATCATCTCCACCGCCATATCGTCTATGCGGTGGATCGGCCGGTTATGCCCAATGCCCATCCCCGCTCGGCCTGAGCCTGCCGAAGGCCTGCCCTTCCTTCAACGGTGCCGGTGCTAAAGAAATATCGTGCTTCGATAGGCTCGGCACGAACGGAAAGGAAAAGGCCTAACCCAGCTTCGCGGTCAGCGCCGCCACCGCGGCGGCTTCGGAAGCCTCGATCGCGCTCACCTGTTTGGTCGCCGCGTCGATCGCCTCGCGATTGCCGCTGGTCCGGTTGGCCGGATCGTCGCGCAGCGCCTCGATCGCAGCGGCGGCGTCATGCACCGCGCCGCGCGCGGTTTCGAGCGCGGTCACGGCTTCCTGCGCCTGGACCCACTCCTCGCTGCCCTGCGGCTTGCCCGCCGCCTTCGCGACCGCGGTTTCGGCGGTGGCGCGGCGCGCGGTGAAATCCCTGTCGCCCGCTTGGGCGGCCTCGATCTGCCTGGCGATCGCGGCCTGAAGCCGGGGATCGAGCGGCGTCTGCGTTTCGCTCGCCTCGGCCACGGGCATGTCGATCGGCTGTTTCTCCACCGCGCGCGGCATCAGCGAGGGTGCCTTCACCTCGGCTCCGCACGCGGAAAGCGCCAGCGCTGCGGCGGAAATCAGGAAAGCTTGGATGCTGCGCACCCGGGCGCCCTACCCATCTCGCAAAATAACCGCAACTGATGGGGTTGCGCACCCCGGAATGCTCGACTAGGGGGAGCGTCCTCACGCGCCCGTAGCTCAGCTGGATAGAGCATCAGACTACGAATCTGAGGGTCGGACGTTCGAATCGTTCCGGGCGCGCCATTTTCCAAAACGCGGAAAATAAGAAGGCCGCCGGCATCCCTGCCGGCGGCCTTTCCTTTTGCGTCGATGCCCTGCGCTCTAGCCCTTGCGGATCCACCCCACGAAGCCGCCGCGCGGGGCGAGGTCGAGCCGGATATGATCGGCCCGCGTGACCGCGCGTTCGCGGCGGTCCCAGGCGTCGGGCTTACCCTTCACGTCGAACAGCTGGCTCGACTTCCATTTGCCGGCGCCCAGGAAATCGAGGGGCAGGTCCAGGCTCGACGCCGATCCGCCGTTCATCACCGCCACGAACCATTGATCGCCCTTGCGGCGGGCTTCCGCGACGATTTTGCCCGGCTCGGTGCCCTTCAGCACCCGGGTTTCATCCCAGGTCGAGGGCAGCGCCATCAGCACGTCCCTCGCCGGATTGGCGATGAAGTCCCTGGGATGGCCGCCGAAGCAGAGGAAGGGCGAGGTGAAGGTGATCGCCTGCGCCACTTCATGCCCCCAGGAAATACCCCGCAGCTCGACCGGATCGAGCACCAGCGGCGTATAATCGCCCGGCCCCGCCATGTAGCGCGTGAACGGCAGGATCGTATCGTGCGCCGGCTCGATCGTGCGGTTGTAGCGCGTCATATGCCATTCGTGCCCGCGCACGCCTTCCCGCGTCAGCACGTTGGGCCAGGTGCGTTCCATGCCGGTCGGTTTGTTCGCGCCGTGGAAATCGACCATCAGCTTCATCGCCGCCGCGTCGCGCGCCGTGTCGTGATACCAGGTCGCCCACCAGCGGTTCGCCGGCGGCGGGAAGTCTATCTTCACGCCGACGACGCCCGCCTCGACCGCCTTCTTGAAATAGGCCTGGCGCGCCTCGGGCGTCTGGACCTGGTTGCTGTGCACCCACAGCCATATCTTGACGTTGCGGGGCCTGGCATAGGCCACGACCTTGGCCAGCGAGCCCCAGGGGTCGGTCCAATGTTCCCAGCCCTCGTCGACTAGGTAATATTCGTAGCCGAGCTGCCGGGTCCAATCGACCCACTGCTCCTGATCGTCCTGCTTGGGATCGCCGATCGCCATCCATTGCCAGCTCGACCGGCCGGGCTTGATCCAATCCGCCTTGGCCAGTTCTGGCGCGGGCCGCGGATTGAGATTCTGCACCAATGTCGTGTTGACCAGATCGGTCAGCGTTCGCGCGACGACGGTGACCCGCCACGGCTGGATCACCGCATCGTCGGCCGTCCAGCCCTGCGGGTCGGCGTAAAGCTGCCCTTCGAGCGCGCCATCGGCGCCTCGCTTGAGCGCCAGGTCGCCATAATCCTTGAGCGCGGCTTCGGTGATCGAGAGATAGGCGCCGCCGACGCGCACCGTCACCGGCATGCCGTACAGATCGCTGCCCAGGTCCGAGAGCGATAGCGTGCGATAATGGCTCTCATAGCTTGGATCGAGCTTGTCGGCCCAGATCGTGGGATTGCCATCGATCATCCAGGCCGAGCGATCCGCCTCCACTTTGCGCCCGTTCTTCGGCGCCAGCCGCAGACGCACGCCAACGCCGTCATTGGCGACATGGAGATCGACCCAATAGGTTTCACCGTGGGACGTCGCCTTGACGCTCGCTTCGCGCGCATCGTTCACCGCGAGACTGTGCGCGCCGAAAAAGCGATATGTCTCATGGATCGGCCGAACCGTGGCGGAACCGAGCGTCACATCCTGCCCAAGCTCGGTTCCGTCGGAACGGATACCCAGCCGTGAGGGCGCGAGCACTTGCCGGCCATCCAGCAGGATGCGGTAACGCAGGTTCCCGCCCGTAGCGGAAAGCTCGGCGCTGAGATGATGATCGGGGCTTTGCACCACGACCGGGCGCACGGCCGCCATCGCCGGGGACAGGCCTGCCAGGCATCCCAGAAACAAGGCGGGAAAAAGCATCGGTCGCAACATTGTCTGTGCTTTCATGGTGCTGCAGTTCGGATCAGGCGGTCGCTCGCGGCGCCAGCGGGCGTTTTGTGTCGATCGTGATCGAGGCCGGGACCAAAGCTGTGAAGGCCGGCCCGTCCGCGATCGCCTCGACCAGGATGCGACCCGGATGGCGCTCCGACTGGACGATGACCTGCGCCAGGCCATTGAACAGCGACCGGCGCGGCTCCTTGTCGCTTTCGTGGCAATTGGGATCGCCATTGCCGACGCCGATGATCTTGCCCGGGCCGGTGATGTGGAAGGCGATACGATTGTCGGCGCGGGGAATCGGCCGGCCGCGCGCGTCGAGAACCTCGACCTTCAGCAGCGCGACATCCTGGCCGTCGGCATCGATCGTGCGCCGATCCGTGCTCAGCCGGATCGATCGTGCCGGGCCGGTCGTCTCGCGCCGTTCGGTCAGCACGACCCGCCCTCCCTTGCGGCCGCGCGCTTCGATCACGCCGGGTTCGTAGCGCGCTTTCCATTCGACATGGCCCAGCGGCGGCACCTTCTGCCAGCCCAGGCTGCGCCCGTTCACGCTCAGCTCGACCTCGTCCAGGTTCGAATAGACCCAGACCGGGATTTCCTCGCCGATGCGATCGGGCCAGTCCCAATGCGGAAAAAGGTGCAGGCTCGGCGCCTTGCCCCACCAGGCGCGGTAGTAATAATAATAATCCTTGGGGAAGCCGCACATGTCGACGATCCCGAACTGCGAATTGATCGACGGCCAGCCATAAGGCGTCGGCTCGCCGCGATAGTCGAAGCCGGTCCAGGCGAAGCCGCCGCTCGCCCATTCGTGGCTGCCGTAGAATTTCCACCATTGCTCGGGCGTCTGGCCCCAGGGGACCACGCCGTCATAGCTGCTGACGACGTTGCGCGCCGGATCGTTCGCATATTCGCCACGCGTGGAGATCGCGCTCGACGTCTCGGATCCGAAAATCGGGCGCGTCGGGTGCTTTGCGTGGAAGGCTTCGGGAAAGTACGGGACGTTATAGTTGAAGCCGATGATGTCGAGCGGATCGGATACGCCCTGCTCGTTATCGCCATTGACCGCCGCGCTGACGACGCGGGTCGGATCGAGGCGGTGACAGAGCTCGACCATGGTGCGCGCGATGCGCGCGCCCTGCGGTGCGAGATCGCCCTTCTGCAGCTGCCATTCCTCATTGCCGATCGACCACATGATGATCGACGGCGAATTGCGGAAGCGCTTCACCATCAGTTCGAGCTGACGCAGCCCCTCCTCGCTTGAGCTCATCTGGCGCGTCTCGCACATCATCATCACGCCCATGCGGTCGCAGCTTTCGACCCATTCGGGCGTCGGCTGGTTGTGCGAGGTGCGGACCGCGTTGCAGCCCATCCCCTGCAGCACCGAGATCCGGAAACGCTGCAGCGCGTCGGGCAGAGCGGCGCCGACCCCGGCATGGTCCTGATGGTTGCACGTGCCCTGGATCTTGGTCGGCACGCCGTTGAGGAAGAAGCCCTTGTCGGCATCGAAATGCAGCGTGCGGATGCCGAAAGTAACATGCTCGCCGTCGCGCACCGCGCCGTCGCCCGCCACCTTGACGATCGCCGTGTAGAGACTGGGCGTCTCGACCGACCAGATCTGGGGCGCTGTGACGCGCGCGGATGTCCGGCATTCGGCCGATCCCGCCGGCGCAATCGTGGCCGGCGCCGAGGTAGCGCGCGCAACGGTGCGGCCGGCAGGATCGAGGATCGTCCAATCGACCGTCACATTGGTGGGGTGCTCGCTTTCATTCTCGACGATCGTGGCGAGGTCGAGCGTCGCCGCCCCCTGCTCCACGGTGGTACGGACGACGCTGTCCCATTTGCCGAGATGGACCGGATCCATCTTGGTCAGCCACACATGGCGATAGATGCCCGCGCCTTCGTAGAACCAGCCGTCGCCGAAGCTCGCGTCGACGCGCACCACGACGTGATTGGCGCCGCCATATTTGAGCAGGTCGGAAAGATCGAAGCGGAAGGACGAATAGCCATTGTCGTTGCGGCCGACGAAGCAGCCGTTCACCCAGATGATCGCATCGCGCATCGCGCCGTCGAACTCGATCCAGATGCGCCGGCCCTTGTCGCTTTCCGGAATGTCGAACGTCCGGCGATACCAGCCGACGCTCGTCTCGGGGAAGCGCCGGCCGAGCGGCTTGTAGCCGTGCGACTTCGAATTGGCGTCGCCCTGGATGCGATCGTCGTTCACGAAGGGCAGTTCGACCGCCCAATCGTGCGGCAGGTCGAGCGCGCGCCAGCCGCTATCGTCGAACCCGGATTTGGCGATCTTGAAATCGCCCGTCTTGGCGAAATCGCCCTGCCCCATGCCGAAGCCGAAATCCTGCGCGGGATCGGCGGCATGCCCGAAGGCGAAGCGCCAGCCGAAATCGAGCAGCAATTCCTCGCGCGGCGCGATCGCCGCGGATGTGAGCGTGGCCTGGGCATCCTTGTCGCCCGGGCTCTGCGCGGCGACTGTCTCGAAAGGCAGCGATAATAAAGGCGTGCCGACCGCGAGGCCGGAGGCAAGCAGGCCGCGACGCGAAACCCGGGTCATGAGGACTCCTGGAAAAAATTGCCAATCAGGGAGCCAGCAGGCGGGAAGTCCGGCTGGCGAACGCACGACATCTCTCTCTTTTGTCATACAAAAGCGTTTTCCGCCCCGGAACGCAAGCCGGTCCGTGCGAACACCCCTCATGGCAGCGACCAAAGGCCGCGGGCGGGCTTCACCCGTCACGCGCGAGTGGGGGATACGAACCTGGTGGAGCGACCGCCTGGCCGCGCTGATGACTCGAGCCCTTTTACGCATTACCCAAGGCTCAACCGGGCTGCGCTTTGTGCGTGAGCACCGGACGAGATGGAAGGACGCTGAATGAGGCGGCTGACGGGCACATGGTGCATTCTGGCCTTGCTGGCGGCCTTTCCCGCCCGCGCGGCCGAGCCGGCCAACTTTCTGTTCCTCGACGCCGACGACATGTCCGACCATCGCGACATGCTGGCTCGTCCCGACATTGCGGGCGGGCAGATCATCTATTCCTGGCGGCAGTTGGAACCGCGCAAGGATCAGTATGACTTTTCCAAGCTCGAACAGGACCTGGCCGTCGCGCGCAGTTTGCACAAGAAATTGTGGGTCTCGATCAGCGACCGCACCTTTTCGCTGAAGTGGAAAGGAATGCCCGATTACCTTTCCGACGACCCCCAATATCAGGGCGGCATCGTCTTCCAATATTCCTATCCGGGTACCGAATCTGGCTCCAACAAGACCCCGAATGGCGTGGTCGCCATGCAATGGAACCCGGCGGTGCGCGCGCGTTACCAGAATTTGCTGCGCGCGCTCGCGGCCCGCTTCGACGGCAAGATCTACGGCATCGATCTCGGCGAAACCGCGATGGATGCCAATCTTTCGGAGGGCGAAAAGGGCTTCACCTGCGACGGCTATTTCGACGCGGAAATGGAGAATATCGCCGCGGCGCGCGCGGCGTTTCGCAAGACTGCGGTCGTCATGTTCGCGAATTTCTGGCCATGCAACTGGAACGACAAGCGAAACTATATGAGCCGTGCCTTTGCCGAGGCGGCCGCCCACGGTATCGGCATGGGCGGCCCGGACATCTATCCCTTCAACCCCGGCTTGATGAAGAACTCCTATCGCTTCCTGAACGACTATCGGGGCAAGCTGAAACCGGTCGCCATGTCGGTGCAGGAGCCGGATCTGGACTTCATCGATCCGAAGACAGGCAAGCCCTTCACCAAGGACGACTTCACCACGTTCGCCCGGGACTATCTCGGCGCGGACATCATATTCTGGGCCTACACCTCCCCCTGGTTGCAGCCGCCGCCACATCGCTGACGAACTGCACGCAACTTTAAATCCAGAGACAGGTTCGCGCGCAGTGGAGCCGGCTGCGAACGACGGCAACCAGGGCACATAGCTGCCGATGCGTCGAGCCAGTGTTATTTGTCGGGTGAGCCAGTCTCAACTGGGCTAATCAGATAGGCCGGAACTGACGCATTTTTTCGGGTCAGACCGTCAGCAGATTGGCCGCGGTCTCGTCGCGATGTTTCTTGAGATAACGCATGAAGGGCGTGCCGCCGGTGCCGACGTCGGTATCGTTGCCGACGGATCCGTGATTCTGCTTGTGGATATAGCTCGCCGCATATTCCAGATGCAGGGACCGGAAATCGGCGACCGCCTGGACGGCGCCGTTATAGGCCTCGGTCAGTCCGCGATTCCGCGCTTTGCTCACGAATGCGCGCACGCCGCTTTCGGCGCGGACATCGTCGATGAAGCGGCGATGCGCGGGCGGACGGTAGATGTGCAGCTCATCGAGATAGGCGCGCAACGGATCGGCCGCGTGCCCCACGCCCAGCAGCGCGTCCATCGCCGGCACGATCGAGGATTGCGATCCGGTCTGCCCGCGGAATGCCTGGGGCGCACCGGCATAGCGCTCCACCCCCTCATAGATCACGCCCTCGCCCAGCGCCGGATTGTCCTTCCAGCCGTGGATGTAGGGGCGGACCCGCTGGAAATACATATAGGGATCGCACTTCTCGGGCATGCGGTGGAAGATGGCGTTCATGCCCTCCCAGACCGCGACGATCCGTTCCAGCAGCGAACGCGCGGTCTCCGCTTCGCCCGCCTGTGCCGCCTCGATCAGCAGACCGAACAGGGCCAGCGCCTTGCCTGCCTGCGCTTCGATCGCGACATGGATCAGCACGAACCAGGCCTCGTCGGTGCCGCCCGCGAATTTCTGGATCATGTAGATATTGTCGAGGCCGATGCCCTTGTCCGCGTCGAGCATCGACCAATTGTCGAGCACATATTGGCTATATTGCAGCAAAGGCTGCTGTCCGAGCCGATCGGCCACCGCCACCATCGGCACCGCCAGCGATCGCGGCAGGAATGCCACCGTCGGTTGCGCGCCCCAGATATAGGATTGCACCAGGAAGGAATAATGGACCATCGCGATGCGCGCCTGGGCATCGTCGAGCGCCGCGAAATCGGCCGGGCCGGGCACCGGCAGCCGCTCCAGCACCGCACGAACCTGACCCGTGGGCAGGATCTCTGGGAGCCGCATCGCCACGTCGCGCACCTCGGCGAAGGCCTCCGGCAGCGTCACCGCGGCCGCGTCGAAATCGCATAGGAATCCGCGTTCGGGGGTAATGCCGTAAGTGCCGAGGTCCGCCAGGCCCATCGTCCAATCTCCTTCGATATGGGAACGCAATTCTATTCTGCCTGGTGTCGAATGAGCTTGCGTATTGACGCGCCGAAACGGCTGGATCACAATTTTCGGCGGCCATGGATGCAATCGACGCAAAGATATTGCGAGCGCTCGAAACCGACGGGCGAATCAGCAATTTGCAGCTTGCGGAGCGGGTCGGCCTCTCTCCCTCCGCCTGCCTGCGCCGCGTGCAGGCGCTGGAGGGGGAAGGGATCATCCGCGGCTACAAGGCGATCCTCGACCGTGCCCAGCTCGGCGCGGGCCTCACCGTGTTCGTGATGGTCGGTCTCTCAGGCCAGCTCCAGCGCGACGCTTTGGCGTTCGAGCAGGCGATGGCGGACGCGCCCGAAGTGCGCGAGTGCCACAATATCACCGGTTCGGTTGAATATCTCCTGCGGGTCGAGGTGCCCGACCTTGCCGCCTATAAAAGCTTCCATTCGGACACGCTCGGCACCTTGCCGCAGGTCAGCAGCATCACCTCGCATGTCTGCCTTGGATCCTCCAAGGATCTTCGGGCCTGACCCCCGCGCTCAAGGGGAAACGGTGCCGGGCAAGCCGGGCAAATCTTTTTGATCCAAAATGGTAGCGCTAACTTTTTCGATTGACTCCCGGCCAGCCAATCGACATCGTTGTCGGATACACCAACCCTCCCTCGAATGGCCGCATCCCGCCGATGTGGCCATTTTTTTGCGCGCTTCCGTATCAGGCCCTTGTCAGGCGTGCCCGCTGGTCGGGGCCAGCAATCGCACATCCACGCCGGCAGTCGCGAAGGCGCGCGGCCAGCGTTCCTTGATCGGGGTTTCGAAGATCAGTTCCTCGCTCGCCCCGACCGACAGCCAGCCATGGCGGCGCATCTCCTCGTCGAGCTGTTCCTCGCCCCAGCCGGCATAACCCAGGGCCACCAGCCAGCGGTCGGGCCCCTCCCCCTTCGCGATCGCGCGCAGCACGTCCAGCGTGGTGGTGAGCGACATCGTGTCCGAAACGGGCAAGGTATCGTCGCCGCGCCAGTCGGGGGAGTGGAGCACGAAGCCGCGCTGCGTCTCGACCGGGCCGCCCTGATGGATCGGCGCGTCGGGCGCTACGCCGGGTTCGATGTCGAGTTGCTTGAGCAAGGTATGGAGCGTGATGCCCGGCACGGTCCGCCCGATGCCCACGCCCATCGCGCCGTCAGGCTGATGCAGGACCATCGCGATCACCGCTTGCTCGAAGCGGGGATCGCCGATCCCGGGAAGCGCCAGCAACAACTCGCCGGCGAGCGAGGCGAAATCACCCGTTGCCATGCTGCTGTTATAGGGATCGGTCATGATCTAGCCAACCGCCCCACGCCCCTTCCGGGTTCCATCCTCAGATGTTAGGGCCGAAACAAAGGAGAAAAGAACATGACGATCGCAATCGGCGATTCCCTGCCCGCGGCCACCTTGGTCAAGATGACTGCCGATGGTCCCGAAAAGGTCGAAACCAGGGATTATTTCGCGGGCAGGCGCGTGGCGCTTTTCTCGGTGCCCGGTGCCTTCACGCCGACCTGCTCGGCGCGGCACCTGCCCGGTTTCATCGACAAGGCGGACGAATTGAAGGCCAAGGGGATCGATGAGATTGTCGGCACCGCGGTCAACGACGCCTTCGTGATGGGCGCCTGGGGCAAGAGCGCGAACGCGGACGGCAAGGTCACCCTGCTGGCCGATGGCAATGCCGATTTCGTCAAGGCGATGGGCCTCGATTTCGACGGCAGCGCTTTCGGCATGGGCACGCGCGGCAAGCGTTTCGCGATGGTCGTCAATGACGGCAAGGTCGAGAAACTGTTCGTCGAGGCCCCCGGCGAGTTCAAGGTGAGCTCGGCCGACTATCTGCTCACGGAGCTCTGATGCCGTCGCCGCAGAGCCTTGCCCATGTCGATGCGCTGGAAGCGCTCTATCGGGAATCGGTGACCGCGCTGCGCACCGCGCTGTCGCGCTACATCAGCAACGGCGAACGCCCCGATCCCGCCGCGCGCGCGGCCGGCGCCTTCTGCTATCCCGAGATTCGCGTCCGCTATGACGGCTCGCCCTCGGCATCCGCGCCGGGCCGCGCCTTCGGACGGTTGCACGTGCCGGGCGATTATGCGGTCAGCGTGACCCAGCCGGCCCTGTTCCGCGACTATCTCGCCGAACAGCTCGATTATCTGGTCGAGGATTATGGCGCCGAGGTCAGCGTCGGGCGTAGCGACGAGGAGATCGCCTACCCCTACGTGCTCGATGCCGAGATCGACCTGACCGGCGCCGCCGCGGTCGAGCTGGCGCGGATCTTTCCGGCAACCGAGCTCGCGCATATCGGCGACGAGATTGCGGACGGCCTCGCCGTCACCGGCGTCGGCCCGCGCCCGCTTGCCCTGTTCGAGGCGGGCCGCACCGATTTCAGCCTCGCGCGGCTGCGCCACTACACCGGCACCCCGCCCGCGCACGTCCAGAAGTACGTCCTGTTCACCAACTATCATCGTTACGTCGACGAATTCGTCGCCTGGGCCTGCGAGGAATTGAACGCAGGCAAGGGCTACACCATGCTCTCGGGCGCGGGCGGGCTGGAAATCCATCCCGGCGATCCCGATCCCGCGCGCGCGGTGGCGGACAGCGCCTGGCGGCGGCACCAGATGCCGGCCTATCACCTGGTCGCGCCCGATCGCTCGGGCATCACGCTCGTCAATATCGGCGTCGGCCCGTCCAATGCCAAAACGATCACCGATCACCTCGCGGTGACGCGGCCCGAGGCGTGGCTGATGATCGGCCATTGCGGCGGCCTGCGCCCGAGCCAGCGGATCGGCGACTATGTCCTGGCGCACGCTTATCTGCGCGACGATCATGTCCTCGACGACGTGCTGCCCCCGGAAATCCCGGTCCCGGCCATCGCCGAAGTCCAGCTCGCGCTCGACCGCGCCGCCGAGAAGGTCTCGGGCGAGAGCCGCGAGCAATTGAAGGCGCGCCTGCGCACCGGCACCGTCGTCACCACCGACGACCGCAATTGGGAGCTGCGCTATACCAGCTCGGCCTTGCGCTTCAGCCAGAGCCGCGCGGTCGCGATCGACATGGAATCGGCAACGCTCGCCGCGCAGGGTTTCCGCTTCCGCGTGCCTTACGGCACCCTGCTCTGCGTCTCCGACAAGCCGATCCATGGCGAGATCAAGCTGCCCGGGCAGGCCAACCGCTTCTACGAACGCGCCATCGCCGAGCACTTACGCATCGGCATCGCCGCGATCGACGAACTCAAGCTGGCCGGCAACGAGCTGCACAGCCGCAAGCTGCGCGCCTTCAACGAGCCACCCTTCCGGTAGACGCCAGCCGTCAATCCGTTCGGGCTGAGCTTGTCGAAGCCCTGTGCTTCTTCTCCGCGATAGAAAGAAGGACGGCGCTTCGACAAGCTCAGCGCGAACGTAAAGATGGTTTAGTTCGCCGGCGTATCCTCATCGACCCTGGCCGTGTTGGGCCAATGGTCGATGACGGTGCGGTTCCGGCCCTCGCGCTTGGCCTGGTAAAGCGAACGATCGGCGCGCTCCATCGCATCGCGCAAGGAAAGCGTGTTGGCGCTGAGTTGCGCCACGCCGAAGCTCGCGGTGATCGAAGGCAAGGCGACCCCATCCTCGTTGGGCAAGGCCACCAGCCCGCGCACATGCTCGACGCGCTGGTAGAGTTCGAGCGCGTCGACCCCGATCGCGAGCAGCACGAATTCCTCGCCGCCCAGCCGGGCGAGCAGATCGCCCGAGCGGATCGCGGTGCCGAGCATCTTGGCGAACTGGATCAGCACCTGGTCGCCGGTCGTATGGCCATAGCCGTCGTTGATCGCCTTGAAGCTGTCGATATCCGCGATCGCCACCGCAGCCCGGTCACGCCCCTCGGCCACCAGCTTTGCCAGAAGATGCGGGGCTGCCTCATCGAAGCCGCGCCGGTTCCACACACCCGTCAGCGGATCGGTGCGTGCCAGCCGTTCGAGCACGATCCCGAAATCCTGGTTGAGCAGCAGCACCGTGACCAGCCCGAGCGCGACATAGGCCCCCGCCGAACCCAGCGCGATGAACGATATCGCCTGGTTGGTCTCGTGCTCGATGAAGACCAGCCCGACCACCAGCACCAGATTGGCGGCGGCGAAGGCGACCAGCAACGCGGTCGCATACCAGTCGAAACTGCGCTGCTTGCGCGTCCGGCGCGGGCCGACCGCGACCGCGGCCAGCATCAGGCCGATCCCGTTCAGCAGCGCGATCGTCGCGGGGATCTGCTGCCGCATGACCGGCGCCAGATCCTGCAACAGGCTGATCGACAATGCGATGCCCGTCCAGATCGCCCCAAGCGCCGCGGCCCGGTCGGGCCGGCCGCCGCGCTGGCGCAGACCGTGGACGAGCAGCAAGGCTGCGGCCAGCCAGCATAGGCTGGGGGTCGCACCTGGCAAGGGAGCCACGTTGAGGATGAAGGTCGTGCCCAGTACCGACAGCCAGCCGACCATGATTGCCGCGAAGGCCGCGCCCCAGCTCATGGCATGCGTCGCCTCGCGCCGCCGCCGCCAGATGGCCAGCAGCGCGCCCGCGAACAACCCGCTTATCACGAGCGGGGTGCAAAGGATGGCGACCAGGATCACGGGCGCTACGCCGCGACGATCCTAGCCTGACGCCGAACCGGCACGCACGGCTTGGGCCATGGCGCAGATGTCCGCTTTACAGACCATGAGCCTTCTTAACAGAGAAGTCGTTAAGAGGCTGTCACGATCGAAACGTGAAACGGATTCGATGCAAGGTTTTGAAATGTAAATCATCACCCACGCAAACTCCCCCCATTGGAGTTTGCGTAGCAGGCAGAGCGCGGATGCCGGTTCAGGTCAAGATGGTAAGGACCACGTTAACCATTAATCTTGCGAGAGAAATTCCAGGATAGACTGTCCCAGGCTGGGCTGGAGCACCGATGTCATGTGATTGCCGGCAATCTCCACCAATTCACCTTGCGGAAGCAAAGCCGCCAGCTCCGCGGACGAGCCATTGTCATGATCGTCCACCCCCGACAGGACCAGGGTCGGGATGGTGATCGCCTCGATCTCCTCGCCTGTGGTCGCGACGAACGTGTCGAGCAGGGGCAGCATCGCCAGCCCATCCCCGCCCGTGGTCTTGAGGAACGCCTCCGCCATCCAGGCGGGCGAGCCGCGCGTGTGCAGCCCGAGCCCGGTCAGCACATGACGGAAAAAGTCCCTTCGCTTGTTGGGATCGAGGATGCCCTCCAGCCCCATGCCCGACAGGATCGCCTTGCGCGGACGGGCACCGCGCACCAGCATCCTGAGCACGGTGCGTCCACCCAGCGAATAGCCGCCCAGGTCATAATCGGTCAGACCCAGATGGCGGATCAGCGTCTCGCCATCGTCGGCCAGCACGTCCGGCGGATAATATGCGGCATCGTGCGGGGCCGCGCTCATCCCATGGCCGCGCAGATCGGGCATGATCACGCGATAGCCCGCATCGGCCAGCAATTGGGCATGGCCGTAGCGGATCCAGTTGACCCAACCGTTCGAGAAGAGGCCATGGACCAGCACGACCGGCCGACCCTCCCCCATTTCGCGGTAGGCCAGATCGAGCCCGTCATGGCTCTTGAAATAAATGACGGGGAAATCAGTCGGGGAGCTTGCCAACGGCTTTCATCCAGCGATCGGTGACATTGGGGTTTTCATCGGAACGAAGGCCCGGCAGATGCGACGTGTCCTGCCAGGCCGGCAGGATGCTTTCGGTCGCATAATTATGGACGGGCACGAAATCGCCCGGTTCGTCGAACGAGCCGAGCGTGAGGTCCATTTTGGTCGCGCCCTCGACGAACTTGAAGCCGAGCGGCGTGCCGCATGTCCGACAGAAGGGCCGCTCGGCGATCGGCGAGGAACGGTACCAATCGGGTTCCGTCTCCCAGACCAACCGGTCGAGTTGCACGCTGACGAAGGCGATCGAAGCGCCGCCGGTCGCGTGCCGGCACATCTTGCAATGGCAAAGATAGGCATCGTCATTGTCGACCGTCACCCGGTAGCGGATGCGTCGGCACTGACAGCCGCCGGTCAGTGTTTTGGCCATGTCGGCGCGTTGGCACCGCGCGCCGGCGCTGGCAAGTCGGCGCGCGCCATGCCACGGCGGGCCGATGGCTTCTCCTGCCCAATTTGATGCGATCATCCTCGGCGCCGGCGGCGCGGGGTTGATGTGCGCCGCGATCGCAGGCCAGCGCGGACGGCGCGTGCTGCTGATCGATCATGCGCCGGAGGCCGGCCGCAAGATCCTGATCTCGGGCGGCGGCCGCTGCAATTTCACCAATTTCGGCGTGGCACCCGATCGCTTTCTGAGCGCCAACCCCCATTTCGTCCGCTCGGCGCTGAGCCGCTACACCGCCGCCGACTTCATCGCTTTGGTCGATCGCCACCGCATCACCTGGCACGAAAAGACGCTCGGCCAGCTCTTCTGCGACGGTTCGGCAAAGCAGATCGTGGCGATGCTGCTCGATGAATGCGCGGCGGGTGGCGTCACGCTCCATCTGGGCGACGCGATCCGTGACGTTACCCATGCCGATAGCCTCTACAGGATCGATTATGGCGACCGATCCGCGACCGCGCCCGCCTTGGTGATCGCGACCGGCGGCCCCTCTATCCCCAAGCTCGGCGCAACCGGCTTCGCCTATGATCTCGCGCGCAAATTCGGGCTCAGGGTGGTCGAGCCCCGCCCTGCGCTCGTCCCGCTCACGCTGCCCGGCGACGAAGCCCTGTTCCGCTCGCTCGCGGGCGTCGCGGCGCCGGTGGTGGCGCATGCGGGCGGCGCCAGTTTCGCCGAAGCCGCCTTGTTCACGCATCGCGGCCTCTCGGGCCCAGCGATCCTGCAAGCCTCGTCCTACTGGCGCCATGGCGAGCCGATCGCGATCGATTTCTTCCCTGGCCAAGAAGGCTGGCTCCTCGCCGCAAAGCGGGCTCGTCCCCGCGCCAGCCTGCGGTCGGTGCTGGGCGATCTCCTGCCCGATCGCCTTGCCGAGGCGCTCGCCGAACGGATCGCCCTTCCCGGCGCGCTCGACGAGAAACGCGATGCCGTTCTAACCGAAATCGAACATCGCCTCGCCAATTGGATATTCCGCCCCAACGGCACCGAAGGATTTGCGAAAGCCGAGGTTACCGTCGGAGGTATCTCGACCGACGGCCTCTCCTCCAAGACGATGGAGGCGCGCAAGGTACCCGGCCTCTATGCAATCGGCGAAGCGGTCGATGTCACGGGCTGGCTCGGCGGCTATAATTTCCAATGGGCCTGGTCGAGCGGCTGGGCTGCGGGACAGGCTCTTTGATTCCCTCTCCCTGAGGGGAGAGGGAGGGGCCCGCTGCCGAAGGCAGTGGGAGGGTGAGGGCAAGCCACGACAGCTCAAAGCCGCACCCTTCCAAAATCAGCGTGCCCTCACCTTTCCATGCTACGCTTGGGCCCCCTTCCTCTCCCCCGAGGGGAGAGGGCTTTTACCGCCCAAACCCCAGCGCCTTCGCCATCTCCTCGGGCGGCGGCGTCTCGGACCAGGTCGGCGCACCATCGGGCAATTGGAGCCACGGCTGCTTGCTTCGCGTCCAGATATGCGCGGTCACGATCAGCTCGTTCGACCGGTCGAGCGTGCCCGCCCGCACCACCGCTATTCCCGGCCGTGCGCTGTTCGTGTTGAAGATGCGCGTGTGGCAAACACCGCACATACGCTGGCGCGAGACACGCCCGCTCGGGCTTGTCAGCTCATAGATCACGATCGGCCCCGAGGCCTCGATCGCGCTTTCCGCCACCACTGCCTGCTGGCTGAAAGCGCTGCCGCTCCAGGTCTGGCAGTCGGTGCAATGGCAGGCATAGGTCGGCGGCAGATTGTCGAGCCCAAGCGTGTATCGCACCGCTCCGCACCGGCATCCGCCTTCGATCGTCACGCGTCCCTCGCTTCTCGCATCAGCATCCACGACGACGCGAGGGCGCCACCGACCAGCGCGATCGCCATGTCCTTCTGGCTATCCCAGACGTCGCCCTGCTGGCCGTTATATTCGTCGGCCATTCCGGGGGCTAGAACGATGGTGATCAGCCATTCGAAAATCTCGTAGAGCGCGCTGATCGCCCCGACGAACAGGAAGCCGCTCAAGATCGCGGCCTTGGGGCCCATTCCGCCATAGCGGCGCGCGGCTTCAGCGAACGGCCGGATCGCGAACAGGCCGAAGCTCAGATGCACCAGCCGATCGAAATCGTTGCGCACCAGCCCGAACGTCTTGTCGATCGAGACGCCAAGCAACGCCCGGCCCCAAGCCTCATAAGGCACGTTCGAATAGGTGTAGCGCCCCGCCAGCGTGTGCAGCAGGAAGAAGGCCAGCACGCAGCCGACCGATCCGTTCGACAAAGGCCAGCGGCGCAGCAGCGCAGGTGCCGCCAGGATCAGCAGCAACGTCGGAATATGCTGGAGCGGCGCGATGTCGGGGTAAGGCTGGCGCACATTGGCCAGCACGACCGCAATCGCCAGCACGACGATCATACGAAGCTGGGACACCGGCAAGGCGCCCCAGCTTCGCAGATAGATCAAGGCCTTACGCAGCCTTCTTGAGGTGACGCCGACCGAGCAGCTCGGCGATCTGCACCGCGTTTAGTGCCGCGCCCTTGCGGAGGTTGTCGCTGACGCACCAGAGGCTCAAGCCATTATCGATCGTCGAATCCTCGCGCACGCGGCTAACATAGGTCGCATATTCGCCGACGCACTCGATCGGCGTGACGTAGCCGCCATCCTCATGCTTATCGACCAGCATCACGCCGGGCGCCTCGCGCAGGATCGACTTGGCCTTTTCCGCCGAAATCTCGTCCTCGAACTCGATGTTGATCGCTTCCGAATGACCGACGAACACGGGCACGCGCACGCAGGTCGCGGTCACCTTGATCTTGGGATCGAGGATTTTCTTGGTCTCGACCACCATCTTCCATTCTTCCTTGGTCGAACCGTCTTCCAGGAAGCTGTCGATGTGCGGGATCACATTGAACGCGATCTGCTTGGTGAACTTCTTCGGCTCGGCCGGATCGCCGACGAAGATGTTGCGGCTCTGCTCGAACAGCTCGTCCATGCCGACCTTGCCCGCGCCGGAGACCGACTGATAGGTCGCCACCACCACGCGCTTGATCTTGGCGGCGTCGTGCAGCGGCTTCAGCGCCACCACCATCTGCGCGGTCGAGCAGTTCGGGTTCGCGATGATGTTCTTCTTGGTATAGCCGTTGATCGCGTCCGGATTGACCTCGGGCACGATCAGCGGAACGTCCGGATCCATCCGGTAGAGCGAGCTGTTGTCGATGACCGTGCAACCCGCCGCAGCCGCGATCGGCGCATACTTCTTGGTCGCTTCCGAACCGATCGCGAACAGCGCGATATCCCAGCCGGCCCAATCGAAATGCTCGATATTCTTGACGGTCAGGGTTTTGCCGGTCTCGCCGAAGTCAATAATATCGCCGGCGGAACGCGACGACGCGAGAACCGCGATCTCGTCCGCGGGAAACTCCCGCTCCGCCAGGATGTTGAGCATCTCACGACCGACATTGCCGGTCGCGCCTGCGACGACCACACGATAACCCATTGAAACCTCCTTTGACGCGGGCGGCTTTAGCTCTAACCGCGCCCATGTCCAGCCGAACGGTCCCGAGGAAATCTTGGCACGACGAAAATCCATCGATCCTGCGGCCGGTGTCGGCCTCGAAGGAAGGCGCCTTTATTTCGCGGTCGCGGCGATCAGCCTGGGGACGATGCTCACCATCATCGACGGTGCGATCGCGACGGTAGCCTTGCCCACGATCGCGCAGGACCTGCGCGTCGATAACAGCTCCGCGGTGATGGTGGTGACCGTCTACCAGCTGGTGCTGGTGATGGCGCTCCTGCCCTTCTCCGCACTGGGCGACCAGATCGGCCTCAAGCGCCTCTATCAGGGCGGCCAGCTCGTCTTCACCGTCGCGACCGTGCTGTGCTTCTTCGCGCACAGCCTGGGTTTCCTGCTGGTGGTGCGCGCGCTGCAGGCGGTCGGCGCGGCGGCGGCCCTGTCGGTCATGGCGGCGATGATCCGGCGCGTTTATCCGCCACAGCATCTCGGCCGCGGACTCGGTCTCAACAATATCATGGGTTCGGTCTCGGGCGCGCTCGCGCCGACCGCGGGCGGGCTGATCCTCGCGGTGGCGCCATGGCCGTGGGTGTTCGCCGCGGCCGCACCGTTCGCGATTCTCAGCCTGGCGCTCGGCCGCTGGGCGCTGCCGGATGTCCCGCCGCGCCCGGGCGGCAGCTACAATCTCGCCGGCGCGATGCTCAACATGGCAACCTTCGGCCTGTTCATTTCCGGGCTCGAGGCCCTTGTCCATGGCAACAGCCCGGTCGTCAGCGGCGCGGTTGTGGCGATCGGCCTGCTGTTCGGCGTGATCCTCGTCCTCCACGAGCGCAAGGAGCCCGTGCCGATCCTGCCGGTCGATCTGCTCGCGCGGCCGGTATTGTCGCTTTCGGTGGCGGGGGCCTTCGTCGCTTTCTTCGCCTCGCAGCTCATCACTCTCTCGCTGCCCTTTCGCCTCCAGCACGCTTATGGCTTTCTGCCGAGCGAAGTCGGCGCGATGATCGCCCCCTGGCCGCTCACCACCATGTTCGTGGCGCCGATCGCGGGAAGCTTGTCCGATCGCTATCCCGCGGGTCTGCTCGGCGGGATCGGCATGACGGTTGCGACGATCGCGGCCGGCCTGCTCGCTTTCCTGCCCGCGCATCCCCAATATTTCGATGTCGCCTGGCGCATGGCACTATGCGGCGCGGGCTTCGGCCTGTTCCTGTCACCCAATGCGCGCCTGATCGTGGGTTCGGCCCCGCGTGACCGAGCCGCTTCGGCCGGAGGCCTGGTCTCGACCACGCGCCTGGTCGGCCAGACGATGGGCGCGACCGGTGTCGCGACGATGCTCGCGCTCGGTTTCGGGAGGACGCCCTGGCCCGCCTTCGTCGCCGGTTGCCTAACCATCCTCGCGGGCCTGTTCAGTGTCTCGCGTCTGCGTCCTTCGCTGCGCAATCCCAGCGCACGCGAGGCCGGTGCCGCACAACCCGGCGGCCATGGTGACATCGGCGCGGCCTGAGCCGGCTTTTTTCGATAGTTCAGCAAGGAGACGGATATGCCCACCATCAGGACGCGCGACGGTGTCGATCTCTATGTCAAGGATTGGGGCGCGGGCCGCCCGGTGGTCCTGATCCATGGCTGGCCGCTCAACGCCGACAGCTGGGAGGATCAGGCGCTCGCGCTTGCGGAGTCCGGCCATCGCGTCATCGCCTATGACCGGCGCGGCTTCGGCCGTTCGGGTCAGCCCTGGACCGGCTACGATTATGATACTTTGTCCGACGATCTGGCGGCGGTCCTGGAGGCGACCGGCGCCACGGATGCCGCGCTCTTCGGCTTCTCGATGGGCGGGGGTGAGGTTGCCCGCTACATGTCGCGCCACGACGGCAAGGGGGTGCGCGCAGCCGGGCTGATCGCTTCGGTCGTGCCCTATCTGTTCAAGGACGATACCAACCCCGACGGCTTCGATGCGGACACGATCGAGGAATATATGACCGCGCCGATCCGCAAGGACCGCCCCGCGTTCTTTGCCCAGATGGCCAAGCGCTTTTACGGTGTCGGCGCCATCACCAGCCCGGTCAGCGACGAGGTGCTCCGCAATTTCGAGCGGATGGCCGCGCAAGCCAGCATCAAGGCGATCCTCGATTGCATCCAGGCCTTCGCCAGGACCGATTTCCGTCCCGATCTGCCGAGCTTCAGCGTGCCCACGCTGATCGTCCATGGCACAAGCGATGAAACCGTGCCGATCGAGATATCCGGCCGCGCGGCCGCAAGGGGAATCCCCGGCGCAACCCTGATCGAATATGATGGCGAGCCGCACGGCCTCACCGTCACCGCCAAGGATCGGCTCACGGCCGACATGCTGGCGTTTCTGGCGGTCTGATCCGAGCTGGATTGCTTCGCCGCTTAGCGGCCCGAAGCAATCCAGGCCCGGACGATTGTCCTGGTGCCCCCGCATAGAATCCCTAGTCGAAAACTAGGCCATCTGGGGTTGCAGGCCGCCCTCGCCTCCGCCTAGAGCCTTGTGCATGGCGAAGACGGCCTCCCCCTTCTCGTTCCGCGATTTCCGATTCTACTGGGCCGCCCGTTTCTCGACGACGATCGCGCAGAACGCGATGGTGGTGGTGATCGGCTGGCAGGTCTACGACATCTCGCGCGGCGTTCTGAAGATGAATGCCAAGGAAGCCGCCTTCCAGCTCGGCATGGTCGGCGTCGCCCAGTTCCTGCCGCTCGCGATACTCACGCTCGTTACCGGCTGGACTGCCGACCGCGTCGACCGCCGCTGGATCGGCCGGATCGTGATGCTGCTGGAAGGCGCGTGCGCGGCCTGGCTCGCTTATCTCGCGATGCACGGCACCACCACGCTTGCCGCAATCTACGTGGTGGCGGTCATGCTCGGCGTGTGTCGCGCTTTTGCCAATCCCGCGATCGGCGCGCTCGCGCCCAATCTCGTCCCGCCGGAGGTATTGCCCACCGCGATCGCCGCTTCGTCGATCGCGTGGCAGACGGGCGCGATCGCGGGCCCGGCACTCGGCGGCTATCTCTATGCCGCCTCGCACGACGCGCCTTATGTCGTCTCGACGATATTGTTCCTGATCTCGGCGTCCTCGCTGATGTTCATCCGCCCGATCCCCAAAACCTCGCTCGACGGCAAGGGCAACCCCTGGCGGCAGATGATCGACGGGCTCCATTATGTGCGCCGGAACCGGATCGTGCTCGGCGCGATCAGCCTCGATCTGTTCGCCGTCCTCCTGGGCGGCGCGACCGCGATGCTGCCCATCTATGCGCGCGACATCCTCAAGGTCGGTGCGTCCGGGCTCGGCCATCTGCGCGCAGCGCCCGCGGTCGGCTCCGCCGCCATGGCCTTCTATTTCTCCGTCCGGCCGCTCCGCCGCAATGTCGGCATCAAGATGCTGATCGCGGTAGCGATGTTCGGCGCCTGCACCGTCGGCTTCGGCCTTTCGCGCTGGATGCCCTTCTCGCTCGTCTGCCTGGCCGTGCTCGGCGCGTGCGACATGCTTTCGGTCTATGTCCGCCAGTCGCTGATCCAGATCTGGACGCCCAACGAGATGCGCGGCCGCGTCGGCGCGGTCTCGACGCTCTTCATCTCGGGCTCGAACGAGCTGGGCGAGGCCGAAAGCGGCCTGCTCGCCGCACTCATCGGCGCGGTACCCGCGGTTGTGCTGGGCGGCTTCGGTGCCATAGGCGTCACATTATTATGGTCCCGCCTGTTTCCCGAACTGGTGCGGGCGCGTACTTTCGATCCACCAACAACGCTGGAAGACATTCCCGGCGAGGAGATTGCGGCATGAAGGCGAACAACGTTCTCGAGACGATCGGCAACACCCCGCACATCCGCGTGCAGCGCCTGTTCGGTTCGGAAGAAGTGTGGATCAAGTCGGAACGCTCCAATCCCGGCGGCTCGATCAAGGATCGTATTGCGCTCGCCATGATCGAGGCGGCCGAGAAATCCGGCGACCTCCAGCCGGGCGGCACGATCGTCGAGCCGACCTCGGGTAATACCGGCGTCGGCCTGGCGATGGTCGCCGCGGTCAAGGGCTACAAGCTCGTCCTGGTCATGCCGGAGAGCATGTCGCTCGAACGGCGCCGATTGATGCTGGCTTATGGCGCCCGCTTCGACCTCACCCCGCGCGAAAAGGGCATGAAGGGCTCGATCGAGCGCGCGCTCGAAATCGTGGCGGGCACGCCCGGCGCCTGGATGCCGCAGCAGTTCGAAAACCCCGCCAATGTCGAGGTCCACACCCGCACCACCGCGCAGGAAATCCTGAACGACTTCCGCGACACGCCGCTCGACATGATCATTTCGGGCGTCGGCACCGGCGGCCATATCACCGGCGTGGGCGAGGTGCTCAAGAAGGAGTGGCCGGGCCTCAAGGTATTCGCGGTCGAGCCGACCTCCTCGCCTGTGATCTCGGGCGGCCAGCCCGGTCCGCACGCGATCCAGGGCATCGGCGCGGGCTTCATCCCCGCCAACCTCCATACGAGCGTGCTCGACGGCGCGATCCTGGTCGATCCCAACGACGCCAAGGACTATGCCCGCCGCTCGGCCCGCGAAGAAGGCATGCTGGTCGGCATCTCCTCGGGCGCGACCCTCGCCGCGATCGCACAGAAGCTCAAGGAAGCGCCCGGTGCGCGCATCCTCGGCTTCAACTACGATACCGGCGAGCGCTATCTCTCGGTGCCGGACTTCCTGCCGGAATAAGGCTTCTGCCAGCGCCCATCGGCGCAAATCGCCTGTTCAGCCCGGCGCAGTGCAGAGATGACGCGCCGGGCAACCTCGCCCGTCATGGTTCGCGATCGGCTCCAGCCCATTCGGACTTGCGGCATTCAGAACAGCCGCGAGACGAGCATATAGATTCCGAAAATCGCGAACCAGCAGATCGCCGCGCTGGCGACGATCAGGCTTACCCGTGCCAGTAATGGCCAGCGTTCCACCGACGTCGGCGGCGCGATGCGGCCGGCGATCGAAAGCAGCGCTTCGGTCTCCATATTCTGGCGAGAGGGGAAATTGCCCCACACGACATTGCCCTGCCGCAATTTCGAATGCACCAATTGCGACGGCAGCGGCACCGTGAACAGGCAATCGTAGAGATGGCCTTCCCGCCAGACGATCTTTGCCGAAACCTTCCCGAGATCCGCTATCTCGAACATGATTTCCGATCCGACTGCCATCTCGCAATAGGATTCCGCGAGAAGGCCTTCGGATGAGAGATTATGAACAACGACATGGTGCGGGTCCGGCGCGAGCGGTGTCACGCTGGCGGTCATATAGGTTGGGCTGCGCGGCAGTGGGGCTTCGTCCGTACCGTCATAAAGCCTGGCGCTAAAGGACATGTCCGCTCCCCTTTCTTTCCAAAAGCATAGCTAGGAACGCAGGACAAATCCACTTTGTTGCCGTTACCGCAACTGCGAAAAATAACCAAAATCGTATCGCAGTTAGACGCAATACACTCAAAATGTGGGGCACCAGCGATTTTGCAGCGCAGAAAATGTCCGATTTGGCGTATCTTATTGGCCTACCCGGACAACTTTATTGGTTAATATCCCAACAACACTGTTTCAAACCTTTTATGGTTAACGCTCGTTTTTTGCCGGTAGCGATAAGTCGGGGTTGGGTGGGGACGAACCGTGCGCCGTGTCGAAAGCGGACCCGAAAGCGCTCACGCCCGCGGGTGTGCGTTCCGGTACACGTCGAGCAGGTGCGCGGTGTCGACGCCGGTATAGACCTGGGTCGAGGACAGGCTGGCATGGCCCAGCAATTCCTGCAGCGAACGCAGATCCGCGCCGCGCCCGAGCAGATGCGTCGCGAAGCTATGCCGAAGCGCGTGCGGCGTGGTCCGCTCGCCCAGGCCCAACCGCGCGCGCGCGCCGCGCACCGCGCGCCGGATAATATCCGCCGATAACGGTCCTCCCTTGGCGCCGCGGAAGATCGGCAGGTCGCGGCTGGTGCCCCAGGGATTTGCCTCAAGATAGAGCTCGATCGCCTCGCGCACCGGCGCCAGCAGGGGCACGACGCGCGTCTTGGCACGCTTGCCCGTGACGACCAAAGTATCGCCCAGCGGGAGCACGGCCCCGGTCAGCGCCATCGCCTCGCCCACGCGCAACCCTGCACCGTAGAGCAGCAACAGCACCGCCTTGTCGCGCAGGCCGATCCATGGCTCACGGCCTTCGTCCTCGGCATCGTCGGCGATCGCGATCGCATCGGCAGGCGAAACCGGGCGCGGCACCCCTTTCTTGACGCGCGGTCCCTTGAGGCGGGGCGGCAGGGCAGCCCCCTGCCCCTTCGCCACGAACGCCAGGAAACCCCGCACCGCGGATAATTCGCGCGCCGCCGAGGCGTTGGCTAGCCCGTCCATCCGGCGTGCGGCGAGGAAAGCGCGCAGCTCGGCCGCATCGACGGCGATCAAGGCCCAGGCGTCGATCGAAGCCGCTTTGTGCTGTCCCAGGAAATGGATCAGCCGGCGCGCGGTCGCGCCATAAGCCCGGATCGTATGTTCCGAACGCCGCCGGTCGGCGCGCAAATGACTTTCCCAGGCGACCGCCTCGGCAAAGGCGGGATGCGTGTCGAGGGTTAGCGGGCGGGCCACCGCTCCAGCATATGCGAAACCGCCTGGCCCAGGAAGCGCAGCAAGCGCGCGCCGTGGCGCCCCTCGATCGCAGGCGCCTCGCTCTGGCCGAGGACGATCAGGCCGCAGCCCGAGAAGCTGTCGAGCCGGATCAGCGCCTCGCTATGGATCGCTTCGCAGGCCGCGCCGAACAGGGGATGGCCGCGCTCGACCTTGCGCATCTCGACCGGGCGCATCATGTCCGCCATCCGTTCGACCAGCCGCGGCTCGACCGCGCGCATGCCGTCGCGATTGGCGCGGAACGCTTCGCCGCCGGCCGCCCAGGCAAAGGCGACTTCGTCCACGCGCAGCAGCATCGGCCAGCGGCAGGTGATCGCGGTCGCGAGCTCGCCGGGCGTGTCGCACGCGATCGCCGCCAGCACCGCTTCATGGATCGACGATACCGCGCCGGCATGGCCGCGCGCGAAGGCGATCAGATCCTCGTTGATCTCCTCGACCTCCGACACCCGCTTACGGAGGGTTGCGACGGCGCTGGCTTCGAATTCGATACGCTGCATGAGGCCAGCATTATCGTGCGTTAGTTAAAGACCGGTTTTTCAAATCTCTCCGAGAGGTGAACGGGCGGCCTACCCTTCCAAATCGTCACCCTCGGCGAAAGCGGGTGACGGGCGGATCAGAGCGTCATCCGGTAGACCATCTTGAGCACATTGAACCGTTGCGGGTTCCACTCGGTTGCGTGTCCCTTGGCGGCGTCGTCGATCCCGTCGAGATGCCAATGCCACCCGGCCACGAACTGAACCACCTCGATTCCCGCCGGCATCTCATGGATCAACCGCAAATGCGTTCCCAGCGGATCGGGACTGAGCTCGAACAGCACGTTGCTGTCCGCGCCATCGACGCTCGCATGCCAGACGAAACCGAAGCGGTGTGGCGGTTCATAGGTGGTGATCTCCCCCGTCATGCGATGTTCGAACGGGCGAAAGCATAGGTTGAAGCGGCCACCGGCGCGCGGCTCGACCTCGGCGTCGGACTGCCACCAACGGCTGATACCTTCAGGCGTGGTCAGTGCGTCCCACACCACCTCGACGGGATGCCGCAGGACACGGTCGAAGGTGATGACCTGCCGATCGCCGTGAACCGTGCGCCGCCCGTCGCGCGTCGCCTCGGCCCCGAAGTCGCGCGCATATTGGTCGCGCAGCCTGTGCCAGTCGACTGGCTCGGGCGTATCGCCCAGCGATTTCGCCAGCGATTCGAGCAACATCGTCCAGCCCGCTCCGGTGCGCGGCGCTTCCTCGAACGCCGGCAGGAAGTGGGTCAGCGTCAGTCGGGTGCCGCCCTGTTTCTCCTCCAGCGCCCAACGCACGCGGCCATGCGGCGGGATATTCTCGAACCAGCTATGCTCGATCAGGTGCGGCGGCTCGTAGCGCAGCACATGCGCGCGGCTCTCCATCTCGCTATTGCCGAAGCGATAATCGAAATGCGCGCCTTCATGCAGAGCCGCCGCTTCGTCGCCCAGCCATTCGACCCCCATCCAGTCCGCGATGCGCGCAGGCGTCGAGACCGCCGCCCAGACCTTTTCGATCGGGTGCAGATAGTCGCGCGTCAGCACGAGCATACGCTCATCAGCGGAGTAATTGGCGTGGGTCATGTCATTGTTCCCGATCGAGATGCGCGCCGAGCGCATCGAGTCTGCCGCTCCAGAAGACGCGATAAGGCGCGAGCCAGCGGTCGAGCTCCGCGAAGGGCTCGGGCCGCAACGAATAGATGCGCCGCTGCCCCTCGCCGCGCACGTCGACCAGCCCCGCCTCGCGCAGCAATTTAAGGTGCTTGGATACGCCCGGCTGGCTGATCTTCATCGCGTCCACGATTTCACCTGCAGCACGATCGCGCATGCGCAAGAGATCGAGGATCTGGCGGCGGCCCGGGTCGGCCAGCATGGCGAAAAGCGGCTCCATGGCTCTTATATCGCCATAGAGTTATATAACTGTCAAGATATATACGCCGCTAGCGCAGCAGCACCAATTCCTCGGCCATTGTCGGATGCAGGGCGACCGTGTCGTCAAATGCCTGCTTGGTCAACCCCGCGCGCACCGCCACCGCCGCCGCCTGCAGGATTTCGGGCGCATCCGGCCCGATCATATGCAAGCCGAGCACGACATCGGTCTCGGGATGGACGATCATCTTGTAAAGCGACCGTTCGTTGCGTCCCGCCAGCACATTCTTCAACGGCCGAAAATCGGAGGTGAAGACCTTGATCGGGCCATATTTGAGCTTGGCCTGGCTTTCGGTCAGACCCACGCCCGCCATCGGCGGATGGCTGAACACCGCCGAGGGCACGAAATCATATTCGACGCGGTGCGGCTTGTTGCCGAATACGCTGTCGGCGAAGGCATGCCCTTCGCGGATCGCGACCGGGGTGAGCTGGATACGGTCGGTCACGTCGCCCACCGCATAGATATTGTCGCAGGTCGATCTATTGTCTGCGTCGACCTTGATCGCGCCCTTCTCGTTTAGTTCCACCCCGGCATTTTCCAGGCCCAGCCCGTCGGTCAGCGGCACGCGCCCGGTTGCCCACATCAGCACGTCGCAGCAGAGCGGGTCCTGCCCTTCGATATGCAGGCAGAGAGAGCCATCCTCGGCTTTTTCCACCTTCACGATCTTGGCGTGGAACTTGAAGTCGATCCCCTTCGAGGTCGAGATCTGGAGCAAACGGTCGCGGATCTGCTCGTCATAGCCGCGCAGGATCACGTCGGTGCGGTTGACCAGGGTCACATGCGCGCCGAATTCGTTGAAGATGCCGGCGAATTCGTTGGCGATATAGCCCGCGCCCACGATCACCACGCGCTTGGGCATCGCCTCCAGATGGAAGGCCTCGTTCGACGTGATGCCCAGCTCCGCGCCGGGGACGTTGGGGATGGCGGGCTTCGCTCCGGTCGCGATCAGGATATATTTGGCGGTGACCTTGCGTCCGCTCGCCAGCGTCACCTCGTGCGGCCCGCTGATCGTCGCACGCTCGTGGATGATCTCGACCTTGTTGTTGCCGAGCGTCTCCTCATAGATGCCGGAGATGCGCGACACCTCGTGCTGGACGTTGTGGCGCAAGGTCTTCCAGTCGAATTCGCAGTCGGGCACCTGCCAGCCGAAGCGGCGCGCGTCGGCCAGGTCCTCGGCGAAATGCGCGCCGTAGACAAGCATCTTCTTGGGCACGCAACCGCGGATCACGCAGGTGCCGCCGACCCGATATTCCTCCGCGATCGCGACCTTCGCGCCATGCGCCGCCGCGATGCGCGAGGCGCGCACGCCCCCCGATCCCGCGCCGATCACGAACAGGTCTACGTCAAAATCCGCCATGGAAGGTCACTCGCGAGGAAAGGTCGTTGCGCATGTAGGAAGGAGGCGGGGCCGCGACAAATGCGAAAGATTGTTCAGTCTCATCGAACCCGGTCGGCTCGCTATGACCAACGCCTTACTTGTCCAGCGTCTCGAGATAGGCCGCGATCTTCGTCGCCTGGGCCGAGTTCAGCCCCTGGTCGGGCATCTTCGCGGTCGGCAGCACGGCCTGCGGGTGCATCAGCCACTTCACCATATTGGCGCGGTTGTTGGGCAAAATCCCTGCGGCGATCGTCTTCCTGCTCGCTACGCCCTTCAGCGACGGTCCGATATCGCCATAGGCGCCCGGAATCCCGGGGATGGTGTGACAGGCGGCGCACTGGCCGGTCATGATCGTCTTGGCCTCGGGATCGGGGGTCGCCGCCTGCGCGGCAAAGGGGATCAGAACCAGCAGGGCAATCAAAGTGCGCATTGTCGCTCCTTCACAGACCGGCGTCGGCTGCCACGATTCGGGCGATGCCCGACCAATCGATATCCTCGCCTTCCCGCGCGATGGTCGAAAGCAGGTGATCGCGCAACACCGCCAATAGTGGCATAGGCACGCGCGCATCGGTCGCGGCCTGGCTGACCAGGTTCATGTCCTTGAGGCCCAACGGCGCCGCAAAGCCCGCCGGCCGGAAGCTCTCCTTCACGATGATATCGCCATAGGTCTGATAGATCGGGGAACCGAACAGGCTGCCGGTAAGGACCTCCAGCAAGGTCGCCCGCTCGACCCCGCCCTTTTCGGCCAGGGTCATCGCCTCGGCCATCGCCTCGACCGCCGACAGGATCAGGAAATTGCCGCACAATTTGACCAGATTTGCCGCCGGCGCATGCTCCCCGATCTCGAAGACTTTCTGTCCCATCGCCTCGAACAAGGGTTTGCAGGTTGCGATCGCATCCGCTGGCCCTGCTGCGGCGATGAACAATTTGGCCGCCTCGGCCGCGGCCGGCCGCCCAAACACGGGCGCCGACACCAGCACCGAACCATGCTCCGCATGCGCCTTCGCCAGCCGCTCGGCGAGCGCCAGCCCGATCGTGCTATGCGAGACATGGATCGGCTTGCCCGGCGCGGACAATATGCCGTCCGCGCCGAACGTCACCGCCTCGACCGCTTTGTCGTCGGCCAGCATCGTATGGACTACCGCGCCCTGCGCCGCCTCGGCCGGCGTGCTTACCCGCTTCGCGCCTTCGGCGGCCAAGGCTTCGGCTTTGGCGGGCGAACGGTTCCAGACCAGTACCTGATGCCCGGCCTTGACCAGATTGCGCACCATTGCACTGCCCATCTGGCCGAGGCCTATGAAACCGATCTTCATGAGGATGCTCTCCTTATGCGCCCGCGACGATGCCGCGTAATGCATCGAGCAGCCGATCCACCTCGTCCGCGGTCGCATAATGGCACAAGCCGATCCGGATCAGCCCGCCCGCTTGCTCCAGCCCCAGCCGCGCGATCACCTCGACCGCATAGAAATGCCCCGACCAGACGAACATGCCCTGTTCGGCCAGCTTGCGCGCCACCTCGTCGGGATGGTGCCCATCGATCGTGATCGCGAAGGTCGGCACGCGGCCTTCCATCGTCGGCCGCCCCCATAATTTCACGCCGGGAATGGCGCGCAGCCCAGCCAGCATCCGCTCGCCCAGATCCCGCTCATAGGCGATGCATGCCGTCATCGCCGCGCGCAGCCGCTCGGGTCGGCTGTTGGCGTCCGAGAAATGGCCGCCCAGCCAATCCAGATATTCGATCGTGCCGAGCACGCCGCCTTGCGCCTCGAAGGAGGGCGTACCCGTCTCGAAACGATGGCCGGGCGGGTTCGCGTCCGCCGGCCGCACCTTATAGGCCTCGATTCCGTCCAGCACCTCGGCCCTGCCCCACAGCACGCCTTGATGCGGTCCGAAGAATTTGTAGGGCGAACAGGCCAGGAAATCGCACCCCAGATCGCGCACGTCGGTCGGGATATGCGGCACCGACTGGACCGCATCGACGAAGAGGAATGCTTGCGATCTTGCTTTAACAATAGATGCTATTCGCTTGATATCGTTAAGCGTACCCAGCGCATTGCTCGCGCCGCCGACTGCCACCAGCCGGGTCCGGTCCGACAGCAGCCCCGGCAGCGCATCCAGATCGAGCACCCCCGTCTCCGGATCGAAATCGATCCAACGCACGACCATCCCCTTGTCGCGTGCCACCAGCAGCCATGGCGAGACATTGGCGTCATGGTCGAGATGGGTAAGAACTAGCTCGTCCCCCGCATTCCACTCCCGCGCAACCGCCCGCGATAACGCCAGGGTCAGCGAGGTCATGTTCGGCCCGAATGCGATCTCGCCCGGGTCGGCGCCGAGCAGATCGGCCATCGCCCGATGGGCTTCCTCGCTCAATGCGTCGGTCTCGCGCGAGGTCACGAAGGCGCCACCCGAATTGGCGGTCCCGCTCTTGAGATGCGCGACCATCCGGTCGATCGCCGGCTGACAGATTTGCGTGCCGCCGGGAGCATCGAAATAGATGCGGTTATTTCCGATACTCAGCGCCGGAAACCGCGCCCGCACTTCGTCGATCGGAAAGTCCACGCCCTTCTCCACAATATCCCGTCATTCCCGCGAAGGCGGGAATCCACTCCGCGGCTAGGCGCTGGCCTCCCGGTGGATGTGCCTTCGCGGGAATGAGGATTTGACATGAATCGCCTCGCCCTCGGTTCTTCAATCAGGCAAGAGCCGCCCCATGAGCAAGCCCGTCCCCGCCGATTTCTGGGCCCAGCCGGTCGTCCCTCTCGCCCGCGCCTTGATCGGGGTAACTTTGCTGGTCGACGGCGTCGGCGGAATCATCACCGAAACCGAAGCTTATGATTTCGACGAGCCCGCCTCCCACGCCTTCGGCGGCCCGCGCGGGCGCAACCTTGTCATGTTCGGACCGGTCGGTCACGCTTATGTCTATAAGATCTACGGCATCCACTGGTGCCTCAACTTCGTCGGCGGGGATCATCCCGGCAGCGCGGTCCTGATCCGCGCGCTCGAACCCACGCATGGCATCGACCGGATGATCGCGCGGCGCGGCCTCAGCGATCCGCGCACGCTTTGCAGCGGCCCGGGCAAGCTCGCCCAGGCGCTCGCCATCGACCATGCGCTCAACGGCGCCCCGCTCGACCAGCCGCCGTTCCAGCTCTTCCTCGGCCAGGAGGCCGAGATCGTGGTCGGCCCGCGCATCGGCATCACCAAGGCCGCCGATTTGCCCTGGCGCTTCGGACTCGGCGGATCGCGATACTGGAGCCGTGCGTTCCCGAAAGATGTCTGACCCTTACGACCTCGACCGTTTCCTCAAGGCGCAGGAAGATAGCTACGATACCGCGCTAGACGAGCTGAAATCCGGCCGCAAACGCAGCCACTGGATCTGGTTCATCTTCCCGCAGCTCGCGGGCCTCGGCCAAAGCCCGACTTCGCAATTCTACGGGATCAAATCGCTCGAAGAGGCGGCTGCTTACCTCCGGCATCCGATCTTGGGCGGCCGCCTGCACGAAAGCCTCAAGACTTTACAGACCCTTGAGGAGGTAAATGCAGACCGGGTGTTCGGAGAGCTGGACGCGATCAAGCTGCGCTCCTCTCTCACCTTGTTCGCCGAGGCCGATCCCGCCGATCCGATCGTCGAAGCCGCGCTCGACCGCTGGTTCGGCGGCCGGCGGGACGAAAAGACGCTGCAGCTTCTTCAAACCTTCCGCTCGGGCTGAGCCTGTCGAAACCCTGTCCTTCCCTGGGCATGGCCGGAAGAAAGGGAGCGCTTCGACAGGCACAGCGCGAACGGTTTACTTCAACTCGCCTCGGCCGCGCTCTACGTTGCCCTGATGCTTCGTCGATTCGCCCTGGCCCTGTGCCTGATCGCCGCGCCGCTTGCCGCGCAGACTTCGGACCCGGCCGCCGCCCCCGCGCCGGTGGCTGCCGCGCCAGCCGCGCCCCCGGCCCCGCCCGCGCATGTCTACAAGACGGTCAAGGTTGCGCTGGAGACCAGCCTCGGCAAGATCCTTGTGGCGGTCGAGGTCGAGCGCGCGCCGATCACCGCGGCCAATTTCCTGCGCTATGTCGACGAGAAGCGTTATGACGGCACCAGTTTCTATCGCGCCGATCCGGTCCAGAAGGATTTCGGGCTGATCCAGGGCGGCACCCGCAACGATCCCAAGCGTACGTTGAAGCCGATCCCGCACGAGCCCACCACCAAGACGGGCTTGAGCAACACCGACGGCGCGCTGTCGATAGCGCGCAACGCCCCCGGCACCGCCACAAGCGACTTCTTCATCATTGTCGGCGACATGAGCGGTTTGGACGCCAAGCCCGGCGCGCCCGGCGACAATCTCGGTTTCGCCGCCTTCGGCCACGTGCTCGAAGGGATGGACGTGGTGCACAAGATCTTGCTCTCGCCGACCGATCCCAATGCCGGCGAGGGCGTGATGAAGGGCCAGATGCTGAAGCCCAAGATCACGATCCTCAAGGCCTATCGGGTCAACGGCTGATGGGCGCGCCCAAATTCGACATGGAAGCCCGCCGGGACCAGATGTTCCCGACGCTGACTGCGTCCCAGATCGAGGTCGCGCGCCGTTTCGCCGCGGGCGAGGCGCGCACGTTCAAGCCCGGCGAGACGATGTTCGCGCTGGGCGAGCGCAACGTACCGTCCTGGCTCGTGCTCGAAGGCGCGATCGACGTCGTCCGTCGTGACGGCCTCGGCCATGAATCGCACATCGTCAGCCACCATCCGGGCCAGATTTCGGGCGAGGTCAGCCAGTTGGGCGGCCGCGCCACGCTCGCCGAGGGCCGCGCCGGCGCCGACGGCTGCACCGCGCTTCCTTTCGACGCGCCGCATCTGCGCGCCTTGCTGATCGGATCGGCCGATCTGGGCGAGCTGATCATGCGCGCCTTCATCCTGCGCCGCGTCGGCCTGATCAATGCCGACCATGTCGGATCGGTGCTGGTCGGCCGCCCCGACGATCCCGATCTGGTGCGTCTCCAGGGCTTCCTCACCCGCAACGGCTATCCCAATTCCATCGTCGACTCCGCGACCGAAGAGGGGCGCGAGCTGCTCGACAAATTGGCGGTGCCGGTCAGCGACCTGCCGCTGATGATCTGCCCCAACGGCACCGTGCTCAAGCAGCCGAGCGATGCCGACGCCGCCACCTGTCTCGGCATCACGCCCGAACTCGACAGTGACAAGGTCTATGACGTGATCGTGTGCGGCGCGGGACCGGCCGGGCTCGCCACCGCCGTTTATGGCGCGTCCGAAGGCCTCTCGATGCTGGTGCTCGATACGCGCGCCTTCGGCGGTCAGGCCGGCGCCTCGGCGCGGATCGAGAATTATCTCGGTTTCCCGACCGGCATTTCGGGCCAGGCGCTCGCCGGCCGCGCCTTCACCCAGGCGACCAAGTTCGGTGCCGAGCTGGCGATCCCGATCACGGTCGAAAGGCTCCATTGCGACGAGGAGGCCACCGACGGCGGGTTCCGCGTCGATCTTTCGACCGGCCAGAGCGTGCGCGGCCGCACGATCGTGATCGCGTCGGGCGCGCGCTACCGCCAGCCCGACGTCGACAAGCTGGAAGAATTGGAGGGCGCGGGCATTTCCTATTGGGCCTCGCCGATCGAGGCCAAATTATGCGCGGGCGAAGAGATCGCGCTCGTCGGCGGCGGCAATTCGGCGGGCCAGGCCTGCGTCTTCCTCGCGCCCCAGGTCGAGAAGATCAACATGATCGTCCGCCGCCCGCTCGAGGACACGATGTCCAAATATCTGATCGACCGGATCAAGGCGCTGCCCAATGTCGCGCTCCATGTCGGCAAGGAAGTCGTCGCATTGGATGGCGACCGCGCCAACGGCCTGCAGGGCGTTACCTTCCGCTGCCGCTCGACCGGCAACGAACATCATTGCGAGCTGAACCATCTTTTCCTGTTCATCGGTGCCGACCCCAACACCGCCTGGCTCGACGGCTGCGTCGATCTCGACGCCAAGGGCTTCGTCGTCACGGGCAAGCATGGCGGTGCCCCGCTCGAAACCAGCCGCAAGGGCGTCTTCGCCGCAGGCGACGTGCGCTGCGGCTCGACCAAGCGCGTCGCGGCGGCGGTCGGCGAAGGGGCCGCCGTCATCGCCCAGATCCATGCTTATCTCGGCGCCGAAACCACCAGCGCCTGACCTTCGGGTCAGGAATCAGCCGCTGACGGTCAGCGTCAAACGAAAAGTGCGCGGGCGAAGCGGCGTATATTGACGCGACAGCGGCATCTGGAACGGATTGCCCACCGCGAACCGGTCGCCCCGGCAGTTCGTGACGTTATCCACCACCGCGCCGATCCGGAACGGTCCACGCAACAGGGTCGCCGAAATATTGGCGTCGGTATAGCCCGCCTGGTCGATCCCGAATAAGGGCCCCGCGCCGAAACGCGAATGGCTCTGGTGCTGGATGACGATCGAGGTACGCAAGCGCCGGGTCGGATCCAGCGGCGGGAACCACGATATGGTGGTGGAATAGCCTGCCCGCGGCGTGTCCGGCAGGTCGTTGCCATTCTCCCGCTCATAGCCGGGCTCGGGGTGAACCAGGTCGCTGTGCGCGAACAGCCCTTCCGCCGCGACTTCAAGCCGCGCAACGGGACGAAACGCGATGCTCGTTTCCAGCGCGGAAATGCGCCCGTCCCCGATATTGGCGGTGAAGGGAAAGCCGTTGCGCGCGACCAGATCGGCCTGGATATTCTGCCAGAGCGTGTGCGATATGCCGATCGTCCCGCTCAATTTCCCGTTCCACAGCCGGTCGGCCCGGATCCCCGTTTCCCAAACCGCAATCGAATCCGGCTTGTAGACCGCCACCCGCCCGACCCCGGCGGCAACCGCGAGGCCGCCCGAGCGAAAACCCTGCGCATACCGGCCGTACAGCAGCAGGCCCGGCGCCAATTGCCTGGACAAGGATGTGGTCAGGTCGAACCGCGTCCGCGCCTCACCCGGAATGAAGGGCGATTGCGGGCGCGCGGCGAGCGGCTGACCGTCGATCCGGGCATGCGTGAGCCGCCCGCCCACGCTCGCCGCCAGGCCGGGAACGAGCACGAATGTTCCTTCCCCGAACAAGGCCAGGTCGAGCGACCGGTTATCGACCCCCGAAATGTCGCGCTGCGCATCGGGCGGCCCCAATTGGCGCCGGGCCGCGGTGTGATTCTGCACCGCGGAAAGCCCCGCCAGCCAGTCGGCACCCGAAGGGAAGGTCTGCCATATGCGCACCTCGCCATCGATCAGGCTGGAAGAAGTGTGCTCGTCATAGGCGATGGGCGCGCTCGGCGGCGGCCGGCTGGCATCCGATCGTAACTGCGTCGACCGCCGCACCCCGCCGATATTGGCCAGGATTTTCGGCCCGCTGGAATTGTTGAAGCGAATGCTGATCGAGCCGAGCGCGATCGTGTCGCGATACGGCTGCCGCAGGGATGCGGCCAAAGCGAACGGACCGTCTCCACGCTGCACATATTGCGGGTCGGCCGTCGCGATATGCTGGCCCAGGCCATCGACATCGATCGTCCAGGCGCCACCCAGATCGGCCCGCAGCGCCGCCCGCCCTCCGTCGATCCGGCTGCTGTTGACGGCATGCAGGCCCAGCCGCGGATTATCGATATAGCCGCCCTCAAGGTCGTGATAGCCGACCAGGCGCAGCGCCACCCGATCGGGGGCGAGGGGGAGGTTGACCACGCCGTCCAGGTCATGGCTGGCATGGCCGTTCTGGGTCGCGGCGATCGATCCTTCCAGCCGATAGCCCAACCGCCCGGCATCGGGTGCGGCGGGAACGATGCGGACGATCCCGCCGATCGCCCCCGCGCCGTACAAGGTGCCCTGCGGCCCCTCCAATATCTCGATCTGCTCGGTATCGACCAGCCGCAACGCGGGATCGGAGCCGCTGTAGAGCAAGCGTGTATCGCCGAAATAATGGCCGACCGTCGCCTGGGTGGGGCCCGCGAAACTGCTGTCCGCGACGCCGCGCACGAACAATTTGTCGCGGCCCGGCCCGAAAGCAGTCGACTGGAGCAGCGGGATCCGCGCGACCAGCTCGGCGCTGTTATGTACCCCGGGGAAAAGCGGGTCGTCCGATCCGGTCGAGATCACCCGCACCGCGCCCGGGAAGCGCGCCTCCGTTATCGCGCGCTTGCTACCCGTGACGACGATATCCGCGTCGGGCACCTTCGTCCCCACCGCATCGGTGCCTTGCCGCGCCGCTGCGGGCGACGTGCGTCCGATTTCCACGACATAACGTCCGGTGCCCACCTCACGCTCCGCCAATCCGGATCCGGCGAGCGCGCGGGCGAGCGCCTGCCGGGGCGACATCGTGCCCCGCACGCCCGGGCTCTGGCGGCCGCGTACCGCCGGCTCGGCATAGCTCAGCTCGAATCCCGCCTGATCCGCGACCGATCGCAACACGCTGCCCAGCGGTCCGGGCGCGATCGCGAAGCTGCGGCGCTCGGCCGCGGCGACGGGTGTCGCGACCTGCGAGACGGCAGCAATGACGATCAGAAGCCGCTTATCGCGCAGCACCAGGTTCCAGCATCCAGCCGTCCGCCACGCGCACCGCGCGCGTTCCGCTCAATTGGGCAAGCGACCGGACGATCGCATCGCCATCGCGATCGCTGCGCAACACGCCCGAAAAGCGCCGGTTTGCGATCTCGGGCGCGACCGCGATCATGATATCGTTCGAAAGACGCAGCTGCCGCGCAACCTCGGTCAGCCTGACATCGTCGAAATCGACATGGCCGAGCCGCCATTCGCCGACCGTACCCGGATCGACGTGCCGGACCTCGATCTGGTCGTCCGCCGATGCGTTGATCACCATGCCCGGCTTGAGCAGGATATGGTTCGGCCCGGAGCGGAAAGACACAGACCCTTCCGCGACCGCGACGCGCAATTCCGGGCCGCGTGCCGCCACGTCGAATATCGTCCCCATATCCTCGATCACGCGGCCCGCCGCTTCGACCCTGAACGGATCCTTGGGATCATGGCGCACCTCGAACAGCGCCTCGCCCTTTTCCATTGCCGCCAGCCGCGGATGCGCATGGTCCAACCGCAAGCGGCCATTGGCGCGGACAAGGATCCGCGTGCCGTCCGCCAGGATTGCCTGGCGGCTGCCGCCCGCCGGCGCTTCGATCCAGTAAGGCGCGTCGGCAGCCGGCCGGAAATAGGCCGTCACGCCGATCGCGCCGATCAGCAGCGCCGCTATGCCGCTTCCCCAGGCCAGCCAGCCTCCGGGGCGCACCTTCGCTTCCGGCGGCGCTGGAGGAATGGCGAGCGGAGCCTGCGGAACGCGGCGGTCGTCCAACAGCCTGTCATCGTCGGCGACCCGGTTATAGGCCTCTGCATGCGCGGAATCGGCCTCCAGCCATTCGACGAAGCCGTGCCAGATATCCCCATCGCCCTCGGTCAGCCGGACATGCCAGTCGATCGCCTGGCGCAGAACAGCATCGCCGTTGCTCATCGATCCTGCTCCCCTGACGTCCCGGGTTCGGCCGCCTCCACGTCGTCCAGGCCGTGGATCGCGCGATAGGCGGTCTGCAAATGCTTCTCCACCGCGGAGACACTGATGCCGATCATATCCGCGATCGAACGCCGCGGCATGTCCTCATAACGGTAGAGGCGGAATATGCGCGCGGTGCGCTCGGGCAGCGCCGCGACCGCGGCATCGATCTGACGCAGGCGCTCGCTCGCGAGCAATCCCGCCTCGACCGAAGGGGCGGTCTCCTCCGACTGGCCATAGGTTTCGATCCATTCGGATTCGCGCCTTGCGCTCGCCGAAAGGGAGCGGTGGCGGTCCGTGGCCATGTTGTTCGCCATCCGGAAAATGTAGCCGCCGGGCTGAGCGATGGGCGCACTGTTCATCGTAGAGAGACGGAGCCAAAGCTCCTGCAGCACATCTTCGGCATCCTCGGCATTGCCGAGACGGGCCTTCAGCAGCCGCAGCAATGTCGGCCGCTCGCGCAGGAAATAGGCCCTCAGACCGCCAAATTCGCCCTGCCCCTCCATCGGCCGCGACAATAACTGCCAACGGTGACCGCGGATAGGCCGCTCCTGCGCAGCCCGGGGAGCGCCCCGCCCGATCGAAATGTTCGGGCGCGCTGTGCATGGGCGGCGGCGGTTCCGTCAAAGGGATATGGGGGGCCTAAGCGAAACCACGCAGATGTTCGGCGCTGCCTTGCGCGCGCCGAGCGCGAATGCCTTTACGCCGCTGCGGCTGGCGCCTGCCGGCCAGGCCCGGCAGAGCATCGGCATCGTGCTGCACGACTTTGCGCTCGGGGGTACCGAGCGGATCGCGGTGCGGCTCGCCAACCAATGGGCCGCCGAGGGCGCCGATGTCACCTTGCTCGTGGGATCGCGCGAAGGGCCGTTGGCAGCCCTGCTCGACGCGCGCGTCCGGCTCGCCTCGCCCGCTTCGGCGATCCGCCGCGCGCGCGGGTCGCGAAAGGCGCTTGCCGCCGCCGCCGTCCGCTATTTCGGCGAGCGGCGCGTCCAGGCCTGTTTCGTGCCGGGCAATTATCATTGGCCGGTCGCAAGCGCGCTCAGCCGGATGCCGGCCGCGATCAGGCCGGTCGTGGTCGCCCAGGTCAGTGCCGCACTTTACAAGCCGCAGCGCGGGCCCATCCGGCAAGCCATCTACAATATGCGCATGCGGCGATTGCTCGGCTCGACCGACATGCTGGTGACGCTTTGCGCCGATGCCAGCCGCGATGCTGACCGAATCCTGGGCCGCCAGGTCAGCATGCCGATCGCGCTTCCCGCGCTGGAGGACCGCGCCTCCCACCCGGAGCCGGTCGCCGCGCAGGGCAGCACCATCCTCGCCGCGGGCCGGCTGGTTCCTGAAAAGGGCTTCGACATCCTGATTGACGCTTTCGCCACGTTGGTGCGGAGCGGCCGCGCCGGCGATGCTGATCTGGTCATCGTCGGCGAGGGTCCCGATCGCGCGCGCCTGACCCGGCTCATCGTGCAGCGCGGTCTCGGTGCGCGCGTCGCCATGCCCGGTTATGTCGAGGATATCCGCCCATGGCTCGACGATGCGCGGCTGTTCGTCCTCCCCTCGCGCTTCGAGGGCTATGGCGCGGTGATCGTCGAGGCATTGGCGGCCGGTCGCCCGGTCGTCGCCACGCGCTGCACGCCCGCGGTGGAGGAATTGCTGCGCGGCACCGGCGCCGGCCTCGACGTGCCGATCGAGGATCCGGCCGCGATGGCCGATGCGATCGCGGCCTTGCTCGACGCCGGCGTGCCCGATCCCGTCCGCCTCGCCTCGCTGGTCGAACGGCACCGCATCGGCCCCGTTGCCCGCACCTACGCGCATCTTTTCCGCGGCATCGCCGCCGAGCGCGAGGCGGCGCTAGCGTAGCAGCTTGCGCAGCTCGCGCATCGCCTCGATCGAGAGGCCAAGCAGCGACAGCTCGGTGCGCTTGACGTCGACCAGCGTCACGTCACCCGCCGCCGCAAGCGTGTGCATCCCTTCCGAGAAGGGCGCGAGCGCCTCCTGCCCCGCGATCGCCGGCCCCGCCTCCATCGTCACCCCGCCGGGATCGAGGCGATCGAACCAGAGCGGGCGGATCGCGCCGCCATAGGTGTGCGAGCAATCCTGCACCGGCAGCACGATCCGTCCGTCCACCACCTGCACCGTACCGCCCGGCCGCGCACTTGCGGGATCGCGCCGCACGGGATTCCCGGGATGCACGCGCCACGGCCCCCGCACGCGCTCGGCGAAAGCCAGATGCAGCGCCGCCGTCTTGTCGGGCTCGTTCGAGGCCGAGGTGTAGAAGAGCCACCAAAGCCCCTCATGCCAAAAGGGCGTCGCATCCACCGCGACATGATCGAGCGGGATCTCAGCCGCCCGCTCCCATCGATGCGGGAATTCGGCCGCGCGATAGAGAGTGAGCCGCTTCGAACGGTGCGCCTCGGGCAGCATCCACGTCTCGCCCTCAGCCTCCCACACGACCGGATAGGACAGATGCCACGGCTCGCGCAAAGCCCATTGCCGGTCGATCAGCGCGAAGCTCGCGTCATAGGTCAGCACTTCGATCGCGCCGATCCGCACGCGATAATCATAGGCTTCGACGAAGACGTGCAATCGCCCGTCGCGCCACAGGCCGAACGGATCCGCCAGGAAGCGGAAGCTCGCCATCGGCGGCAGCCAATGCAGCGGCAGGTCCGCGATCGACCCGCGCCGCATGATCTCGGCGAACGAAGCCTCGACGATCGCGGGTCGCCAGATATCCTTGCGTAAGCCCATATCCGCGTCCCTGCCGGATTAAGCCGCGCGCGGGAAGCGGGCATATCGATCCCCTGGCACGCCATATCCGTCCGCCAAAGCATTCGCTACGCTAGGCAAATGAATCTGCTCCGCTTCCGCTACGAACCAGACGACAATTCCTGCGGAAGACTCATCGTGAAATGTGAAGCCAACGACTATGCCGGCCGGGGGCAAAGCTGGTTTTCACCCGATGACCTGCGCGATTTTGCGAAAGCTACGATGAGCTATCCCTTGTCCGTAGAATCGCCACCGTCGTTGGGCGCCGGCTTCTACGACGAGCAGGGCGGGCTCAAAGAGATTCATGTCGGCATTCTGCTGGAACCGCATGATAAGAGAGGCTTGGTTCGTGCCACGGTGCGCTTGGCTACCGAGGTCTGGCGTAGCGAGGAGCAGGAGCTCTTCTCCTCCACGGTTATCCGTTTCTTGCTTACCTATGCCGATCTGTCGACATTCGGGCCCGCATTCATCGATCTGATCGATGGAAAGGCGGATGAGGTGGCTCTCCTTTCATCGGCTTGACTGTCCTGCCGTGGAACGGTGTCCTTCTCACCACCCATGGATGCTGATCGTCGCCATTGACCGTCCGTATCGAAGCGCTGCCGAGATGGATCGCTACCCCGCCCGTCTGGCCCAATTCCTCCGCATCCAGCTTCAGCCACCGCGGAGTGCACGTGCGTGGCAGACGCCGGTCGCTGATCGCGATATCCGCCCAGGCGCACACTTCCTGAAATTGCGTGAGGTCCAGCCGATAGGGCGTCCGCGTCGCCACCAGATGCCAGTCGCGCCCGCCGCGCCGCAGCGTCGCCACGCACACGTCGCGCGAGCAGACCGCGCCCGGCAGCGCATCGAGATCGAGCGCGGTCGCCTGCACACCCGATCCTTCGGAAAATTGCTGCCGCACATAATCCTTGGCCCTCGGCCGCAGCAGGTGCAGCCCGCCATCGGGCGTGCGCACCGCCAGATGCTGGCCGTCGCCCGTGACGAGCAGATCCGGCGGCGGCGTCAGCAAAGCCCAGACCATACCGATCGCGAACGGCACCACACCCAGCCGCCGCGCCCGCGTGCGCCACAGCGAGACCCATAATCCGCCCGCGACCATCAGCAGGAAAGCACCCATCGGCATCGACGGCAAGGCGGTCACCGCGCCCGGCAGCGCCGACACGGTGCGCGCGAGCCACAGCAGGAACAGCAATCCCTTTCCCGCCAGCCACCAGAAGGGGGCACCCACTCCAACCAGATCGGCCGCGAGCGCCAATGCCTCCAGCGGCATGATCACGAAGGTGGTGAGCGGGATCGCGACAATATTGGCGAGTGCACCGTAAAAACCCGCGCGGTGGAAATGATAGATCGCGATCGGCGCCAGCGCCGCCTCGACCAGGAAACCGGTCGCGAGCAGGCCGGCCAGCTCGCGCAGCAGTTTCCATATCATGCTCTCGTCGCGCTTCATCAACAGCGCGCGCACCTTGGGATGCTCGTGGAAGGCGATGATCGCGGTCACCGCCGCGAAACTCAGCTGGAAGCTCGGCCCGACTAAAGCCTCGGGCCGGAACAGCATCACGATCAGCGCGCCCGCCGCCACCATCCGCAAGGTCATCGCCTCGCGCCCCAATGAGATCCCGCCCAGCACCAGCAAGGCCGCCACGCACGACCGCACCGTCGGTACCTGCGCGCCCGACAGCAGGGTATAAGCGATCCCCGCCAGCGCGCCTGCGGCCGCCGCGATCAGCAGCAGGTTGGCGCGCAACGCCAGCCGTGGCGACAAAGCCAGCAGCCGCAGCACCAGGAACATCGTCGCCGCCACCACCGCGGTCACGTGCAGCCCGCTGATCGACAGCAGATGCGCCAGCCCCGATCGTCTGAAGGCATTATTGTCGTCGTCGCTGATCGCGCCGACATCGCCCGTCACGAATGCCGCCGCGACCCCGCCTTCGCTCCCGGCAAGCTGATGCTCGATATGCGTGGTCAGCGCGAGCTGCCGCCCCGCCAGCCAGCGCATGAAGCCGCCCCCAGGCGGCGCGGGCGCGGTCACCGTGACCGGCCCCATCGCCTTGCCGGTCGCGCCGATCCCCTGGAACCACGCGACCTCGGCGAAGTCATAGGCGCCCGGCAGAGGCGGCGGCGGGGGCGGCTCCAGCCGCGCCTTGGCGGCGACGCGCGCGCCCGGCAGCAACCCCGTCGGTGCGCCCTTCTCGTCCAGATTGAGCCGCGCTTTGGGCGGCAGCCCCGGCCCAGGATCGAGCGCCACCACCAGCCTGATCTTGCCGCGCGCGGGCAAGGGATCGACCTCGATGACCTGTCCCGAAACCTGCCCGATCATCGGCCGCGCGAGCTTGGGTGCCGCCACATCGCGCGCCCTCTCCCACGCCAGCCCGCACCCGATTCCCGCGCCCAGCAGGAAGATGGCAAGCGCACGCACCAGCCGGGCCCGAACACCCAAAGCCAGCGCCAGCCCGCCCAACCCAAGCGAAACCGTCAGGAACAAAATCCACAAGCGCGGCTCGGGCAGCCCGAACCAGGCCGCGATTCCCGTCCCGAGCGCAACCGGCACCCACAGCGCCAACTGATCGCGCTCCGCCTCCAGCCACGCCTCGATCCGCACCATCGGGTTGCGCAAAAGCGTCAAAAAGCGCCTCCGGCCCGTTTGTGGGGTCCGGAGCGCTATGCTAGGGGCGCTCACCAATTCACTGGCCATGGCCATCACAGCTTGGGAGACAGGCGCTTTGGGCGCAAGCACCGCCAATGGCGGAGAGGTCGTGACGCGGTTCGCGCCCTCCCCCACCGGCTTCCTTCACATCGGCGGTGCCCGCACCGCTCTCTTCAACTACCTCTATGCCAAGCATATGGGCGGCAAGTTCCTGCTGCGGATCGAGGATACAGATCGCGCGCGCTCGACCCAGCCCGCGATCGACGCGATCCTCGACGGCATGACCTGGCTCGGCCTCGATTGGGACGGCGACGTCGTCTACCAGTTCGCGCGCGCCCGGCGCCATGCCGAGGTCGCGCAGCAAATGCTCGACAGCGGCCACGCCTATAAATGCTACGCCACCGCCGAAGAGCTTGAGGCGATGCGCGCCGAGCAGCGCGCCAACAAGCAGCCGCTCCGTTACGACGGCCGCTGGCGCGACCGCGTCTGCGGCCCCGAACAGGAAGGCCAGCCCTTCGTCGTTCGCCTGAAGGCCGAGCGCGAGGGCGAGACCGTGATCCACGATCGCGTCCAGGGCACCGTCACCGTCCAGAATGCCGAGCTCGACGACATGGTCCTGCTCCGCTCGGACGGCACGCCGACCTACATGCTCGCGGTGGTGGTCGACGATCACGACATGGGCGTGACCCACGTCATCCGCGGCGACGACCACCTCAACAATGCCTTCCGCCAGATGGGAATCATCCGCGCGATGGGCTGGCCCGAGCCGGTCTACGCCCATATCCCGCTGATCCACGGCGCGGACGGCGCCAAGCTCTCCAAGCGCCACGGCGCCTTGGGCGTGGACGCCTATCGCGACGAGATGGGGATGCTGCCCGAAGCGGTGAACAATTATCTGCTGCGCCTCGGCTGGGGCCATGGTGACGAGGAGATCATCGGCCGCGAGCAGGCGATCGAGTGGTTCGATCTCGACGCGGTCGGCCGCGCGCCCGCGCGCTTCGACATCAAGAAGCTCGAGAATCTCAACGGCCATTATCTGCGCGAGGCGGACGACGGCAGACTCGCGACTCTGGTGGCCGCGAAAATGCCCTTCGAGATAGGGCCGGACGGTGCCGATTTGCTGCGCCGCGCCATGCCCTTCCTCAAGGTAAGAGCTAAATCTATCAATGAGTTGGCGGATAGTGCAAGCTTCCTGTTTCGCACCCGCCCGTTGGACATGGACGAGGCCGCCGCGAAGCTGCTAGAGGGCGACGCTCGCCAGCTTCTGGCGCGCGCCCGGGACGCTCTTGCGGCCGTCGACGATTGGAACGCGCTTGCGCTCGAATCCGCCGTCCGCATCGTCGCGGAGGAAGCCCAGCTGGGTCTTGGCAAGGTAGCGCAGCCGCTGCGCGCCGCTCTGACCGGCCGGACGACTTCGCCGGGCATTTTCGACGTTCTGGCTTTGCTCGGTCGCGAGGAAAGCCTGGCGCGGCTGGGCGACCAGATCGCGTAATCTTTTGGAGTTAGGTGAATGGCCGACAGCAGCACGATCAGCATCGGGGGCAAGGATTATACGTATCCGGTGCTCAAGGGCAGCACGGGTCCGGACGTCATCGACATCCGAAAGCTCTATGGCCAGACCGGCGCCTTCACCTACGATCCGGGCTTCACCTCGACCGCGAGCTGCGAGAGCGGCCTGACCTATATCGACGGCGACGCGGGCATCCTGCTCCATCGCGGCTACCCGATCGACCAGCTCGCCGAACAGTCGAGCTTCCTCGAGGTCGCCTATCTGTTGATTCATGGCGAGCTGCCCAACAAGGCCGAGCTCGACGAATTCATGCACACGATCACGCGCCACACGATGGTGCACGAGCAGCTCGCCAGCTTCTTCTCGGGCTTCCGCCGCGACGCGCACCCGATGGCGGTGATGTGCGGCGTGGTCGGCGCGCTTTCGGCTTTCTATCCGGATTCGACCAACATCACCGATCCCAAGCAGCGCATGATCGCGATGCACCGCCTGATCGCGAAGATGCCGACGATCGCGGCGATGGCCTACAAATATTCGGTCGGCCAGCCCTTCGTCTATCCGCGCAACGATTATTCCTACACCGCCAATTTCCTGCGCATGACCTTCTCGGTCCCGGCCGAGGAATATGAGCCCGATCCCGTGATCGTCGATGCGATGGACAAGATCTTCACCCTCCACGCCGACCACGAGCAGAATGCTTCGACCTCGACCGTACGCCTGTCGGGCTCGTCGGGTGCCAATCCCTTTGCGTGCATCGCCGCCGGCATCGCCTGCCTGTGGGGCCCGGCGCATGGCGGCGCCAACGAGGCCGCGCTCAACATGCTGCGCGAGATCGCGACCCCGGACCGCATCCCCGAATATATCGCGCGGGCGAAGAACAAGGACGATCCGTTCCGGCTGATGGGCTTCGGCCACCGCGTCTACAAGAATTTCGATCCGCGCGCGAAGGTCATGCAGAAGACCGCCGCCGACGTGCTCAACAAGCTCGGCGTCAAGGACCCGATCTTCGACGTGGCGCGCGAGCTCGAGCAGATTGCGCTCAAGGACGATTATTTCATCGAGAAGAAGCTCTACCCGAACGTGGACTTCTATTCGGGCGTGATCCTGTCGGCGATCGGCTTCCCGACCACGATGTTCACCGTCCTCTTCGCGCTCGCCCGCACCGTAGGCTGGGTCGCGCAGTGGAACGAGATGATCTCCGACCCCGAACAGAAGATCGGCCGCCCGCGCCAGCTCTACACCGGCCCGACCCAGCGCGACTACGTCCCCTGCAAGGATCGCTGACTTCCTCTCCCCTTGGGAGAGAGGGCACCTGACGCGCAGCGTCGGAGGGTGAGGGTGAGTAGCCAACCACGAGCATAACGCTTGCGGCTCGCACCCTCACCCCGTCCCTCTCCCCCACGGGGGAGAGGGAGATCACCGCCTAACCGGCTCTTTCCCGGCGAACGACGCGAAGCTCAGCACCGCAACCGCGACGAACACGAACGAGATCAGCCGGCTGTCGAAGCTCGGGCTGAACCAGGCGGTCGCACCCGCGAAGATCAGCAAGGCCACCAGCGCGAAGAGCGCCTGACGGATCAGCCCGCCCGCGCCCTTGCGCACGCGCGACGCACGCGCGCCGTCCACCATATGCCGCACCTGATTGAGTTGGCTCGCCGCGAACCCCGCTTGCAACGCAACATTTTCCGCTTCGCTCTGGCTCGCATCGCGCAACCGATAGGTCACCGCATAATTGCGCAGCGCCTCCAGCCTCTTGTCCGCCAGACGATGCGGCGCCTCGATCCCGAACAGGAAGCGCAGCAGCTTTGAATGCGTATGGCGCGGACGCAGGCTCCACAGCGGATCGTTGCGCGACAGCACCACCACCAGCCGCTCCTGCGCGCTCAGCTTCCTGGGCGCCGCCACACAGGCCACCGCCTCGAAGGGATGGGTCGCGGTAAGATCGAGATAGGCCATGATCGCCTCCGAAGCCGGGAGCTTGTCCGTTGCGATCGGATTTACGCCCTGCGACGCGATCGCGGGAGACGAAACGATGCCAACGCACCGTTTCCGGAACTTCACCCTTATTCGTCACCCCGGACTTGTTCCGGGGTCCACGCTCGAACTTGGCGCCCGCCTCCCGGTGGATGCCGGAACAAGTCCGGCATGACGGCTAAGCCTTAGCCGAATACCGCGCCCGAAAAGCATTAGCCCATTCCGTCAACCTCTGCTCCGCGATCGCCGCGCGCAGGCCCGCCATCACCCGCTGGTAGAACCACAGATTATGCTGCGTCAGCAGCATCGCCCCCAGCATCTCACCCGCCTTGGTCAGGTGGTGGAGATAGGCCATGCTCCACCCTGCAATCGGCGACTCCGGATCGAGCGGCGTCAGATCCTCCGCCCATTTCGCATTGCGCAAATTGACCGGCCCGTCCCAGGTAAAGGCCTGCCCGTTGCGCCCCGATCGCGTCGGCAGCACGCAATCGAACATGTCGATCCCGCGCTCGACCGCGCCGACGATATCGTCGGGCTTGCCCACACCCATCAAATAGCGCGGCTTGGCCTCGTCCAGCTGCCCGGGCGCATAATCGAGACAGGCGAACATCGCCTCCTGCCCCTCGCCCACCGCGAGCCCGCCGACGGCATAACCATCGAACCCGATATCCAGCAAAGCGTCCGCCGAGACCTTGCGCAGGCCTTCGTCCAGCGCCCCCTGCTGGATGCCGAAGATCGCCGCGCGCTCCGCATGCTCGCCGCCGCCATCGAACGCCGCCCGGCTGCGCCTCGCCCAGCGCATCGAGCGCTCCATCGCCGCCGCCTGCACCTCGCGCGTCGAGGTGGTCGGCACGAGTTCGTCGAACGCCATGATGATGTCTGAATCGAGCAGCCGCTGGATCTCGATCGACCGCTCCGGGCTCAGCATATGCGCCGACCCGTCGAGATGGCTTTTGAACGAGACGCCCTCCTCGCTGCGCTTGGTCAGCGCGGAAAGGCTCATCACCTGAAAGCCGCCGCTGTCGGTCAGGATCGGCCGCTCCCAGCCCGAAAAGCCGTGCAGCCCGCCCAGCTTCGCCACCCGCTCCGCACCCGGCCGCAGCATCAGGTGATAGGTATTGCCCAGGATGATGTCGGCGCCGGTCTCGCGCACCTCGGCCGGCCGCATCGCCTTGACCGTGCCGGCGGTCCCGACCGGCATGAAGGCGGGCGTGCGGATCGTGCCGCGCTGCATGGCGATCGCGCCGGTGCGCGCCTTGCCGTCGGTTGCATGAATCGTGAATTGGAAACGGGACATGCCCGCCGCTTAGAGCCTGTACGCCCGGGGTGGAAGCGGGCGGGCCTGATCTCTCCCACCCCAGACGGCCGTTCCGGCGCGCGCTGCGCTCAGCGCAGACGTTCGAGCAGTTCGTCCAGCCGCTCCATGGTCGAGGTGATGCCCGCCTCCATGCCCATCGCGATCACCTTCTGCAGATCTTCGGCCGAGCCATAGTTCACTACGGTCGTCACCAAGGTCCGCGCGCCCTGATCGACAAAGGCGACGTTCAGCTTGCCTCGCGGCATATCGGGATTGATCACGCCGCTTTCGTCGGTGAAGCCGTCGAGCGTGGTGTAGCCGTCGATCGGCGTGATCGTCTGATAATCGTACCGGCTCCAATATTTCTGGCCGTCCGGCGTCTCCATCGCGAAATGCCAATATCCCCCGGGGCGGAAGTCCATATGCTTGGTCTTGGTGGTGAGCGGCTTGGGCGCGAACCATTGATCGAGCAATTCGGCCTTGGTGTGGCAATCCCAGACCAGTTGGCGATCGGCCGCGAATTCCCTGTGGATGGTCAGCGCCTTCCCCTCATTGGTGATCAGGAATTCAAATCGAAGATCGGTCGTCATCTTGTTCTCCGCTCAGTTTCGCCAAAAGGCCGTCGAGGTTGTCGTATCTTTTTTGCCAGACCGCCCGCTGCTCGGTGAACCAGCGCTCCGCCGCCATCAGGCTGTCGCGCTGGAGTACGCAGGTGCGGACCCGGCCGCGTTTTCGGGACGCGATCAATTGCGATTTTTCGAGCACGCCCAGATGTTTGAGGAACGAGGGCAGCGCCATGTCGAACGGCTCCGCCAGCTCGCTCACCGTCGCCTCGCCCTTGCCGAGGCGCTGCACCACTGCGCGTCGCGTCGGGTCCGCAAGCGCATGAAAGACGAGATCCACCGCTGATGATTGGCTAGCCATACGGCTAACTATTGCGGTTCGATACTTAGGTCAACGGCTAAGTTTCATTTCCAGTCCGGTTGCGCTCAGGCCGGCTTATTAAGCTTGGTCGGCGGCATGACGCGCAGGCCCGATTATTACCGGCTGCGCACGGCGGACGAGGTCAACCGCACGCTTCCGCACGCGACAGCAGGAAGCTCCGTTCTGCGTCATTACGGGTCAGGCTGGCCGCAGCCTCGAACTGTACTTTGGCCTCGGCCAGCCGGCCTGTCCGAAACAGGAAATCACCCCGCGCCGCGGGCAGTGGGGCATAAGCGCCAAAAACCGCCTCGGCCGCAATCTCGTCGATCAGCCGCAGCCCCTCTTCCGGTCCATAGGCCATGCTGTGCGCCACCGCCCGGTTGAGCGCCACCACCGGGGACGGCATCACGTCGGCCAGCCGATCGTAAAGCCCCGCGATCCGAACCCAATCGGTCTCGTCCGCCGTCCGCGCCCTCGCATGGCAGGCGGCAAGCGCGGCCTGCAGCGCATAGGGCCCCTCCGCACCGCCCAGCGCCTCGGCGCGCGCCAAGGCTTCTAGCCCGCGCCGGATCAGCAATTGATCCCAGCGCGCGCGATTCTGTTCGGTCAGGGGAATGAAGCCGCCCTCCGGCCCCGCCCGCGCGGCCAGCCGTGACGCCTGTATCTCCATCAGCGCGAGCAGCCCGAACACCTCCGGCTCCTGCGGCATCAGCCCCGCCAGGATCCGCCCCAGCCTTTGCGCCTCCGCGCAGAGCGCGGGCCGGGTCAAATCGTCGCCCGCGGTCGCCGCATAACCCTCGTTGAAGATCAGATAGAGCACCTCGAGCACCGCGGCGCGCCGTGCCGCCAGCGCGCGCCCGCGCGGCACTTCGAACGCGATCCCCGCGCTCCCGATCGTTTTCTTGGCCCGCACGATCCGTTGCGCGATCGTCGCCTCGTTCGAGAGGAAGGCGCGCGCAATCTCCTCCACCGTCAGCCCGCCGACCACGCGCAGCGTCAGCGCCGCGCGCGCCTCCGCCGACAGGATCGGGTGGCAGGCGGTGAAGATCAGGCCCAGCAATTCGTCGCCGATATCGTCGTCCATCGCTGCCTCGATCCGTTCGATCGGGCTGTCGGCCTCGTCCAGGTCGCGTGCGATCTCGTCATGCTTGCGCACACGCATCGTATCGCGCCGCAGCCCGTCGATCGCGCGCCGCTTGGCCGCCGCCATCAGCCAGGCGCCGGGATTGTCGGGAACGCCCCGCTCCGGCCATCCCGCCAGCGCGGTCAGCAACGCGTCCTGCGCCAGCTCCTCCGCCCGATCGATATCGCGCGTCAGGCGCGCCAGCCCGGCTATCAGCCGGGCGCGCTCGATCCGGAACACCGCCTCGATCGCCCGGCCTGTCTCGCTGTCCGCCATGCCCCCACAATCGGGGAAGCGGCCGTGCGAAACAAGCCGGGCGGCGCAGGCTCACATGCCCAGTTCTTCGCGCCTCTGCACTTTCTGCGCGATCTCCTCGTCGGTGAACACGCCGGCGAAATCCGCCATCTCGTAGAAGGGACGGATCTCGATCTCGCTCGGCCCGGGCATCGGGTTGGGGCAGCGCTTCACCCACGCGACCGCCTCGTCCATGTCCTTCACTTCCCAGATCCAGTAACCCGCGACCAGCTCGCGCGTCTCGGCGAAGGGACCGTCGATCACGGTGCGGTTCGGCCCGTCGAACGCGACGCGCTTGCCCTGCGACGAGGGCTTGAGCCCGTCGCCTGCCAGCATCAGCCCGGCCGCGGCCAGCTCCTCGTTGAACTTGCCCATCGCCTCGAACATCTCGCGCTCGGGCATGATGCCCTTTTCGCTGTCCGCGGTCGCCTTCACGAAAACCATCACACGCATATCTGCCTCCTTTGGCGTCGGGGCCGGAAGCGGCCCTCATCTCCGCGACGAACGAGTGCGACTGGAATCGACACGCCTCTGAATTTTTTTTCGCACTCTGTCCGATCGACCAGACCCGCCGCTCATGCTGTAAGGCTACCTTGCCTGCCGCCCAATAGCGGACGTCGACCGGCCATTTCCTGCCTCATATTGACTCCTAAATCGATATATGTTGCCCTCACGAGATAGGAGGCAGGATATGCTCTCGATCGCCCTCGCCGCTTCGCTTGCCGGAGCCCCGCCTCAATCTCCTTCCCCCGTCGCCTGCGCGCACGTCCAGCCGGCGGCCGGCGCGCAATCGCCATCCACGCTCGCCACGACGCAGCTGGTCGAAACATGGCTCGACGCGGCCAGGAACGCCGACGACGATGCCTACATCCGTTTCGTGAAGGATCGCGGGCCGCTGCTGTACAGCAGCCAGGATCATTGGCTGGACCTGCGCAACCTGCTGCGCAGCCTCGATTATTGTGGGCTCAAATCCGCCAGTGTCGGCGAAGTCGACTATTGGATGTTCGATCCCAACTTCGATTCCTACGCTGTCCTGCAATTCAAGCTGCCGGAGAAACCCGCCGACAAGACTGCCTTCCAGGGACTATGGCTGACGGGCGAGACCCCACCCGGCGCCAGCGGACCGCCAAAGCTTGCACCGTCGGAGGTCGTGAAGGCGGCTGAGGTACGTCTCTCACAACTCGCCGACAGCGATCGCTTTTCGGGCGCGGTCCTGATCGCGAAACAGGGCAAGGTGCTGTTCGAGAAGGCGCGCGGCTTCGCCAACCGGGAGGCGCATATCCCGAACGATCTGAACACCCAGTTCCGCTTCGGCTCGATGGGCAAGATGTTCACGATCGTCGCGATCATGCAGCTCGTCCAGGACGGCAAGATCGACCCGACCGCTCCGATCGGCCGCTATCTCCCCGATTATCCCAATCAGGACATCGCCACCAAGGTCACCGTCGCCCACCTGCTCAGCCACACCGGCGGCACCGGTGATATTTTCGGTCCCGAATTCGATGCGCATAAAGCGACGCTGCGCGACCTGAAGGACTATGTCGATCTCTACGGAAAACGGCCGCCGGAATTCGCGCCGGGAAGCCGATCTTCCTACAGCAATTACGGCTTCATCCTGCTTGGCCGCATCATCGAGCAGGTGAGCGGTCTTGGCTACGACGCCTATCTTGATCGCAACATCTTCGGCCCCGCCGGAATGCATGCGACCGGGAACTTGCCGGAAACCGCAGCCCTGCCACACCGCTCGGTCGTCTATATGGGCGCGGGCGCTCAGCTCCGGCGCGCCGACGATACGCTCCCGATCCGCGGCACGTCAGCCGGAGGCGGCTATTCGACCGTCGGTGATCTCAACCGCTTCGCCGACGCCGTGGCCGGGCATCGGCTGCTGCGCGCGGATACTCTCGCCCAATTGTTGAGCGGCGGCGTGAAGAACGCCGACGGGCAATTTTTCCGGTACGATTTCGGCGGCTCGGTCGAAGGCGCCGGACCCTATTTCGGCCATGGCGGCGGTGCCCCCGGCATGAGCGGCATGCTCTACCACTTCCTCGACAGCGGCTATACCGTGATCGCGCTCGCCAACCGCGACCCCGGCACCGCCGAGAGCTTCGCCAACTTTATCGTGCATCGCCTGCCGGCGAAGTGAGCGTGCGCAGGCCGCGTCCACGTCAGCAATCCATCCGCCCCGTCGAGACCACTTCGGCCTTGCGCCGCAAATGCCGGCGTTGCGGCCTGACCGCGTGAAGATCGTCCAGCGTAAGTCTTTCTCTCAGCGGGCCGACCGCCCATTCGTCCGTGATGCGGTCGCTGTTCGGGGCGGGGGTCTTTCCGCTACGCTACATGCGAAACCCCCTCGAGCCCCTCCCGAAAAAATGGTTAACCGCGCACTCGGTTCGTCGCAGACGGCAAAGAAGACCTTAGGAGCCCTGATGCCCATCAGTGCCGCTCGCGACATTCCGTCCCGGGGCGTGTCTGATAGGTGACGACGATGAAGGTCCGCTCCGCCTTCCGGTCCAGGATGACGAACATCAGCTTCGGCTGCGCGACGAAGGCCAGCGTCCGGTAGTCGCTAAACTTCGCCGCCGTATCGTCGAGTAGCGGTACCCCGGCCTGCTTCACCTCTGCCATGTAGAAGTTCGCCACCTGCGTGATGCCTGCTTCGGTCGAAAGGCGGTAGCGCGTGGAGCACAGGTGCAGATTGGGCGCCGTCTCGATCCTGCCCCCGGGTAAGGCGCGCCGATACCCGAGGAGGGCATCGTTACGATTGCAGCGGCCGGCATCATCAACATTGCGCCCGATCCTCTGTTGTTCTTCTCAGTCGCCCTCGAACGCGATCAGATGGCGCACCGTGACGCCCGCCGCGCGCAACTTGTCCGCCCCGCCCAGATCCGGAAGGTCGATCACGAAGGCCGCGGTATCGATCACCGCGCCTGCCGATCGAAGCAATTCCACCGCCGCGAGCGCGGTGCCGCCCGTCGCGATCAGATCGTCGACCAGCACGACGCGCATCCCCTCGCCGCAGGCGTCGGCATGCATCTCCAGCCGGTCGGTGCCATATTCGAGCTCATAATCCACGCCCACGCGCGCACCCGGCAACTTGCCCGGCTTGCGCAGCATCAGGAGCCCGCATTTCAATTTGTAGGCCAACGCCGCCGCGAACACGAAGCCGCGCGCCTCGATCCCCGCGACCAGTTGCACGCCCTCGCCCGCCACCAGCTTGGCGATCCGGTCGACCGCCTCGGCGAAGCCCGGGCCGTCGAGCAGCAAGGTGCTGATGTCGCGGAACTGGATGCCCGGCTTGGGATGGTCCGGGATGGTCCGGATCAGGGCCTGGAGGTCAGCGTCGAGCGAAATGACGGTCTCCTTACTTTGCGGGCAGCAGCAGGCTGGCATCGCCATAGGAATAGAAGCGATAGCCGGTTTCGATCGCATGGGCATAGGCCGCCTGCATCGTCTCGCGTCCCATCAACGCCGACACGAGCATGAAGAGCGTCGAACGCGGCAGATGGAAATTGGTCACCAGCCCGTCGATCGCCTTGAAGCGGTAGCCGGGCGTGATGAAGATCGCGGTATCGCCCTCGAACGGCCGGATCATGTCATCTTCACCCGCCGCGCTCTCGAGCAGGCGCAGGCTGGTCGTCCCGACCGCGATCAGCCGGTTGCCGCGCGCACGCACAGCATTCAATCGCTCGGCGGTGGCGGCGTCGATCCGCCCCCATTCGGCGTGCATCTTGTGGTCGGCGGTATCGTCCGCCTTGACCGGCAGGAAAGTACCCGCGCCGACATGGAGCGTCAGCGTGGCATGCTCGATCCCCGCCGCCTCCAGCCTGGCCATCAATTCGGGTGTGAAGTGAAGCGCCGCCGTCGGCGCCGCGACCGCACCGGGCTCGTTCGCGAACATCGTCTGATAATCGTCGCGATCCTGCGCATCCGCCGCACGCTTGCCCGCGATATAAGGCGGCAGCGGCATCCGCCCCGCTTTTTCCAGCAAGAGCTCGACCGGCTCGTCGCCCTCGAATTCCAGCAGGATAGATCCGTCCTCGTAGCGCTCGCTCGCGATCGCCGAGACGCCGCTGCCGAAATCGATCCGGTCGCCGGTCCGCACGCGTTTGGCATTGCGCACGAACGCGATCCAGGCGCGCGGCCCCTCGCGCTTGTGCAGGGTCGCGCCGACCTTCGCCTCGCCGCGCATGCCCTCAAGCTGCGCCGGGATCACCCGCGTGTCGTTGAACACCAGGCAGTCGCCCGCGCGCAGCAGCGCGGGCAGGTCGCCGACATGCCGGTCTTGAAGCCGCTCGCCCTCGACCAGCAGCAAGCGCGCGCTGTCGCGCGGGCTCGCGGGCCGAAGCGCGATCCGCTCCGGCGGCAATTCGAAATCGAACAGATCGACGCGCATGGGGTGCCTATAAACCCAACCCGTCACCCCAGCGAAAGCTGGGGTCCATCACCCGCGCGCATCGCTCGGTGCAACGGCAGGAGACGGATTCCAGCTTTCGCTGGAATGACGACGTGGGAAAGTCTTACTTCGGCTTCTTCTTCGCCGGTACCTTGGCGGTGGGCGGTGTCGCCTCTGCCGCCGGCGTGGCATTGCCCGAGCCCAAGGTCGCCGGCACCGCCAGCTTCCCCGCCGCGGTCAAAGTCGCCGGCGCAGGCACCGCCGTCGGCGCGTCCGGCACCGCGGGCGTGTTGATGTCGGCCGGCGGCGCGCCGATCCAGGCGTGGATGATCTTGGTCGGATGCTCGGGCGGTTCGCCCTTGGCGATGCCGTCCGCATATTTCATGCCGCTATAGACCCGGCCCACCACCGTATAATTGCGGTCGAGCGTCAGATTGGGCGCGAGCATGATGTAGAATTGGCTGTTGGCGCTGTCCGGCTTGTCCGCGCGCGCCATTGCGAAGGCGCCGCGCACATGCGGCAGGTCGTTGAACTCGGCCTTGAGGTCGGGAAGGTCGGAACCGCCCTCGCCCGTGCCCTTGGGGTCGCCGCCCTGCGCCATGAAGCCTTCGATCACGCGGTGGAAGATCGTGCCGTCATAGAAATTGCGGTTGGCGAGCGTCTTGATCCGCTCGACCGACAGCGGCGCCTTGTCGGGCCGCAGCTCGATCGAGACCACGCCGCCGCTCGAAAGCTGGATGTTGAACGTATTGTCCGGCGTCGGCTTGGGCGCGGGCGGCACTTCGCTCACGACCAGGGTCTTGAACTTGGGTTCGGCATAGCCCTGCGGTCCGGTTTCGGTCGACTGGGCGAACAGAGGTGCCGAGGCAAGGCCGACGAAGCCCAGCACGAACAACTTTAAAGACAAAGGCTTGAACTCCGTTTTCGTCAGCGCGTGTGAGCGCGTATTTGGGCAGCCACCGTGGGCGATACGAACAAATCCACATTGCCGCCGCCGCGGGCGACGTCCTTTACCAGTGACGAGGCGATATGCGCGAACGCCGGCGCCGCCGCCAGGAATATGGTTTCTATTTCGGGCGCCATTGTGGCGTTCATCGCGGCCATCGGGCTTTCATAATCAAGGTCCGTGCCGCTGCGTAGGCCGCGCACGATGAACCGCGCCCCAACGGCGCGCGCAAAATCGACCGCCAGCCCGCTGAACTCGCGCACCTCGACCGTGCCCAGCCCCCCGGTCTCCCTCCGAAGCAGCTCGACCCGCTCCTCCAATGTGAAGAGCGGCGCCTTGCTGCTATTGTTGGCGACCCCCAGCACCAGCCGGTCGCACAAGGTCAGCGCGCGGCGAATGATATCCAGATGGCCGAGCGTCGGCGGGTCGAACGTGCCGGTATAGACGCCGATCCGGCTCACCGGTCGCGTTCCACCACATAGCGCGCGATCGATCGCAACAGGCTCGCCTCGGGTCCGAAACCCGCGAGATGGCCGATCGCCTGGTCGACCAGCATTTCGGCCTGCTGGCGCGCACGGTCCACGCCCAGCAGCGAGACGAAGGTCGCCTTGCCCTTGGCCGCATCCTTGCCCACCGCCTTGCCCGTGACCTCCTGCGCGCCCTCGACGTCGAGCAGATCGTCCGCGATCTGGAAGGCCAGCCCGATGTCGCGCGCATAGGCGCGCACCACGCGCCGTCCCTCGGGCGGAACGTGGCCCAATATCGCGCCCGCCTCCAGGCAGAAGCCGATCAGCGCGCCGGTCTTGAGCTGCTGCAGCCGCGTCACCGCCGCCAGGTCGAAATCCTCGCTCTCGGCGACGATATCCATCATCTGCCCGCCTGCCATGCCGCCCGCCCCGGCCGCCTTGGCCAACTCCAGCGTAAGTTCGGCGCGCACGAACGGGTCGGCATGCGTCTCGGGATCGGCGATCACCTCGAATGCCAGCGCCTGGAGCGTATCCCCCGCCAGCACCGCGGTCGCCTCGTCATAGGCCTTGTGCACCGTCGGCTTGCCCCGGCGCATGTCGTCATCGTCCATGCACGGCAGATCGTCGTGGATCAGGCTGTAGACATGGATACACTCGATCGCGACGCCCACCCGCAAGGCCGGCATACGGTCGATATGGAACAGGTCGGACGCCGCGCGCACCAGCAGCGGCCGCAGCCTTTTCCCCCCGCCGATCGCGGCGTGCCGCATCGCCTCATACAGCCGCGCGCGCGGATCCTGCGGCACCGCCAGCAGCCGATCGAACATCTGGTCGATGTCGCCGGAGATACGGTCCATCGCCGTCTTGAGCGCCAGCGGAACCACACCCATCGTCGTGTCAGCCGGCATCGAAGGTCTGGGTACCGCGCGGGCTGCCGTCGGGCCCCAGGCTGATCTTCTCGATCCGCGCCTGCGCGTCCTGCAGCCTCTTCTCGCACTGGCCGCGCAGCTGATCGCCCTCGGCATAGAGCCTGATCGATTCGTCGAGGCTCGCCTCGCCGCTTTCCAGCCGATGGACGATCGCCTCGAGCCGCTTCAGCGCATCCTCGAACGACAGGTCGGAAATAGTGTGATCATCGCTCATCGCGCGGACTCTTGGGACCGGAGCGTTACCGGGTCAAGCAGCGCTGGCAGCGGCTTGTCGGATCGGCACAAGCCTTGCCCCCAATCCCGTCATTCCCGCGAAGGCGGGAATCCACCGCGAGGCTTGCCTAGCCGCCACGGCCTTTGGACCGCATCGACCAATAGCGATGGCCGCATTGGGGTGGATAACTGCTGTTCCAGAGCATCGACCTCAGCGTCCGCGGATGCCTCGATCGTTTCGGCCCTCTTTCTCGCGAAGGCCTGCCTTCGCAAGGTCATCCAAAGCATCAGGCCCACGCCGCGACACGAAAATTACCTCCAAAATCGAACGGAGCAGTTCGCCAACGGAGTCGAGCATCCGCCTAAGCTACACTCTGCTGCGAACGTCCGCTAGAGAGTCGGAAGCCGCAATTGCACCCGAGCCGGTCCGGAATGGCGGGAACTAGGTGGAAAGCGGCGGTTGGGCATGTAAGTTGCGAGGATGTCCTCAACACCGAAATTTCAGCTGTCAAAGCTGCGCGAGATTGGGTGGTCCAAGTGGGACCCCATCGGTCTGGCGGGACTAGAGAACGGCTGGCCGGCGGACGAATATGATGGTTACCTGCTTCAAGCGGCGGGCCAGATTTGGAACGGCTCGCCAGACGATGTGATCGCTGATTACCTCATCAAAATTGAAACGGAACACATGGGATTGATCGCCGCCCCCGGCATACGCTTACGGGCTGTAGGCGTCGCCAGAGGCCTGCGCGAGTATGTGGAAACGCTGCGGAGCTGACGCCAGCTATTGGGTCGGATGCCACCATCGCCGCCGATCTGACAGAGAATGTCCGCTATTGGGTGGATTGCGGACGTTGGACTTTACGATACCAAGAGGAAGAAGCCGACTAATTAGGGCGCGGTCCGCTGTCCCGCCACCCGGAATTATTTGATCGATTCAGCCCAGCGGTCGATGTCCGCCTCAGCGCGCGCAATGTCAGCTGGACCCGTTAAGGTCCGCTGTATCGTGAGTCGAAGGAGACGGGAGTCACGCAATACCACCGCGTCGGCGTTCACCCTCGTAGCGGTGATCCTAGCAGCGTTTGCTGCAACAACGTAGGTCCGTATCGAGGTGACCGTATAATAATTGCTGTGATCGTGGTCGATCTTGACTAATATTGGGCGGACGGATTGCACACCCGCACCACCATCTTTCCGCTGCTCGTCGATTAAGCCGTTCAGCTTCGAAACGTATGCGTCAGAAAGGTTGCCGTCGACCGGCTCGAAGCCCTTCCATTGCTGCTCAACTTTCGAGAGCAGGTCATGGAGGTCTGCAGTGGAGTATTCACGATCGTGAATGGCCAACGCAAAGGCGTACTCACTCGCCATCGACGTCGGTGGTACTGGGTTCGTCGCATCAACCGGATCGGATCGGAAGCAGCCGAGAAAATCGCCGCCTAACCTCGCTGCGAGGCGTGACTCGACGGTCACGACCGGGTCGCTTGGCGCGCACGCTTTAAAGCCGCTCGGACCCGCGAACGGCGCAGCATGTAAAGGTGGTCCGAGGGACGCGAGTGAGTAGGTGAGGGTTGCTAGAGTGATCGCGCGAATGACCATGACCGGATAATGCCACATCCGGGCAAATGGCCGCTAGTGGGCTCGAAAGCTGGCTTAGTGATGCCGCAGGTCAGTGTGCCTTTACGTATCTTTTGGCTGCGGGGGAGAGCCGAGACCACAGGGGGCCGCTCCTTTGCCTACGCTCGAAGAAGCAAGTCATCCACGCGTTTTCGAGCTCATCAGGTTCGCCGAGCGAAAGTTCGATTAGCTTCGCCAGTGTCTCGATCTGCTCCGTACTCGCTTGCTCTTCCGGGAAAGCCGATCTGAACGCGCCGAGGATCGTGTGATGGTTAGCGTCGCCGGCCGCTATCTCGTCGATCAGATCAGCAGCCGGAAAGCCCGACGTGTCGGAAAATATCTGGCGTAACGCAGAAAGCAGGCCGCTCGCGTCGGTAATTTCCTCTCGCTTAAAACTGGGCTTGTGGCGGTGTTTCACGACGCACCTCCCATGAAATGGATGCGAGCCAGCGCCGACGCCACCAAGAGCGATGGCATCGCGGTCGGAGCGAGAGATGCCCGAACGGCCGGACTACGGAAAGCCGAAAGCGATGCCATGAGATAGCTCCCGCAACAGACCATATGGTCTTGCATGGTGGCAGCTCACAACGCGTGAATGTCCGCAATTAGGTCGGCAGCTCCCATTACAACAAGGGCGCGCTCATGAGATCATTGCCCGGCTGCCGGCGCGGGTTTGGCACTCTCTTCCTCGCTATAGGAATCGAGCGATACTTTGTCCCCTTGATAGCTGGCCTGCACCAGGATCGTCTTCGACAGGTTGGGGTTCGTCGCCGTAGGCGTCAGCGCGCACATCCACACGCCGACCTCCACATTCTTGTCGTCCGACTTGGCGAAGGCGATCCGGAAATAGCAGGGTTTGACCCGCTCGAAGAATTCGGCGGGGGTCAGGGATTTCCGCTTGAGCCGGGCTTGCTCCCAATCGGCAATCTTCACATTGCCGGCGATCTGGGCTTCGGCCCCTGCGATGTCGCCGCGCATGATCGCGGGAAAAAAGCTGTGATCCGATGTCGCTTGCGCCGATGCGGCGGAGGCGATCATGGCAAAAACAGGGGTCAGGAAAGCGATGACCTTCACGGCGGATCCTTGGCGATAGCGAAAGAGAATGATGTGGGTGGCGGAAGGCCGATCGGCGATCAAATAGTCGGTTCGCCCGTCAAAGCGCTCGCCAATCCACATGCGCCATATCCAGCGTCTTCGAGAGATCCGGCAGCGGATATTTCAAACCCGTCGAGCAATTGAACAGCATCACCCGATCCTCAGCGCGCACCAATCCCTCGGCCCGCGCCTTGCGATAGGCGGCCAAGGTCGCCCCGCCTTCCGGACACAGCAACAGCCCCTCCTTGCGCCCCGCATCCTCGACCGCTCGCGCGATATCCGCATCCGCCACCGCGATCGCGAAGCCTCCGCTCGCGCGGACCGCGTCGAGTATCAGGAAATCGCCCACCGCCTGCGGCACGCGGATGCCCATCGCGATGGTCTGCGCATTGTCCCAGCGGCGCGCATGGCGCTCGCCTTCCGCCCATGCCCGCACGATCGGCGCGCAGCCTTCGGCCTGGACCGCGACCATGCGCGGGCGCTTCGGGCCGATCCAGCCCAGCGCCTCCAGCTCGTCGAACGCCTTCCACATGCCGATCAATCCGGTGCCGCCGCCGGTCGGATAAAAGATCACGTCGGGCAATTCCCAACCGAGCTGCTCGGCCAGCTCCAGCCCCATCGTCTTCTTGCCCTCGATCCGGTACGGCTCCTTGAGCGTTGACAGGTCGAACCAGCCGCGTTCTTTCACGCCCTGCCCGACCAGCTTCCCGCAATCGTCGATATAGCCGTTGACGCGATAGACGCGCGCGCCCTGCGCCGCGATCTCGCGCACGTTGATTTCCGGCGTGTCGGCCGGACAGAAGATCACCGCCTCGATGCCGGCCCGGCTGGCATAGGCCGCCGCCGCAGCCCCCGCATTGCCGTTGGTCGGCATCGCGATTTGGGTGACGCCCAGTTCCTTCGCCATCGACAAGGCCATCACCAGCCCGCGCGCCTTGAACGATCCGGTCGGCAGCCGCCCTTCGTCCTTCACCAGGATCGCCGCCGCGCCGCTTTCCTTCGCAAGTCGCTCCAGCGGCACGATCGGCGTCATCTGCTCGCCCAGGCTGATGATGTTCGCCTTGTCGCGCACCGGCAGCAACTCGCGATAGCGCCAGATGTCCGCGGGCCGCTTCGCCAGCGCATCTTTCGAGAGCGCCTCGCGCACGCCCGCCAGATCATACCGTACCAGCAGCGGCCGTCCGACCCGCGACAGGCCATGCAGCCGGCCGGCTTCGTAACGCTCGCCCGTCATCCCGCATTCGAGATGGGAGACAAAGGTGGGCCGATCGGCGGTGAGGTTGTCGTCATGCATAGGCCGCGAATGTGCAGCGGGCGCGCCTCGCGTCAAGCGAAGCGCGCCCGCGATATCGTGCAGGCGGATTTGCGCGGCCGGCGCCGCGCGGTCAGCCGAAGCGGAGCTGTACCTTGCGCCGGCGCATCGCGCCGCCGACCAGGCCAAAACCGCCGAGCATCATCGCCCAGCTCGCCGGCTCGGGCACCGCGCCCACGCCGGCCCCGACCTGGGCAAGCGTGGAAAGCGATCGGGTGCCGCCGTTGAGCCCGGTCACGCTCAGCGTCACGCGATACGTGTCGTCGGCGTTCGGGTCGAAAGCGCCGCCCATCAGGAACGGGAAGTTCAGCCGCGCGCTGTTCTCGACCACCCCACCCGCATTGTAATTGTCGTTGAAATTGTTCGACCCCAGGTTGAGCGGGTCGAACGCATTGTAGCTGTAGCTCCGATGCGCGCCGAGATCGTCGACCGTCAGCGTCGCGCCGTCATAACCGCCGCTCCCGCTCGAATCGAAACCCCAGTCGAAGCTGAGCGAATGGTTGTTGTTCAGGTCGAACTGGCCCGGGCTGAACTGGTACAGGCCGGTGTTCGACGAGGCCGCAGCCTGGTCGTAGGTCACATGCCAGCGCAGGAAAAGCTGATCCCCCGCGTCGGTGGTCAGCACCGCGCTGTTGGCCGGACTGTAATCGTTGCCCGTGCCATAATGCCAGCCGGCGGTCGGTGTCGAATTATAGGCGGTCTGCGCCATGGCAGCGGCCGGCGCCAGCCCCACGATCACGGCCGCCGTCATCATCGTTGAAATACGCATGATTAAACCCTCCCCATAGAGTTATAAGGAGAGTAATATCGTACTGCGATATAAATTGAAAGAGCGTTAACCCTCTTTTTGCGGAAGGCCAATTCCAGCCGTTCTGAAACGGAACCTGGGCGTCCTCCTTGCCGAACGGCGCATCGACCTCGGACATTCACGCCGCCAAGAGATTAAGGTCGGGCGGTCGACGGAGAGATTGTCGTCGTGCAGGGACGCGAATGTGGCGCGGGTACGGCCCGCCTCAAGCGGACGGCTTCCGCCGGCACGCGCTAGAAAGTCAGCCCGACGCCCGCCTGGATCCGGTTTTCCTGCATCAGCGACTTGGGCTCCGTTCCCCTGCCCAAGGTCACGCCCACATCGACGCCCATCAATGCGGCGGCGTAGAAGCGATATTTGATCGCGCTTTCCCACCGCCTCATATCCGGCGCGCGCCCGATCATGGTCGGCACCCGCCGATAGCTCATGCTGGCGACCAGCGCCGCGTCGTCCTTGATCGGCTTGGAGAGATCATATTCGACCTTCCCGCCCACGCCCCCGAGCTCGCCGCGCGACACGAAGGCAGCCAGGCCGGGCGCGAAGACATAGCTGAATTCGCTCTCGATCGTCGCGAGGCAGCGTCCGCGCAGACCGGTTCGCGCGATATCGCTGAAGCCGTCCGTCGCGCACAGGCCGAGGTCCACATGCGGCGCGGGTTGAAAGCCCAATTGGAGCCTGGCCCGCCGCGCATTGCTCATGCGATCCCGGATGAACCCGAACTGGCCGTTGAGGACGATGAAGCCGACGCGCATGCTGTCGCGATGGCGGCGGGCCCGCCCGATATTCAGGCCCACCTCCAGCGGATCGCCCTCCTCGTCGCCTCGCGCCGTGCCGGAGGCGGGTGCGGCTACCGGCCTCGCTCGCAAGATATTTGCATAAGCATGCGCTACCGGCACGCACGCTATGTCGCGGTCGGGCGGCGGCGCAGGTTCGAAGGAATCCGCAGCCGCCTGACCAACCGATCCCGGCCGGTCAGTACAGATGTTGTCGATGACCCTGCCCGGGTCGGAACCGAGTGGCTTCGCGTCCACGCGTGAGGACGCACAGAGCCCAATTCCGGCGGCACAGGCAGCCAGCACGAACCATGCCGGCATTGTCTCGATCGCGGCGCATATCGCGTGCGCCGCGCCCACTGCCGGTCGGGGCGCCACGCTTCGGCGGATGCCGAAGCGCACAATCACTTCAGTCGCGCTTGCCGAACAGCGCGTCGACGTCGGACATCACGCCGCCATGTTCGGCGACCTGATGGCCATGCTCGCGCTCGTGGCGGAGCTGCGAGATCAGCGCCTCGCGATCGCCTTCCAGGCGCGAATCCGGCTGTGCCTCGATTCCCGCCGCCTTGGCCGCCTTGGCGACGACCGCGTCCAGCTCGCGCTGGCTGGTGAGGCCGAGCGTGACCGGGTCCTTGGGCGTGATGTTGGCGATGTTCCAGTGCGTGCGGTCGCGGATCGCCGCGATCGTGGTGCGCGTGGTGCCGATCAGCTGGCTGATCTGGCCGTCTGATACTTCCGGATGGTTGCGGATGATCCAGGCGATGCCGTCGGGTTTGTCCTGGCGCTTGGAAACCGGCGTGTAGCGCGGGCCCTTGGTGCGGCGGATCTGCTCCGGCCCCTTCTGCATCTGCAGCTTGTAGTCGGGGTCCTTCTGGCCCTTGTCGATCTCTTCCAGCGTCAGTTCGTGCGCGCGGACAGGATCGCGGCCGGTAAGCTTGGTCGCGGCGGTATCGTCCGCGATCGCCTGAACCTCCAGGATGTGGAGCCCGCAAAATTCGGCGATCTGCTGGAAGCTCAGCGACGTATTGTCGACCAGCCAGGACGCGGTCGCATGGGGCATGAGCGGCTGGGCCACGAAAATTCTCCAGAAATAGAAAGGGCCGCCCCTCGCGGAGCGGCCGGCATACCCGGCGGTAATTAGTGGAGCCGCGCCCGCCACGCAAGCCGAATGGCAGGGATCGCGCCAAAGCGGAGGGAAACCAAGGGTTCCTTAAGACCAATATGCTATGCGCTAAGCCAATGTATCAGTAGGATTTTGTCGTGCTTTCCGAGTTAAAGGCCTTGCATGAAGAGCTTCGCGCGGCGATCGCCGAACTCGAGGCTCAGACTAGCCGATCCGAACCGGATAATGCCGGGCTTCCCCTGGCCCGCCTCAAGGTCGTCCGGGTGAGCGGGCGGCGCAAGGCCCTGATCGACAGCACGATCGCCCCTTCCCTGCGGGACCTTTCGAGCGAGGATGCGCGGCGGATGCAGGATTTGCGCCGCGCGGCCTCGGACCTCGCGGTCGAAACCTCGCAGCATATCGCGCGCTGGACGATGCCCTCGATCCTCACCGACTGGGAGGAATATCGCCTGTCCGCCGCGCAATTCCGTCAACTCATGCTGAAGCGCATCGCCGAGGAAAGCGCGATCCTCTACCCCCTGCTCGAGCAGCGCGAAGCCGCCGCAACCCCGGCGCCTTCGTCCAGGACCTACGCCCCGATCCCGACATAACCGGGCTGGTCCGCGACCCGCGCCAGCCAGGCCGACACATGGGGATAGGCCCTCAGCGCGAAGCCCCCCTCCTCCGCCACATGCGTATAGGCATAGAGGCAGATGTCGGCGAGCGTGAGGAGATTGCCCACGAACCAGTCGCGCCCCGCCAGATGCTCGTCCATCAACCTGAGCGCCGCTTCGCCCGCCGCCTGCTTGGCCGGCAGCGCGAGCCGCTGCGCTTCATTCAGATTGTCGAAGCCCACGAATGCCTTCCAGAAGCGGATCGTCGCCACGTTCGGCTCGTGATTATATTGCTCGAAGAACATCCAGCGCAGCACGTCCGCCTGGTCGAAGCGGTCGTCGGGCACGAGCGGGCTGCGGCTCGCCAGATACCAGCAGGCGGCGTTGCTCTCGGGCAGGAGGCGTTCGCCGATCTGCAGCACCGGGATGCGGCCGTTGGCATTGACCTCCGCCAGGAATGCCTCGGTCCGCGTCTCGCCTTTCATGATGTCGTAATGTCGCCGCTCGATCGGCACTCCCAGCAATGCCGCGGTCAGCCTGATCTTGTAGCAATTGCCCGACGGCGCATATTCGTGGAGCGTCAGCCGTTCCCCGATCCGATCCATTGATACCTCATCCATTGGGTTGCATCTTGCCGGCGGTTTCCTGTCTGGTCTGCGCGTCTTCCGCCGCTTCCTCGGCAACCACTTTGCTCAGCATGTTCTGCTTCCGCCAGCCGCCATAGCGGTAATAGGCCACCGCCAGCGTCAGCGAGACCGCCGATCCGATCGGGAAGCTCCACCACAGGGCATCCGTCCCCCAGGTCGGCAGCATCCACCAGGCAAAGCCGATCCGGCCCACGAACATGCTGCACACCAGGATCAGCAACGGCGGATAGACCGCGCCGTTCGCGCGCACGGTCGAGAAGATCACCATCGTGATGCCGAAGATGATGAAGCTCCAGCTGCCGATCAGCTGGATATGCCGCGCGATCGGGATCGCCGGGCTGGCATGGCCCACGAACAAGGCGAAGAGCGGCCGGTCGAACAGCAATATCACCCCTACCATCACGCCCGTGATGACGATGTTGATCAGGATACCCGACCGCGTCGTGGCGCTCACCCGGTCCCATTTTCCGGCCCCGATATTCTGCGCCGCCATCGCCGAGACGGCGGTGCCGATCGCGACCGCGGGCATCTGGATATAGGTCCATAGATTGTTGGCGATGCCGTAGGCCGCGGTCACCTCGACGCCCGCGCGGTTGACCAGCCCCACCATCACCAGCGCCGAGAAGGTGAAGAGCAGCATCTGCAGCCCCATCGGCAGGCCCTTGACGAAGATCACCTTCAGCAACCGGCTTTCCGGAATAAGGAAGCGCCATTCCGCGCCCCGCAGCCGGATCGGCAGGTCGCGGCTGTAGATATAGGCCAGCCCGACGACGAACATGATGTAATTGGCGATCAAGGTCGCGGTCGCCGATCCCGCAATGCCCAGGCGGGGAAACGGCCCGATCCCGCGGATCAGCAAGGGATTGAGGCCCGCGTCCAGGATCACGCTCAGCACCATCAGCCGAAGCGGCGTGATGCTGTCGCCCATGCCGCGCATGCCCATCGTCAGGAGCATGCCCAGGAACATCGGGGGCAGCCCCAGGAAGATCACGCGCAGATAGGCGAGCGCCAGCGCCTGTGCGTCCGCCGGCGTCGCCAGCACGTGCAGCAGCGCCGGCGACAGGAGCCAGCCGAGCAAGGCGATCAGCACCGACACGATCGCGAACAGCCCCAGCGTCGTCCCCATCGCCCGCCGCGCACCGATCACGTCGCGCGCGCCCATGCTCTGTCCGACCAGGATCGTGGTCGCCATGCCGAAGCCGAAGGCCAGGCTGAACATCAGGAACATGACCAGGTTGGCGTTGGTCGTGGCGGCAAGCGCCTCCTCGCCCAGGAACCGCCCCACCCAGATCGAATTGATCGATCCGTTGAGCGACTGGAGGACATTCGCCCCCAAGGTCGGCAGCGCGAACGCAAGCAGAGTCTTCGCGATCGGCCCCTGCGTCAGGTCCCGGCCCCCCGGACCTCGCCGCACCGTCCCGCCTGCGGGTTTATTGTCCTCCGCCACATCCCCTCCTTTGGTCGTATATCCCGCTATAGCATTTGCGGTCGTTCCGCATACGGCTAACCTTGTCGTGCTGTCTGAACGCGTTCGCGCTGAGCTTGTCGAAGCGCTGTCCTGCTTCGGCCAGCCGATAGAAAAGCAGGGCTTCGACAAGCTCAGCCCGAATGGCGGGAGAGCGGTTCGAAGATCCTCTAGGGAGGATCGCAATGACGCACGTTAGCAGGCGCGGGATCATGATAGGCGCAGGCGGCCTCGCAATGGCGGCCATGGTGACCGACCAGGCCAAGGCGGCCGAGGAAGGCAAGAAGCTCGGCTACGCCATTGTCGGCCTGGGCAGCTACGGTCTCGGCGTGATCATTCCCCAGTTCGTCAACTGCAAGCAGAGCCGCCTCGCCGCTGTCGTCAGCGGCGATTCCGTAAAGGCGAAGCGCGTCGCCGCCCAATATGGCCTGCCCGATCGCTCGATCTACAATTACGCGAATTTCGACAGCATCCGCGACAATCCCGACGTCGACATCGTTTACGTCTGCCTGCCCAATGCGATGCACAAGGACTATGTGGTCCGCGCCGCCAGGGCCGGAAAGCATGTCATGTGTGAAAAGCCGATGGCGGTCTCGGTCGCCGAATGCGAGGCGATGATCGCCGCCTGCAAGGCCGCCAACCGCAAATTGATGATCGGCTATCGCTGCCATTTCGAGCCGTTCAATCTCGAGGCGATCCGCCTCGTCCGTTCGGGCGCGATCGGCAAGCCGCGTTACTTCCGCTCCGAACATGGCTTCGTCCAGCGCGACCCGAGCAAATGGCGCCTCCACCGCGCGCTTTCCGGCGGCGGCAGTCTGATGGACATCGGCATCTATGCCCTCAATGCCGCGCGCTACATGACCGGCGAGGAGCCGATCGCGGTCTATGCCCACGAAAAGACCGACCACAGCGACCCGCGCTTCCGCGACGTCGAGGATCGGATCGAGTTCGAGCTCGAATTCCCCTCGGGCATGATCGCGTCCTGCATGTCGATGTACAGTGCCAACCAGAACCATATCCTGATGATGGGCGACACCGGCCGCGTCGAGCTGGAGCCCGCCACCCGCTACAGCGGCAACCATATGTGGACCGGCCGCGACGGCCGCGAGACCGAGATCACGCCCCCACCCCCGCCCGGCCCCGGCACCACCCAGTTCGCGGCCCAGCTCGACCATCTCGTCGACTGCATCCGCGAGAATAAGGAACCGATCGTCAGCGGCGAGGAAGGCCTGCGCGACATGCGCCTGATCGAAGCCATCTACCGCTCCGCGCGCGAGAAGAGGCGGATCGTCCTTGCGTAAATTTAGCCCTCTCCCGCTTGCGGGTGTCATCAGGTTGGATGCCGGAGGCATTCCAAAGATCATGCTGGGAGCATGATCGACCTGATCGCAGATTGGGTGAGGGTCTTCTTCTGCTGCTTCTCCCCACGCCGTCATCCCCCGCGAAGGCGGGGGTCCATTCAGCGGCTTGGCCGCACCCTCTGGATTGCTTCGCTTCGCTCGCAATGACGATAAAACCACCTTCGCCATTGCGAGAAGCGCAGCGACGAAGCAATCCAGGCCCCAGCCCGCCCAAGGAGACCATCACCGTGAACCTCACCCGCCGCACCCTACTGGCCTCTACCGCCGCGCTCGCCGCGATGCCGTTGCTTGCCGACGCCCCGGGCGAAGTCGCGCCCACCATCCGTCGCCTCTCGCCGAAGCTCGACCGCATCATCCCTGGCACCAGCCAGGTCGAGGTCATCGCCCACAATATCAAATGGGCCGAAGGCCCGGTCTGGGTGAAGGACGGCGGCTACCTTCTCTTCTCCGATCCGCCCGCCAACATCATGCGCCGCTGGACCGCGAAGGACGGCGTCTCGATCTTCATGGAGCCCTCGGGCACCGCCGGCCTCGACCCCAAATTGGTGCGCGAGGCGGGCTCGAACGGCCTCGCGCTCGACCATCAGGGCCGCCTGCTGATCGCCAATAGCGGCGGCGGCTCGATCGACCGCGTCGATCTCAGGACCCGCGCCCGCACCACGCTCGTCTCGCAATATCAGGGCAAACGGCTCAGCAGCTGCAACGACATGACCGTTTCGAAATCGGGGGCGATCTATTTCACCGATCCGCCCTACGGCTTCACCCAGGGCGACGACAGCCCGCTCAAGGCGCAGAAGCAGAACGGCGTCTACCGCTTCGTCGAGGGCGGCGCGGCCCAGCTGGTGGACGGCAGCCTCACCCGCCCCAACGGCATCGCGCTCACGCCCGACGAGAAGCGCCTGTTCGTCTCCAATTCGGACGAGAAGGACAGGAAGATCGTCTATTACGATCTCGGCGCAAACGGCATGCCCACCAGTGGCCCGCATCTCTTCCTCGACGCCAATGGCATGAAAGGCCCCGGCAACCCCGACGGCATGAAGATCGCCGCCGACGGCACGATGTTCTGTTCCGGCCCCGGCGGCATGTGGATACTCGCGCCCGGCGGCGAGAAGCTCGGCCTGATCGAGGATGGCGCGCCCATCGCCAATTGCTGCTTCGGCGAAGACGGCAGGACACTCTTCATGGCGTCCAACACACGCGTCCTGCGGCTGCGGCTCGGCATCAATGGCTGGAAGCCCTGAGTTCGATTGTGATCAGCGGAGCGGGCGTTTGATCCACTGGTCGATCAGATATTCCACCTTGCGGACCTGATCTTCGCAGGCCGCGATAAAGTCCGCATTCTGGTTTCCGGCCCGGGCACGTTCCAGCGTCTGGGTCGTGGCCAGAAGCAGTTGCTGCAGATTGGCCGCTAGGTCGCCGGAAGGTGACGAATTCTCCATCGGCCAACGCTAGCCGCCGCTTATGATGCAGATCAATTGAGGCATGTTAAGTTTTGGACATTTTTCCTAATATTTTCAGCCACTAGTGCCGGTCCGAGCTAAACATCTTTTGGGGTTGGCCGTATAAAGATTCGTCGGGCAACGCGTGGAATTCGCGCCGGCGCCCCCCGAGTGATGGTGGATGTATATCGTGCGTAAAAAATCGATCCTGGTGGTGGACGATTCGATCGTCGTGCGGGCCGCGCTGCGCGCCGCGCTCGCCAATCATGGCTTCGACGTGATCTGCGCCAGCGGCGGCAAGGAAGCGCTCAACTGCGTGCAGCAGGGCATGGCGATCGACCTGATCGTCACCGATTTCAACATGCCGGACCTCGACGGCGACCGCCTGATCGAACAATTGCGCCACACCCCGCAGGCGCGCAGCACCCCGATCCTGGTGCTGACCGGCGGCATGGACCAGCAGGCCAAGGACAGCGCGCGCCGTGCCGGCGCCACCGGCTGGATCCAGAAGCCCTTCGATACCGGCAAACTCGTCGACGCGATCAACAAGCTGGCGGCTTGACCCTCATCGACGGCCCCGGCCCGGAACCGCTCCCCGGGATCGGCCGTCGGCGAGGCTTGGGCGTGCGGTGGATGAGGCACCTCCGGCGCGCCTTCCCCTGATCAGAATTTCATGCGCAGGCCCGCCATGGCCTTGAGGCCATAGCTTTTACCGAAATTGTTGATCGCGCTGTTGGCGGTGGCTTCGCCGTAGAGGGTCAGGCGATCACTGACCCCGACATTGCCGCCGAGGCCGAGTTCGCCCCACAACCGATGGTCGCTGCGCGCGATCGGCGTGCCCGAGACGTCGGTGACCGTGTCGCCGAGCCAGTCGTAGGTCAGATTGCCGATGGCATAGACCCGCGCGGCGCCGTTCGCATGTTCGATCGCGATGCCCCAGCGCGTCTTCAGGCTGTCGGCCTTGCCGAGCGAGACATCCGCGCCGGCGGGATCGGTGAAGCGGTCGAAACGCACCTTCGAATAGACCGTCTGGAGCTGCGGGGTGATGGCGATGCCGCCGCCCAAGCCGACACGCCTGCCCAGTTCGAGGCTATAAGTCTGGCCGGTGCCGTCATTGCCGCGCGCCAGCTTGCCGAGCGTGGCCGAGGTGAGGTCGCTGTCATACCAGCTGAACTGCGCCTGCGCGTCGGCATAGAAGCCGGCCTTGTCCTGCCAGGTCAGGGTCGCGCGCCCGCCAAGCCCGTGCGTGCGGATCTTGCCATTGCCGAACAGCGAGGTCACCTGCGCATTCGCCTTGCCGTAGCGCACCGAGACGCCGCCGGTCAGCGTCCCGCCCTTCGCGTCGAGCAGCACGCGGTCGGCGCCGATCTCCGCGCTCCAGCTGTTGTAATCGGCATCCGCCATGGTGGTGGTGGTGGCCGCGTTGGGGCGGAAGCGCTGCCCCTGCATGCGGCCCCAGATGCCATTGAGATGGCCGTCTTCCGACGTCGAATAGCCGCGATCGCCGACCCGCTGCTGCATCGTATCGACCCCGTTCAAGAGCAGCAGGGTCGAGGGATAGACCTCATAGACCGGAACTCCCGGCTGGTAGAGCGGGATGTCGGGGGTCTGCGGCGGGCTGGTCGCGTTGAGCAGCGCCGAGCGCAGATACCAGTCGCCGTCGCTGGGCGTCGCCACCCCGCCCTTGTAGAGGCGATAGCCATAGGCGCCCGCGATCACCGCCGGAGCGCCCTGGAAGACATAGTCGCCCTGGAGCGCGAAGGTGCCGTTGGAGGCGCCCGCCACGTCGATGATCTTGATACCGTTGACGGTCTGGGCACCGAGCCCGCCGCGGTTGAGCACCTTGACGCTGGTCGTGCCCGAGGTCGAGCCCTGCACCGTGAGCAGGTCGGCCGGCGACGCATCCCCACCAAGCTGCGCCTCGATCTCGAGACTGCCGCCCGCGCCGACATAGTCGCCCGCGATCGTCAGGTGGCCGATACTGTCGCCGGGCGCGATCACGGCTCCCGCATTGTTGACCACCGCGCCGACGCGGCCATTGCCCTGCAGGCGCGCATCCTGCTGGACCTGGACGTTGCCGCCGAGCGCACCATCGACTTGCAGCGTTCCGGCACTCAGGCTGGTGGTGCCCGCATAAGCCGAACTGTCCGCGGTGAGGACGAGATTGCCGCCGCCGGCTTTGGCGAAGTTGCCGGGGCCGGACACCAGGCCGTTCCAGCTGAGCTTGGTGCTGCCATCAACATTGACGGTGCCGTCGCCGTCCAGCGCCAAGGCGCGGGCGCTGGTCATATCGGCGGTGGTATGCAGCGTGGCGCCGTCCAGGCTGACATTGCCGCTCGCGGCACCCAGATTGGCGTCGGACGCGATCTGCAGCGTACCGCCCGTCACCGCGGTGCCGCCGGTATAAAGGTTGGCGCCCGACAGGATCAGCGTACCCGCATCGGCCTTCACCAGCTGGGTGTCCCCCGCAATCGGCGCCGAGATGGTCGCCTTGAACGCCGCACCCGCCGCCGTGCCGTCGCCTACGCGGATGACCGACTGGTTGCCAACAAGCGTCAGCGTGCCGCCCGTGATCGTATAGCCGTCGACCGCGAATTGCATACCCGATGCCCGCACCGGCGCCCGGCCATTGTCGATCGTGACCGTGCCCTCCGTGCCCTCGAACACCGCGAAGGCGGCGTTCGCATAAGGCGCGTTCACTTGGCCGGTCGCATTGGTCCAGTTGGCATCAGCCGCCGCCTGCCAGGTGCCGTTACCGCCATTGACCGCATTGTTGTTGGCGCCAGCGGCGTCCCAATAATTGAGCGTAAAGCCGCTGGTGTTGATCAAATTGACCTGATGCGCGGTCGAGGTGTCGAGCAACACGCCTGTACCGCCGGCGAGCCCGGCCAAGGTCGGGGCATTATTGGTCAGCGTCCCGCCATAATCGAACAGGCGGTAGATGCCGGGATCGAAGCTGCCGCCGGCGCTCTGGCTCACCTGCAAGGTGCCGCCGAGCGTCAGATTGCCCCCCACTTCGACCAGGTCGTTGAGCGACCCGCCGACGACGTTCGCTTTGCCGAGTTCGAACTTGGTCGTGCTGGTCGCGCCGAGGCTCAGATCGCCGCCGATCGTGAGCATGCCCGGGCCGCCATAGCCGGGCGACAACGTGGCGCCGTCGGCGATGCTCACGCTGCCGCCGATCTTGCCGGTGCCGCCCAGCGACGCGCCGCTCTGCACCGTGGCCGCGCCCGTCGCACCCGACTGATCGCCGTTCACGATCAGCGCGCCGCCCGCGACGTTGGTGGCGCCGGTATAGCTGTTCGTCCCGGTAAGGATCAGCGTCCCGGCATCGGTCTTGGTCAGCCCCGCGCTGCCCGCGATCGGGGCATCGATCGTCGCAGTGAAACCCGCGCCCGCGCTGCTGCCGTCGCCGACGCGGACCGTGGCATTGCTTCCGGTCAGCGTGAGGGTGCCGCCGCCGATCCGGTAGCCGTCGGCCGCGAACTGCAGGCCCGAGGCCTGGACGCCGCCATTGCCATTGTCGATCGTGACATTGCCGCCCGCGCCGGTGAAGATCGCGAACGTCCCCTGCGCATAGCTGCCATTGGCGGCGCCCGCCGTATCGGTCCAGTTGTTGGCGCTGCCGCCAAGCTGCCAGGTGCCGTTGCCGCCCTGGATCAGCCCATCCGCCTTGGGCCCGGCCTGGCCATCCCAGAAGCTATAGGTCTGGCCCCCGCCCGGAGGCGGCGGTGGCGGCGGCGAGGCATAAACGAGGTTGACCTGCCCCGTGACCGAGGTCTGCACGCTGACATTGCCGGCATTGGGCACGCTGCCCAGAGCAAGCCCGTTGTCGGTCAGCGTGCCGGCATAATCGAACAGGCGATAGAGTCCCGGCCCGAACGTGCCGCCCGGCATCGCGGTCACGTTGATCGTGCCATCTAGCGTCAGATTGCCGCCGACCGTCACCAGATCATTGAGCGCGCCTCCCGCGGTTCCGGCCTGGCCGAAGCGATAATTGAGCGTCGCAGTGGCGCCCAGCGTGAGATTGCCGTTGATCGCGAGCGTGGCCGCCGATGCCCCGCCGGGCGCGAGCGTCGCGCCGCCCAGGATCGAGACGTCACCCCCGATCGTCCCGCTCCCGCCCAACATCGCGCCGCTCTGCACGGTGATGAGGCCATGCGCGGCGGATTGGTTGCCGTTGATCAGCAAGGTGCCAGCCGCAACCGTTGTGGCGCCGCCATAAATGTTCGTGCCATTGAGGGCGAGCGTGCCGGCGCCGCTTTTGGTCAGCGGCCCTGCCCCGGACACGACGCCGCTCAGCGACGCGGTCGTCCCGCCGTCGGTCGCGATCGTGCCGGCGCCGGTCAGTGTGACCGCGCGCGCACTGGTCAGGCTCGTGCCGATGCCGAGCATGCCGCCGTTGAAATCGACCGACCCGGCGGCCGCGCCCAGATTGCCGTCGCTATTGATCCGCAGCGTGCCCGCCTTGAGGAGGGTCCCGCCCGTATAGGTATTCGCCCCGCCCAGGGTAAGCGTGCCCAGATCCGATTTGACGAGCTCCGCGTTGCCCGCCAGCACGTTGTTCAGGGTCGCGGTATAGGCGGCGCCGGCAGCGGTTCCGTCGCCGACGCGGATCGTCGCCTGCGCGCCGGTCAGGGTCAGGGCGTTGCCGCCGACGCTGTAGCCGTCGACCGCGAATTGCATGCCCGCCGAATTGACCGCCCCCAGGCTGTTGTCGACCGTGACCGTCCCGGCCGCGCCCGTGAACACCGCGAACGAACCATCCGAATAAGCGGCGGTGAAGGCCCCGGTGCCGTCGGTCCAGTTACTGTTGCCGGTATTGTTCTGCCAGACGCCGTTGCCGCCCTGCACGACGCCATCGCCATGCGGACCGCTCGCGCCGTCCCACACGTTGAGCGTGACACCGTGCGTGTTGACCAGATTGACCTGGTGCGCGACCGACGTTTGCACCGTCACGTCGCTCGACGTGACCGGCATCGTGCCGACGCTAAGCCCATTGTCGGTGAGCGTGCCGTCATAGCCGATGACGCGGTAGAAACCGGGATCGAAGCTGCCGCCCGGCGTGACGGTCACATTGATCGAACCGTCGAGCGTCAGATTGCCATGGACGGTCGTCAGGTCGTTGAGCGGACCGCCGACGGTGTTCGACTGGCCGAACTCGTAAGCGAGCGTGCTCGACGCGCCCAAGGAAAGGTTGCCGTCGACCGCGAGCGTCCCGGCATTGCCGCTGCCCGGCGCGAGGGTGGCGCCGTTCGCGACCGTCAGGTTGCCGCCGATGATGCCGGTGCCGCCGATGGTCGTGCCCGATGCGGCGCTGGTGAGCCCGGTCGCAGCCGTCTGGTCGCCATTGACCAGCAAGGTGCCGGCCGCGACGTTGGTCGCACCCGCATAGCTGTTGCCGCCGGTCAGGACGGTGGTGCCAGACCCGATCTGGTTGAGCCCGCCCGTGCCCGAGACGAGCCCCGTAAAGGTGATGCTGTCGGAACGGTTGAAGGCGAGCGCGCCATTGTCGACGACATCGCCCGTGATCGAACCGCTCGTGCCGCCCGCCCCTACCTGGAGCGTCCCGGCGCTGATCGTGCTGCCGCCGGAATGGCTGTCCGCACCGGTCAGGATCAGCGTGCCCGCTCCCGCCTTGGCGAGGCTGCCGGGCCCGCTGATCGCGCCGCCGAGCGACAATGTGGTGCCCGCGTCGGTCTGGATCGTGCCCGCCGCCGTGAACGCGACCGCGCGCGCGCTGGTGATGTCGGCGGTCGTGTGCAGCGTGCCGCCGTTGAAGGTCAGCCCGCCTGCGCCACCCAGATTGGCATCGCTCGATATCTGCAGCGTGCCGCCGGTCAGCACCGTGCCGCCGCTATAGCTGTTCGTGCCGGTGAGGATGAGCGTGCCGAAATCGGTCTTCTCGAGCGCGCTCGTGCCGCTCAGGACGGAGTTGATGGTGGCGGTATAGGATGCGCTGCCCGCCGTGCCGTCGCCGACCCGGATGATCGCGTTGCTGCCGGTCAAGGCGACCGAGCCGCCCGTCACGACATAGCCGTTGGTTGCGAACTGCATGCCCGACGCGCTCACCTGGCCCAGGCTGTTGTCGACCGTGACCGTGCCCGCCGTGCCCGAGAAGATGGCGAAGGCGCCGTCGGCATAAGGCGCGTTCACATCGCCCGCAGGTGTCGTCCAATTGTCGTTGCCGGTGCCGTTCTGCCAGGTGCCGCTGCCGCCGTTCACGACATTGTTGAACTTGGGGCCGGTGCCGTCCCACAGGTTGAGCGTGAGCCCACCGCTGTTGAGCAGGTTGACCTGGCCTGGCGTCGAGGTCTGGACGGTGAGCGTGCTGCCGCCCGGCACCGCGCCGAGGCTCAAGCCATTGTCGGTCAAGGTGCCGCCATAATTGAACAGGCGATAGGTACCCGGCCCGAACGTGCCGCCGGGAGAAATCCCGACATTGAGCGTGCCGTCGAGCGTCAGGTTGCCACCGACCGTGACGAGGTCGTTGAGCGAACCCCCGACGGTATTGGCCTGGCCCAGCTCGAAATTGAGGTTCGAGCTCACGCCAAGGCTCAGATTGCCGTTGATCGTGAGCGTGCCGACGCCACCAGATCCCGCGGCCAGCGTGCCGTCCGCCACGTTCACATTGCCGCCGATCGTGCCCGTGCCGCCGAATATGCCGCCGGTCGCGACGTTGACCGTGCTCGTCGCGTTGCCGAGCGCGCCGTTGACCAGCAAGGTACCGCCCGAAACCGCTGTCGTTCCCGCGAAGGTCGCGCTGTTGCCGCTGAGCTTCGTAACGCCCGCGACCTGGTTGATCGTACCAGTCCCGGAAACAAGGGTCGCGAAATCGTAGCCTGTGCTCGTGTGATCGAAATTGAGTCTGCCCGTACCGGGCCCGAAAGCTAATGTCGGCGTGTCGAGGGCGCCCGCCGCGGCCGCCGCCTGCCCCTCCCCACCGCCGATGTTCAAGACGGCGGCGGAGATACCGCTGTTCGCGAGCGTGATCCCGCCACCGACGCCCAGCCGCCCGCTGTCGGCAAGAGTGATAGTCGCGGCCGCCGCTCCCGATGTGGTGAGCGCGCCTGTAAGCGAGAGGTCGGAGCCCGCGCCCGAGACGGTGAGCGCCGAGGCGGCGCCGGAACCCATCGTTCCGGAGGTTGCGGTGGCCGTGCCGCCGTTCAGCACCGAAAGCGATCCGTTCACGATGTTGAGCGTACCGCTGTTCACCCAATTCGAGCCCGCGTCCGCAACCGTGACAGTCTTCGGAACTGTCGCGCCGAAGGCCGCCCCGATCGTCCCGCCGTTGCTGCGAAGCGTGCCACCACCCGCGACATTGACGAGGCTGGAGACGCCAGGGTTGATGGTGCCGACGGAGAGGGAACCTGCGAGATCCAGCAGGGAGCCTGCTCCCATGACGTTCACGGTCGCGGTATGGACGAAGCTGCTGGTACCGATCACGGTTGCCGCAGCCACGGTGGTCCTGACAACGCCTCCATTGTCGATATTCAGTGTGACCGTGTCCGTCGTATTCGTTCCGACGACGAGAGTGCCGGTGGTCAGTGCGGATCCGGTTCCGCTCACCGTGACCCCAACGTTCGCACCGCCGAGCGTTGTCGTGCCCGTGGTCGTAATCGAGCCGCCGCTGTCGAGCAGCAGCGTGCTCGCTGTTATGGCTGTGTTGCCGCTGTAGCTGTTATGTCCGGTAAATGTGTATGCGGCGCCGCCGGTCAGGTTGACCGGCCCGGTGCCGGTGATCGCCCCGGCATAGGTCAGCGTGCCGGTGCGGTTGAACGTCAGCGTTCCGTTGTTGGCGACATCACCGGTGATCGAGCCTGTCGCGGCACCGTTGCCGACCTGCAGCGTGCCCGCGCTGATGGTGGTGAGGCCGGTATAGCCATTGTCGGCAGCCAGGATCAGCGTTCCCGCGCCGGTCTTGGTCAGCGCGCCGATGCCGCTCACCGCGCCATTCATCGTCAGCGTCGTGCCGGAGTTGGTCGAGAAGGTGCCGGCGCCGATCAGGCTGGTCGTACGGGCGGAGGCGAAACTGACCGTATTGGTGAGCGTGCCGCCGTTGAATGTCAGCGTGCCGGATGCAGCGCCCAGATTCGCGTCGGCCGCAACCTGCAATGTGCCGGCATTGAGAATGGTGCCGCCGGAATAGCCGTTGGTGCCGGTCAGCACCAAGGTGCCGGCACCCAGCTTGGTGAGCGCACCGCCGCTCGCCAGCGTCTGGCTGACGGTGAAGCTGTTGGACGCGCCGGCGATATCGAAAGCGCCGCCACCCGCGCCCCAGTTGATGGTGCGCGGGGTACTGTTGAAAGCGGTGCCGGTGACCTGCAGCGTGCCGCCATTGAACGTAAGTCCGCCGGACGCCGCGCCCAGATTGGCGTCGCCCGACACGGACAGCACCCCGCCATTCAGGGTCGTGCCGCCGGCAAAGCTGTTGGCGCCGGTCAGGGTCATGGTGCCGGCATTGACCGTCAGCGCGCCCGCGGTGATGGTGCCGTCCACCTGCACCGTGCCGGAATTCATGGCGAGGCTGCTCGCGCCGCCGATTGTATAGGCCGCGCCATAGGTGAAACTGTTGCCCGCGCCCGGATCGAAGCTGATCGCGGTGCTGCCTCCGCCGCTGATGTTGCCGGCGATCGACCCGCCGGTGATGGAAAGCGTGTTGGCGGCCGCGGCCAGATTGATCGCGCCGGTGAGCGTGCCGGCGGTAGTGATGGCGGCCGGCCCGGTTCCCAGGCTGGTGTCCACGGCGACGCCCGAAGCCGCACCGTTGATGGTGGCCGCGGAACCGATGGCGATGGTGCCGCCGGTACTGGCGATCGCGCGGATGGCGGACGCTATGGTACCGCCGCCCTTGACCGTGCCGCCGGTGACGCTGATGCTGTAGCTGCCCGCGCCGGTCGCGGAAGCAAGAATGCCCGGGGAGTTGGGGCCATTGGCGGTGACGGTGCCGCCCGTCATCTGCAGCGTGGCCAAACCATCCACCGTCAGGCTGCGCAGCCCGGCGGCACTGCCTCCCCCGGTGGTAACGCTGCCGCCGCTGATCTGGACAGTCGCGCTGCCGGGGCCCGTGGCGTTGGCGGTGGCGCCGATCGCATTCAAGGCCGACGTCGTGACGCTGCCGTTGGTGATCTGGAGCAAGGCCTGGCCGTTGGTCGCCTGGCTGTAGAGGCCAAAGGCGCTGGTGCCGCTCGTGCTGACCGTGCCGCCGCTGAGCAGGACGGTCGCAGTGCCGGTCGAGGTGCCGCCACCGATCGCCGCGTGCAGGCCATAACCGTTGCTAGCCGTGTTGGTGACGCTGCCGCCGCTCATGCTGGCCGTGGCGGCGCCGGCCGTACTGACGGCATAAATACCGGCACCCGCCGAGCCTTTGGCCGTGATGGTGCCATTCGTCATGCTGGCCGTTGCCGTGCCGCTATTGGCGTTGGCGAACACGCCGCTGGCGGTAAAGACATTCCCGGACGTGATGCTGCCGGTGGTCAAGGTTGCCACCGCATTGCCCGATCCGGTGTTGAGCGCCTCGGCGCCAAAGCTCCCCCCCGTGCCAGTGACTCCGGTTCCGGTGGTGATGCTGCCGCCATTGACGGTGACCTGGGCCAGGCCCGAGCCGTTGGTGGTGGCAAGGGCCCCTATTCCAACCCCGGCCGTACTTCCGCCACTCAGGGTGACGCTGGCAGTGGCGGAAGAGGTGGCGTTGGCAATGCCGGCGCGCAAGCCTGCTGAGTTGTTGACACCGCTCGTCTGGACCGTGCCGCCGGTCATCAGGACGGTGGCATTGCCCGTCCCGGTGCCGTTGACCTCCGCATCCAGCGTGTAAACGATACCGCTAAGGAATGTGTTGGCGACCGCGCCGCCATTGTTGGTGATGATGCTGTCGCCGGCGCCGCTGGCATGGATGGCAAAGACGGTCTGTGCGGCAGTCGAGGTGAAGGAGCCTGCATCGAGCGTGACCGCCGCCTTGCCGTCGCCGCCATTGTTGACCGTGACGGCGGTGCCCGTGCCGCCATCGACCGACGTGAGGCTGGTGGCCGTCAGGGTCAAGTCGTTGGTGGTGGTGCCGGTGACGTTGATGCCGCCGGTGGACGTTCCCTTGGCCACGGTCATGGCGGGGTTGCTCAGCACCAGATCGACACCGTCGGACCCGGTATAGGTGATACCGTTGGGATAGCTTGCGCTGGTGCAGGTGACGGTGTCCGCGCCGGCGCCATCGGGGCCGCATTCACTGGCCGCACGGGCAGCTTGCGGCATTAGCATGGCCGCAAGCACGAACAGGGAGGCCGATGACAGCCCGGACGAAGGCCGGTTGCGTGACACCCAGGCCCTCCACATTTGAATGCTCTCAGGATTTAAGAATGGGCGCGGTCCTGCGACCGTCAGACAGTTGTACTTTTGGCACAATTTCCCCATCACCCGCCCCGTTGGTAGCCCCGCTACCTCGCTGTGGAGGCCGGCGGCTTTACGTCCCGACTTCGCTTCCATGAATTCTGGCTCCTGCTGCGCTCTTGGCGCCTCTCCGGTCGCTCTAGCTATTTCTCGGAGCTGAAATGAAGCGGCGGGCGTTAACAAAACACTTAATGAGCCCGGATTTTACAATATTTTCCCATTATGGATGCAATTATCGCAAGTCTAATATAATATATATTTTATAATATAATTATGATTAAACAATATTATTCCAATGATCCAGACGGATAAATCTTCTCAAAAAGGGATGATTCGTCGCCATCTGCCAGCACAACGCGCATATTCGGACAAGGCCAATATAGGATAGGATATTTTGCCGCAGGCCCCAGGAATGGGGATTATGCGGGAAAATAGTTCGGCCATGCCTTCGGGCGGGCCTGCTTAAGCTGCACGCGGCTTAATGGTTAAGTGTCGGACTAAACATCGGCACCCGGCCCGGCACATCCGCTAGGCACTGCCGTCTCCGTTTCGGCCTCATTCGTCCTTCGGATCGAACGCCGCGAGGATCGGACACGGCCCGCTCGAGCGGGAGCCGCAAGCCTGCGCAAGGCGCTGCAATCGGGACCGGGCGGTGTCCAGCTCTGCGATATGACGATCCAGCGCGGCGATCCGCGCCTGGGCCAGCGTGCGCGCCCGTGCCCGGTCGTTGCGCGCGTCGAGCACGATCAGCTCTCCGATCTCGTCGAGCGTGAACCCCGCTTGCTGGGCCGACCGGATGAAACGCAACCGGCGAAGATCGTCGCCGGCATAGCGGCGGACCGAACCCGCCACGCCCCCGCCCGACGGCCGCTCCGGTTTGGCCAGCAGACCGCGGCGCTGATAATATCGGACGGTTTCTACCCCGACGCCCGCGCTTCGGGCCAGCGCACCGATCGTCATCGACGTCATCGCTTGACTCCGTACCATGGTACGGACCCCATATGGCGTGCGCAGGTTCGTCGGCAAGGAGACCGTCATGAGCAACAGCGCACCGAAGCACGCCATCCTCTATCGGATGGTGCTGCCCGACCACATCTGCCCCTTCGGCCTCAAGGCGCGTCACCTCCTGCATAGCCGCGGCTATGCGGTCGAGGACCATAAGCTCGCCACGCGCGAGCAGACCGACGCCTTCAAGGCGGAGCATGGTGTCGCCACCACGCCGCAGGCCTTCATCGCGGGCCGGCGGATTGGCGGCTATGACGATCTGCGCCGCTTCTTCGGCCTCCATGTCGCCGCGCCGGGGGAGACCAGCTACCGGCCCGTCGCCGCGCTCTTCGCCATGACCGGACTGATGGCGCTCGCGGCCAGCTTCGCCGTCCACGGCGCCTTCTTCACCCTGGACGCGCTGGCCTGGTTCATCGCGTTCAGCATGTGCGTGCTCGCGCTGCTTAAGCTGCAGGATATCGGGAAATTCTCAACCATGTTCCTGAACTACGATCTGCTCGCGCGGCGATGGGTGCCTTATGCCCTCATCTATCCCTTTGCCGAGGGGCTGGCCGGGCTGCTGATGGTCGCGGGCGCGTTGCGCTGGCTATCGGTGCCGATCGCCTTGTTCATCGGCACGGTCGGCGCGCTTTCCGTCTTCAAGGCCGTCTATGTCGACAAGCGCGCGCTGAAATGCGCATGCGTAGGCGGATCGAGCCCGGTGCCGCTCGGCTTCGTCTCCCTGACCGAAAACCTGATGATGATCGCCATGGCCATCTGGATGGCGCTCGCCTGAAACGGCGCGGCGGTGGCGGCAGTGACACAGCCCATTTAAACCGCCGTCGCACGGGCCTATCTTCGCCTCCTCAATCAGGAGGACCTTGCATGACCACCGAACGCGCCATTCTCGCCGGAGGCTGTTTCTGGGGCGTCCAGGATCTCGTCCGCAAGCTGCCCGGCGTGATCGAAACGCGCGTCGGCTATTCGGGCGGCGACGTTCCGAACGCGACCTATCGCAACCACGGCACCCATGCCGAGGCGATCGAGATCCTGTTCGATCCCGCCACGATCAGCTTCCGCCAGCTGCTGGAATTCTTCTTCCAGATCCACGATCCCACCACCGTTAACCGCCAGGGTAACGATATCGGCACGAGCTATCGGTCGGCGATCTTCTACACCAGCCCGGAGCAGAAGGCCGTGGCCGAAGACACGATCGCCGATGTCGACGCCTCCGGCCTGTGGCCCGGCAAGGTCGTGACCGAGGTCTCGCCCGCCGGCGATTTCTGGGAGGCCGAGCCCGAGCATCAGGATTATCTGGAGCGGATCCCGAACGGCTACACCTGCCACTTCGTCCGACCCGGCTGGAAGCTGCCGCATCGGGAGAGCGTGGCTTAGGCGGGTGCTATGTCGTGAACGGCTTGGCTGGGTCCGGCCTGGTGCAGGGCAAAACGGCCGTTCGCGACTATCGGGCCAAGGCCGAATATCCCGGATCGCGCCAAGCCTGCATCGCTGTCTATCGCGCCAACCTCTCGACGATCAGGTCGATCAGCAACCGTGCGCGGGCGGGCAGGTGGCGCCGATCCGGATAGAGCACATGCACCGCTATGGGGTCGCTCACGAAGTCGCCCAGCACCTCTACCAGTTTGCCCGCCTCCATATCCTGAACCACGAGCATATGCGGAAGGTTGGCGATCCCTAGACCGGCCAAGGCCGCTGCGCGCAAGGCGTCGGCACTGTCGGTGACAAGCCGGGCCCGCGTGCGCGCCGGTCGCATTGCGGAGGCCGGGTCATCGAATGCCCAGGGCATCAGTTGCCCACCCCGGCCAAATACGAGCTGGTCGTGCTCCTGAAGGTTATCGGGGTGATCGGGTATGCCCCGCGCCGCCAGATAGGCCGGTGCGGCACAGACCACGCTGTCCAGCCGGTCGACCACCCGGCTGATTAATCCTGCACTGGCTCCGATCCCACCGATCCTGATGGCCAGGTCATATCCTTCCGCGACGATGTCCACGATCCGGTCGGAGAAAGTCACCTCGGCGCTGATTTGCGGCCAGCGGCCCAGATACTCCAGCAGGATGGGAGCGATGCGCAGGCGGCCGTAGGCGTCCGGCAAGGACAGCTTCAATTGTCCGCTCGGCTGCTGGCGATCCTGCCGCACGCTGGCCTCCGCGTCGGCCAGATCCGCCAACAGCTGCACGCAATGTTCGTAGAACAGGCTTCCATCGGTGGTGAGAGATACGCTGCGTGTCGAACGATGGAGCAATCTTGCGCCAAGGCGTCCTTCCAGGCGGACGACAGCCTTTCCCACCGCGGATCGGCTCATCCTCAACTTGCGGCCTGCTGTGGTGAAATCCCCATTATCGACCACAGCCACGAAGGCGCGGATCGAGCCCAGGTCCAATTCCTTGCTCATTCACGCTCCTCTGAGGGGAAATCAATTCCCCAATATATGCATTATATGGAGTTCCGCATCCCGATGAGCGCAAAAACCTGGTCAGCCACCTGCACCTCAGCCTTCGCTCAACCCTGAACCCTCTCCCGGAAAAGGACCGATCATGCCAACCGCAACTACGCCGACCGAATACAGCCCGATAACCCGCCGCAACCCCTCGACAATGTGGGATTCCACCGCAAACGGCCATTCGCAGATCAGCATCGCCGATGCTGGGCGCATGGCCTATCTCTCGGGCCAGATTGCCACAGTCGACGATGGCTCACCGCTGCCGGCGAGCGTTCGCGGGCAGGCCGAGAGAATAAGGATCAACCTGAAAGCGGCGCTTGACGACCTTGGCGCTTCCGTACGCGACATCGTCATGCTGCGCTTGTACGTCGTCAACGGCACGACCGATCGCTTCCTTGAGGCCTATTCGGCCATCCGGGAGATGCTGGACGGCGAAATGCCCAGCGTGACAGTGCTGGGTGTGCAATCGCTGTTCACCCCCGCGCTACAGGTTGAAATCGAGATGACGGTGCGGGTGCCATGACCGCCCGGACGGGCCTTCGCCCTTCGAGCACTTGCGACTGCGCATCGCGCCGTCGGCCAGGCCGACGCCACCCAGCATCAGCGCCCAACTCGCGGGCTCGGGCACCGCAGCGGTGCCGCGCGAGACCGCCCGGGCTGGAAGCTCCCGCACCGCGCCGATACGGCATGAGGCCTCCCATCAGCACCGATAGAACTTCAACCTGACTCCCCCTCCCCTTCAGGGGAGGGGCGAAGGGTTGGGGGGGCGCGCGTCTGCGCGCTCATGAAAAACGTGGAAGGCCTGGTGGGGATCGCACCGCCTCACGCTTGTGCGGGTCCACTTCACGGTCCTATTTTCCCGCCCGAAACAAATCGCTGCTGCCTGATTTTGTCGGCGCTATAGCGGCCGAAACAATCAAACTCGGCGGGGACTGCATGAAACTTCGGAATATTGGCCGCTCGACGGCGCTGGTCGGCGCGTTCGCCCGATGAAATATAGCAAGCGCGAGATCATGAAGGCGCCGGCGGCGGCGCTCGGCCTGAGCATGGCTGCCCGCGCAAGCGGCGCGGCGGCAGCCGGTTCGCCGACAGCGGCATCCGACCCCAAGCTCGACATCGCGCCCGGCCGTTTCCAGGCGACCACGGAATCGCTCATGACCTATCAGACGCCTGATTGGTTCCGCGACGCCAAGTTCGGCATCTGGGCGCATTGGGGCCCGCAGGCGGTCGCCGGCCAGGGCGACTGGTATGCGCGCTTCATGTACGTCCCCGGCCACCCGCATTACGACCATCACGTCAAGACCTACGGCCACCCGTCCGAAAAGGGCTACAAGGACATCATCCCGCTCTGGACGGCGGAGAAGTTCGATCCGGAGGCGCTGGCCGACCGCTATCAGGCGGCGGGCGCGCGCTACATCGTCTCGATGGGCGTGCACCACGACAATTTCGATCTGTGGCGCTCCCGCTATCATCGCTGGAACGCGACCGTGATCGGCCCGAAGCGCGACATCGTCGGCGAATGGCAGCGCGCCGCCAGAAAGCGCGGCCTGCGCTTCGGCGTGTCGGAGCATCTCGGCGCCAGCTATTGCTGGTGGTATCCAAACCACCTCTACGATCAGTTCTGGCCGAAGCTGGGCGTCGATTATGACGGCGCCGATCCGCGCTTCGCCGATCTCTATCACACCAACCGGGATGAGCCGTTCCTCAACAAGCCCGGCACCTGGTACACGCGCAATCCCGAATATCATCAGATCTGGTACAAGCGGATCAAGGACCTGGTCGACAGCTACCAGCCCGATCTCCTTTATTCGGACGGCGGCCTGCCCTTCGGAACGGTCGGCAAGTCGCTGGTCGCGCATCTCTACAACAGCAGCATCGCGCGCGGCGGCAAGCTCGACGCGGTCTATAATTGCAAGGATTTCGGATCCGGCGAATTCCACAAGGAATGGGGGGTGCAGGATGTCGAGCGCGGCGTCCTTAAGGGCATCAACCCGCTCCCCTGGCAGACCGACACCTCCAACGGCGACTGGTTCTTCAGCGAGAATGACCGCTACAAGACCAGCGCGGAAGTCATCACCATGCTGACGGACATCGTCAGCAAGAACGGCAATCTGCTGATGAACGTCGTCCTCCACGCCGACGGCAGCCTGCCTGCCGAATCCGACCGGCTCCTCACCGACCTCAAAAGCTGGATGGCGGCCAATTCCGACGCGATCCACGGCACGCGTCCGTGGAAGATCTATGGCGAAGGCCCTACCGAAACCGCGGCGGGCGCGTTCGCGGAAAACGCGGCCTACACGGCGCGCGACATCCGCTTCACCACCAAAGGCGAGACGCTGTACGCGATCACGCTCGGTGAGCCGCAGGGCCAGGTCGCGATCGCCGCGCTGGCCAAGGGCAACCCGCACGAACATCGCGCGGTGCGCAAGGTCCGCCTGCTCGGCCATCCCGGCCACATCGCCTTCCGCCAGACCGGCCAGGCCCTGGTCATCGACTTGCCCTCGGCCCCGCCCACCGGCCACGCGAGCGCCTTCGCGATCACCTTCGCCTGATCCAAGGCCAGGAGAGACCTTTGACGCCTCGCAAGACCAAGGCGAAACGCCTCGCTTTCCTCGCCGCCGCGGCGCTCGGCGCGGCCACGGCATCGGGCTTCGGCGCGATCCCTGCCTTCGCGCAAAGCGCCGCCGGCCATCCCGAATGGCCGGGCAAGGGCCAGCTCTTCGTCGGCGCCTGCTATCAGCCGATCGACCGCTCGCCCGAGCAGATCCGCCAGGATATCGCGATCATGAAGGCCGCCGGCTTCAACATGGTCCGGATGGGCGACCTCTCCTGGGATTCGTTCGAGCCGCAGGAGGGGCATTTCACCTTCGAATGGTTCGATCATGTGCTCGATCAGATGCACGCCGCCGGCATCAAGGTGATCCTCGACATACCCGGCCAGCCCGCGCCGATCTGGCTCCACAAACATTATCCCGGGGTCGACATCGTCAATCAGGACGGCGCCCGGATCCATCCCGCCTCGCGTTACTGGGACGATATCAGCGACCCAGATTATCGCCGCCTCGCGCGCCGCCTCGCCGAGCAGATGCTCAAGCGCTACGCGCATCATCCCGCCGTGATCGCGGTCGGCTACGACAATGAGATCGGCAACGGTCACATGTCCTATTCGGAGGCCGACCGGCAGCGTTTCGTCGCCTGGCTCCAGCAAAGATACGGATCGGTCGAGGCGCTGAACAAGGCCTGGGCCACGCAGCGCTGGTCGCGCCGGATCAACAGCTGGGACGAAGTCGACCTGCCCTATGGCAACGGCCCGGGCCCGAACGAGCGCAACCTCGATCTGCGGCGCTATTGGTCGGACGACACGATCGGCGCGCTCAAGGATCTGGAGGCGGCGCGCAAGCAATATGCGCCCAACCTGCCCGCGGTTTCGAACTTCTGGCCGAACGCTCCCGCCAAGGGGTTCGACTATCTGCGCTCGTGGGACCATGTCTCCACCTACGGCGCACAGGGTTTCTATCCCGGCGATCCGGTCAGCGCGGCGTTCGAGGCGACGATGAACCGCGCCGGGCATGACACGCCCGTCTGGTTCAACGAATTCACTGCCGGCGGCGAAGGTTATTACGGCACGCCCAACCGGTCGCGCATGTGGGCCTATTTCGGGCTGGCCTATCATGCGCAGACCTTCCTCGCCTGGACCTTCAACTCGCATATCGGCGGCGAGGAGCAGGCTTTGTTCGGCCTGCTCGACCATGATGACAGGCCGTCGTGGAAGGTGGACGAGTTCGCGCGGATCGCGCGCGAATTCCGCAAGCTGCAGGCGATGGGTTTCCCCCGGCTGGAGCCCGCGCAGGTGGCGATCGGCTTGTCCTTCCAGACCAACTGGCTGACCTCGCCCCCGCCGGGGCCGAACACGCTCCCCGGCTATTTCAAGGCCAATTACTGGGACCAGGCCGTCACCGCCTTCAGGCCGCTGTTCGAGGACAATATCGATGCGGCGGTGATCGACGTCGGGCATGACGCGATCGGCCGCTACAAGCTCGTCATCCTGCCCAGCGCTTATATGATGGACCAGCAGACCGCCGACGCGGTCCGCAGCTACGTCGCCAACGGCGGCACCGTCGTGATGACCGGCTATTCGGCCAAGGTGGACGAGACGGGCAAATGGTTCGAAACGCCCTTGCCGGGGCGGCTGACCGACGTGTTCGGCCTGCGCACCAACGAATTCTACCGCTCGGAGGTACCGCTCAAGGTCAGGTTCGGCAAGGACGAGCTGACCGGGACCGACCCATATTACGAGGTGCTCGAACCGACCACCGCCCAACCGCTTGCGACCTTCACCAACACGCCGAAGCCGAGCCCGGCGATCACGGTGAACCATTATGGCAAGGGCAAGGCGATCTATGTCGCCACCGCCGTGCAGGGCGCGCTGCTCGATCCGCTGCTCCGCTCGCTTTATGCCGAATTGGGGATCGATCGCGGGCCGCAGACGCCGAAAGGCGTCGTGGCTCGCGTGGTCGAAGGCCGGACGCTGTACGTCAACACCGCGAACGCGCCCGCGAACGTTCCGCTGTCCGGCACGCACAAGGATGTGCTGACCGGCGCCGCGGTGCAGGGTGCGCTCACCCTCGACCCTTATGGCGTCGCGCTGCTCCAATAATATCTATAAACCGGCCGGGCGCGGAACGCCCCGCCCCAACGGACCAAAAGAGAGGAAAGACATGGCCAAGCGGCTTGGCGCCTGGTTGATCGCGGCGCTCGCCACCCCCGCGCTTGCGGCGGCTTCGGCCGATCCGCTCGCGCCGACCGGGCGCTGGTCCGCTTACACCGCCGGGCGCGCCGCGACCCCGCCGATGGGCTGGAACAGCTGGAACGCCTTCGCGACCGACATCGACGAGGAAAAGGTCCTGGGATCGGCCCAGAAGATCATAGACACCGGCCTCGCCGCCAAGGGCTATCGCTATATCAATCTCGACGACGGCTGGGCACTCAAGCGCCGCCAGCCCGACGGGCACATGATCATGCGCGCCGACAAATTCCCCTCGGCCCGCATCGGCGGCGACACGCCCACCTTCAAGCCCTTCACCGACAAGCTCCACGCCATGGGGCTGAAAGCGGGCATCTATTCCGATCTTGGCCGCAACACCTGTTCCGAAGCCTTCGCCGGCAGCGACACCGATCTTCCCAAGGGCAATGTGCTGGAGCGCGAGGTCGGGCTCTACGGTCATATCGACCAGGATATCGCGGTCTATTTCAAGGAATGGGGCTTCGATTATATCAAGGTCGATGGCTGCGGCCTGCGCGATTACGGCCCCGCCAGCCCGCGCGTGACATCGGGCAAGTTCCGCGCGCTTGGCCCGATCATGGATTCGACCGAGGTCACGCGCGCCGACATACCCGCGATCCAGGCGATGTTCCGCCAGATCAACGCCGCGCTCGTCCGCAACAATCCCGACGGCGACTACCTCCTCTCGCTCTGCATCTGGGGCGCCGCCGACGTGCGCGCCTGGGGCAAGGATTATGGCGGCATCTCGCGCACCAGCGACGATATCTCGCCCGCCTGGGGCCGCCTCCTCGTCAATTACGACAGCTCGGTCACCCGCTCGCTCTACGCGCATCCGGGGTCATGGAACGATCCCGACATGCTGTTCATCGGCGCGGGCGATTTCGATGCCGATCACCTGACCGAGGCGCGCTCGCATTTCGCGCTTTGGGCGATGCTCAATGCACCGCTGATCATCGGCGCCGATCTGCGCAAGACGCCGCAGTCGCTGATGGATATTTTCGGCAACGCCGACATCATCGCGCTCGATCAGGATCCCGCCGGCAACCAGGCCGTGCTGGCCTATGATTCCAGCGACATCCAGATCCTGGTCAAGACGCTGGCCTCGGGCGACAAGGCGGTCGCGATCTTCAATCGCGGATCGGGCGCCTACGACGTCGATCTCCACGCCGCGCACCTCAAGCTCAGCGACACCGCGCCGGTCGCGCTGACCGATCTCTGGAGCAAGCAGCAGACCAATTTCACCGGCAAGACCAGGCTCCACGTCGCCCCGCGCGAGACGCTGATCTTCCGCGCGCACGGCACGCGCGCCTTGCCGGGCGGCTATTACCTCTCCGAACAGCCTGGGAGTGTGAACCCCGCGGTCGACGGCGTCGTCCGCCCGACCGTCGATCCCACCATCTTCCGCACCGCAGCCGGCTGGGCCGGCACCAACGGCCCGGGCGACCGCCCGACCTATGCCGGCTGGGGCGGCGCGCGCGCCGACAGCACGCCCTATGGCCAGATCCTGCAGGTCGCGGGCAGGCAATATTCGGCCGGCATCGGCATCCTCGCCAACAGCCGGCTGGAGGTGCGCAACAACCACAATGCGCAGCGCTTCACCGCGATGGTAGGCATCGACGACAGCGCCACCGACAAGACCCACCCCGTCACTTTCGCCCTCTATGGCGACGGCAAGCTCCTCGCCACCAGCCCCGCGCTCAAATGGGGCGAAGTCGCAAAGCCGCTCTCCGCCTCGGTCGCGGGCATCAAGCTGATCGAGCTGGTCGCGCGCAGCCCCGGCGCGGACGATATGCGCCTGCCGCTCAGCTGGGGCGACGCGGCTTTGATGGACCGCTAGAGCCGATCAAGGCTCAACAGGTCGCGTTAGGATCGCCCCACGACATACGCGTCCAATTCTGCGACGCGCCCAGCACGAACCCGGTCGGCTTGCACTTCTTGAGCTGGAACCGCACCTTGCGCGCCCGGAAATCGAGCGAAACCCTACGGAAATTGCTCATAAGGTCGGTTCCCAGGAACATCGCCGGATGGTCGTCCAGCCCGAACGCGGCGAAGGGCGGCACGTCGGCAAAGGCGATGTCCACGTCGTGCAGCACGATCGGCCCGATCCGCAGCTCGTCGAGATGCGCCAGCTGCAGCGTCACCGCGACCCCGGTGACCCCGATCGCCTGGCCGGTCACCAGCCCCTTCACGTTCCGCTTGAACAGCCGGTCGCGCAGCGCGAGGTTGCCGATCGTTATCTCGGATCCGGAATCGATCACCGCATCCACCGCATGGCCGTTCGCGGTCGCCTCGGTCAGGATCAGCTGGCCGCGCCGCCGCCGCGCCACCACCACGATCTCGCCGTCGACATAAGGCGCGGGCCGACGCGCATCCTCGATCGTGATGACATGCTTGTCGAAATCCATCATCAGCCGCTGCTCGACCAGCGCGTCGATCCCGAGCAGCCCCTGCGCGCCAAGGTCCGCATCCCGCAGCACCGGCAGCTCCAGGTCGTGTAGCGTGCTTTCGCCGACCTTCAGCTCGGGCGCGGTGACGCGGTCGACCATCGCGCTCGCGGTCATGCCGTGCAGCATCGCCTGGCTGGCCGCGGGCAGGTTCAGCAGCCGCGCCGCGCTCGCGCCCAGCGCCGAGGAATCCGCGCCGCTATCGACCACGAAACGGAACGGCCCCTGCCCGTTGACATCGACCGCCACGGTCATGCGCGTATCGACCTTGCGCGCGGCAATATCCGCCCCGCCGATCTGCAGCGCATTGTCCACCACCGCGGGCGGCAGCGGCGGAAGCTTTGAGGCGGGTGCCGGGGTTAGGCCGGATCTGGGTGCAGGCGCCTGCGCGTCTGCGAACGCAGGGGTCGCAATCGCGGCACACAAGCCAAGCGCGCCCGCGAACAGCCCACCGTAAATGCCTCTGGACAAGGCCTTCATGCGGAACAGTGTACGCCTGCCCGCGGCGCTTCGCCATCACGATCCGTACCTAGAGACGCGGGCCTTAGCGTGTGGCCCATGCCCCTCCTGGTGCCGAGCTGTCCGGGGTCTTCTCGGTCCCGGCGTCCAGAAAACTCAAGCCGTGCCCGTCGAGCAGACAAAAACGTCGAAAGCTCGAAAACACTTGTACCGATCAGTCAATAGTTGTACCGGGAGGTACAATGCATCGCTGCCCTTCCTGTCGTGGCCCTTGCGGCCCCGGCGCGCTTACCCAGACCGTTCACATCACGAAAGGAAATGAAATGTCCCGTCCTCCGTTGCCTCCGTTCACCCACGAGACCGCCGTCGAGAAGGTTCGCCTGGCCGAAGATGGCTGGAACACGCGCGACGCTGCCAAGGTCGCCCTTGCGTACACCTTGGATACGCGCTGGCGTAACCGGGTCGAGTTCACGACCAATCGGGAACAGGCTCAGGCTCTCCTGGAGCGCAAGTGGAACAAGGAACACGAATATCGGCTCATCAAGGAGCTCTGGGCCTTCACCGGCAACCGTATTGCTGTGCGCTACGCCTATGAGTATCGCGACGACAGTGGACAGTGGTTCCGCGCCTACGGGAACGAAAACTGGCTCTTCGCCGAAGACGGACTGATGTCGAACCGCCACTCCAGCATCAACGAGATGCCGATCAAGGAATCGGAGCGCCTGTTCTTCTGGCCTCTCGGCCGCCGTCCGGACGACCATCCATCGCTGAGCGATCTCGGCCTGTGAGCTCCAAGCGCGTCCTCACCGATCGCGCAAGTGCCCTGCCGGCCTTGGCGGAAGCATTCCGCGAGCACGGGTTCGAGGGCGCGACCTTGGCCACTCTGTCGAAGGCGACCGGGCTTGGCAAAGGCAGCCTCTACAACTTCTTTCCTGGTGGGAAGGAAGAGATGATGGAAGCTGTCCTTGAGAATATCGATGGCTGGTTCGCCAACGCGATATTCTCGCCTTTGGAGCAGGCTCTTGATCCGGCGGCGGCTATCACGGCCATGTTTGACGACGTGACCGCCTATTTCCGCTCCGGACAAAGAGTATGCGTCGTTGGATGCCTCGGACTGAACTCCTCTGGCGAGACGTTCTCGGTCAAAGTGAAGGAATACTTCGCACGCTGGGTGTCGGCCCTGGCCCACTGCCTTGAAGTGGGGAAGGTTCCGCCAGCGTTGGCCTCGGATCTCGCTGAAGAGGCGGTCTCTGGAATACAGGGTGCAATCGTGCTGGCACGTGCTCTCGGTGAGGAAGCGAGCTTTCTACGGATCGTTCGCCGCCTCCAGTCGTCCCTGCTCGATGCGATCAGCCGTTACGGCTGAGGCCGCTTGGCTTCAATGAAACCGGACGTTCAAGCATTGGCACCGGAATGGCAGGAATGTCCCAATATCAGTCGTTCGGGCTGCCGCTCAGGCTGGATGAACGAATGGCAGGTTTCGGGATTACCCCGATCCAGGCTCAATGACCGAGTTTAGGCGCAAACCGGACGACATTCATGGCTTGACAAACCGGGCCACACCATGTACGCACGGTGCGTCCATTGGCTCAGGCCAAAGGACAAGACCGGCGCGAAGCTCGTCAGCATGCATGAGACGGTAATTTCGCCCACAGAGTACAGATCTCGCCATGAGGCGTTAAGACTCTCATGGCGATGCCGCCGTCGTGGAGGGGAGCTACGCGGACGAGCGGGAGGGCTTGGGGGTTTCTCAAGTCCTTGGGGGTAACCTCCGGCCAAGACCGCAGCTTCCGGACGGCATCGTGTGGGGTGGCCCCGGGCGATGCTGGAGGGGAACCAACCTTCCAGGGGCTTGATT